>Ga0157377_10000383_pt1 | contig 19268 bp, 12 predicted proteins | sample M55metaG_FD_121116 | JGI IMG/M metagenome (GOLD analysis project Ga0157377, IMG submission 121116) | Miscanthus rhizosphere microbial communities from Kellogg Biological Station, Michigan, USA - M5-5 metaG | ecosystem: Host-associated > Plants > Roots > Rhizosphere > Soil | place: USA: Michigan...
AGGATCAGAACACGGTCATCGTCGGCACTAACGACGGCGCCGTACAGATCGGCCGCGGTTTGGGAACGGGATCGAACCAGTCCACCTGGGTCGATGTCACCGGCGGAAACTCCGTTCTGCCAAACCGTCCCATCCTCGATGTCGCATTTGATCCGACAACCACGACAGCTCCAATTGCCTACGCGGCAGTTGGTGGCTTCAACGAAAACACGCCCAGTCAGCCGGGCCACGTCTTGCGCGTAGTTTGCACCGTCAATTGCGCTTCATTTACCTGGACCGACAAGAGCGGCAACCTGCCGAACATTCCGGTTGATTCAATCATTGCCAACCCGAACTTCCCGATGCAGGTATTCGCCGGCACAGACTTTGGTCTCTATTACACCGACGACATCACCGCCAACCCGCCGGTCTGGCAGCGCTTCACCGCCGGGGTGCCGGCCGTGATGATCTGGGACATGCAGATCGACCGCGGCTCCACCACGCTCTCGCTCTGGACGCGCGGGCGCGGCGCGTTCGTCTGGCCGCTGCCGACGCCGTAGGGCCGTAGGGGTGGGGGAGAGGAGGAATCCTTGACACCTCTCTCCCACCCGACGACCATACGCGCCGTCCAGTGTTCACCGCGCTCCGCAGGATCGCCCTCGGCCTAGGTGTGGTCACCGTCGTGTCGGTGATCTTGTTGCTTTCCGACCTGCAGCATCGCGAGCGCGCCGCGCGCAACGCGCTGACGAAGAAGCAACGCTGGAGCATCTACTTCGTCCAGTACAACGACGTCATCGACGTGAAGGACGCGGAGAGCGGCGTGCTGGACGGCCTTCGCCACTCGGGGCTCGAGGACGGGCGGGACTTCGAGGTGAAGATCCTCAACGCGCAGGGCGACATGGCCACCGTCTCGGCGCTGATCGACACGGCCATCATGGGCGGCGCCGACCTGCTGATCACCTTCTCCACGCCGACGTTGCAGGCGGCGCTGCGGCGCGCGCAGAACGTGCCGGTGGTCTACAACTACGTCTCCTCCGGACTGAAGGCGGGGGCCGGCAAGAGCAACACCGACCACGCCCCGAACGTCACCGGCGTCAGCCTCCTGCCGGCGAACGACGAAGCGCTGTCGATCCTGAAAACGCATTTCCCCTCCATCCACAAGCTCGGCACCCTGTACTGTCCCGCCGAAACGAACATGGTCAACGCGAAGGTGGCGCTGGACGAGTCGGCGAAGCGCGCCGGCTTCGAGATCGTCTACGTTCCGGCGGAGACGGCCACCGACGTCCCCGACGCCTCCGCGGCGCTCATGTCGCGCGACATCGACGCGGTGCTGCAGATCCCGGGGAACCTCACCGCCTCGGCCTTCGGCAGCATCAGCGAGGCGGCGCGGCGCGCGCACGTCCCGGTCTTCGCCTTCCAGAAATCGCAGGCCATCGGCGGCGCGATGGTCGTGGTCGCCCGCGACTACAAGGACAGCGGCCGCCACGCCGCGGCGCTCGCCGCGCGGATCATGCGCGGCGAAAACCCGAAGACCATCCCGCTGGAGGACTTCGGCAAGACCAGCCTCATCGTGAACCTCGACGCCGCGCGCGCCCTCGACATCACCCTTCCCCCGGCGCTGGTGCGGTCGGCGAAGGACGTCATCGGAGAGTCGAATGGACATCGTTAAGGAGCGCTCGGGCGGCGTGGTCCACCTTCGCCTCTCCGGCCGCCTGGACAACCACTGGTCGCAGTTCCTCGATGAGACCCTCCACGAGGCGGCGCGCGAAGGCGGCCGCCATCTGCGGCTCGATTTCTCGGGCGTGACCTACGTCAGTTCGGCCGGCGCCGCGGTGCTGCTGAAGCACCATCGCGACGCGACAGCCCTTCAAGGCTCGCTGCAGATCTCCGCGGCCTCGGAGCGCGCGCGCACCGCGCTGCGGCTGATGGGTTTCGTCGAGCTCCTTCTCGCCGGGTCGGGCACCAGCGGGGCGAGCCGAAAGACCTTGTCCATCCCGCTGCCGCTGGAGTCCGAGCGCGCCTCGTACGAGAGCCGCGTGCTCGACGAAAAAAAGTCCGAGCTCTCGCTGATCGGCAGCCCGGACCTGCGGGTGCCGTCGTCGCCCATCGCCGTCTATCGGGACGTCTTCGCCCTCGGCGTGGGTGCCCTCGGCGCGAACGCCGAGGAATGCCGCGACTTGCATGGCGAATTCGTGGCGGCGGCCGGCGGCGCCGCGTTCATGCCGACGGACGGCACCGCCACGCCGGACTACATGGTCAGCGCGGTCGGCCTCGTTCCCACCGTCCACGCCCTTCAGGCCATCACCTTTCGCGGCTCGCCGAGCCACCAGTTGCGCTTCGAGGCGAACACGCCGGACGCCGGCGTGCCGCTGAGCGACATCGTCCGCTCGTGCGTCTCGCTGGCGGGCACGGCGACGGTGGGGATCGTCATGGCCGCGGACCTGGCCGGCCTGGTCTGCGCGCGCCTGCGCCGCTCGCCGGGGCGGGGCGAAGGGGTGAACTTCGATTTCCCCGCCGTGCGCGAATGGCTCTCCTTCACGCCGGAGCGGGAGTTCGCGCGCTTCAGCAGCCTCGTGGTCGGGCTGGCCTCGGCGTCGCCGTCCGCGTCGCTCGCGCCGTTCCTCCGGCCGGTCGACGACACCTACCACGGCCACTTCCACGCCATCGTGACCGCATTCCGTTCCCTGCCGCGCGGGAAACTGCCGGTGGCCGACGTCGTTTCCTCGTGGCTCCAGCCGCGCAGCGTGATCTCCGTGGTGCACCTGCTGCGCGACGCGCGGCCGGTGGAAGGGGCGGGGGAGAGCGAGTTCCAGCGCGGCGCGTGCTGGATTTTTCCGATTGCGGACGGAGGCGCCGCGTGACGCTGCTCGTCTCCGCCTGGACCATCGGCTTGATCCTTTCCCTGCTGGCCCTCGGCGTCTACATCAGCTACCGCGTCTTCAAGTTCGCCGACATCACCGCCGACGGCTCGATCACCTTCGGCGCGGCGGTGGCTGCGGCGATGCTCACGCGCGGCGTGAATCCCGTGACCGCCAGCGTCGCCGCGTTCCTGGCCGGCTGCCTGGCGGGGATCTGCACCGGCCTGCTGCACACGCGGTTCAGGATCAACCAGCTGCTGTCCGGCATCCTGGTGATGACCGCGCTCTACTCGATCAACCTGCACGTCATGCGATCGAGCAACGTACCGCTGCTCTCCGTCACCACCATCACCACCTACGCCCAGAACCTGGGCCGCTGGATGACGGGCCACGACTCGGCGACGGTGCTCGGCTGGCCGGTGAGCGCGCGCGATTTCGGCTCGCTCATCCTGGTCTCGGCGATCGTGCTGGTCATCACGCTCATCGCCTGGCTGTTCTTCAACACCAACCTCGGCAGCGCCATGCGGGCCTCGGGCGACAACCAGCAGATGATCCGCGCCCTCGGCGTCAGCGTGGAGAACATGATCGTCCTCGGCCTCTGCATCGCCAACGGGCTGGTGGCCTTCGCCGGCGCGCTGCTCGCGCAGTACCAGGGATTCGCCGACGTGCAGATGGGCATCGGCATGATCGTCTGGGGGCTGGCCAGCGTCATCATCGGCCGCGCGCTGATCGGGACGGACAGCGTCGGCGCCGCGCTGATGGGGACCATCATGGGCTCGGTGCTGTTCCGGCTGATCATCGCGCTCGCCCTGCGGTGGGGACTGAATCCGAACGACCTGAAGCTCGTCACGGCCATCTTCGTCTTCGGCGCGCTGGTCCTGCCGATGCTCATGCAGAAAGTGAGAGGTCATGCTGCAGCTTCGTGACCTGCAGAAGACGTTCTTCGCCGGCACGCCGAACGAAGTGCGCGCGCTGCAGGGCGTTTCGCTGCAGATCGAGGAAGGCTCGTTCGTCATCGTCATCGGGACGAACGGCTCGGGCAAATCGACGCTGCTGAACGCGGCGGCGGGCAGCTTCCTGGTCGACCGCGGCGCGATCAGCATCGCCGGGCGCGACGTCACGCGCTGGCCCGAGCACCGGCGCGCCTCGATGATCGGCCGCGTCTTTCAGAACCCGTTCAGCGGCACCGCCCCGACCATGACCGTGGCGGAGAATCTGGCCCTCGCCGCGCGGCGCGGGCTGGCCCGCGGGCTCGGCCGGCTGCTTCCGTCGCGCATGCAGCAGGAGCTTCGCGATCGTGTGGCGACGCTGAACATGCAGCTCGAGACGCGCATGCACAACCCGATCGGGACGCTCTCCGGCGGCCAGCGGCAGGCCCTTACGCTGCTCATGGCGACCTGGCGCCGCCCCGAACTGCTCCTGCTCGACGAGCACACCGCCGCGCTCGACCCGAAGAGCGCCGACCAGATCGTGCGGCTCACCGAGCGGATCGTGTCGGAGCACCGCCTGACCACCATGATGGTGACGCACTCCATGCAACAGGCGGCGACGCTGGGCGACCGCATCGTGATGATGAACCAGGGACGGGTGCACGCCGACTACGCCGGCGCGCATCGCCGGCACGTGCGCGCCGAGGACCTCATCCGCCGCTTCGACGAGATCCGCCGCGACGAGCGGCTCGACCTCTCCGCCGCGGAGCTGCTGCGCGAGGCGTATGTGTAGCGGTGTCGGACGTACATTTCAGCTACAGCCTCGATTGTGGGCGCGCGATCACATGCGCTTGGCACATGTGAGGCAATGGCTTTGCAAAGCACGACATCCGGCAGTTTATGTACTCCCCTCAGATTCGCACCCAAATGTAATGGTCGATTAGGATGATCAGCGGTGGCGCGCAACATCGTCGAGGATTCTGAGGAGAGCCCGCAACGACTTGAGATTGCCTCGATGTCAGTAAGCCCCTCCCTGCCAGCGCTTCGCGCCGCCGGCAAACCGCCGGAGGCGACTCCTGCGGCGAGGTGGCGAGCCGCGGCTCGTGCGGCTGACGCGCAAAATGCTCGCTGCTCATTTGCATATGGTCCATAGATGAGGATGAGCTACGCTAGGGGACAGCCAACTTCCACGGCACGCCTAGTGCGATTTCCACAGGAGTTTAGTTCCAGGGAGAACCCTCTGAGCCGAGACCTTTTTCAGCAAATGACGCATCAACGGAAGGACTCTCCCGAACTCGTGGAGAAGATGATCGAGACTGTGGCAAGGCTCGACAAGGCATCCAAGGAAACCAGCGCGGATCGCCCTGGAATGCTCCTCGGGAAAATACAGTCGGGGAAAACGCGCGCATTCATCGGAATCATGGCAAAGGCGTTCGACGAGGGGTATGACTTTGCGATTGTCCTGACAAAAGGAACCCAGGCGCTCAGCGAGCAGACGATGAAGCGGCTGGCCCGAGACTTCGCCAGCGCGATCGACGACGACCTGGTGCGGGTATACGACATCATCAAGCTGCCGAAGAATCTGACGCAGTTCCACCTTCGGCAGAAGTGGATCATCGTCGCGAAGAAAGAGAAGAACAACCTCAAACGGATCTTCGAGGCGCTTGAAACCCACTACCCGGACCTGAAAGAGAAGCGGCTACTGATCATCGATGATGAGGCGGATTACGCGACCCTCGCATTCCGCAAGAGCAAGGACACCGACGAAATCGAAGCCGGAAAAATCGCACAGTGGATCGATCAGCTCCGCGAAAAGACCGCAGGAGTGTCATTCCTTCAAGTAACGGCCACACCATACTCCCTCTACCTGCAACCGAACAACAAAGAGGACTCGCCGCTGTTCCATCCGGTGCGGCCGGCCTTCACAGTTGCACTTCCGACATATCCGGGATATGCAGGCGGCGATTTCTTCTTCGGAGAAAGCGACGACCCCGCGTCGCCGGCATCGTTTGCCTTCCACGAGGTATCGCTGGACGAGCGTAATGCGCTGAAGAAACAGGACCGCCGCAGTTTCAAGCTCGAGGAGGCGCTCACCTCGCCGAAAGTCGCCGCACTCCGCATCGCGGTGCTGAACTTCGTTACAGGCGGCTCGATCCGGCGTATGCAGCAAGCCGGTGCAGGCGAGAAACGACAGAAGTACGCGTTCATGGTTCACACAGAAAGCTCACGCCGGTCGCACGACTGGCAGGAAGAGATCGTCCGAAAGCTTCTCGAGGAGCTCGTGCGAATCGTCAAAGACGAACCGTTCGTCCTTCAGGGCCTCGTCCGGGAATCCTATGAGGACCTAGAGCGGTCGCTGAAGCTCGGAGGCGAGCCCTACCCGGGCTTCGACGACGTCTTCACTGCCGTGAGGGATGCTCTTGTGGGTGACGAAGTCATGGTCTCCATTGTCAACTCTGAGAGCCAAGTCAAGGACCAGCTAGACGACGAGGGCCAGCTCAGGCTCGACGCCCCTCTTAATGTATTCATCGGCGGACAAATCCTCGATCGCGGGATTACGATCCGGAACCTGATCGGCTTCTACTACGGCCGCAATCCGCAGAGCTTCCAGCAGGACACCGTCCTTCAGCACGCAAGACTTTATGGTGCACGTCCGAAAGCAGATCTTCTGGTGACGCGCTTTTACACCACCGACGGCATCCATCAGGTGATGAAGCGGATCCACGATTTCGACACCGCGCTGCGCAACGACATCGAAAAGGGCGATCACGGAGAAGGAGTCTACTTCCTGCGACGAGACGGAGCCGGGCAGATCATCCCCTGTTCGCCAAACAAGATTCTGGCATCCGACATCGTCACTCTTCGGCCCCATCGCCGTCTTCAGCCGATCGGGTTTCAGACGGGATTCAAGTCCTACATCAGCAGGAACGTATTGCAACTCGATGAGCTCATTCACGGACTGCTGGACGCGGAACGACCGGATGATCCCGTACTCGTCAGTGTGAATGACGCCGCGTCAATCCTGCGGATGATCGAAAAGACGCTCATCTTCGAAGACGACGAGTATCAGTGGGATTTCGAAGGCCACATCGCCGCCCTCGAACATCTTTCGAACAAAGCTGTTGACCCTGCTCTGCGGGGTAAGGTGTGGCTCTTCGTTCGGGAAGGGCGCAACCTCTCCAGGTTCCGTGAGGCCGGCCGATACTCGAACGAGCCGCTCAGCTACCAGGAGCGTCCGATGGTGAACAACATCGCCACCGAACTGCCGTGCTGTCGCTCGTCAGAGAAGAGGGCACCGAAGCGCAGGATTGGCGTGGGACCCCATTCTGGTGGCCGAGCATTACGCCGCCGGCGAATACCGCTACGACGATCTTTGCGAGCAGGACCAGAGGCGACGACTAGTGGACCGCCACCGGTGGACAACACCCGACCGGCGCCGATGGTAACCTCGGGGTGAGGAATCGGACGATGACGGATGGCGTGACGCCGCCCAGGCGGGGACGGAAGTCGAAGGCGGAAAAGCCTCTCGCCGGTGAGCAGGTCGGTGCGATCAAGCACGATCGCGCCACGCGAAAGAACATCCCACCCGCTGGCCTCGAGGGCCAGGGGCGAATGCCGCGCGTTCCGCCGATCCGTTACGAGTACAACCCCCACCTTCCGCCTGTGCTGCGCTGGTCATCGGAGCCGGCCGCGGCTGATCGATTGCCCGAGTTACTGCAGACGGCTCGCGAACGGGCGCTGACGGAAGATGAGGCACGCGTACTGGCGGGAGCGCTGCGCAAGCATGAGCCGTGGCTCGAGTGGAGCGGAAAGCGGGAGAAGCCGTGGTTCGAGGTCGACCCGGTCGCGCTACACATGCACGAGCGGGTCTCGACGCAGGCCATTCTGAAAGTACTCGCGCGCGAGGACGTACAGCGCGGCTTATTTGCCGATCCGCAGCAGTCGTACGCGGACGCCGTGCAGTTCTACAAACACGACGTCGCGTGGTCGAATCGGATGATCCTCGGCGATTCGTTGCAGGTCATGGCCAGCCTCGCCCGCAGAGAGGACCTCGCGGGCAAGGTGCAGATGATCTACGTCGACCCGCCGTATGGGATCAAGTTCGCTTCCAACTTTCAACCGCAACTTGGGCAGAGAGATGTTAAGGATCGCATTCAAGATCTAACACGTGAACCGGAAATGGTTCGTGCGTATCGGGATACGTGGACCCTTGGAGTTCACTCATACTTAGCCTATCTGCGTGACCGGCTGGTGCTAGCACGTGAACTTCTGTCGGACACAGGCAGCTTGTTTGTGCAAATCAGCGACGAAAACCTGCATCGGGTTCGAAGCGTAATCGACGAAGTATTTGGATCGAGCAACTTTGTAAGTCTAATCACGTTCGTCAAGACCACCGCTCAATCAAGCGAATTGCTCTCAAACGTCGCTGACTACCTGTTGTGGTACGCGAAGGATCGATCGCTCGCCAAATTCCGCCCTGTCTATTTGGAAAAGAGGCCGGGCGGAGAAGGAACGGGAGAATACGTCTGGGCGCGCGATGAGCTGGGACTCGAGCGAACGCTGTCTGAACTGGAGCGACGAAACGCTAACGTGTTGGCTGAAGGCGCGCAGGTTTTTAGACATGATTCGATGGTGTCCCAAGGCTTTCGTGAAAACACTACAGTGGACTATTCCTTTGATGGAAAAACTCACCACCCAGGACAAAACAACAACTGGAAGACTACTGTTGATGGTCTGGACAGGTTGGGCGACGCTAACCGTCTCGTCTCATCAGGCAGAATTCTCAAGTACAAACGGTTCATAAACGACTTTCCAGTTTTCCCCCTCTCGAACAATTGGCGCGACACGGGTAGTGGTGGCTCGTCGACAGATCCTCGTTTGTATGTAGTTCAGACCACAACCAAGGTCGTCGAGCGTTGCATGTTGATGACCACCGACCCCGGCGATCTCTTGCTCGACCCTACCTGCGGCAGCGGAACAACCGCATTTGTAGCAGAGCAGTGGGGACGGCGCTGGATCACCGTCGACACGAGCCGCGTGGCACTGGCACTGGCGAGACAGCGGCTGATGACCGCGCGCTATGCGGGATACGAACTACGCGAGCTGAGTGCCGAGGACCTTGAACGCAATCCTCACGGGACGTGGCTCACCGATCCAGGCGGGCGGGTCAAAGGTAAAGCTACGTTTCGCTGCAGGACTGTTCCCCACATCACGCTCAAGAGCATCGCACGCAACGTCTCGCTCGACCCGATTTTCGCCAAGCACGAGCCGATACTCAACTCGCGCCTCGCCGGCGCGAACGCCGCATTGCAGCAAGTGAGTGCAGACGTTCGAACGAAGCTAGCGGACAAACTTCGCGACAAGACGAAGCGCGAAGGTAAGAAGGCGGTCACCGACGCCGACCGCCGACGATGGGAACTCCCGAAGTCCGATTGGCAGGAGTGGGAAGTACCGTTCGACGTCGACCCGGACTGGCCGCAGGCACTGCAGGACGCCGTCACCGCGTATCGTGCCGCCTGGCGGGCGAAAATGGACGAAGTGAACGCTGCGATTGCCGCGAACGCTGAGATGGAGGAACTGGTCGACAAACCGGAAGAACTGCGCGGAGTCGTTCGCGTGGCCGGTCCCTTCACGATGGAGGGAGTGATTGCGCTCGAGCAGAATCCGGAAACGCCGATCGGCGGCGCGCCGGAGGAACTGGTGACGTTCGACGACGGCGGTATGCGCGATGGCGACGTCGCCGTGGCGAATGCCGAGGCGTATCTCGACAAGATCATCCGCCTGCTGAAGACCAGCGGCGTCGACTTCGCGAACAACCGACGCCGTACGTTTGCACGTATCGAGGCGGTCAGCGGCGCAGGGTTCCTGCACGCCGAGGGCGATTGGGTGAACGGAGACGGGGCGGAACGCCGCGTCGCCGTCTCCATCGGGCCGGAAGTCGGCAATGTCTCCGCCGGCCAGGTGGAAGAGGCGATACACGCTGCGAGCCGGCGCGGGTACGACGACCTGCTGATCGTCGGCTTCGGGTTCGACGCCGTGGCGCAATCGATCGTCGATGGGGACGCGAACCCGAGGGTGCGGAGCCACATGTCGCTCATCCGCCCCGATGTTTCGATGGACGACCTCCTGAAGGCACAGCCTGGCAGCCAGCTCTTTACAGTATTCACGGCCCCGCGCGTCCATCCCCCTGAGGCGCAGCCGGACGGGCAGTTCGTCGTCGAAGTCGAAGGGATGGACGTTTACGATCCGGTCAGCAACACGCTGCACCCGACCAACAAGGACAAGATCGCGGCGTGGTTCCTCGACTCCGACTACGACGGGCGAACGTTCTGCATCACGCAGGCGTTCTTCCCCGACAAGACCAAGTGGAGCAAGCTGGCCAGGGCCCTCGGCGATCAGGGAACGATCGACGAATCGGCATTCGAGGCATTGAGCGGCTGGCGCAGCCTTCCGTTCCCCCGACCGTCACGCTTGAAGGGCTCCGACTTGTGGCGGGTGGCCGTAAAGGTGATCGACCCGCGAGGAAATGAGGGACTCCGCGTCGTCGAAATGCAATGACACGTGATCCGCGAAGGAGGCATCCATGACTCTCGAGAGAATCTCCATCGACCCCGAAGTGATGAACGGCCAACCCTGCATCCGCGGAACACGGCTGACGGTGAAGCGGGTGCTCCACATCCTGGCGCAGTACAAGGATCGCGACGAGATTCTGAAGGACTTTCCGCGCCTGGACGACGAAGCCATCCGTGAGGCCCTGCTCTATGCGGCAGCCTCGGTGGAAGACCGTACCGAAGAGCTTTCCTACTGAACGATGAAGATCCTGTTGGATGAAGGGTTGCCGAAGCGCGCCGCCGCACTGCTGCGGAATCGCGGAATCGATGCGGTGCACGTCACTGAGATTGCGCTCGCTTCCACTGCTGATTCCGTGATCCTCGAAGCAGCGCGTAACGCGGAGCGTATCGTCGTGACGCTCGATGCGGATTTTCACGCCCTCCTGGCCATTCAAGGCTCGACGAGGCCCTCTGTAATTCGGATTCGCAGAGAGGGTCTGTCAGCCGAGGATGTGACCGCTCTCGTTATTCACCTGCTGAGCGATCATGCAGCGGCGCTCGCGTCAGGCGTTGCTCTGTCGGTGCGCGCCCAGCTCGTGGGGATCCGCAAGCTTCCGCTCACCGACGCACTCTCTGCATCAGACGATCCCGAGCCCGACGAATGAAAACAGACGACGCAATCCCGATCCAGCCCGTGGAACCGCCGATCCTCTGCTCGCCATACTTGGAGCCGGATCAGCACTGGATTTACGAGCGCTCCGGCGTCCCGCGCAAAGCACAGGGACGCCGTGACGCGCAGTATTTCTACAAGGACGAGAAGACCGGCTCCGCGCAGATGACGCTCGAGGGCGTCACACAGGAGCAGTCGGACGATTTGCCCCTTGCGAATGTCCTTCGCGACGACGTCCGTCGCTGGCGCGAGTCCGGCTGGGAGCATGCCTCGGAGACCACGAAGAAACTCCTGCGTCACTGGCGGCGCGAAGACCGTGCCCGGCGCCTCTTCTTCTGCCAGCTCGAAGCGGTGGAGACGATCATCTATATCCGCGAGATCCTCGCCGCAGGGCGGAAGACGCGGTGGAATCCGAAGCTGACACTCGCCGAGTACTCCGAGCTGGCCGCCGGCCGGAACCCACGTCCGGAGGAGTGGAGTCCGCGCGCCATGCAGCAACCGACGCTGCTCGACATTCCCGCCGAATCCTCCTTCGCGCCGTTCGCTCGCTACGCTGCAAAGATGGCCACAGGAAGTGGCAAGACGGTCGTGATGGCGATGTTGATCTCGTGGGCCTTCTGCAATCGCGGGACGAAACCGGGAGACCCGCGCTATCCGCGCCGCGCGCTCGTCATCTGTCCCAACCTCACCATCCGCGAGCGCCTCGATGTTCTGCGGCCCAGCGATGCGAACAACTACTACGACAAGTTCGATCTGGTTCCTTCCTCGCTTCGCGCCGAGCTGGCGAAGGGAAAGGTGCTGGTGACGAACTGGCACCTGTTCAACGAGTCGAGTGAGACGGAGAACGTCGGCGGTCTTCCGATCGTGCAGCTTGGGCCCGAGAGCGAGAACGCCTTCGCCAGGAACCGCCTTCACGACCTCGCCGAGGACGACGAGCCCCTGATGGTCATGAACGACGAAGGCCACCATGCGTATCGGCCGGCGATCGTACCGGAGGATTCGAAGCTGACCGCGGAGGCGAAAGCCGATCGCGAAGAGGCGACGGTCTGGGTGACGGGCATCGATAAGGTGAACGCCGCGTGCGGAGTGGCGTTTTGCATCGACCTCTCCGCGACGCCGTTCTACATCGGCGGAAGTGGGTATCCGGAAGGCTCCCCATTCCCGTGGATCGTCAGCGACTTCAGTCTGGTCGACGCCATCGAGAGCGGCATCACGAAGATTCCGCGACTACCGGCGATGGACAATACGGGCCGGCCCAATCCGAAGTACTTCCACCTCTGGGACCACATCACGGCCAACTTGAAGTCGGGCGAAAAGCTCTCGGGCGGGAAGCCCAAGCCCGAAGTCGTGTACTCGAAGGCGCAGGACGCGCTGGTGACGCTCGCCAGCGAGTGGAAGGAGCGCTACGAGCAGACGGAAGAGGCGGCGCCGGGACAGGAGCGCGTGCCGCCCGTCATGATCGTCGTCTGCGACAACACGGATATGGCGGAGGAGTTTCATCGGCGGATCTCCGGTGAGGAGTTGGTCGCGATCGAGGTGGAGGAAGACGACGACAACGAGGACGACGACCTACCGAAGAAGCGGAAGAAGAAGGTGAAGCCGCAGAAACGATACATCGGCGGCCTGGCTGGGTTCCCCGAACTGCACAACAGCAAAGGGAACGAAGTGACGTTGCGAATCGACTCGAACCTGTTGGCGCAGGCGGAAAGCGACGATCCAGGGGTGAACAGGAGCGAGGCGGCGCAGCAGCTTCGGAAAATCGTATCGACGGTCGGCCGCCCGGGCGAGCCCGGAGAGAAGATTCGTTGCGTCGTCAGCGTGAACATGCTGAGCGAGGGATGGGACGCGAACAACGTCACGCACATCCTCGGCCTGCGCGCGTTCGGCAGTCAGCTTCTCTGCGAGCAGGTGGTGGGCCGCGGGCTGCGACGGATGGACTACACGCCCGATCCGACGACGGGCCTCCTGACACCGGAGTACGTCGACATCTTTGGTGTGCCGTTCTCGCTGATCCCATTCAAGGGAAGGCAGCCGGGAGAAAAAGCGCCGCCCGAGGATCGCCCGAAAAACGAGGTCAAGGCTCTGCCGGAGCGGGAGCATCTCAGGATCTCATTCCCGGTCGTGGAAGGGTACGTCGCCGATCTCCGTCGCAATCGAATTCGATGCGATGTGAGCCGAGTGCCTGAAATGAAACTCGATCCGTCAACGACGCCATATGCGGCGTTCGTTCGCCCACAGGTCGGCTACCAGGTCGGCGACGTCGTCTCGCACGTGGGCTTCGGGTTCACAGAGATGAACCGCGATGAGTATCACGCCTCGATTCATCCTCAGGAGATCCGGTTCATGATCGCCCGCGAGATCGTGCGAGCACTGAGCGAATCAACGGACGGAAGGCAGGAGCGGCTGAAGCGCGAGAGCCGGGCGGTTCTGTTTCCACAGGTCCTCCGCATCGTCGAGGAGTACACGGCCACGCGAGTCGATTTGAACGGCCAGCATCCGACGGAGATCGGACTCGAGGTCTACTTCAGGCCGATGGTCTCTCTCCTGACCGCGGCGATCTTTCCCGATGAAGCGAGCGGCGAAACCAGGATCCTGCCGCGCCTGAACCGCTACAAGCCGATCCTCACCACCGACCAGGTCTACTTCAAGACGGTGAAGCCCGTTCAGGCCACGCAGGCCAGTCATGTGAGCCACGTCGCGGCCGACACGACGTCATGGGAGCAGGCGGCGGCGTTCCAGCTCGAGCATCTCGCACTCGAGGGCCTCGTCCATTCCTACGTTCGGAACGACCACCTCGAGCTCAACATCCCGTACGAGTTCGGAGGTGCCCACACCTATGAGCCCGACTTCGTCGTGAAGATGACGAACGGCCTCAGTGTGCTGCTCGAGGTGAAGGGCCGCGACCGCCACGATACTGCCCGGAAGAATCAGGCGGCGTATCAATGGATCGCAGCGGTCAACCACTGGGGCGGCCTGGGGAGATGGGACTTTGTCATTGTTCACGATCCTCAATCGGTGGCGGAGCGATTTAAGGAGCTGATGCGGACGGCCGATGATCCATCGGAAACCCTCAGTGCGTCTCGACGCGCAGTTCTTGGGGCATGATGCGTGCGATCCCACGCTCGTCAGCGTGGATAGGGAGACCCCCGCCCTGATTGCTCCGCGCGAGGCGCGCGACTCATTCACGGGCTGATTCGAACCCGGGTTGCCGCCATGGAAGGGCGGTGTCCTAGGCCTCTAGGTCTTCACGCGTGCCAGACCTCGGCCGGGATCGGCTCACCTCGCTCGAGACGGCTCTCGATGTGCAGGCGGATCGCGTCCGCGATCAGCGAGCGTGCTTCGTCCTCGGACTCGCCTTCGGTGTAGCAGCCCTGAAGCGCGGGGCACACAGCGAGGTAACGGCCGTCTTCGTCGCGCTCGATGACGACGGTGAGCTCATAGGTCTGCATGGAGCGATCGTAGCCTATTCGATGCGCCGCGCGAACTGCACGCTCGGATCGTTGGTGACGTTGTCCGTCGTGGCGCCGTAGATGAAGGCGCTTCCGCTGGTCACCTCGAAAGAGATCGTCTCGCCGCCGGTCAGGGCGAAGCCGTCGAGAAAGCCGGCCGCGCTGGTCTGGGCGAAGAAGGTGCCGCCCAGCGACTTGGTCAACGTCTTGACGATCGCGCCGTCGCGGTTGCGGACCGTGATCGCTATGGCCGCCCCCTGGTCGAGCGTGCGCACGCCGATGTTCAGGCGGAAGCGCTGCACGTCGGCGGGCGCGAAGAGCGCGCCGGTCTGGCCCTGCTTCAGCGCATCGTCCGGGGCGGCGGCGTCGAGGGCCAGGCCGGTGGTGCCGGCCGCGCCGCCGTCGTTGAAGACGCGCGCCAGCGCGACCGGAAGCGGCGAGGTGGCATCCGCCACCAGGTCGGCGCTGCCCAGTCCCGAGGGGAGGCCCATGGCCGGGAGAAGATCGTCGAATGAAAGCGTCCGTCCGGCGGCGATGGAGTAGGTCATCGACGGATCCGACGCCGATCCCGACACTCCCTGCGTATGAAACACGATCTTTCCGGAGACCGCGGCCGACTTCGGGTTGTAGAGCTGCAGCGCGGTCTTGAAGAAGGAGCCGAAGTTCCCGGGAGTCGATCCGACCACCGCGAGCACGCGCGTGGCCGGCGTGACCACCGTGGTGATGAGCACGGAAATGGCGGTGGAGGACGACGACGTCGCGTCGCACTGGCCGGCATGATTGCGGGCGCGCACGCGGTAGAAGTAGGTCGCTCCCGCCGCGGCGTGCGAGTACGACGTGCTGGTGGCCGTCACCGTCCTGGAGACGGCGGTGGTGAAGGCGGCGTCGGTGGCCTCGTCGACGATGTACTCGTTCGCGCCGCCGATGGCGGTCCAGGAAATGCTGTAGGTCGAGCCGGCCAGCGCCGTGGCCGGGCCGCTGATCTGCGGCGTTCCCGGCGTGGTGCACACCGGCGCCTCGGTCACGGTGACGGCCGCGGTTTTCGACGCGCCGCCGGCGGAAGCGGCCAGCGTGGCGGTGATGGTCGCGGTGCCGGGTGCGACGGCCGTGACGCTGACCACCACGGAGTGGCCGCCCGCCGCGATGGTGGTGGAGGGGGGCACGGTGGCCACCGCCGGATTCGACGACGACAGCGTCACGGTGGTGTTGGCCACCAGGCGCTCGCTGGTGTCGAGGGTGATCAGCGCGGTGCTGCCGGCGTTCACGCTCTGAGAGGGGGGAGTCATCGAGAGCGACGGCACCGGGATGTTGATGGCGCCGTTGACGAGCGACAATCCGCTGCCGGCCGTTTCCTTGGTGGCCGCGGAGCCGCCCTCGTCGGTCAGCTGCGTCGTTCCGCTGTCGAGCGTCAGCGCGATGCTCGAGCCGGCGGTTGCCGAGGCCGAAAGGGTGAAGACCAGATGCGCCACGAGGTTGCCGGGCGCCTGGGCGTTCAGCGTGAAGGGGATGGGATTGGTCGACTGCTGAAAACTGGCCAGCAGCGAGATCGCGCCGCCGCCGGAGGGTGCCGTCTCGAAGACCGGCGTGAGCCCGGCGGTGATGCCCGCGCGGCTGAACGACACCGACGACACGGCGCTCGCCGGCGAATAGCTCACCCGGATGCTGAAGGCCTGAATCCGCGACGCCGCCGGCTGGTCCATGCCGAGCGGCGTGCCGCCGGTGTCGCGGATGTACACCGGCACGTCGACCGTCGGCCCGTCAGCGCCGACGGTGCCGACCGTGACGACGTCCTGCGCCGCGGCGGCGCAGGCGAGGAGAACGAGGAACAGGACGAGAAAGAGAAACCGACTGCGAGATCGAAAGGTCATCGGGGGCCTTGGAGCATTGAGTTACAAGCGCATTCGCGTGGCGATGAGGGCGAGGGCCGCGGCCAGGGCGATCAGGGCCCAGGTGGAGATCGCCGGCACCTGCGCGGAGACGGTGAGGGCGCCAGGCACCAGCACCAGGTTGGCGTTCGCCACGCTCTCCTTGGTGGCGCCGCTTCCCATCTGGTCGGTGAGCTGCGTCAGCGTCGGATCGAGCGTCAGGGTGATGATCGTCCCGGGCGCGGCCGAGGCCGCGATGGTGAAGTGCAAGGTGGCCACCTGGTTCCCCGGGAGCGCCGCGTTCGAGGTGAACGGAATCAGGTTGGTCGCTTCCTGGAAGGTGTCGATGAGGGTGATCGTCCCCGCGCCCGCGGGGCTCGACTCGAAGGTCGGCGTGAGCGTGGTGGTGATGCCGCCGCGGGTGAAGGTGACGGATGCGACGGCGGCCGCGTTCGTGTAGTTCACTTTGAGGCTGTACGACTGGATACGGGAGCCGGGCGGCTGGTCGATCCCCAGCGGCGTCCCGGAGGAGTCGCGGATGAAGACCGGCACGTCGACGGTGCCCGTCGGCGGCGCCGAGGCGCTGCCGACGGTGACCGTGTCGACCAGCTGCGCCGCCGCGGGTGCGGCGGGCAGCAGGCAGATGACAAGCAGAAGCAGACTGAATTTCTTCACGTTGCGCTTACTCCACATTCTTTCTCGGCGCATCGAGACGCGCGCCGTCGATGGTCGTTCCGGAGACGCGCAGTGTACCCGCGGCGACGGTGGCCTTCTGGGTGCCGGCACGGTTGGTGAGCAGGGTCAGCGCCGGATCGACCTCGATTCGGACTCTGGCGCCGGCGCGCGCCTCGACTTCGATCTCGGCGACGACGCCGGAAAGGCCGGTGGCGTCATCGAAGGAGAGGAGGTACGTCAGCGCGTTGGAGGCGGTGCGGCTGATCTCGAAGGCCGGGTTGACGTCGCTCACGGCGCCGGCGCGGTGGACGGTCGTCTCGCGGACGGCGTCGCCGCGGAACAGCACGCGCAGCGACAGCGCGCGCGGCAACTGCGAGCCGGGCGCCGCGTTGACGCTTACCGGCACGACGTAACGGCCGCCGCGCAGCACCGGCTCACCGAGGGTGACGGCGCCGGAGATCGGCTGGGACACCGACTGCGCCGAGACATCCGACGACGGCGCTTCCGCCGGGGCCGGACCGCCCAGGAAGAGGTAGTTCACGAGGTAGAAGATGTCGGCCGGATCGACCACGCCGTCGCCGTTCGCGTCGCCGGAGTCGATTCCGGACGCCCCCGCGGGCGCCGGGCCGGAGAGGAAGAGATAGTTGACCAGCCAGAAGATGTCGGCCGGATCGATGACGTTGTCGCCGTTGGCGTCGAACTGCTGGCTGACGTACTTGTAGCCGTTGGTCAACGTGCCGCTGGAGGTGTTGGTGTTCGTCACGGTGACGTTGACGAAGCCCGCGGCATGCGCCGGCGTCTTGGCCGTGATCTTCGTCGAGTTGACGACCACCACGCTCGTCGCCGCGGAGCCGCCGAAGGTGACGGTGGCGCCGGCCAGGAAGTTGGTGCCGTTGATGGTCACGTTCTTGCCGCCGGTGGTCTTGCCGGACGACGGAACGACCGAGGTGACGGTGACCGGAGAGATGGGGACGCCGACGGACTTGGTGTCCGAGCAGCCGAGGCGGCTGACCGTCACCTGCAGCGTCACCGAGCCGGACGCGCCGGCGGTGAAGGTGATGTTCGTCGTACCGGCGCCGCCGGTGAGGGTGCCGTTGGTCACCGACCAGGCGTAGGTGGCGCCGGCGCCCGCGTTCGCCACGGAGGCGGCGTTGCCGGTGGAGCCGGTGCCGACGCTGGCCGGCGCGGTGATGGTGGCATCCGGCAACGGGTTGATGGTGACGTTGGCCGTATTGGTCGCCGAGCAGCCCGACGCGTTGGTCACCACCAGGGTCAGACCGACCGTGCCGGAAGCGCCGGCGGAGTAGGTGATGGTCTGGATGTTGGCCGCCGAGGTGATGGTGCCGTTGGTGATGGACCAGGCGTACGTCGTCGCGCCTGCGGGACCTGCCGCGGAGTTGCCGGCGGAGCTGGCGCAGACCGAAGCCGGGGTGGGGGTGATGGTCGGCGTGGCCGGGTTGGGGTTGATGGTGACGTTGGCGGTGTTCGTCGCCGAGCAGCCGGAGGCGTTGGTGACCACCAGGGTCAGACCGACCGAGCCGGAGGCGCCGGCGGTGTAGGTCACGTTCTGCGCGTTGGTGGCCGAGGTGATGGTGCCGGTGGTGATGGACCAGGCGTACGTCGTCGCGCCTGCCGGACCCGCCGCGGTATTGCCGGTGGAGCTGGGGCAGACCGAAGCCGGGGTCGGGGTGATGGTCGGCGTGGCCGGGCTGGCGTTGATGGTGACGTTGACCGTATTCGTCGCCGAGCAGTTGGCCGCGTTGGTGACCACCAGGGTCAGACCGACCGAGCCGGAGGCGCCGGCGGTGTAGGTCACGTTCTGCGCGTTGGTGGCCGAGGTGATGGTGCCGTTGGTGATGGACCAGGCGTAGGTCGTGGCGCCCGCCGGGCCCGCGGCGGAGTTGCCGGTGGAGTTGGGGCAGACCGAAGCCGGGGTCGGCGTGATGGTCGGCGCCGACGGCGGCGTGTTGACGGTGACGACGATGGCGTTGCTCGGCTGGCTCACGCAACCCTGGTTATTCAGGGTCACCGTGTAGGTGCCGCCCACCGAAACGGTGCGGTTCTGGTTGTGCGGGCCGGGGAGCAGGTTGCCGTCGAGGTACCACTGGATGCCGGTGGCGCTGTTGGACATCAGCGTAACGCTGCCGCCGGTGCAGAAGGTCGTCGGTCCGCCGGCGGAGAGGAACGCCGGGCCCGGTCTCACGTGAGCGTCCACGTTTGTGACCGCCGAGACGGGACTGGTGCAGCTACCGATTGTGACTTTGACGGTGTAGTCGCCGTCGGCGTCCACGG
>Ga0157377_10000387_pt1 | contig 19204 bp, 11 predicted proteins | sample M55metaG_FD_121116 | JGI IMG/M metagenome (GOLD analysis project Ga0157377, IMG submission 121116) | Miscanthus rhizosphere microbial communities from Kellogg Biological Station, Michigan, USA - M5-5 metaG | ecosystem: Host-associated > Plants > Roots > Rhizosphere > Soil | place: USA: Michigan...
CGACGGCAAGGCCGACGCCGCGCTGCCGGTGCGCATCCCGCTCTCGGTGATGAACCGGCACGGGCTGATCGCCGGCTCGACCGGCACGGGCAAGACGCGCACGCTGCAGCTGATCGCCGAGGGGCTTTCGCGCGCCGGTGTGCCGGTGCTGCTCGCCGACGTGAAGGGCGACCTCGCCGGCATGTCGCGCGCCGGCATCGAGAACGACCGCATCAAGTCCCGTCTCTCCGGCCTCGGCCGCGAGTTTCGCGGCGAGGCGTTTCCGGTCGAGCTCTTCAGCCTGACCGGCGCGCACGGCATTCAGCTCCGCGCCACGGTGTCGTCGTTCGGTCCCATCCTCCTCGGCAAGGTGCTGGAGCTGACCGACGTGCAGCAGAGCGTGCTGGCGATGGTCTTCCAGTACTGCGACGACCGCCAGCTGCCGCTGCTCGACTTCAAAGACCTCCGCGGCGTGCTGCAGTACCTGCAGGACCAGGGGAAGGCGGACCTGAAGGCGTACGGCGCGATGTCGGCGCAGACCGTCGGCGTGCTGGTGCGGAAGATGGTGGAGCTGGAGCAGCAGGGCGCGGCGAGGTTCTTCGGCGAGCCGGAGCTCGACATCGCAGACCTGATGCGCACCAGCGGTGATCGCGGAATCGTCAACCTGTTGACTTTGTCCGACGTGCAGGACAAGCCGCGTCTCTGGTCCACCTTCCTGATGTGGCTCCTCGGCCAGTTCTATTACAAGCTCCCCGAGGTCGGCGATCCCGACAAGCCGAAGCTGGTCTTCTTCTTCGACGAGGCGCATCTGCTCTTCGAGGACGCCTCGAAGGCGCTCGAGCAGCACATCGAGCAGGTGGCGCGGCTGATCCGCTCCAAGGGCGTCGGCGTCTTCTTCATCACCCAGACGCCGAAGGACATCGACGAAGACGTGCTGGCGCAGCTCGGCAACCGCGTGCAGCACGCCGTGCGCGCCTTCACGCCGAAGGACGCCAAGAACCTGAAGGCCGCCGCCTCGACCTTCCCGCCGAGCGAGTTTTTCGACCCCGCCGCCCTGCTCACCACGCTCGGCATCGGCGAGGCGTTCGTCAGCGTCCTCGACCCCCGCGGCATCCCGACCGCCGGCGCTCCGGTGCAGATCCTCCCGCCGTCGTCGTCGATGAGCGCCATCGACGACGCGCAATACCGGCAGCTCCTCGCGTCGTCCGCGATCGCACCAAAGTACGCCACGTCGATCGACCGCGAAAGCGCGCACGAGATACTGCAGAAGCGCCTCGCCGCAGCCGCAGCCGCAGCGGAACCCGACCCTGCGCCCGCCCCCCCGCCCGCCCGCGCGCGTGCGACGAAGCAGGCCGCGCCCGAGAAGTCGACGTTCGAGGAAGTGATGGGCAGCCGCGTGGTGAAGAACGCCGCCAATCAGGCCGTCCGCTCGCTGGTCAGGGAAGGGATCCGCGGGATTTTCGGGATGCTGAAGCGCTGAAGGTGTAAAAGGGGTCCATGAATCAAAAGTCGTCGCGCCTTCCGATCGTCGCAGCCTTGCTCGTCAGCGTGTCCTTCGCAGGAACGGCGTTTGCGCAGGCCGCCGCTGCGGTCATCACCAAGAGCTTCAACCCGCCGGTGGTCGCGCTCAACGGCAGCTCCATCGCCACGATCACGGTGACGAATCCCAACGCCGCCCTGCCGCTCACGAACGTTCAGTTCAGCGACATCATGCCGGCGGGGATCGATCTCATCACCCAAACCGGCGGCACGTGCAGCACGCTCGCGACCGGGGGAGGCATGTTCACCATCAATCCCGGCACGGAGACCTTTTCCAGCACATCGAGTGTGCTGGCCGGGGGCCAATCCTGCACGATTACCGTCAATGTGGTGGGAACAGCCATCGGCGCACACGTCAACACGACGTCGCAGGTCACCGCCGGCAACGCCCCGCCCGGCGCCGCCGCGTCAGGAACGCTGACTGTGACAGCACCCACCAATGTGCCCACATTGTCCGGGTGGATGTTGATGACCCTCGCCGCCGCGTTGGCCGTCACGGCCGCAATCAAACTGCGGGGGTAGTCGACACCTCGTTGTCGGAAGGGTCGGCGTCGAGCAGCGTGCAAAGCGGATCGAGCACCACTCTGGAGGGCGGCCCATCGACGTCGATCGAGATCGGGTGGCGTGGATCGGCGATCCGGTGCGTGGCCAGCGAAAGCAGCCGTCCGTTCTCGCCGTACACGCCGACGTCGATCCAGTCCCTGTAGCCATCCAGCGGCGCCGGCTGCGCGATCGCATCGCCGTCGCTGTACGTCTTCCGAAGATCCGCGGACAACGTGATGCGATAGCGGCCGTCGCTCAGCCTGATCGCGCGTGCTTCGCGCGCTCGAATGGGGTGAAGCGTGATCCGGTCGAAGGTGTCCGCGATCAGTGGATGCAGCTCTTCCGGCGCGTGGCGTTTCAGCGCCTCGGCGACATCCGACGGCGCCGGGGTGCGGTCGGGCCGGAACCCGAAGTCGGCGACGACGTCTCGCAGCGCGGCGTTCACGGCCTCCTCGCCCAGGATGCGCCGGAGCCGCCACATCAGGATGTAGCCGCTGTTGGTCTGTCCGCCCTGAGCGAGCGGGCGCTCCGCCTCCGACTGTCCACTGTCCCGCGCCAGATCGCGGTTCCGAAAATACAGCCATCGCATCTCCTGCAGGAACTCGACGGTGCGCTCCTGGCCGAATGCCTGATCGATGCAGTTGACGCGCACGGAGTCAGCGAGGACTTCGTTGAGCGTGAGCACGCTGCTGCCCCACCACTGATGTGCAGCCTCGTGCGCGGCCGTGCTGTAGACGCGGTCGACGCCGGCGTCGCGCGCGACGTCGGTGATGAAGCCGCCCGATTCGCCCCAAACGATGACGGAGGGAAGGGCCTGGGCGTTGCCGTGCATGGTGTACGCCGGCAATTCCACGACCCGCAGGCTGCGATGCGGATACGCCGCGAAGTGCCGGCTGCCGTACTCGAGCCCGCATTTCAGGCCGGCGAACATGCTTCGCAGGTTGTACGGGTGATCGGGGTGATAGAGGATCTCGACGTCGACCGGTCCCACCCGCTCGTGGGCCGTTGCGTATTCGCCCGACGCCAGCATGAACAGCGTGCCGACCACGCCGTTCGTGGTGAACTCGGCGTGGCGGCGGTCGCCATTGGTCCACTCCCGCAGCCGTTCTCCGCTGGCGACCGGCTGCTGATCCGCGTCCGTGCTCACCGTGGCGTGGAGCGTCATCCATCGCGGTGCGCCGCTCGCCGGTGTGCTCACGGCGGGCGCCAGGCCGTAACGCCGCCGCGCGGCCGGATCGGAGAGCTCCAGTTCGGATTGATAGCCGATCCGCGGGAAAACCTCGGGATCGTCGCCGCGGATCACGCTCCCGTTGCGGACGAGATGGCCGTCGTCGCTGAATCCGCGCGCGGCGAGGTCGTAGTCGTACCGCAGCGTCGTGGTCTGCCCGGGCGCCAGCGGTGCGGCCAGCACGAACCGCGTGTAGCCATGCTCGACGTCGCCAAGAGTCCGCGCGATCGGCCGGTCGAGCTCCAGGCGTGCAGGAGCTGCCAGTCTGGTCGGCAGCAGCGTGATGTGCAGCGTGTCGATCGGGACCGCGGTGGCGTTCCGCAGCGTCACGGTGCCGCGCAGATGAAGTCGCCGCTGGCGCGGGAAGAAGTCGCCCGACAGCTCCACGGCCTCGACGCTCGGCTGCGGGATGCCGTTGAAGCGCCGGTACGCACGCTCGTAATCTGCGCGAAGGGCCGCTTCGTCGACTCCCGGAGTGTTGCGAACGATGACCGCGGCGCTCGCGGCGGCCGCCACAAGCGCGGAGGCGAGAAGTGCGCGTGTCCGCGCGGACAATGTGCGGATGCGCCGCGTCGTTCCCCGCGGCCACAGCAGCGCCGCAACGATGACCAGGCAGAGCGAGACGAGCGCCCAGTAGGTTCGGTACCAGAGAAGAGGCGCCGCGAAGTGCCCGAATCCGTTCATGTCCGAATAGACATACGACGGCGCAAAGCCGACGCGGAGCAGGCCATCCGCCCTCCCCAGCGGCGGCAGGAGGCTCGCCGCGCCGATCGCCGCGGCCGACATCGCATAGCCGGCGTAGATGTTCGGCGCGACGGCCTGCAGCAGGAGCGCGACGACGGCGATGGCGAACCATCCGAGCAACTTCACCCCGAAGACCGCGGCGACATAGACGTCGAGCTGGAGATGGGTGTAGCGAAACAGCGCGAGCTGCACGAAGATCCCGTACCCGACCACCACCAGCGCGTAGGCCACCTGCATGAGGAGCAGCGCGGACAGCTTCGAGCCGTAAAGGACCGCGTTGGGAATCGGCTGGCTGTCGAGGATCTCGTGCGTCCGGTGCCCGCGCTCACGCCAGACCAGCACTCCAGCGAAGAACACCGTGAGCAGGATGACGATGGTGCTGTCGTTCAAGGCATGTTCGAGAAAGAACCCGGTGCGCGGGTGGACGTGCTGGCCCCGCACGTTGCCGAGGAAGTTGGAGTTCAGATTCGCCACCGTCGCCAGCGCCAGGACGACGAACGCCAGGTGGCGAACGGTGAGCCGCACCTCGCGCGCCGTCAGCGCCGCGTACTGCCGGACCCCCTGCCCCCTCGCATACGACAAGACGCCGCCGCGAAGCGCGAGTTGTGGAGCGGCGGGCTTCAGCCCGCCGTCCTCGGCCCGAATGCCGCCGCCCCCCGCTTCATTCTCCCCACGCCTGAACTTGCGGCACGTGAATGCGAGCAGCCCCACCGCCACCCCGCTCCACAAAAGCCGATGAACCAGAAGAAAACTCGCGACCGGAATCGCGCGCAGGTTCTTCTCCGCCGGCGACCACGCCGCGGTGACGATCTGCAGCGCCGCGGCGCCGAACGGCTCGGCGAGCGCGCCGACGTATCCCCACGGCTCGCTCACCATCCCTTTCTGCAGGACCTCATCGACGATACTCTGGCCGATGCCGAGCACCACCATCAGCGCGATGGTCGAGATGTAAACGCCCACCATGCTGCGGCTGAGCGTGGCTACCGCGAAGCAGATCGCGCCGGCCAGCAGCAGGTTCGGCACCGCGAAGAGCAGCAGCGGCTCCAGGAAGGCGATCCATCGATGCGGCCCGATGAAATCGGACGGGATGGAGGCCGCCGCGGCGAGAACGCCCGCCATCCCGGCGACAAATACGATCAGCGTGGCGCCGAACGCTCCCCCGAACCGCCCGAGCAGGTAGTCGCGGCGGGTGATCGGCAGCGAGAGAAAGAACGGATGCGCGCGATGCTGGAAGTCGCGCTGCACCGTCGGCGCGATCAGCAGCGCCGCCACGAAGAGTCCCACCACGCTGAGCACCGCGGTCAGCCTGGCGACGATGTACGGCGAGTTGTGCCACAGCCTGCCGATCCGAATGAGACCGCTGGCCGTCGGGCTGGTGATCGAGACGGTCTGGAAGGCGAGCAGGAAGAAGACCGCCGCGCATAGATAGAGGAGCGGACGCTTCGACGTCGACGCGAGCTCGCCGCGAAGGATGGGCCAGAGGCGCGCGCTCATGACTCGACGTCCCGGCGCACACGGTGAAAGTAGACGTCTTCGAGCGTGGGGCTGGCCGGCTCGAACGACGCGTCCGGCCGGCTTTCGCTGTGAACGCGGAGCATGACTTCGCCGCCGAAGAGGCGCTCATCGATCACGTCGTGCGCGGCGCGCTGCGCGGGAAGCTTGGTCCGCGCCACTCGCTTCCACCACACCCGCCCTTCCATCTGCCGGGTCAGCTCCGCCGGCGATCCGGCCAGCACGATCTCGCCCTTGTCGATGAGCGCGACCTGCCTGCACAGATCGTTGACGTCTTCCACGATGTGCGTCGAGAGGATCACCACCACCTGCTCGGCGACCTCGGAGAGGAGATTGTGGAAGCGGCGCCGCTCGGCGGGATCGAGGCCGGCCGTCGGCTCGTCGACGATGAGGAGCGCCGGCGCGCCGAGCAGCGCCACGGCGATTCCGAAACGCTGCCGCATCCCGCCCGACAGCTCCGCGAACCTGCGCGTCCGCACCTCCCAGAGGTTGACGCGCGACAAGAGGCCGTCGACGATTGCGCGGCGCTCGGTCCGATCCGCCAGCCCCTTCAGGATGGCGAACAGGTCGAGCAGCGCTCGCGGCGTCGCCCGCGGGTCGAAGCCGAAATCCTGCGGCAGGTAGCCGAGCACCTTCCGCACTTCGCCCTTCTGCGCCAGGACGTCGAGATCGCCGAGGCGCGCCGAGCCGCCGTCCGCGTCCTGCAGCGTGGCCAGGATTCGCATCAGCGTCGACTTGCCCGCGCCGTTCGGGCCGAGCAGGCCGAACATGCCGGCCGGAATGGTCAGCGACACGTTCTTCAGCGCCTGAACGCCGTTCGCGTATCGTTTCGAGAGCCCGTCGAGAACCAGCATCGGGGCGGGCATCAGCGGAATCCCAGGAACGCGATCGCCGCGCCGAGCGCCAGGATCGCCCCGGCGCCGCTCAGCCACCAGCCATGCCGCCGGCGAAATCCTTCGGCGAACGGATGGAAGAGAAAGCGCACCGCCCGCTCACCGAGCGCGGAGGCGGCGCCGAGGACGATCCAGTATCCGCCGAGGCCCCCGGCGGCGACGGCGAGGGCGACGACGGGCGGGAAGCGATCGCTGCCCACCGATCCGACCTTTTGCGCAACGATCATTCCCAGCTCGGCGAATGCGCCGAACGGCCAGAACAACGCCAGGAGCAGGATGGCGACCGAGACGAGAGCGAGCGGGGGATAGAGAATCCAGCGCCGCGTGCCGAGATGCTCGGCGCGCTGCTCGAACCGCGCGAGCGTCCAGCGGGCGACCAGCCAGCTCACCGGGATGAAAAACGGCAGGACGAAACCGAGCAGCAGCAGGGCGAGGCTGGCGTACGCGAGCCAATCCTCGGCGCTGCGCCCGTGGGGAATCGCCACCTCCGCCGATGGGCCGGCGTCCGCGGCCAGGACCCACTGCCGCGGGCTGCCCAGCCGGCTCAGGACCGCGTCGAGATCGTCGGCCGAGACCGGCGACGGACGTTCGCCGAGCTCCGCGTCGATGTGATCGCGAATGTCCTGTTCGATGTCTGCGATGCCGTCGCGCTCGGAGGGGCCCAGCGACGCGCGCATTTCCTCCAGGTAACGATCGAGATGGCGGCGTGCCTCGTCGCTCAGGGTCATCGTTTGATTCCTTTCCGCTGCAACTCGGCGACGGCCTCGCCGATCCGCCGCCAGTAGTCGTTCATGGCCGTGAGCTGGCGCCGCCCGAGGTCGGTGAGCTCGTAGTACTTGCGCGCGGGACCCTGCGGCGACTCCTCCAGGCGGGTGCGCACGAACTTCTCCCGCTTGAGGCGGCTCAGCAGCGGGTAGACCGTCCCCTCGGCGATGAACAGGCCGTCCAGGTCGCGCAGCTGCCGGACGATGTCGTAGCCGTAGAGGCGTCCGCCGCTGAGCGCGTTGAGCACGCACAACTCGATGACGCCCTTGCGAACCTGGGTGCTCCAGTTGTCCTCGAATTCGGTGTTCATCGCCGCCTACTATATGGCATCACATAGTAGATGGCAATGAGCTGTATATCGAATGAGGATCTACTTCGGCAGCGCCTCCGCGTCGGCCGGCCGCGCGTAGAAGAATCCCTGCGCGTAGCGGGCGCCGATGTCCGCCGCGGCCTGCGAGGTCTCCTCCGACTCCACCCCTTCGAGGATCACGTCGCACTCGAAGTCGCGCGCCAGAGACTGGATGTTGCGGATGATCTTGCGGCGCGCCGGATCCTTCTCGAAGTCGGTGCCGAACTCGTGGCTGATCTTCAGGTACGACGGGCGGATGTGCGAGATGAGGTCGAGATGCGAGTACGACACGCCGACGTCGTCGAGCGCGAACTGCACCCCGACGGCGCGCAGCTCCTCGATGGCCGGCAGCGTCGTCTCCGTCGGCTCCAGCTTCTCCTGCTCGGTGATCTCCAGCACCACGCGGTCGAGCGGGATGTCATTCGCGTGCGCCGTGTCGACCAGCGTGCGCGCGAAGCGGTCGCCGTCCGCCACCACGCGCGGATGGACGTTGATGAAGATCTTGCCGCGCGACGGCAGCTGCCGCGCCGCGCGCAGCGTCCTGCGCAGGCAGGCCAGGTCGAGCTCCGCGGTGCGCCCGCACAGCCGCGCGTACTCGAACATGAACGACGGATCGCAGAACAGCAGGTTCTCCTGGCGGTAGCGAGCGAGCGATTCGAAGCCGACGCCGCGGTGCGCCTCGTCCGCCAGGTCGACGATCGGCTGGAACGCCGGCAGCAGCGCGTCGCTGACCACAAATTCATCGACGGTGGGGATGTGCAGGATCGCCCCGCCGTCATCGTCCGGCCAATCGCCGAGGCCGAAGCGCGTCCGCAGCTCGATCGGCTCGAAAGGCCGCAGCAGGATCTCCGACGCGCCGCGGCGCACCGCCTCGCCGGCCACGTCATCCGGCAATTGCTCGCCGGTCACCACGATCCGGCACCGCGGCGCGGTGCGATGCACGTCCGCCACCGCGTCGAGCCCGTCGAAGCTGAACCGTCCGGCGATCTGCGCCTCGGTCACCAGCGACGAAAGGGCCAGCCGCCGCCCCACCAGCGCGCCGACCACCGCGTCGCCGCCGGTGAGCACCAGCCGCTCGGATCCCGTCAGCGCGCGCGCCGCCAGCGTGGCACGCTCGCGGTCGCCATCCAGGATGAGAACAACGGAGTCCCCGTTGGCCGCCGGTCGGATTGTCATTATGAATAACTGTCATTGCGACCGGGCTGCCATGGACCTACATCAATGAAATCATCGCTTTAGATCAACAAAGTCGAGCCCGTTGCGTCCGGACGAGCGGACGAACTGACATCAAAAACGGAATTCCGGAGGTGCACTGAATGGTTATTCAGTCCACTCCTTGGATACCTCCTCTCCAGCCATAAGTGTCGGTGAAGACACGCTCACCCGCCGCCGCCGGGCCGCGCTGAGCCATCGTATGAGCACGCCCTTTCGCGTGGTGCTCATCGAGGACGATCCCGCGATCGTCCGCCTGCTGCGGAAGGTTCTCGACGGGACGGGGATGGAGGTCATCGCCTGCTCCACCGGCGCCGAAGGCCTCGAGGTGCTCGACCGCCGGGAGTGGGAGCTCTGCCTGCTCGACCGCGGCCTGCCCGACTTCGACGGCATCGAGATTTGCCGCCACGTGAAGGCGAACGCGCGCTTCGATGCGCGCCAGGTGATCATGCTGAGCGGCTACGACTCGCTCGACGCGCGCGTGGAGGCGCTGAACCTCGGCGCCGACGACTACATCACCAAGCCGTTTCATTCGGCGGAAGTGCTCGCGCGCGTCAACGCCTCGCGGCGCGTGGTGGAGATGCAGCAGCAGCTGGTCGACATGGCGCGGCAGCTCGAGGAGCTCTCCGGCCGCGACGACCTGACCGGCATCTTCAACCGGCGGCACTTCGGCACCACGCTGGACCGCGCCTTCGACCACTCGCACCGCTACCACCGGCCGCTGTCGGTGGCCATCATCGACGTCGATCGCTTCAAGGACATCAACGACTCGTTCGGCCATCAGGCCGGCGACGCCGTGCTGGCCGAGGTGGCCAGGCGGTTTTCGGGATCGGTTCGGTCGTCGGATTACCTCGCGCGCTTCGGCGGCGAGGAGTTCGTGGTGCTGCTGCCCGAAACGCAGCTCGACGACGCCGTCTCGTTCGGCGAGAAGCTGCGCGCCGCCATCGCCTCCGCGCCGGTGCCGATCGACGAAGGCCGCGCCCTGCCGGTGACGGTGAGCGTCGGTGCCGCCAGCCTCGCGCACACCACGTTCAACTCGTCGTCGGAGATGATCGCCGCCGCCGATCAGGCCCTCTACCGCGCCAAGCGCAACGGGCGGAACCGCGTGGAGGCGGAGCGGCGCCGCGCGCAGCGGCAGCCGGTCGCGCTCGCGGCGTCGTAACTTCGCGCGCGCCCCTCATCCGCCTTCGGCACCTTCTCCCCTCAGGGAGGGGAGAAGGGCTCTCGCCATGAGTGTCGCCGGGTGAGGGGCCTACTCCACCCCCTCGATGTTGTCGTCGTCCTCGCTCTCCTCCCAGTCGAGGAGGTGGCGCGGGTCGATGCCCGCCAGGACCGGCTTGCGAGCCACGGTCACCGTGATCGTCTGCGGGCCGGAGCGGATGCGGTGCGTCGCGAGATGCAGCGGCGCGCTCAACTCCCCCTGGCCCTGTGCGCGGGGGCCGAAGATCCCGATCTCCACCGGCTCGTCCATCGGGAGCTCGGTCTCGACGCCCGCCTCGTCGACCACCACCTTGCGCGCCTTGACGTGGAGCGTCACCTGCCAGGTGCCGGCCGGCGTCTCCTTGACCTTCACTCGCTCCGTCCTGAGCTGCCAGAAGGTGTTCACCTCGAACAGGTCGTGCAGCAGGTACTGCATCGAGGCCGGTGTGACCGCCTTCAGCTCGCGATAGAGATCGAGCGTCGTCGCCAGCGGCGCGTCATCCGGTTGATGCACCTCGTACAGCCGGCGCAGGGCCCCGTTCACAGCGTCCGCGCCGATAGTCTCGCTCAGCGCGTACAGCGCGTACGGTCCCTTGCGATACGACATCCACGGGTCGAGACCGCGGAGCAGCGGTTCTCCTCGGCGGATCGGCGCGATCGGATAGGGCTGCCGCAGGAAGCTCATGAAGCGGCGCAGCTGGTCGGCGCCTCGCGCCTGCTCCACGATCCTCATCGCGTAGTACGAGGCGACGCTCTCGGCGACCACGGGCGCTCCCTCGACCGGCGCGATCGGCACCGCCCACTGATGCGCCGTCTCGTGCGCCACGATCGCGAACGGAAAGTCGAAGTCCCCCGCGTTCTCCACCTTCATGAGCGTCACGCCTTCGCCGTGCGTGAGCATGCTGGCGTCGGCGTGCATGCCGATGCCGTCGCCCGGAACCTCCAGCACGGTGATGTGCCGGTACGGGTACGGCCCGACGTGCGCGGTGAGATAGTCGAGCGCCGCCTGGATGCCGCGGGCCATCCGCGCCGGGTGCGTCGAGTGCTTCGGATGATGGAAGATCCGGATGACGACGTCGTTCCAGCGCGCTTCATAGACGGCGTACTTGGCCGAGGCGAAGGCCCACTCGCTGCCGATCGGACCATCCGTGGCGTAGTGGAAGTAGCGGCGGCCGCCTTCCGTCCACGTCCGGCGGAGCGCGCCCGGCGCGACGGCAGTCTGGCCGGCGTCGGTGCTCAGCACCGCCTCGAAGTTCATGCCTGATCCGCGACCCGAGCGCGCCTCGACGTCATAGAGCGACGGGATCACGCGCCGCGCGGCGAGCCCCTGCTCGCGCCGGTCGCTTGGGAGCAGGAGCTCGCGGCTCGACTGGTAGCCGATCGCCGGGAACCAGTACTGCGTGAACAAGGTGCCGTTCGGCACGATCGAGACGTCGGCGCCGCCCTCGCGGAAGCCGCGCCGCTCGACGTGCACCTCGAAATCGAGCCGCGTCGACTGGCCGGGCAGGAGCGGGCTGCCGAGCTTGTAGATCCGGTGGCCGAGATCGTCGTCCCGAAGCGCGAGCGTTGCCGAACGGTCGAAGGCGAGTGCGCGGGTCTCGACCATGAGCGGCGTGGCGACGTGGATCGAATCGATCGGCGCCTTGCCGCCGTTGACGAGGCGATAGGAGCCGCGGATGTCGACCTTGCGCAGCGCGGGATGGATGTCGACGCGCAGGCTGGCCGCGGAGACCTGCGGCTGCGCGATGCGCGCGTACCGCACATAGCGCCGTTCGTACTCGGCGCGCCGCTTCGCCACGTCGGATTCGGTCTCGTACTTGTTCAGCACGTTCGTGTTGTAGAAGACGAACCCGCCCAGCGTCAGGATCAGCACCACCGCGGCGGCGGCGGTCCAGGCCGTCGCACCGGTGAGACGCTGGCGCGCGAGCTGGAGCCGCACGCGGAATCCGCTCTCCCTGCCGCGAACCCAGAGCAACCGTGCCCCGACCGCGAGCAGTAGCGCCCACGCGGCCCAATAGAGCTTGAACCACAGCCACGGCGCGATGAACGGCCCGAGACCGCGCATCTCCGTGAACGTCACCCACGGGCCGGCGCCGTAGGTGAGGAGGTTGTGCTCGATGCCGAACGCGGGGGCGAGCACGATCACGGCGTAGAGGGCGACCGCCGCCAGGTGCCCCAGGTACTTCTGCCCCACGAGCACGTGCACGGCCAGGGCGAGCACCGCGAAGAGCAGGTATTCGGGGAGCTGGAGCCCGAACAGCACCGCCAGGTACAGCCCGATCTCGAAGTCCCGATGGCCGAGAATCGCCTGCGAGATCATCCCCGCCGTCATCAGGAAGGCGAGGAAGACGGAGAGCACCAGGCCGAGCCCGAGGAGCTTACCGGCGAGCGGCACCCAGTCGGGGACCGGCGCCGCATCCGCCATCTCGTCCAGCCCGGCCTCGCGTTCGCGCCACAGCAGCTCGCCGGCAAAGTAGACGCAGAGGAGCGGGATGATCACCCAGCGGCTCAGCTCCGACGTCAGCGGTCCGGTGATCTCCTTCAGGATCTGCCCGGTCACAGGGATCAGCGGCGTCCCGCTCGCAACCATCTGATCGATCAGCACGGGGATGGTGAGCAGCGGGATGACCGCGAAGAAGCCGAGCCCGGCCCAACTCTTGGCGATGAACCGGAACGACGTCCAGGCGATGGCGAGCGACTGGCGCGCGTGCGCGCCGAAGCCGAAAGCGCGCAGGGTCGTGGAGGACAGGCAATCCTGCCTGTCCAGGACAGGCGGGATTGCCTGTCCTCCACGTTTCGCGCGCCGGTCGCCGCGATGCGCGAAGCGAAAGCGCAGGTAAGTGACGGCGAGAACCGCCAGCGCGATGCCGATCCAGACCAGGCGGTTCTGCAGCACGATGCCTTCGAATGAGAGCAGCCGCCGGCTCTTCTCGATCGTCGTCCACAGATGCGCGATGTCTTCGATGACGAAGCGAATCCCGACCGGGTCCAGCAGCGTCCCCAGCCCGCGCCGGAACAGCAGCAGCGAGGCGACGAAGAAGCCCATGAAGACCACGAACAGGCTTCCGAGGTAGGCTGCCATCGGGCGCCCGCTGCGCAGCGCGAGCGCGAACTGGATCGCCGTCGCGGCAAAGGCGTTCGGCAGGGAGAGGAACGCGTACGCGGTGAGATAGGCAGCCGGCCGGAACGGGCCGATGAGCTGCGCGTTCACGCCGGGCGAGTAGACGGCCAGCATCATCCCCGCCTGGACCGCGAGCAGGAGCGCGGCGTTGAGGACGAAGGCGGCGAGGAATCGCCCCCCGAGGTACTCCGCCTTGCTGACGCGGAGGGTGTAGACGAGCGGATCCATCCGCGTCGCCGCGTCGCGCCCGGCGGCCTCGCCGGCGATGACCGGCGCCACCACCAGCCACAGCAGGCCGCCGACCACCGTGGTCACCGCGATGGCGAACGGCGCGTTGACGAAGAAGTCGTCGTAGAGCGCATCGGCCAGCGCGTCTTCTCTCGTCATCAGGAAGCTGACCACCAGCAGGATGCCGAACATCAGCCAGCCCCACGGCCGGCGGATCTGGTAGGCGAGCTCGAAGCGGAAGATCTCGCGGAACTTCATGAGCGATGTCCCGCCATCGCGCTGAAGTACACATCCTCCAGATCCGGCTGCACCGCTTCGAACCCCGCGCCCGGGCTCCCCTCGGCATGCACATGCACGACGGTGCGGCCGGCGTGGAGCTTCGTCGAGATGACGTGGTGCTCCTTCTCCATCGCCGCGAGCGAATTCCGCTCGATGACGCGCCGCCAGATCCGTCCCTGCAGCTCCTCGACCGCCTGCAGCGGCTCCGCCTCCAGCAGGATCTCGCCGCGGTTGATGATGGCCATCCGCGTGCAGAGCTCCGTCACGTCCTCGACGATGTGCGTGGAGAGCAGCACCACGCTGTTCTCTCCCAGCTCGCTCAGCAGGTTGAGGAACCGCACCCGCTCCGCCGGATCGAGCCCCGCCGTCGGCTCGTCCACGATCATCAGCTTCGGATTTCCCAGCAGCGCCACCGCCACGCCGAAGCGCTGCCGCATCCCGCCGGAGTACCCGCCCAGCTTCTGGCGGCGCACGTCCCACAGGTTCGTCTGCCGCAGCAGCGCTTCGACCACTTCCTTCCGCGCCTTGCGGTCGATGATGCCTTTCAGGATGGCGAAGTGATCGAGCAACGCCTCCGCGGTGACCTTCGGATAAACCCCGAACTCCTGGGGCAGATAGCCGAGCGTCTCGCGGACGCGGTCCTTCTGGTTGATGACGTCGATGTCGCCGAGGCGAATGCTTCCCTCGTCCGGCTCCTGCAACGTGGCGATGATCCGCATCAACGTCGACTTGCCCGCTCCGTTGGGCCCGAGCAGGCCGTACATGCCCGCCGGGATGGTGAGGGTGACATCGTTCAGCGCCCGGACGCCGTTGGGGTAGGTTTTGGATACGTTCTGGATGGTCAGTTCCATGTCGCGCGGCACTTTACGTTGCAAAGTGCTTAGGTGCAAGACGAAACTCCGGCGGAGGCGAGCGCCGCAATGGCCATATGAGACCGGAATCGCCGTCCAGCAAGGTCGCTGCGTTTTTTGGTGCGGCGGATAGTTATATTGGTGGCCATGAAGTCCCTGCCAGTCCTGCTGTTCGGATCAATGATCTGGGGGCTGACCGCGTCCCTCGCGCTGGCCGACACCCCCGAGACCGCGGCGCGGCAGTTTCTCGCTCGGGTCTACGACGGCCGCTTCGATGACTTGCCGAAGACCGGCAACGCGCGAACGGAGCATTTCGAACGGCAGGTCCGCAATACGCTGCGGGTGCGCTGCATTCGCGCCGACCAGGTCGCGGTCTCGGTCCTGGCCGCGGATCCGGATCGTGCGACCATTCACGCCGAGGTCGGCGTTTCGAAGACCGACCCGCAGATCGTCCCGCTCGCATGGTCCGCGCTGGAGATCGTTCCGCTTCGCGTGGAGCTCGTCCGCGCGGGGGAGCGATGGCTGGTCAGCGAGATCCGGAATCGCGACGAGGAATGGGCGGAACAGCTCCTCGCCCGGACATGCGAGGAGCGCGAACAGATGCTTCGCCAGCATCCGGACCGCCTGTCCAGGGGGCTGGTGCGGGCGGTGTACGCGCGCGCGATGGCCTACCTGAGCTCGACGACATTTGCGCAGGCGCCGGACGCCGCGGAACTGGCGAGACGCATCGCCGTTCAGATCGGAGATCGCGGCGGCGAGGCCCTCGCCCTCGGCGCGGCGGCAAACGCCGCGGTCAACAACCCCCCGGCCAACGAGCCTTACGCCCACATGCGTCTGGCCGCCGAGAGCCTCGCCCTCGCCCAGAGCGTCGGCGATCCCGAGCTCCTGGCGCGCGCCTGGTACGACCGCGGGCGCAACAATCCCTGGAGCCGCTGGAAACCCGGCTCCGGACCGACAACGGCGGAGCACTATCAGATCGCCTTGCGTCTGGCGGAGCGCGCCGAAGATCCAACCCTGCTGATCCGCCCGTTGTACAGCCTGGCCAACCTCGCCGCCAACGCGGAGAGCGACTATCTGAGCGCGCGCCGCTACATCGACCGCGGCCTCGAGCTCGCGCGCGAAGTCGGCGATGTGAACCTCCAATCGTCCCTCGAGGGCGTCCTCGCGACCGTCTACTTCAACCAGGGCGACCGCGAGCGCGCTCTGTTCCATCACGAGCACGCCATGGAGCTGGCGGAAAAAGTCCAGGCATTCGGATACCCGTCGATGGTCCTGCGCTCGGCCGTCGCCCTGGTCGAAGACAAGCAATTCGACAAGGCCGGCCGCGCCTTCGCGCGCATCTTGACCCGGAACGAGAAGGGCTTCACCAGCACGGTGGGGATGGTGACCGCGTCGGCGCTGGCCGTCACCGTCCGCGCGATGGCCGTCATGGAGGCGGAGCGCGGCAATCTCTCCGAAGCGGAGTGCATGGTGCGCGAGTCGGTGCTCATGCACAACGCGAGACCGGACGCCTATCTCTTCGAGCTGGCGCCTTATCACTCCGCGAGAGGGCAGCACGCGACCGCGCTGGCGCTCTCGCTGTCCAGCCTTGCCGGCAACGGTCTCTACGCCCATCAGAGAGTCGCCGCCGCCGTCGCCGCGAGCCGCGCCTACCGCGGACTCGGAGACGTCGACCGGGCTCTGGCCATGGCCCTCGAGGCGATCGAGGTGCGCGAGGCGCTCGACGCGCGCATCGCCGGCGGCGAGCGGCAGCGCGCCTTCGCCTCCGGCGCCACCTCGGAATGCTACGAGCTGGCCGCGGAGCTGGTGCTCGAGCGCGGCGATTCGCTTCGGGCTCTGGCGTTCCTCGAGCGGGGACGCGCCCGCGTCCTCACCGACATTCTCGACAACGGCCGGCCGGACGCGATGGCGGCGGCCGACGCGGCGCTGCGGCAACGGCAAACCGAGCTCGATCGCGCGGTCGCCCAGGCCGGCGCCGCGCTCGACCAGGCCCGCAGCGCCGGGAAGAAGCGCGCCGCCGCGGAGCTCCGCCGCGTCCGCGACCTGCGCGCGTCGTTCGCCGACGGCCTGCAGGCGCGCGCCGAGCGGCAGGGCGCCACGCGGCGCCGGGTCGATCCCGACGGCATCGCCGCGCTGGCCAAGCGCCTTCCGTCGCGCACCGTCGCGCTCGAATACTTCGTCGCCGACCACGAGCTGCACATCTTCGCCATCGCCGGCAATCGAGTCGTCGCGCGGACGAAGCGCATCGAACGGAAGGAGCTCGAGCGCGGCATCCGGGATCTCGTCGCCAGGCTGGCCGGCAACGACCTGCGCTTCGCCACCGCGGCGCGCGAGGTCTACCGGCTGCTGATCGAGCCGGTCGAGCGCGACATCGCCGGCGCCGGCACGCTGCTGGTCGTCCCCGACGACTTCCTCTGGCGCGTTCCGTTCGCCGCGCTCGTCGACGGCGGCGGCCGTTTTCTGGTGCAGCAGGTGGCGACGGTCTACGCCCCTTCGCTGACCGTGTTCGACGCGATGATCGATGCCGAAAAGCATCGGAAGGCCGAACCGCCGTCGCTCTTCGCGGTCGGGAATCCGACCTTCGATCCGGGCGCCGCGCCGGTGACGGCGAGCTTCTATCGCGACACCACCCTCGGCCCGCTCCCCGACGCGGAGCGCGAGGTCGATGCGGTCAGTGCTCTCTACGACCGGCGGCACTCGCTGGTGCTCAAGCGCGGCCAGGCGACGGAAGGGCGGACCAAGGCGGCGCTCGCCGACGCGACCATCGCCCACTTCGCCACGCACGCCATCCTCGACAACGGCAACCCCATGTATTCACGGCTGATGCTCGCCCGCCACGGGGAGAGCTCCGAGGACGGCTGGCTCGAAAGTTGGGAAGTCGCGCGGCTGAGCCTCAAGGCCGATCTCGTGGTGTTGTCGGCCTGCGAGACAGGGCGCGGCCGCGTCGGCGGCGGCGAAGGCGTGATCGGACTCTCCTGGGCGTTCTTCCTCGCGGGCGCGCACTCGATTCTCGCCACGGAGTGGAAAGTGGCCAGCGACAGCACGGCCGAGCTGATGATCGCCTTTCATGGAGCGCTCCGCGCCCCCGCCAGGAATCCGCCGCTTCACAAAGCGCAGTCTCTTCGGAAAGCGCAACTCCAGCTCCTCGGCCACGCGAAGACGGAACATCCCTTCTATTGGGCGCCGTTCGTCTTGATGGGCGACCCCGGGTTCCAGGGAAACCAATCCCGATGAAATCACTCGCCGCGTTGGTCGCCGGCACCTTCAACCAGATCGGTACTCAGCGGCACGCTGACCGGTCAATCGGGAACGCCGGCAACGGAAGCGAAATCGCTGGCAGCGGAAGAAAAATCGCTGGCAACGGAAGCGTGATCGCTGGCAACGGAAGCGTGAACGCTTGCAATGGAAGCGTGAATGCTTGCAACGGAAGAAAAATCGCTTCCGAGCGAAGCACGCTCACCTTCCATCGCCACCGTTCATCCTTCCAACGGAAGCGTGCACGCTTCCGTTGGAAGAAAACGCGCTTCGGTTGCCAGCGATCACGCTTCGGTTGCCGGCGATTTTTCTTTCGTTGCCAGCGATCGCGCTTCCGTTGCCAGCCATTCAGCTTCCCTTGCAGGCGGAATCGATCAGTCGGTCAGTGCGTAGCAGCACGGCGCCGCGCCGATGCCTTCGCATTCAGACGCAGCTTCATCACCGCCGCGAAGAGGTCGAGGCGCGGCGTTGTGACGCCGTTTCGGCTGTCGACGATCGGACGTCCCGTCGACTCGAGCAGCTGCTCGATGGCGTCGGGCGTCAGCTGGGGATCGATCTGCCGCAGCACGGCCACGGCCCCGGCCACATGCGGCGCCGAGAAGGACGTTCCGCTGGCGCTCGACACTCCGCCGGTCTTGAATGGCGTCAGAACGCCGTATCCCGGCGCGAGGAGATCGAGCTGCGCGGCGGAGTTCGAGAAGCAGGTGACACGATCGACTTCCGCCGGCTTGTCGGTGCATCCGAGCAGCGAAGCCGACGCGAGATTCGTGTGGTAGACCGCGCCGACGGAAACCACCCCCCCGATGCAGGCGGGCGGACGGATCCCCTTCGTCGCCCGGTCATTGCCGCTCGCGGCGACGACGACGATCCCGCGGGCGCGCACGCGTGCGATCGCATCGGTGAGCGCGGGGATATCTCCGTCGCACGCGCTGTTCGACAGAAAGCCGATGGCGAAGCTCATGTTGACGGCGTCGACGTGCACCGGGCTCGCCAGGATCGAATCGAGTGCCGAGATCACCTGCGAAGTCCAGGCGATGTTGCCGGTCTCGTCGGCCACGCGGATGGCGACGATCTTCGCCCCGGGCGCGATGCCGCGCGGCGCGATGCCGCCGCTGCCGGCGATGACCCCGGCGACGCCTGTTTCGTGCGGGAGGTGCAGCATCCCTTGACGAAACTGTGCGCTGCGCCGCCCACGCGCACGGAGATGCTGCGGACGTTCGGGAGGGAGTGACCTCGAATTGAAGATAGCTGACCTCGACATCGAGGTCCGCAACCTGGATATCGAGGTCCGCAACCTCGACATCGAGGTCCGCAACCTCGACATCGAGGTCGGCAACCTGGACATCGAGGTCCGCAACCTCGACATCGAGGTCCGCAACCTGGACATCGAGGTCCGCAACCTGGACATCGAGGTCGACAACCTGGATATCGAGGTCGACAACCTGAACATCGAGGGTCGGCAACCTCGACATCGAGGTCCGCAACCTGGACATCGAGGTCCGCAAC
>Ga0157377_10000389_pt1 | contig 19070 bp, 16 predicted proteins | sample M55metaG_FD_121116 | JGI IMG/M metagenome (GOLD analysis project Ga0157377, IMG submission 121116) | Miscanthus rhizosphere microbial communities from Kellogg Biological Station, Michigan, USA - M5-5 metaG | ecosystem: Host-associated > Plants > Roots > Rhizosphere > Soil | place: USA: Michigan...
GGGGTTGCGAAGTCTCGGGGTCTCGCAGCGCCAAAGGCGATCTTCACGATCGTCGCCGTGCCAGCAACCATGCCCCGGCCTTTGGCGCTGCGAGACCGCGCAACCTCGCTACCTCGCAACCCCGCTTCCCGCAACCCCGCTTCCCGAGACCCCGCTTCCCGAGACCCCGCTTCCCGAGACCCCGCTACCTCGCAACCGCCGTTTGACCTGCCCCGGCGAGCGCGGATACCTTTCCGTCCTCACTTAACGGAGGAGGAAAAGATGAATGGAACCCGCCGTCTTGCTGTCGTTCTCTTCTGCCTCGGCTTCTCAATGAGCGCGCTGTTCGCGCAACACGCTCCGCCCGGGCTGATCCTGCAACTGACCAAAGCCGCCGGGACGCTGCGCGGCGAAGGGCAGAACAACAACCCGCACGGTCCGCTGGGGCTCAAGTCGTACAAGGTGCACGAGCTGGCGCTCGGGCAGGCCATCACCGTCACCGTCGGAGGAAAGACGATCACCACCGACAAGGCGTTCCGGCTGACCGTCAGCGGCGGGCCGTTCGTGGCGCGGGCCATCCCGGCGACGATCGAGATCGACGGCGCGCCGGCCGGCATCGCGCTGGAGAGCGCCGACCAGTCGGAGCTGCGGCTGGTGACCTTCGATCCGGCCGCGCTGCATCAGGGCGCGGAAGTGACCGTCGCGTACGGCGAGCTTCGCTTCCCCCTTCCCGAAAAACTGAATCTGAACCGCTGAGGAGACGACGACGATGAAACGCCACCTGTTTTTCGTTCTGCTGCTCCTCGCCATCGCCGCGCCGGCCGTCCTGGCGCAGGATCCGACCTCGCCGGGGCCGTATGCGGTCACGCGCGAGGAGTACAACTTCGGCGACACCGCCTTCACGCCGACGAGCTTTCCCGCCCCGGTCGAGCTGCTGGCCTCAGTGCATCACCCCACCAATCTCGCCGGCGGGCCGTTTCCGCTGATCGTCTTCCTGCACGGCCGTCACGCCACCTGCTACAACGGACAGGGAGCGCAGTTCCTGGAGTGGCCATGCGCGCCCGGCCGGACGCCGATCCCGAGCTACCAGGGCTACGACTATGTCGGCTCGCTGCTGGCCAGCCAGGGGTACTTCGTCGTCTCCATCAGCGCGAACGGCGTCAATGCCGTCGACAACACGGTCTTCGACCTCGGCGCGCTGGCCCGCGCGGAGCTGATCCAGAAGCACCTCGACATCCTGAAAGGCTTCACCACCACCGGCGGCGCGCCGTTCGGAACGGCGTTCGTCGGCAAGATCGACCTCACGCGGATCGGCACCATGGGCCATTCGCGCGGCGGCGAAGGGGTGGCGCGCCACGTCACGTACAACGCCAGCCAGGGATCGCCGTACGGCGTGCGCGCCGTGCTGCCGCTGGCCCCGACGGACTTCAATCGCACGCTGGTCAACCACGTGCCGCTGCTGGTGATGCTGCCGTACTGCGACGGCGACGTGGTCAACCTGCAGGGCGTCCATTTCTTCGACGACGTCCGCTACAACGTACCGGGCGACCTGGCGTCGAAGCACTACGTGCTGGTGATGGGCGCCGACCACAATCTCTTCAACACCGTCTGGTCACCGTCGAGCGGCATTCCGGGCGCGGCGGACGACTGGATCGCCTTCGTTCCCGGCGGCGAGAGCGACTCGTTCTGCGGGAAGGGGAAGAGCAACCAGCGCTTGACGGAGAGCCAGCAGCGCGCCGTGTCGACCGGATTCTTCACCGCCTTCTTCCGCACGTTCGTCGGCGGCGAGACGCAGTTCCTGCCGATCCTCACCGGCGATGCGCCGCCTCCTCCGGGCGTGACGCGCAACCTGTTCGTCACCTATCACGCGCCGGTGCGGCGCGACCTCAACCGCTTCCTGGCGGCGAGCGAGCTCTCCACCAACGTGCTGGGCGGCGCGGTGACGCCGGCCGCGCTCTCGCCGTACGAGATCTGCGGCGGCGCGGCGCCGTTCCCGCCGACGTGCATCCCCGGCGCGAACAACTCGCAGCAGCCGCACACCGCGCCGAGCGCGCGCAGCAGCGCGCCGGGGCTGAGCCAGCTCCACTCCGGCTGGAGCAGCACGAACGGCGCGCTGCGCAACGACCTGCCGCCGACGCAGCGCAACGTCAGCGGCTTCGGGTTCGTGCAGTTCCGCACCGTGGTCGACTTCTCCGATCCGCGCAACGTCACCGGAGTGCCGCAGGACTTCGACATCGTGCTGACCGACACGGCCGGCCGCGTCGACACGGTCGCGGCCAGCTCCGTCTCCGGCGCCCTCTATTTCCCGCCGGGGGAGACGATCGTGCTGCCAAAGATCGTGCTGAGCACCGTGCGTATCCCGCTGTCGTTGTTCCGCCGCGTCAACCTGACTGCCATCACCTCGGTGAGCTTCCGCTTCGACCAGAAGTCGCAGGGGAACGTGCTCATCGACGACGTCGCGTTCGCGCAGTAGCCGGCTGAGAAGGGGACGGGCGTCGGCCCGTCCCCTTCGCGACGTCCGGACGGGGTTGCGAGGTAGCGAGGTCTCGGGGTCTCGCAGCGCCAAAGGCCAGGGCACGGGCGACGATCATGAAGATCGCCTTTGGCGCTGCGAGACCTCGCTACCCCGCTACCTCGCAACCTCGCTACCCCGCAACCCCGCAACCCCGAAGAGCGCCAGCCGATGAAACTCCCCCCGAACCTGCTGCATCGGCACCGGCGCGGCGCATGGATGCACGCGGTTGGTCAGCAGCACCATGATGCGGTCGAGCTCCGGCTCGACCCACACCGACGTCCCGGTGAATCCCGTGTGGCCGAACGCACGCGGCGAGAGCATCGACGTCGCCGCGCTGCCGGTGGGGAGCTGCCAGCCGAGGCCGCGCGCGTCGTCGAGGCCCGGCGTCAGGTTGCGCGTCGCCTCGTCGACCAGCTCGCGCGGCAGCAGCTCCGCGTTCATCCAGGCCTGGGCGATGCGGAACACCGCGCGCGCCGTGGCGAAGAGTCCCGCGTTGCCCGCGGCGCCCGATCCGAGGTGGAACGAGTTGCCGTCGTGCGTCTCGCCCCAGATCAGCCCCTCGCGCTTCGGCAGGTCGGTGCGGCCGGCGAGCTTCGCCTCGTAGCGCTGCCCCCACTCCGTCGCCGCGATGCGCGGCCGCAGCGACACCGGCGGATGGAGCATCGCATCGTCGAGTCCCAGCGGCGCGAAGATCCGCCGGCGCGCCTTCGCCGCGTAGTCGTCGATCGCCGTCCAGAGCAGGATGAAGTTGAGGTCGGAATAGACCACGCGCGTGCCGCGCTCGTAATCCGGCCCTTCCGCCAGCAGCGCGGCGATCGGATCGTCGTACGCGTACAGCGGCATCCAGGCGCGCAGGCCGCTGGTGTGCGTCAGCAGCTCGCGCACCGTGTAGCCGTGGATGCGTTGCTCCAGCGACAGCTCCTGCAGCGCGAGCGTCGTGGTGATCAGCGCCTTGGTCAGCGAGGCGCAGTCCCAGATGGTCTCGATCGTCGCCGGCAGGCGCAGCGGCACCGCCACGGCATGCCCGACCGCCCCTTCGCGCTCGATTCCGCGAGAGGAGCCGACGGCGTACGCGGCGCCCGGAAACGATCCGAGGTCGATTTCGCGCTGCAGAAATTCGTCAATCATGGAAGGAGTGCACTAGAACCGTTGCGCCGCACCTCTGTCAACGGCTTGCGGTACTGAATTTTTGTCTCATAATCCATTTCACTAAATGCTTCGAATCGAAAAGCTAGAGATCAACGGCTTCAAATCGTTCTACGACCCGGCCCACCTCACCTTCCCCGCCGCGATGACCGCGGTCGTCGGCCCGAACGGCTGCGGGAAGTCGAACATCTGCGACGCGCTGATCTGGGTCCTCGGGGAAAACCGCGCCTCGCACATCCGCGGCGAGACGATGGACGACGTCATCTTCCAGGGCTCGGCCCGCCGCCGCGCGCTGTCGATGGGCGAAGTCACCCTCACCCTCGGCGCCACCAACGGAGACAGCAATCACCCTGCCGCCGACGACGGCCGCATCACCATCAACCGCCGCGTCTTCCGCACCGGCGAGTCGGAGTTCCGCCTCAACGGCAAGCGCGTCCGCCTCAAGGACATCTCCGACATCCTGATGGACACCGGCCTCGGCATCCGCAACTACTCGGTGATGGAGCAGGGAAAGATCGATCTCATCCTCTCCAACAAGCCGCAGGATCGCCGCAAGCTGATCGAGGAAGCGGCCGGCATCACCAAGTACAAGACCAAGCGCCGCGCCGCGGAGCTGAAGCTGGAGGAGACGCAGCAGAACCTGCTGCGCATCGACGACACGCTCGGCGAGGTGACGCGCAACCTCAACTCGCTGAAGCGCCAGGCCAGCAAGGCGCGCCGGCACCGCGAGCTGATCGAACAGCTCTCGACCGCCAAGCGCGCGCTGTACAAGGGACGCATCGTCGCCGCCGACGCGGAGCAGAGCGCCGCAGGCGAGGGCGTCGCCGCCGCGCAGGCCGGCGAGAGCGAGCTCGCCGCGCAACTGGCCAACGACGAGGCGGCGCTGGCGGAGAACCGTACCGCGCTGGCCGGCGCGTCGTCGCGCGCGTCGAAGGTGCGCGAGGAGATGGCGTCGCTCACCGGCGACGTCGAGCGGCTCCGCTCCTTCCTGCAGCAGTCCGAGCTCAACCTCGGCGACCTGATGCAGCGCAGCGCCGTCGGCCGCTCGCAGATCGAGTCGCTCGAATCGGAAGCGACCGAGCAGCAGGCGATGCTGGAGGAGAAGTCGCGCGCGCTGGAAGCGGCGCGCGAGGAGCGCAACCGCCTGCGCGAGATCGCGGAAGGCCTGGAGCAGGACCGCGCCGCGCGCGGCGACGAAGTGCGCACGCACGAGAAGTCGTTGGCCGACGCGCGCGAGTCGCTGATGCGCACCATCGCGCGCATCTCCGAGGCGCGCAACCAGGTGCACCAGATCGAGGTGGCGGTCGAGAAGTGCGAGTTCTACCTCGGCAAGCTGATCGACCAGGCGCGCCGCGCCGCGGAGAACCGCGACGACGCGCAGGCGACGGTGGTGGACTGGGACCAGCGCGTCCGCGACGCCGAGGAGTTCCTCTCGCACGCGCAGCGCACCTCGCGCGAGGCCATCACCCGCCGCGACGAGCTGACCACGCACCGCGACGCGCTGCGCGAGACCCTCGCCTCCGCGCGCGACAAGGTCTCGCAGACGACCTACAAGATCGACTCGCTGCGCACGCTGCTGACGTCGCTGGAGTCGCAGGACGAGGAAGTCCGCCGCGCCACGCTGGAGCTGATCCCGAACGCCACCTCGGCGGCGGAATCGGTGCGCGCCACGGAAGGATTCGAGGCGGCGCTCGACACGCTGCTGCGCGACGTCTCGAAGGCCATCGTGGTCGACGACGCGCGCACCGCCGCCGACGCCATCGCGCGGCTGCGCGAGCGCGGCGCGGGACGCGGCGCGTTCCTCGCGCTCGACTACACGCCGCGCACCGAGGGGCACACCCGCCGCGGCAACGCCAAGTACGCGGTGGTCGGCGAGAGCACCATCGCCGACGCCGTCCGCGTCGCCATGCCCGAGGCCTACATCGTCGGGACGCTCGGCGAGGCGATCGACGGCGCGAAGGAGCGCCCCGGCGCCACCTTCGTCACCCTCGACGGCGACATCGTCCGCGGCCCACTGCTCATCGGCGGCAAGACCGAAGGGGCGACGCCGGGCGTCTTCTCGCTGAAGCGCCAGCTGCGCGATCTCGAGTCGCTCCTCGGATCGGAAGAGACGCGCGCCACCGGCATCGCGGCGGAGCTGAGCGCCATCGAGGACGAGCTGCGCGCCGCCGACGACGACCGCATGCTCTCCGAGGAGCGCGCGCGGTCCGCCGAGCAGGAGCTGCGCGAGCGGCGCAGCCAGCGCGAGCGCGCCGCCGTGGAGCTCGACCGCTTCGAGCGCGACCTGGCTGTCGCCTCGGAAGAGCAGACGCTCTACGCCGAGGAGAAGGAGCAGTTGCTGGCCCGCCGCAACTCCGCCATCGACGAACTGCGCCGGCTCGAGGAGTCGGAGCGCAACTGCCAGGACGAGATCCGCACCTACGAGGAGAAGCTCACCGCGCTCCGCGCGCAGTTCGAGGAGGTCACCGAGATCGCCTCCAAGGCGCGCGTCGACGTGGAGACCGCCGCCGGCAACATGAACGCCATCCAGCGCGAGCAGGAGAACGTCTCGCGCGTGGTGGTCTCGCTCGGCGCGCGCGTCACGCAGCTGCAGCAGGAGATCTCCTCGCTGCAGCGCAAGCAGCAGGAGACGTCCGAGGCGGTGGAAAACGCCCGCGGCCAGCTCGACGAGTCGGTCAAGAAGCTGCACGAGCTGAGCGAGGTGCGCATCGCCGCGGAAGCGGAAGCGGCCGACCTCGCCGCGCGCGTGCAGGAGCTGGAAGCGCGCGCCGTCGCCTCGCGCGACCTGTGGAACACGGCGAAAGACGCGCTCTTCGAGGCGGAGCGGCGCCGCGACCGCGCGCGCTCCGCGTTCGACCTCCTGCGCGAGCAGATCGCGCTCGACCTCCACGCCGGCATCGACGCGCTGGCGGACGTCGAGCCGCCGGACACCGACGAGGCGCGCGCCTCGCTGGAAGAGGAAGTGGCCAGGCTCGCCGACCAGGTCGAAAAGATCGGTCCTGTCAACGTTCTAGCCATTGAAGAACATCAGGAGCTGGAGGAGCGGGAGTCGTTCCTCCGCACGCAGCGCGACGACCTGGTGCAGGCCATCGAGTCGCTGCGCGGCACCATCCGCAAGATCAACCTCACCTCGCGCGAGTTGTTCCGCGACGCCTTCAACGCCGTGAACACGTACTTCACGGAGCTCTTCACCTCGCTCTTCGGCGGCGGCACCGCGAAGATGCAGTTGCTCGATGAAGAGGACGTGCTGGAGAGCGGCATCGAGCTCGTGGCGCAGCCACCCGGCAAGAAGAACCAGTCGATCGCCCTGCTCTCCGGCGGCGAGCGCGCGCTGACCGCGCTGGCGCTCCTCTTCGCCATCTTCCGCTACAAGCCGTCGCCGTTCTGCATCCTCGACGAGGTCGACGCCCCGCTCGACGAGGTGAACAACGAACGCTTCGTCCGCCTGGTCCGCGACATGTCCCGCGACACGCAGTTCATCGTCATCACCCACTCCCGCCGCACCATGGAAGCAGCCGACATCCTCTACGGCGTGACGATGGAAGAGGCAGGCTGCTCGCGCCTGGTGTCCGTCAACTTCGCGGAGGTGGAGGGGTAGGAACGCCGGCGCTCCGCCGCTACGGCCGCGCGATCACCGGCACCACGACCATCTCCCCGTCGGGCCTCGTGACGAGGCGCATGATCGAGGTCTCGCTGGTGTCGGCGAGCTTCCCCTCGGTGCCGCAGTGGCGGCAGCTCCCGGTGGCGGGCGCCGGGGCGCCGATGGGGACGAAGTGGAATCGCTCGCTGCGGCAGCGCTCGCACAGCTCGCGCACCACGTCGTAGTGAAATAGCGAAATACGGCTGAAGCTCATGGCGCGCGGATTCTAGGGTGCCGGCTGAGGCTGGCTTGTGACCTGGCTCACGCCGCGGGTGACGATCCAGGCAACGAGCAAGCCGGCGGCGGCGGAGGCGACGACGTCCGACAGCCAGTGCCGGAAGGCGAGGATGCGCGAGAGTCCGACGGCCGCGGCGAGCAGGAAGGCGACCACGCGCATGGTGCGCGCCGGCGAGGCGAAGACGAGCACGCCCGCCAGCGCGAACGCGCCGACGGTGTGCCCGCTCGGGAACGAGCTGGCGGAGGCGCGCGCCTGGTCGAACGGGCCGAGCCAGAGCTCCGGTCGCGAGCGGCCGACGGCGAGCTTGATCAGCTGGCCGAGAATGCCGGCGCCGAGGCCGGCGACGGTCATGGCCAGCGCATACTCGATCCAGCGGCGGTGGCGGAAGGCGACGCCGGCGAGGAGGAAGAAGCCGACCACCAGCGCCGGGTTCATCCCGCCGCCGAAGCGGTTGGTGATCCGGATGGCGTCTTCGACGCGGTCAGACTGCACACGCTCGGCCCAGGCGGTGACCGGCGCGTCAGCGGCGAGCCAGGCGACCGCCACCAGCACCGCCGCGCCGAGGAGCGCGAGGGCGTCGACGGCGCGGGCGCGGAGACGCAGCGCGCGCGCCATCCGAAGCGGCTCGCGGTAGTCGGCGGAAGGATCGATCAGCGCGAGGGCGAAGAGTCCGGCCAGGCACCAGAAGGCGACGTCCCACGGCGCCGACTCGCGGCCGAGGAACGACAGCTCGTCGACGCCGATGGCGGCGTTGCAGCAGAGACGGTTGATGGAGACGGCGGGCGACGGCCAGAAGACCGAGAGGATCAGCAGCGCGGCGAATGCGGCGGCCGCCAGCCGGCGCTTACCGTCGATAGACATCGAACCATTTTCCGATCATCCGCACCTCGTCGACCTTGCGGTAGCCGGCGAGCGTCGCCGCGATCTCCTTGGCGTGCCCGCGGCTGGTGACGATCACGCGCGGCTTCATCCGCTCCAGCATCGGCGGGTCGGCGTAGACCACGCGCTCCAGCGGCGGCGGTAGGTCGCGCGTCCAGAGGTACGGCGCCGCGTAGAGCGCGATCTCCTGCGGCTCCACCGGCTGCCGCCGCAGCACGTCGACCAGCGCGCGCGTGGAGCCGAAGCCGTTCACGAACGGCAACAGGTTGATCGAGACGAAGAGCAGCACCGCCAGCGGCACCGCGCCGGTCATCAGCGTCGAGGTCACCAGCGACGCGCGCGCGGCGATGATGAATCCGATGACGGAGACGATCAGCGCGAAGGCGATGAGGCCGTTCACGCCGGGGACGGAGTCGAACTCGCGCGGCATCTTCGCCCCGCCCGCCACCGCGGCGATGAAAATGAGCGCGATGGCGATCAGGTTCGCCACGCGCGTCCAGCGCGCGCCGGCGCGCACCGCCTCCGCGATCAGCAGCGCCACCGCCGGAATCATCGCCATCATGTAGACGTCGAGCTTGCTGCTCATCAGCGAGTACGGCACCAGCACCGCCAGGATCCAGTTGACCAGGAAGCGGTGCGTGCGCCAGAGCGCGATCACCGCGGCGACGGCCAGGAAGAACCACGGAAAGAGCGACAGCGGCAGCCGCTCCAGGTAGTACCACGGCGGCGCGTTGTGCACCCACGAGGCGATGGCGCGCCCGACCGTCTGCTTCACCACCACCTCGCGCGCGTAGCTGTTGCCGCCCATCACCAGCGCGGGGACGAACCAGAGCAGCGGGATGGCGAGCATCACCACGAGCGCGAGCCCCTCATCCGCCCTTCGGGCACCTTCTCCCCGCGAGCGGGGAGAAGGGCTCTCGATGTTCGATGGGCGCCACTTCTCCAGCGCGTACATCACCACGCCGATGACGAGCGCCATCGGACCCTTGATCAGCGTGGCGATGCCGAGGGCTACCGCGCTGCGGACGAGCGCCCCCTTCTGCATCTGCCAGAGTCCGAGGACGATGAAGGCGGTGAAGGCGACGTCCATCCGCGCCGTCTGCGCGGAGCCCCAGATCAGGAGCGACGTGCCGCAGACGTACGCGGCGAGCGGGCCGCCGATGCGCCACATCAGCCAGAGCAGGAAGCCGAAGGCGAGGATCGACGGGAGGACGAAAGCCCAGGTCGAGTAGAGGCCGAGCGGGTAGGTCAGCAGGTCGACCAGCCAGAAGTGCAGCGGCGGCTTGTGCGTGAACGGCGTGCCGTTGAGCGTGGGGAGAAAAAATGCGCCGGTGGTGCGCATCTCGCGCACCACCTGTCCATACTTTGTCTCGTCGCCGACGAAGAGGTCGCGCTGCGCCGGACTAGCCAGGATGGAAAGAAATACCAGCGCCACGGCGACGGCGAGCCTGCGTTCAGAGGGCATGCGCCGGGGATTCTACAGGCGAGCACAACCCTTGGCAATTCAGTGACTTAGAACACAATTGTCACCGCGCGCCGCAGTGCTACAATCGTTCGTTGACGCGGTACTTCGAAGGAGGACGAGAGGATGTCGAATCGCTTCGCTGACATTCAACAGATTCTCAGCACCGAAGATGATCAATTCCGCACCTGGCTCGAGGAGCATCACGAATGCGAGTCGCGGCTCACGCAGCTCGCGGGCAAGAGCCAGGTGACCGACGAGGAAGAGATCGAAGAGAAGACGTTGAAGAAGCGCAAACTCCATTTGAAGGACCAGATGGCCGCCAGGATCCGCACCTACGAAGCGACGCACGCCATGGCGTCGTAGCGGACCGGCGACAAATCAGCGAGCAGGTTGCAGCGAGCGGCGAGCAGGAAAAGGCGACATCGCCACCTGCTCGCCACCCCCTGCAGCCTGCTCGCTTCTCTTTTGCATTACCATCCGCCGATGGCGCGTCCTGAACTGCGCAAGAATGTCCGCCGCGGCGTCTACGTCGTCCCGACGCTCTTCACCGTCTTCAATCTCTTCTTCGGCTTCCGCTCCATCATCAACAGCACGCGCGGCATCCAGGCCATCGCCGACAGCCGCTCCGATCTGGCCGTACAGTTCTTCGAGACCGCCTGCCTCTCCCTGGCCATCGCGGCGATCTTCGACACCTTCGACGGCCTGGTCGCCCGCGCCCTCGGCGCCACCAGCGAGTTCGGCAAGGAGTACGACTCGCTCGCCGACGTCGTCACCTTCGGCTGCGCCCCCGCCGTCCTGGTCTACGCCTGGGGCCTGCACATCCTCGGCAACCTCGGCGGCGGCATCGCCTTCGTCTTCCTGGTGGCCGGGTCGCTGCGGCTGGCTCGCTTCAACATCATGACCGGCAAGAGCGACTACCGCTACTTCGTCGGGCTGCCGATTCCCGCCGGCGCGCTGACGCTCGCCTCGATCATCTACTACGCGCCGGCGCCGATCACCGACGAGCGCTTCGCCTACATCATGATGGTGGTCACCGCGGCGGTGGCCTTCGCCATGGTCTCGCCGATCCGCTACCGCAGCCAGAAGGGCTTGAACCTCAACAAGGAGCGCTCGCTGATGACCTTCGTGGTCCTGGCGGTGATCCTCGGCATCGCCTTCAAGTGGCCGCGGCAGTTCCTCTTCGTCGGCTCCATCGCCTACCTCTCGTCCGGCCCGCTGCTGCGGCTCTGGTCGATCGCCTTCCCGTCGCGCACTCTCCCGGAGGAGGCGCAACCGGTGGCCGCGCCCTGAAAAAACTGTGAAGAATCCGAACGGCTATCGCATCGGCATCGTCAATCCGCTCACCCTCGTGGGGAACGAGATCAAGAGCATCCTGCGCGAGCGGTCGTTTCCCGCCGCGAAGGTGATGCTGCTCGACTCGACCGGCGCCGCGACCGGCGCGCTGACCGAGGTCGGCGACGAGCCGGCGGTGGTCACGGCGGTGTCGGACGACGAACTGGAGGATCTCGACCTCGTCTTCTTCTGCGGGCCGGCGGAGAACAACCGCGAGTGGCTGCTGCGCGCGGACGACGACGCCTTCTACGCCATCGACCTCTCGCAGCCGTCGACGGTGGAGAACGCGCGGCTGGCGGTGGCCGGCGTCAACCTCGACGACGTCGGCGAGTCCGATCGCGTGGTCGTCTCGCCGCACCCGGTGGCCATCCCCATCGCGCTGGTGCTGCACCAGATCGAGCAGCTCGGGCGCGTGGAGCTCTGCACCGCGACCGTCGTGCAGCCGGCCTCGGAATTCGAGGAAGCGGGCATCGAGGAACTGGCCAAGCAGACCATCAGCGTGCTGAACATCCAGAGCGTGCCGCAGGAGGTCTTCGGGCGGCAGCTGGCGTTCAATCTCTACCCGGCCGCGGAGCGCAACGAGGAGTACATCGTCGGTCAGATCCGCGCGCTGACCGATCCCGAGACGCAGCTGGCGCTGATGATCACGCAGGGGACGCTCTTCCACGGCCACACCTTCTCGCTCTTCATCAGGACCGAGGAGGCGATCGACGCGGAGCGGATCGCCACCGCGTTGCGCGCGAACGCCGCGCTGGCCATGGCCGGCGAGGACGACCAGTTCGGGACCATCGACGCCGCGGGGAAGGACGAAGTACTGGTCGCCGAGGTGCGGCCCGACCCGTCGATCGGCGGCGGTTTCTGGGTGTGGGCGGTGAGCGACAATCTGCGGCGCAGCTCCGCGCTGAACGCGGTGCTGGTGGCCGAGAAACTATTGTTCGGGATCAAGGTGAATTAGAAATTTATCCTGAGGCGCGAAGCGACTCAGGATCTGGCGCCCACCCGCGCAGCGCATATGGGCACCAGATCCTGGCGCTGCGCGCCAGGATAAATTAAGGACGAAACCATGCAGGACTACTACGAACCAAAAGTGGGCGACATGGCCGGCGACTTCCGCCTGCCGTCGACGCGCGGCAAGGAAGTGACGCTCAAGGAGCACCGCGGCAAGGACGTCATCCTCTACTTCTACCCGAAGGACGACACGCCCGGCTGCACGGCCGAGGCCTGCTCGTTCCGCGACCATGAGGGCGACCTTTCCAAGGCGCACGCGGTGGTGCTCGGCGTCTCCGCCGACTCGATCGAGAGCCACAAGAAATTCGAGGCGAAGCACAAGCTCAACTTCCCGCTCCTCTCCGACGAGACCGCCGACATCGCCAAGATGTTCGGCGTCTGGAAAGAGAAGAACCTGTACGGCCGCCGCACCTGGGGCGTGGCGCGCACCACGTTCTGGATCGGCGCCGACGGCCGGATCAAGAAGATCTGGAAGAAGGTCGACACCGCCCGCCACGCCGAGGAAGTGCTCGAGGCGCTGAGCGCTAAGGCCTGAAGCCGAAGCCGATCAGGTCGAAGTAGGCGAGCGCGATGGCGATCACCGTCGCCGGCACCGCCCACCACACCTTCCGCGCGCGCTCGGTGGTGAAGAACGCCGCCACCACGCTGAAGGCCAGCAGCGCCACGGAGAGCAGCGCCAGCGCGCGGCCGGTGTACCAGAGCGGCAGCGAGACCTGGTCGTGCAGCTCCGCGGCGACGGCGCGCATGGTGACCATGAAGGCGATCGGATAGACGGCGATGCCGAGGAAGAAGGCGATGATGGCGGCGCGCCGCATGCTCATGTGGGACGGGTTCTCAACCCGTCCGGGCGGGTTGGAGAACCCGCCCCACATGGAACTCGCGGATCCGCTTGCACGCCTCTTCCAGCGCAGCGAAGTCCTTCGCGTAGCAGAAGCGCAGCATCCGCTTGCCGGTCTCCGACGCGAAGAACGCCGTCCCCGGCACCGAGGCCACGCGCGCCTGCTCCAGCAGCGCCTGCGCCGCCTCGGATGAATCGCGGAACTCCTCCGGGATCTCGGCCAGCATGTAGTACGCCCCCTGCGGCACCGACGGCTTGAACCCCGCCTCGGTCAGCGCGGCGGCGAGGACGTCGCGTTTCTTCTGGTAGTCGGCGGCGAGGTCGCGGTAGTAGTCGTCGCCCACTTCCAGCGCGCGCGCCACGCCCCACTGCAGCGGCGTCGGCGCGCAGATGGAGAAGAGGTCGTTCATCAGCCCGATCGGCCCGGCCACGCGCGGGTCGGCCACCACGTAGCCGACGCGCCAGCCGGTGATGGAGAAAGTCTTGGAGAAGCCGCTGATGGTGATGGTGAGGTCGCGGCATTCCGGCAGCGAGGCGATCGAGACGTGCTTGCGGCCGTCGTTGACGATGTACTCGTAGATCTCGTCGGTGATGACCCAGGCGCCGTGCTGGCGGCAGAGCGCGCCGATGCGCAGCAGCTCGTCGCGCGTGAACATCTTCCCCGAGGGGTTGGAGGGAGTGCAGACCACGATGGCCTTGGTGCGCGGGGTGAACGCGGCCTCCAGCGCGGTCCAGTCGATGGTCCAGTCGGGGGCGATCAGCGGGACGAACTTCGTCTTGAAGCCGAGCACCGCCAGCGTGTTGAGGTGATAGCCGTAGTAGGGCTCGAAGAGGATGACCTCGTCGCCGGCGTTGAGCGTGGCCAGGGCCGCGGCGGCGAATCCGCCGCTGGAGCCGACGGTGACGACGACCTCCTTCGCCGGATCGCACTGCACACCGTTGTAGTGCAGCATCTTGCGCGCGATGCGCTCGCGCAGGATGTCGATGCCCTCGAACTTCGAGTAGGTGGCCTTGCAGGAGCGGATGGCCTCGATGGCGCCGTCGACGAGCTCGGGGATGGTGGGGAGGTCGCAGATGCCCTGCCCGAGGTTGATGCCGCCGACGCGCTCGCACTCGCGCGACATGCGGCGGATGTCGGATTGCACCAGGCCGCGTAGACGATCGCTGATCTGAGTCATGGTCGCAGTAGTTTAAAGGCAACGGCCCCTCACCCGGCCTTCGGCCACCCTCTCCCCGCTTTCGCGGGGCGAGGGACACTCGGCGATTGACCTTGCTCGTCTCCCGCGCGTGTGCTTGAATCGCCCGCGGTCCGATGCGAACTCCAACCCGCTGGTTCCCCCTCTTCGTGTTTCTCGTCGCCGCGACCGTCCCGGCCTTCGGCCAGACGTTCATCTTCGACCTTCGCGGCAGCCAGGAAGTGCCGCCGGTCGCCAGCACCGCCACCGGCGGCTGCATGATCGATCTCAACCAGGTGATGGCCACGGCGACCATCACCTGCGTGCACAACGTGGTCGGTGCCACGGTGATGCACGTCCACCGCGGCGCGGCCGGGGTGAACGGCCCGATCATCTTCGACCTCGGCAATCCCGCCAGCCCGGTCACCGCCACCTGGAGCGGCATGACGATGACCGACATCAACGACATGCTCGCCGGCAATCTCTACGTCAACATCCACACTGCCGGCCGCCCGGCCGGCGAGATCCGCGGCCAGATCCTGACGCGCACCGTCGACACCGTCGCCTTCACCGCCAACGGCGCGCAGGTGGTGCCGCCGAACGGCTCGACCGCCACCGCCAGCTGCACCGCCGACCTCTCGAACGACGCGGCGTCGCTGGCGGTGAACTGCACGCACAACTTCCCCGCGCCCGTCAGCGCGCACGTCCACGAGGCGCCGGCCGGGCAGAACGGGCCGGTCGTCTTCACCTTCCCCAGCCCGAATTCGCCGCTGTCCGCCAACGTCCCGATGACGCCGCAGCTCATCGCCGACTTCGCTGCGATCTTCCTCTACGTCGACGTCCACGGCGCCGGCGGCAGCGAAGAGACGCCTGCCGAGGCGATCCGCGGGCAGATCGGCACACCGCCCGCGCCGCCGACCACCGGCACCATCCGCATCATCAAGACCACCTTCCCCGCCGGCGGCACCGGCTTCAACTTCACCGACAACGTCCCGGGCTCGCCCGGAACCTTCTCACTGAATGACGGGCAGACGCGCACCTTCTCCGCGGTCGCCGCGGGGACGTACACCATCACCGAGAGCAATCCCTCCGGCTACGCGCTGGCCGACCTCACCTGCGACGACGCCGACAGCACCGGCGACACCACCTCGCGCAGCGCGACGGTGCGCCTGGTGGCCGGCGAGACGGTGACCTGCACCTTCCGCAACCTCCGCAACTCCCCGACCGACACGCTCTTCGTCTTCCATCTGTCCGGCGACCAGGAAGCGCCGCCGGTGGCGACGACGGAGCGCGGCGGCTGCATGGGCCGCTTCGACGCCGGCGCCAGCCAGCTGACGCTCGTCTGCACGCACGACGTGGCCAACCCGACGCTGATGCACATCCATCGCGGCGCGCCCGGCGTGAACGGCCCGATCCTCTTCGACCTCGGCAGCCCGGTCAGCCCGGTCACCGCGACGTGGAGCGGCATGGCGCCGGCCGACGTCGCCGATCTCATCGCCGGCAACCTCTACATCAACATCCACACCGCGGGACGCCCCTCCGGCGCCATCCGCGGGCAGATCCTGCCGCGCACCGTCGACTTCGTCTCGTTCGCCATGAACGCCGGCCAGGTGGTGCCGCCGGGGACAGGCACCTCCACCGGCAGTTGCACGGCCGACCTGTCGAACGACGCCACACAGCTCGCCGTGCAGTGCACGCACAACCTGCCGGCGCCCGACGCGGCGCACGTCCACCGCGCGCCGTTCGGCTTCAACGGCCCGGTCATCTTCACCTTCCCGTCGCCGGCCAGCCCGCTGTCGGCGAACGTGCCGGTGTCGCCGCGCGACGTGGCCGACTTCGCCGCCTTCTTCCTCTACGTCGACGTCCACGGCGCCGGCGGCGACGAAGGCGGCGACCAGATCCGCGGCCAGATCGGCGTGCCGCCCGCGGCGCCGACCACCGGCACCATCGTCATCCGCAAGGCGACCACGCCGGCGGGCGGCAGCGGCTTCGCCTTCACCGACAACGTCCCCGGCTCCGGCGGCAGCTTCACGCTGAACGACGGCGGCGCGCGGACGTTCACCAACGTGGCGCCGGGCACCTACACCGTGACCGAGGGAACCCCGACCGGCTATTCGCTGACGAACATCACCTGCACCGACGGCGACAGCAGCGGCAACGTCGTGTCGCGCGCCGCCACCGTCCGCCTGCAGGCCGGCGAGACGGTGAGCTGCACCTTCCAGAACCTGCAGTCGGTGTCGCCGTCATCGATCTTCGTCTTCCATCTGAGCGGCGACCAGGAAGTGCCGCCGGTGGCCAGCCCCGCGCGCGGCGGCTGCTTCGCGCAGTTCGACAGCACGGCGTCGCGGCTGTCGATCGTCTGCACACACAACGTCAGCGACCCGACGGTGATGCACATCCACCGCGGCGCGCCCGGAGTCAACGGCCCGATCCTCTTCGACCTCGGCAATCCGGCCAGCCCGGTCACGGCGGTCTGGAACGGCATGACGCCGGCCGACGTCGCCGACCTGCTGGCCGGCAACCTCTACGTCAACATCCACACCGGCGGCCGTCCCACCGGCGAGATCCGCGGCCAGATCCTCCCGCGCACCGTCGACCAGGTCAGCTTCGTCGCCAACGGCGCGCAGGTCGTGCCGCCGAGCGGCTCCGGTGCGACGGCGAATTGCACCGCCGACCTGTCGAACGACGCGTCGTTCGTCGCCATCCACTGCCGCGACAGCATCACCAACCCGACGGCCATCCACCTGCACGACGGACCGCCGGGCGTGATCGGGCCGATCGTCTTCGACTTCCCGCTCGGCGCGGAGTTCGGGGGGAACGCGCCGCTGCCAACGCCGCGGCTCATCGCCGACTTTGCCGCCGGCTTCCTCTACGTCGACGTCCACTCGCAGGCCTTCCCCGACGGCGAGATCCGCGGGCAGGTGTCGAGCAGCGCGCCGGTGTCCGCGCCGGCGCCGATTCCGTTGTTCGATTACCGGGTGATGGTGGGGCTGGCGTTGATGCTGGCGGCGCTGGCCCTCACCCGGCCTTCGGCCACCCTCTCCCGCTAAGGCGGGAGAGGGGCGCTGTGGACGCTGAACACGCCCGCCCACCACTCCCCCTTCTCGCGTTGCGCGCGCAGCGGGAGCGGACATGCCGCGATCACCTCGGCGCTGCGCTCGATCAGGATGCCGCTGAGGATGAGCGTCCCCGCCACGCGCGGCACCACGTACTCGAGCAGCGGGAGGATGACCTCGGGGATGATGTTCATGGTGATGACCTCGAAGCGGCCAGCACATAGCGCCTCGATGCTGCCGATGAAGAGCGGCATCCGCGGCGGCTCGACGCCGTTGCGCGCGCGGTTCTCGCGCAGCGCGGCGTAGGCGTCGACGTCGTTGTCGAAGGCGACGGCCTTCGATGCGCCGAGGCGGAGCATGGCCAGGGCGAGGATGCCGCTGCCGGCGCCGACGTCGAGGCCGCGCGCGCCCGCCAGGTCGAGCGTCTCCAGCAGCTCGATGCAGAGCGAGGTGGTCTCGTGCGAGCCGGTGCCGAAGGCCTGCTCCTGCGGGATGACCAGCGCGTGGCGATGGGTCTCGGGCGGGATGAGCCGCGCCTCAGGAGCAACGACGAACGACCGGCCGATGACGATCGGCTGCAGCAACTGCTGGTATCGCTGCAGCCAGTCCACCGCCTCGCGCTCGCCGGGGGTGACGTCGAGGTCGGCGAGCATCGCGGCGGCCTCGTCGCGGTCGGCGGCGGAGTCGAAGTAGGCGGTGATCAATGTCCCGTCGGTGGTGTTGCCGCGCGACTTCGTCAGGAACAGCCGCGCGGCGATCTCGTCCTCGCGATCCTCGTCGCAGGAGATCTCGAGAAAGAAGTCGTTCATCCGCCGAAGGCGTCCTGGTAGTCGGCCATCGCGGCCTCGATCACCGCCGCGGCGTGCGCGGCGCCGTAGGTGCGGGCGATGCGGATCCGCTCGCTCTCGCCGGGGCGCAGCTTGTAGGTGGTGAAGTAGTGCTGCAGCCGCTCGACGAGCACCGGCGGCAGGCGCTCCAGGTCGTCGACGTCGCCCCAGACGTAGTCGCCCTGCAGGACGGCGATGATCTTGTCGTCGGCCTCGCCGCCGTCGATCATCTGCAGCCCGCCCACCACCCGCGCGGCGATGACGATCTCCGACTTGGCGATCGGCCGCTCGCTGAGGACGCAGACGTCCAGCGGGTCGCCGTCGCCGCGCTCCACGCCGGCCAGCGCCGCGATCCGCGCGGCGCAGTAAGTCCGCGGGATGAAGCCATACAACGCCGGCGGCACCGACGAGGTGCGCTGCGGCCGGTCGACGCGGAGATAGCCGCTCTCCTTGTCGACCTCGTACTTCACCACGTCGAACGGCGTGATCTCGATGTAGGCGTTGACCACGCGCGGCGCATCAGCGCCGGGCGAGAGTCCATGCCACGGGTGCGGACGGAAGGCGGAGGCGGCCATGACCGCCGATGGTATTCGAAGGAGGCGCGCTCCTCACGAACAGGAGCAGTTGCCGTTGTTGAAATCGCTCTCCGTCGTCCCCACCCACACCCCGTTGCACTTCTTGAAGTAGGTGACCGAGTAGGGCGAGTCCTCCAGGCAGTTGCCGTAGGCCCAGTCGCAGTAGCCGTTGTAGCGGACGAACCAGTCGCCGTCCTGCTGGTCGTTCTCGTAGTCGTCCTCGTTCTTGCAGGCCCGCAGATACTCACCCGCGTACTGAACGTTGGCGCCGCAGCCGGTGTAGTAGAGACCCTGCTGCCATTGCTGGCGGCAGATGGCGTACAAAAACGGCGCGGCGACCGACGACGTCACGACCACGACGGCGAACATCCTGAGCAGCCCCCTGATCTTCATGCCA
>Ga0157377_10000390_pt1 | contig 18983 bp, 19 predicted proteins | sample M55metaG_FD_121116 | JGI IMG/M metagenome (GOLD analysis project Ga0157377, IMG submission 121116) | Miscanthus rhizosphere microbial communities from Kellogg Biological Station, Michigan, USA - M5-5 metaG | ecosystem: Host-associated > Plants > Roots > Rhizosphere > Soil | place: USA: Michigan...
CCTTGAAAAACTCACCGAGAACGCAAACGCATTCTTCGCAAGCCTCCAGAGCCAGAAGCCAAGCAGCCTTAAGGGCGGCTACGTTAAGTCTACTGCCGTTACAACAACTATGGGTCCTGGCATCAAGCTAGAGAACCAGGTTAACTAGTAGCGACACTACTAGTAAAAATCGCTCCTCCAAGTCGGGGAGCGATTTTTTGTTTGTTAGTAATCAGATTTATCATACACACATACTTCTTCGCTAAAGCTCCGGCCTTGCTCGATCATATCAAGCGAAACCTGTGTGGTATGGAAGAGTCGGTCTTTAGCGAGAAGCTCTTGACGTGTCAGCCATACGCTCTCACCACCGTACCACTCATGTACAGGCGGTAAATCGTCAACCTCTGCAAGCAATAACGTAAATAACTTGTCTTCAAGAACAACGCCGCTTGGCAATGTATCAATGAGCCGCTGCATACCAACTACTGCAAAATCCGCTACAATACCAGTTTGCTTCTTAAGCTCGCGGCCAGCCGAATCCCGTACCGGAAGACCTCGCAGCATTGGCGCACTTGCAATACCCCAATAGTCCCGGAATGGCTCACGAGTACGCCTATGCGCCAAGTAGTGCGTAAACCCGTCCTTATGCGAGCGAACGACAAGTAACATCGACGCTTTCGGACCGGCAATTTCACGCCCGGTCGACTCATCGATCCTATTCGCAAATTCTTTGCCCTCGGCCGTCAGTTCATAGACCCCGTCGATAGCTTTAAATACCAGTTTTTTACGCAGCAAGGTCGCGAGATGGTACTTGAACCGATCACCCTCGAGGTTCGTCGGCCTCAGCAATTCACTATACCGCGCTCGTGTCGCATGACGAAGCGTATACAAAATGCTCGCTTGCGCCGCATGAAGACTATTACTATCCATACAACGTATTGTAACAAAATCTAGGGTATAAATTCTCCCTAGATTTATCCATAAGCAATCTCTATACTGATAGAAAATTACCAATACAGGGGGATATCATGGTAAAACCAAGGGCAGAAGTGCAATATCTGTCTATCGCCAGACAGATTCTAGAAGAAGGCGAGCCAACCGATGATCGCACAGGCGTCGGTACGCTCGATTTATTTGGCGAACCGCAAATGGCCTATGATTTGCGCGAGGAATTTCCACTTTTAACGTCAAAATTCGTTGCGACAAAGGCAGTGCGCAGCGAGCTCGCCTGGATGCTTCATGGCGACACAAATCTCCGCTACCTTGCCGAACACGACAATCATATTTGGGACGAATGGCCGTTTGTTGCGTACCTCAAAAAGACCAACCAGCCTGTTCCAGAGCAGGGCAGCGAAGAATGGAAAGCGGCAAAAACCACCTATCTGCAACGAGTAATGGGCGATATCGCCTTTGCTGAAGAATACGGCAACCTTGGCCCGATCTACGGCCATCAGTGGCGCGCTTGGTCAGATTACGATGGCAACCCGATCGACCAGTTACGTATTGCGCAAGATCAAATCCGAAGCGGCAAAGCCTCACGCCGTATTATTGTCAGCGCATGGAACGTCAGCGATCTCGAAGAAATGAGCAAAGCAGGCCTCCCACCATGTCATACACTCTTCCAGTTCAATGCATCTAACCAAGCCGATCCTGAAACAGGCAAAAAATATCTCGATATGAAAATGTACCAGCGCAGCGCTGACTGGTTCCTTGGCGTGCCATTCAATATGGCGCAGTACGCCATGCTGCTTTCGGCAATGGCACAAACCACCGACCGAGTCCCGCGCTACTTCTACCACACGTTCGGCAGCGCACATATCTACAAAAATCACATCGCGCAGATCGAAGAGCAGTTGTCTCGCGAAGGTGACCTATACGAGGCTCCGCGCTTGCAGTTAAATCCAGATGTAACAGACATTGGCGATTTCGAAGCAGACGACTTTAAGATCGTCGGGTACAAGCATCACCCGAGCATTAAAGGCCAAGTTGCAATTTAGCGACGCGCATAGGTAACAAAATCGTAGGCGTACTTGTTGCGGTCATCCGCCGAGTGCGCCTCACGCGCAACTTCGCGCCAGTCATCGCCGAGTTCTGGGAAAAATACTTCAGCCTGCGGAAATGTTTCATGCACTTCAGTTGCATACACAACATCAGTATCGGGCAATGATTGATTGTAAATCTGCCCGCCGCCAATGATAAATTGATTGCCATGCGCCTTTTCGTATGCCGCAGCCAAACTATTTACCGCAATCACATCCACCACATCAAGTGGACGATGAGTTACCACAATGTTCTCGCGACCAGGTAATGCCCGGCCAATAGATTCAAACGTGTTACGCCCCATAATAAGCGAACCGCCCATCGTCAGCTTTTTAAAATGAGTAAGATCGGCGGGCAGATCGCGCTGCCACAATAGGTCGTTTGACGCCCCGATGCCACGGTGAGAATCATAAGCAACAACAATACTTTTCATATCACTATGATACAATAAATCTAAAATTACGGGGGAATGTTAGTGAGTGTTTTCAGCAATACTGAAATTAAAAAAGCCGTAGCAGACGGTACAATTGTGAGCGTGCCATACAAAGAATCGCATGTCAGCGAAGCAAGTCTCGATTTCACGCTTGGCTACTATTTCTACAAGCAAGAAGTACGCGAAGATAACCGTGTCTACAATCCATTCGACGAAGGTGACGTTGCGCAGTATTTCAAGGGGCCCCTCCAAGCAATGCCGCACAAAGACTGGTGCGACCAGTACGGCTACAAACCATTCGATAACATTCCAATGGATCACCCGATCATTGTGCTACGCCCTGGCGAGCGTATCTTGGCCCATACACACGAATTCATGGGCATTCGTGCACACGGCGGCGCCGCTGAAGTTCGCGCCCGCAGCAGCTGGGGCCGCAATGGCGTAGCAGTTTGCTTTGATGCCGGCTGGGTGGATCCAGGCTATATCAACCGCATTACCCTTGAAATCTACAATCTCAATAAGTATGAGTCTGTCGTGCTGCCAGTAGGCGAACGCATGGGTCAACTTGTATTCCATAAAACTGGCAAAGTAGACGGCGACTATAGTCACGGCCGCGAAGGCATGAGTGGCAAGTATCAGAGCACCGACAATCTTGATGAGCTCATCGCCAATTGGCACCCGAGTGACATGTTACCTCGCAATCACCGGGATAAGCGCGTCAAACCGACCAAAATTGAAGGCCTCGCCGAAGGGCTCTTGTAAAATGGCTACTGCAAAGGCACGAGGACATTTTTTTGCTATTGAGGGCGGTGATGGTTCCGGCAAAGGAACACAGACATCAATCCTAGCTGAAGCCCTACGCGCCGAAGGGCGCGACGTCTACCAACTCAGCTTTCCACGATATGGCACGCGCTCAGCTGTAATCGTTGAAAAATACTTGCGCGGTGAATTCGGCGAGGCCAACGAAGTCGCCGCCGAACTCGCAAGTGCCGCATTTGCTTTGGATCGGGCCGCAGCCAAACCCGAGCTTGATGAATGGCTTGCAACACATAAAGATGGCATAGTACTCGCCGATCGCTATGTACTATCAAACATCGCCCACCAGGGGACTAAGATTGCCGACCAAAATGAACGCTTTGCATTCTACCAAGAGATACTTGATCTGGAATTTGGCGATCTACAGCTACCACGTCCTGATAAAAATGTAATACTACTTGTACCGACAGATGTTGCACAAGCAAACGTAGACAAGAAAGCCGCTCGAAGCTATACAAAAGCTAAGCGTGATATTCATGAAAAGGATAGCGACCACCTCACGCTTGCAAACCGCAATTACCGCGAAATTGCTGAGCTATTCCCTGAATTTGCCGTAGCAATTGATGCATACGACCCCAAGGCAGGACAAATGCGTCCTATCGATGATATCCAGGCTGAAATACGCCGTATATTCAACGTGTAATTTGACTTATATAACCTTGAGTTGTATAATAACTCATCGATGGAGCACCGTTTAGACAAGAGGGCGCCTCACGCAAGTGAGCTTGTTTTTCCGGGCGCAGCATTCCCTGGTGCGTCTGAGGTTATTCGTGATACCTACCAGAGTCTATGGGATGCAACAAAACTAACCGACGCCGAAATCAAGGCACAAGAGCAAGAATTAGCGCTCACAACAGCGCTCATCGCCGATTTCTGCGATGAATACCTTTCGCCCCGCGCCTACACGGCAGCAATGCTTTCACCAATCCTTGAAGCCGCGACTGCGCCAGACACAGCCGCACAAGCTCGAGAGGCGCTTAGGGTGTATGCGAACAGTACTAGTGAAACTGAAGAAGAAAAACGCTATGTCATTGGCCTCGCGAGCGACCGTCCAGTCATCGCAGATTTTTGGCACAAGAGCGTCGCAAGCCGATATTCAGCCGACCCGGAACTCCAAAGCTTGCTACAGTCGCATAAGCCTACCGAAGTTTCAATCAAACAGTGGGGAGTGCACTCAAAATCGATTGAGCCGCGCTACATCAACGAGCTAGCCTCATCGGTCAACCTAGAGTCTCTCCTTATAAAAGCTGGCGAGCTACTGGCGCAGCTTGACCCATCAACCGCGACGAATGATAGTCAGACGCTCGACCGCGCCCACCAGGCCGAAGCATTACTTGCACCTCTCTGTGAAATTATCGGCTTCGACGCTCTAGCAATGGCGCTCTACAGTCACGTACACGTGCTACGCGCAATGTTTACTGGCAATATTGCCCCGCTTCAGCGCGCCCAAGAAATTATTTCCGAACGTGGCGATAAAGAGCAAGTTGATAAAGATGTCGAAGCACTTTTTAGTGTAGTATTCGGCGATAGTATCCACGAGCAAATTATCAAGCACGGTGCCGAACACGGCATCATGATGGGCGAGGGTGTATGTACGAGTGATTATCTACGTGTCAACTGGCGGCTTAAATCAGTCGGTTCACTAGCGAAAAAACTGAGCACACGCTCACACGAAAACATCCCACTCGATATTCTTGGCGCCACTGTCACAACGCACAATGTACCGCAAATCGCCGCACGACTCAAACGCATCTTGGAACGCTCGGATAGTGACGAGCGAATAACGTTAACCCCTACTTCAGAGCGTGATAAGGCTATCCACGTCAAGGGTCCAAGGGAATACATCGAGGCAATTCGAGAAGGCCTTGGCTTTGAAAGTGAGTATGCTATGCGACAAGTTATTGACGTTGTCGAAGTAGACAAAGGCGCGCACCGAGTCTGTAAAGTGACACTTATTTTTGCGCAGCCAGAAGAATCAGATCAGCCGGAACGACCTGACCTGCGAACGGAAATACAGATTACTACTAAAAGAGATCGCGTTCGAAATCGAATTGGCGAAGCGGCGCATATGCTTTACAAGTTAGGCAAGCACCTGGGCATAAATGCCGACGCCATCGACAGGGAGGGCTACGCGCAGGATCTTGCGCTTATCCACGCACGCAAAAAGCACCTCGGCGTTACAACCTACGATCAACTCACAAGCGGCAGCCTCACCCGTGCGGATTCACTATACAAAGAACTTACAAGCCCTGCAGCCCAAGCATCTTCCGCCGCATAGTGCATCTTGTATTATTAGCCTCAATCTGCTATAATACGAGCAGACATTACCAAAGACAGTGGCGGTGAAATTCACTTAATCATGCCACCGAGGGAATTACATTCTTTTCCTACGGTCTTTGATAGTGAATCAAAGATTTTTTTGGTTCCGCCTATCAAGTAAGTGGTGTCGAACATTAACAATGTGGTCGTTATATTACAAAATTTAGCTAAAAAGTGAGGTTTTTATCTATGGCTATCAGCAAAGATAAGAAACAAGCTTTGGTAAATGAACTTAGCGAGCTATTCTCGAGCGCAAAAGCAACAGCCGTTGCGAAATACCAAGGGCTGACCGTTGCAGAGCTCCAAGAGCTTCGCCGCGGAGCTCGTGAAGCAGGCGTAACCATCAAGGTCGTCAAGAACCGCCTCGTACGTGTTGCAATGGGCGAGAACGACACCTACAAAGAATCTGATTCATCAGCTCTTGTAGGCCAGTTGCTCTACGCTTTTAGCGACACCGACGAAGTGGCTCCTGCAAAGGTACTTGATACGTTCGGCAAGACCCACCCAGGTCTCGAGCTCATTGCCGGCTTTAGCGGTGAAGGTTTAACACAAAGCACTGCCGACGTAACTGCACTTGCTGGTCTTCCAAGCAAGCAACAGCTTATCGCCGAAGTGGTTGCACAGCTACTTTCACCAGTTCACGACACAACCAACGCGCTATCAGGCAACTTGCACGCGCTTTTGGATGGTGTGAGCGAAAAGGCTACAGCCTAACAACCAAAGCACCAGCGTAGGAAACTACGCATCATCAATTTGAATACGAAAGGATCTACCACCATGGCAGACGTAAAGAAACTTGCAGAAGAGCTTGTAAAGCTTACTGTACTTGAAGTTAACGAACTTAAGAACGTCCTTAAGGACGAATACGGCATCGAGCCAGCTGCTGCTGCAGTTGCTGTTGCTGGTCCTGCAGCCGGCCCTGCTGACGCTGCTGACGAAAAGACTGAGTTTACTGTGACCCTTAAGGACGCAGGTGCTCAGAAAGTTGCTGTGATTAAGGCTGTGAAGGAACTCACTGGTCTCGGTCTTGGCGAAGCTAAGGCTATCGTTGACGGTGCCCCAGCTCCAGTTAAGGAGAAGGTATCTAAGGACGACGCTGAGGCTGCAAAGAAAGCCCTCGAAGAGGCTGGCGCTACTGTAGAAGTAGCCTAAGTTCATTAGAACCTACTGACGACTACATTGAAATGTGAAATAACACCCTGCGTTCCCGTAGGGTGTTATTTTTACGTTTGCAAAACCTTTACCAGAAGGCTATTTTACTTAAATTGATGTAAGAATTGGTAGGTGTCATTATTCATAGTGACCACATACTTTTTTGTAGATAGCGATCCATCAAGTGGTCGCCCCTTTGTAAGCAACGATTTACAGCCAGGGGATGACTGGCTACAGAAAAGTACAGTGTATTTATGATTCCCCTCTGTCATAGTAACCGTCGTATATGTTCCGACATCACTCAATATATTTGGCAAACTGAACGGCGTAGTTACACTAGTAGCACTAGAGAATTTATTTGCTAGTTCATCTGGCTCTGTATCAGTCGCATACACAAATGTCTGGCTATTATTATCCATACCTACATGCGATTCTCGGTATGCAAATGAGAGGCCAAAGCCAGCACTATGACCAACTCTATCGCTAATGTATATACCGACAGCGACCACCGACGGAAGAACAAGGAAACAAACAATAGTAACGATTAGCGTCCGAAGTACTCGCCGACGCTCGCCAGTACGCCGCTTTTTAGCTGCAAGCCAAACACCATAGCAAGCAACGACAGTTACGACAAACGGCATAGTAAAAATAGTAGCTATAGCAACACCACTCCAAGTCGGTGAACTCTCAAGAGCACCGCTCGGTAGAAATATCAGCAGCCATAAAGCCAGACCAAGAAAAATATAGGTTGTAGAAGCGGTTTCTAGTGCCCATTTCTTTCTATAGAATAAGCCCAAGCTAAGGATGAAAAAAAAGAGACCCACGAGCATCAGGCAAACATTTAATGGCTTAGGCAAAGCACGCCCCAAAGACAAATAAGCGCTAAGCCACGTAATAACAAGACCTGACAAAAACGAGGCCAAACCAACAACCCAATAAAACCAGGGTAGATCCTTCCATGTTCGAACGTGAAGCAGTTGAGGTATATTTACCATAAGCTAAATTGTAAGGTTATATGCACTCTCATGCAAGATTGACCGAACGCTAGGCCCGGCCCCTGTCCACGCCGCCAGCGTGGGTGAGGCCGGGCCCTTCGAAGTATTTTGAGATATTTTTTAGCGTCGACCTTCCGCAGTCATCTTCGTCGCAAGTCGTTTATCAGCCGCTGCACGCAGCTGACGAGGGGATTTGCCTTGCTGTTTTTCGAGTCCCTCAATAATCGACTTGCGTAAATCGGCAGCCGTTCTATACGGATTATCGCTATCGGCGACGACAGTATCAACTAAACCTTGCGCTTGCAAATCAGCCGCCGACGCACGGACCGTCTCAAGTGTCATCGAAACCTGCTCATCGGTAGGGTTAGCGACATTATACAAAATCGATGCCATGGAACGTGGCTCCGACACGAAGGCAAGCGCGCTATCAAGCATTACCGTGTGGCGGCCAAACGGCGTCGTTGCAAGCCCGCCGCCACTACCAAGCGCGCCCGTGATAACCGATATGACAGGGTAGGGGTGTGAGCCCGCCGCAGTAATTGCCTTGGCAATCGCACGCGACTGTCCACGTCGTTCAGCGGCAAGTGTTGGTAGCGCGCCGAGTGTATCGGTCATAAATACAAGTGGCAATTTCCAGCGCTCAGCAGCCTCAATCATACGCGTCGTGTATTCAAAATCTTCAGGACCCGGATTTGGCGCATACTTACTAACATACGTATCAGACAACGCCTTGTACGACGGCTGATCACCAATCACCATAAACGACTGCTCACCGATTGATGCGATACCGGCAATAATATTCGGGTATTTCTTTAATTCTTCAAACTGCGCTACGTTATAAAGCGGCACGACAGAGTCAAAAGCTTCACGCATAATAAAATCAACATCAAGTCGGCGCGCACCTGACGTCATTTCGTTATATCGAGCCATCAAGCGCTCACCGTTATCCGTCTTCTCGACGTCAGCACGCGCACGTTCAACCTGGACAGTGCGCACCGGAGCCTGACGATCCGTAAGAGCCGAGGAGAAACCTTGCTCACCAAAATGAATTGGCCTGCTTGTAGCATGAGGGTCAAAGTGCGAGTCCCGATGCCACTCAGGGATCTGAATATGCTTTGCATGCGAGCGACGCACAGCACGAAATGAGGCGCCAAGAAATTCAAGTAATTCCGGCACATCTTTCACGAGCACATCGATATTACGATCAAGTAAGTTAGCCTCGGCACTTTGCGCCCCTGGGGCGACTGGCCGCCCCTCAAATGTCTCAATTACTCGTGGGCCAGCAAATCCGTAGTCTGTGCCTTCAAGCGCCATAACAATATCCGCCACAGGAACAGCGCTCGCCGACATGCCACCCCAAACTTGCCCCGCGAGCACCGATATATACGGCTGATCAGAGTTTTCCTTGAATTTATTAGCCGCAGTAGCCATACGCTGCATCTGCACAAGCCCTAATACATTCTCATGTTGTCGCACTCCAGATGACGCACCAATACTCACAAATGGCAATTTCAGGCGTTCGGCAAGCTCGGCAGCACGCACAAATTTTTCGCCCGCAACTTCACCAAGCGAGCCCGCAAAATAGTCCCAATTAAGCGCAAAGAATACCGCCTGCTCACCCAAAATGACACCAGTACCAAAACGCGCAGATTCCGTTTTACCACGGGCTTCTGCGCGTATAAGTTTGTCACGATATGTTTCGATTTTTCCTTCAACCACTCGCCGCAGACCAATTACGTCATCGACGATCTTCATATGACCATACCGCTCGCGCAGATCAACAGCTCCCATAAATTCTTCCATAACCGCTACCGGGTTGAGAGTCGGCCGACCCGCATACAGCGAATCTATTGTTTTAGGCGGCTCGGGCCTACGCAGCATTGCCGCTACCGCAGGATCAATTCCTTCACCAATTAGTGGATATTCTGACTCATCGTGCGCATGTGAAATTCGTTCGTGTGCCATAGTTCTAAGGACTATATCATACCGCTACCGCCTTGCCAAAATGTCCAGATGAGAGTAAGGTAACTTACATGAGCAGCACCTCAATCGCCATTAGCATTATCATTCGTCGCACACGCGGCGTTACTGGCTGATAGGTAGTTACATTTAGCAAGACCTACTCCCGGTAACGCGGGAGTTTTTGTTTTCTAGAAAGGACAGTATGATTACAGGAAATGAAGCACTACGTATAGTTAATAGCTACCGAACACAAGTAGAAGATGCCTCTCGCATTGAGGCGCTTCAACATGAATTCCCGTCGTATGCACGGCTACTCGGCGATAAGGCAGTGCAGCTATTCAGGGCTGACTTAAACAAAACAGGCGCGTTCAAATGGCGTGGAGCCATCATAGGCACCACCCAGCTGGTAGAACAGGGTGTAGAACACATCCTTGTGCCTTCTGCCGGTAACCATGCCCGCGGTGCCGTATGGGCGGCTAGCGAATTTGGCGTGTTCGTAACTCCTGTCGTGCCGACAACAGCGCCAGAGCAAAAAAAGGAAGGGCTACGAGAACTTTGGGATGACCCACGCCTGACGATCAAAGTAACTGGACAATCCTTTAACGATTCACTAGCATGGGCCGAACAGCAAACAGACGGCAAGATTCTCCACCCATTTGGTGAACTCGTCATCCCTGGTCAAGGTACTGTGGTTGATGATATTCTACGGCTCCACCCCGAAACAGAAGAAATCATTCTTGCCATAGGCGGAGGTGGACTCGCCGCTGGCGTATTACGAAGGCTACAAGAACTCGGACGAACCGACATTAAAGTGATCGCTGCCGAAGCAGAAGGCAGCAACAGTGCACGCAAAAGTCTCGCGGCCGGCGAGTTGCAGCCAGCCGATGCCCCAAACTTACGGTACGGTGGCTCTGCTGTACGCACGATGGGGCGGCAGGCACTTGATATCATTTCGGGAAGCAACAACTTCAGCGTACTTCCGGTTCCCGAGCAAGACGTAGACGAATTGATAGAACTCTACGCAAATGATCGCCGTGAAGACCATCGAGAAGCATGGCCAAACCTCGAGCCGACCTCCCTCGTTGCAGTCGCCGCTCTGCGCCAACAGATGAGAAATCGAAATACAGTCGTTGTTGCAACAGGTCATAACGATGTACTGCCACAACTAGCTTTAGCTGCTTAACATTTTTTACAACAATATTGCTCCCACCCCTCAAAATGCTGTGGAAATTTTATGGGTTGACTTCTAACCACAGTCGCGGTATATAATGGGGGTAATACTAAAAACAGACAAGGAACTGCGAGATTATGTCTGAATTACCAGAAAAGCAAGTGAAGCGGCTTCGTTCGCTGATCCAGGAGGCCGAAACTAACCTCGCTGCAGCCAAAGAGCTGCTTATGAGTATCATCGGCGACGACGGGCAAGTTGTGACCCCTACAAGTTCACGCGACGAAGTAAGCGGCAAGGTTATCGAAGGTGTCTTTGACGGTCAAGTAATGATCGGTCCAGACGGCAAGAGCTATCCAGTGCCAGCAAACTACGCAAGCAAATCAAAATTAGTCGAAGGTGACATTCTCAAACTCACCATCGCTCAAGACGGCGGTTTCGTATACAAGCAAATCGGCCCAATCCCACGCAAGCAAATCATCGGTACACTAACCCAACACGACGGCGCATACTACGTCGAAGCGCAGGGCCGTGAATACCGCATCCTGCTCGCAAGTGTAACGTACTTCCGCATTAATATTGGGGACCAAGTCACCATTATCGTGCCAGAAGACAACGCCGAAGCCGTATGGGCAGCGGTTGAAGCAGCACTCTAGCAATTTAGATCAGATAAAAATACGGCAACGAGGGTAGTTGCCGTATTTTTATTGCTAGAACTTTATACCAAAAGTTGACAAGATCATTACTATCTAGTTTAATATAGCAGACGATTCACTGCGTAAGGAGATCCGTCATGCGAGTGTTTCTCATTGGGCTGGCGATGGCCGTCATCGCGCTCATCATGACGCTCCTGGCAATGGGCCACGACTTCAGCGTAGATGGCGGCGCCATCTACTACGGCATCGTCATCGGCCTGGGAGCAGGAAGCGCATTCGTCATCCCCATCGGGTGGGGGATCATGGCATCGAAATGCTGACTCCGCCCACCCACAAATCACCAGCGGCGGGAGGTAAATCTCCTGCCGCTGGTAACAGACCCTCATCATTAAAATTGAAAATGTAGACATTCTATCAGGGCCACTTCAGTGGTCTTTTTCATTCTTGTCGAATATACTGATGGAAATAGCAATTCATTGGTAGACAAGGAGGCATATGGCAGAACTAATTTTCCGTTATGGTGCAATGAACTGTGGTAAAAGCGATCAGATGATAAGTACGGCGTATAACTACACAGAAAACGGATTGGCCGTTGTAACAATGATGCCCGAAATCAGCATGCGCGAGCCTGGAGTCACAACCTCACGCGCTGGTAAAAAATGGCCTATCGATATCGCCACTCACATTGCCACCCCGGAGAACCCAACCGAAACAGACATATACCACGAATTTCACCGACGATTTGGCGAACAAGCCGTAAATTGCGTGCTTGTCGACGAAGTAAATTTCATGTCCGCGACACAAGTTGAAGCACTCGAAAAAATTGCTAAAGTTGATGATATTTCTGTGGTTGCCTATGGCATTCGTACCAATATCCAGCGCCAACTATTCGAAGGTACGAAGCGCATGTTCGAGCTTGCCGACAACAGTGAAAAAATGCCGACTATGTGCCCATGCGGACAGCAAGCAGAGTTTAACGGGCGATTCGTTGACGGTGCGTTCCATGTCGGCAAACCGGTAGTGTGGATCGATAACGACAATCGCGTGCGGTACCAGTCACTCTGCGGTGGTTGCTATCTTGAAAACGCTTCCGCACCAGGCGCAATCATAGCCTAATAAAATCACAACAGACAATCTGTAACTCTCGAGGTATAATAAAGGCAATGAGGCAGGCGCTATATCGAAAATATCGTTCGAAATCTTTAGATGAGGTTGTTGGTCAATCTCATATTACTGATATGCTGCGCCGAGCAATCGCAAGCGGCAATGTTGCACATGCATACTTACTTACCGGCCCGCGCGGCGTCGGCAAGACCTCAATCGCGCGCATCTTGGCGCACGAAATCAACCAATTGCCATACAATGACGAATCAACACATCTCGACATTATCGAGATCGACGCCGCGAGCAACAACTCGGTCGAAGACATTCGCAACCTACGCGATAAAGTTGCCATAGCACCAACCAGTGCGCCGAAAAAAATCTACATCATCGACGAAGTGCACATGCTGAGTAAATCAGCATTTAACGCGCTCCTTAAAACACTCGAGGAACCCCCAGAACACGTTGTATTTATCCTCGCCACGACCGATGTTGAAAAGCTGCCAGCAACCATTGTAAGCCGCGTGCAGCGCTTTAATTTCCGCCTGATTGATGGCGATGACGCTGTTAAACATTTACGCGCTATTAGCAATGCCGAAAACATCGATATCAATGACGAGGCGCTGCGACTTGTCGCACGCCATGGCCAAGGTAGCTTTCGCGACAGTATTAGCTTACTCGATCAATTACGCAATCTTAGCGATTCAACCATCACCCCAGAACTCATCGAAAGTGTCGTAGGACTCGCCAGCAACGAAATGGTACTCCAACTACTTAGTGCTTACGACTCACAAGACCTCGCAAAAATCACCGAGCTGATTGATGGCGCCGAAAAACGCGGAATCTCTGCTATCACGATCACAGATCAACTCGTGCACGCAGTCCGTACCGACATCACTGCACACCCCGAGCGTTTAAACCTTCTCGATAAACTGCTTGAGGTCGCCAAAAGCACGTGGCCATTTGTCAAACTTATCACTGCGCTCACGTCGAATATGAACCCTGCTACAACGCCAGTGGTAGCACCGACACCAGCTGCAGTAGCTCAAAAAGCCCCATCGACACCAGCCGTAGCACCTAAGCCAGCGGCAAAACCAGCTGCCAAGCCCGCTACGAAGACACAGCCGGCCGAAGCGCCAGCACCAAAAACACTTGAAAAACCTGTCGAGCCACCAAAACCGCTCGGCCCTGAGCAGCCATTTCCATGGGCTGAATTCGTCGCCAACATGAAGACCTCGTCACCGGGTGCGCACAGCATCTTAGGTAAATGCGACTATTCATTCGATGGCGCCACGCTCACTATTTTCGCAGGCAAGCCATTCACTAAAAAGCAACTTGATAAATCATTGCCGGCTATGCAGGCTGTGCTCGAAAACGTTGGCGTGCAAGATGGCGTTATTACCGTACTCGAAACCGCCAAGCCATCAGATGATAGCGCAATTGCCGCAGCACTTGATATTATGGGTGGAGGAGAAGAGGTAGCACTATAATGGCCGAGAAAAAAGAAGTTGTTGCAGGGAAGATCCCACCCCAAAACCTTGATGCCGAGATGAGTCTGCTCGGCGCGATTTTGATTGATGACGAAGTGATTGCCGACGCTAGTGAAATCGTTGATGTAAAAGATTTTTATGATAAGCGCCACGCCGTTGTGTACGGCGGCATGGTTCGTCTCTATGAGCGACACAAACCGATTGACTTACTAACACTTACTGATGAGCTCAAGAAAAAAGACCAGCTCGAAGCAGTGGGCGGCTCTGCATACCTCACCGAGCTCACTAACTATGTACCGACAGCCGCGCACGCCGCAAGCTACGCTGAAATCATCAACCAAAAAGCCGTCCGTCGACGTCTTATTAAAGCCAGCGCCGAAATCAGTGAAATGGGCTTCGATGAAGAAACAAGTACTCAGGAGCTGCTCGAAAAAGCCGAGGCAGAGCTTTTCAGCGTGAGCGACCAATCGGTCAAGCAAGACCTCGTGAGTATTGAAAGTATCCTAACAGAAAGCTTCGACCGTATCGAAGAGCTCCACCGCAACAAAGGTCAGCTCCGTGGCATCCGCACAGGCTACCGCGACCTTGATAATATGACTGCCGGCTTGCAGCGCTCCGACCTCATCATCCTTGCCGCGCGCCCGGCCATGGGTAAAACGACCCTAGTAACGAACCTGGCGTACAACGTAGCGACCATCGCCAAGCTACCGGTACTCTACTTTAACCTTGAGATGAGTAAGGAGCAGCTAATCGACCGTATGCTCGCAGACGCATCAGGTGTCGATAGTTGGAATATTCGCACCGGTAACCTGAGCGACGAAGACTTCAGTAAGATTAGTGAGGCGATGGGCGAGATGGCCGAAGCGCCAATCTTTATCGACGACACACCAGGCCTAAGCGTACTCGAAATGCGCACTAAAGCCCGCCGTGCGGCCCATGACCAACCGCTTGGACTTATCATCGTTGACTACCTGCAGCTTATGCAAGCCTCAGGCAGCCACAATGGCAACCGCGTACAGGAGGTGAGTGAGATTTCACGTGGCCTCAAGCTGATTGCTCGCGAACTTAACGTGCCGCTTATTGCACTAAGTCAGCTAAGTCGTAGCGTCGAAAACCGTACGCCACCAATCCCGCAGCTTGCAGACCTGCGTGAATCAGGTTCCATTGAGCAGGATGCTGACATCGTAAGCTTCATTTACCGCCCAGGCTACTACGAACCCGACAATCCCGAGGTACAGAACATCACCGACCTAATTATCGCGAAGCACCGTAATGGCCCTGTCGGTAAAGTACAGCTCTACTTCCACCCAGAACGCCTCCGCTTCATGAGCCTCGATCGTCGCCCAGACGAAGAGGGAATGTAGCTATTCAAAAAGCTTATTTCGTTCGCATCCTCGTGCTATAATTAAGCATATGAAATTTCGCGTTGTCGACTTCACACTTTACAGATGGCGCTACACAATTGGCTACACGCTGTTGACGCTACTCGTTTTGTGTGCGCTCACATTTGCGGCATTCTATGTACCAGGCGCACTTCGTGATGGGGAATTACAATCTGCACTTGCAAGTGGTGCGCTATCAATGCACTCGATCGACCCAACTACAGTTGTTAATCTGCCGTACCATATCCTGCAACGCGTGAGCTTCTTAGCCTTCGGCGTTACAACCTTAAGCATAAAACTACCATCAATAATCCTCGCACTCGTCACGGCGTTTGGGATTTTCCTGCTGGTAAAGGTTTGGTTCCGCCGCAACATCGCTATCATGGTCACTGCCATTGCTACAACGACTACGCAATTCCTCTTTATGGCGCAGGATGGCACACCGGCAATAATGTTTAACTTTGTCGCCGTATGGCTACTAGTTGCCTGCACCTACATGACCCGCACAAAGATCTTTAGTACATTCTGGAAAGTGGCAGCCTGCGTCCTTACTGCAACAGCGCTCTACATTCCGCTCGGTATTTACATCGTTCTCGCGCTTTTTATTACGGCGTCGTTCCATCCACACATCCGCTACATGATCCGCCGCATCGCACGTATACGATTAATCATCGCTATATTACTCGGCCTTGTCGCGCTTGTGCCAGTGGGTGAGGCGATCATTCTTAATCAAAAAGTTGCTTTACTCTTGCTCGGTATTCCAAGCTCAATCAACTTGCAAGATAACCTAATTACACTTGGCAAGGATCTATTCGGCTTCTTCCTAGCATCAGACAGCTACTTGCTACGACCGCTGTACTCACTCGGAGCGATTGTTTTAATGGCCGTCGGTACCTACCGGTTCATGACCGTCAAATACACGGCGCGCGGCTATACCGTATTCTTCTTAGGGCTATTCCTCGTGCCGCTCGTCATAATCAATCCAGCGCATGTCACTGACCTCTACGTACTGGCGGTGCTGCTCATGGCGATGGGCACAAACACACTGGTTGCAAGTTGGTATACACTGTTCCCACGCAATCCGTATGCGCGTATTGCAGGTATGGTGCCAATTTCAGTATTTGTTGTTGGTATGATTTTCACTGGGTTTGCGAGCTACGTCAACAATTACAGCTATAACGCAAATGTCCTGCAGGCATACACAAACGATCTAAAGCTCTTAGCTCGTACCGTAACAGCAAATCACCAGCAAGATACAAAACTACAGGTTATCACCACAAAAGCTCAAGAACCGTTCTACGCGCTAGTAGCGCACTACGATAAGCGCTTTAGCGTCGGCACCGATTTCACAACCAAGCAAACAGTCATCGTGACGCATGACGCATATTACAAGCACACACCAAAAGCCGCTATCAGTACAATCGTCACAAGCCGTCGCGCAACCGACGCTGACCGCTTCTATATCTACAAATCTGTTGCAAAATAGCGTATACTAAACAGAGTTAGTTATCTACGGAGGATTATTGATAATGGCATTTGACCAAATGAAGATGTTGAACGACCTACGCAAAGCGCAAAAAGACCTTGCAAAGGAAATTGTTGAAGTTGAGGCAGGTGACGGCGCAGTTGTCGTGCAAATCACCGGCGAACTTAAAGTAAAGTCAATCAAGATCGACCCAGAGTATGTCGACCTCGAAGACATCCACCAGCTCGAACACTGGATTGAAATTGCAATCCGCGACGGTATGACTAAAGCGCAAGAAATTGCAGCTGAAAAAATGAAGCCACTTATGGGTGGTCTCGGTAAACTCGGCCTTTAGTAGTCACGATCTCGATGGCGCAATTATTACCAAAGGCCCTACTGGCGGTTATTGATGAACTCGGCCGACTACCGGGTGTTGGCGTGCGCACCGCTGAGCGCTATGCGTATTATTTGCTGCGCTCAAATACACGCAATGCCGACGAACTAGCCAAGGCAATTGCCGGACTGCATAGCGGCGTAAAAACCTGCCCCGTAACATTTGCCCTTATCGATGCGAGCGAGGATATTTCGCCGCTGTACAGTGACGCAGATCGCAACAAAAAACTTGTTGCCGTTGTTGAAGAGCCGCTCGATATCATTGCGCTCGAACGAACCGGCCAATACCATGGTACCTACCATGTACTAGGCGGCGCGATTTCGCCAATCGATGGGATCGGACCGGAGCAACTGCATGTGCCAGAATTGCTGAAGCGTCTCAAAGATGATGAAGTAGAAGAGGTAATCATCGCCACCAACGCTAGTGTAGAGGGCGAATCAACTGCCATCTTTATGCAGCGCCAAATCGAACAAACCAAGCTGCCTGTTACTGTATCACGCCTCGCACGCGGTATCCCTGTTGGCGTTGATCTTGAATACGCCGACCAAATCACGCTAACCCACGCGCTCGAAGGCCGTCGTAAGCTCTCGTAATCTGATATAATACGGATAATGTTTGATAAAGCCTTACCCCTTATTACTGCCGCAAAACGTATTGTTATTATTCAGGGTGAAAACCCAGATGGCGACTCGCTAGCAAGCTCCCTCGCACTCGAAGAAATCTTGAGCGAGCAGGGCAAAACAGTCACGATGTACTGCGCAATTGATATGCCAAAATATCTGCGCTTTTTAAAAGGTTGGGACCGCGTTACAAACTACTTCCCATTTGATGCTGATCTGGCAATTATCGTCGATACTGCAGCCGAAGCGCTCATCGAAAAAGCCCTCCAAACCCGTGGTGTGCGTCAATTCCTCGAAGCGCACCCTGTCGTCGTACTTGACCACCACGGCGAGCAAGACGAAGAGGAGCCACAAAACGACTTATCATTTGATCACGAATTCGTACTCAGCCCGACAGCAGCTGCAACAGGCGAGCTCATCTACAATCTAGCCCAAGCAGCAAACTGGGAAATAACACCAGCTGCAGCTTCTGCACTTTATAGCTCAATTGCATCGGATACACTTGGCCTTACGACAGAATCCGCCGGCATCGATACTTATCGTGTCGTAGCCGAAGTAGTCGCCCAAGGTGCAAAACCATTCGAAATCGAATCAGCGCGTCGCGAATTTATGAAGAAGCCTGCCGACATCCTCACGTACAAGGGTGAACTTATTGAGCGCATCGAATATTCGCTCGAAGGTTTGCTCGCAACCGTACACATCCCGTGGGAAGACATCCAGGAGTATTCAGACCGCTATAATCCAAGTGTGCTTGTTCTTGATGAAATGCGACTCGTCGACACCGTCGAAGTAGCTTGCGCTATCAAAACCTATCCAGACGGTAAAGTCACTGGTAAACTACGGTGTAACCTGCCTGTAGCGAGTCAGATCGCTGGCTACTTCGGTGGCGGCGGCCACAACTACGCTGCAGGCTTCAAAGTCCATGAACAGTACGAAACTATTATGCAGGAGCTCGTCGCTGCAACCGACAAAGCCCTAAAGGATTATCATGCCACTCAAACTTCACAACAC
>Ga0157377_10000393_pt1 | contig 18951 bp, 10 predicted proteins | sample M55metaG_FD_121116 | JGI IMG/M metagenome (GOLD analysis project Ga0157377, IMG submission 121116) | Miscanthus rhizosphere microbial communities from Kellogg Biological Station, Michigan, USA - M5-5 metaG | ecosystem: Host-associated > Plants > Roots > Rhizosphere > Soil | place: USA: Michigan...
ACGGAGAAGGAATTCTCAGCGTCGTCGTGAAAAGGACAGCGTGCCGATCTTTTCGCGTGCGCCTCATCGCCAATCTTGCGCATCAAATCCGGCAGCGGCAGCCGCCGCTTGGCCTCAATGATTTTGTCGCGCGGTGTCATAGCGGTTTTGGGAAATCTCGGTATTATCCAACAAGGAGGGCGTTTACGTCGGATTCCAAAAAGCCAGCAGCCCGTTTGCGGCCTGGGAGCTTCCGCTTCATCAATGCGCCGCTGGCAGCGAGTTTGTCCACTGTCCGCAAACTGCAAGACAAACGGCGGGCGGCTTCGGCGCGTCGGATGATACGCGCTACGCGCTCCGTCGCGGTTTCGGATTTGGAGGTGTGTGGGCCGTTGCGGAGCGCAAAAAGCAATTGGTTACGCTCAACTACGGAAATCGAAGGATCGGCTTCGAGTACTGCCTTCACTGCGTCGTGAGTTGTGTTCAACATACGACGCCAGTATGCGCCAAGCGGCGCATCCTGTCCCACAGTCAAAGCGCTACGCTGTGACTGTAGATGAGCTTGTTTTACGGAGTCCGAACAGGTCTCGAAATGCTTGCTCTAAACGATCAATCGCCATGTTCCTGCGGCGCCATTCTTCTTCTTTGTCATTGCGAATCTGTCGAAGTGCCTCCTGGTATCCTGGCGGATAGCCACACCAGTATTCGAGAACCCAGTGCTTAACGGCAGTCCACCATTGTTTGCGATTGTCTTCGGTAACGGGTAGCGAAAGACTCAGGCAATTCTTTTCCCAATCAGTAATGACAATGCAGTCGTTCGGAGAGACGTAATAATAGTTCGCTTTCATTTTGGTTCCGAAGAACTGCCGATCCTTGCGCTCGGGTTTCGTTCCGAGGCAGTGCGCTTCCAATGCGGGCACGAGTGCTTTGTTGTCCTGGCAAGCGTGGAATCCCGTGTCTGCCAGTTTCGTCCAGAAGCCGCGAGGATCAATTTTCTGGCCGGGTCGTCGCGGCGTGGCTGCCTTTGACCCGACTTTTAGCCGGAACACGTGATTCCTTGCGTGTTCGATGTCCTGCGGATTCCGGCTCAGCAGGACGGGCCAGTCGATAGATGTTTCGGCAATAGCTCGCAATTTCTGAGGCTGCGCCTTCTCTATGCTTTCTAAAGCGTTTATCACCCCGCGCGCCGAGGAAACAAACATGTGAATGGCATCCTCGTCGCCCGCAGCAGCGCGAATGCAGATTTGCTGCATCACTTCCTCTCTTTGAGCCAAGAGTTGAAGCAAGGGGCGATTGTTTATCCGCTTGGCGATTTCCTCAGCCGTCAGTGGTTCGCCGAGAATCTTCCATCGAGTGGGGCGAAGCATGTACCGCTGGCCTGCGGCATAAACCCAAAGGCCAGGACGAATCTCTTGTTTGATGGTGGAGTCGGAATCGGATGGAATTGGCTGGCCGCAGTACTCTCGTAGAGTTGCCAAGTCAGGAAGCTCTGAACGGGCTTTCATGCCTTCACGAAGCCGCTGCTTTCGCCCGCGTTGGTGGCAATAAGCGCCAGCAAGTCGGCGCGTTTCGTTTTCCAGTTTGCGGCGGTCATTCCCTTGGCGAGGCGCTGGATTTTCTTCAGGACCGTTTCTTCAGCGTTGCCCTGATGTTTGTGTTCGCCAATGACGGCGGGCAGCGCGGCCACGGCGCGGCTAGCGGCCAGTTCGCCAACGTGCGTGTAATGCCGCGTCATCGCCGGGTTGCTGTGGCCAACGATGGATTCAACCACGGAAAGCGGAGCGTTGCTCTCACGGCACAAACTGACAAACGTGTGTCTTAGCGAGTGGAAGCCGACCTCGACAACGGCGCGTTTGCCGTCTGTGCCCGTGCCAGGTTTGTGGGGTTTGAGTCCGCAGCTTGTGAAGTGTCGTTGCACCATGTCTGTCACCAGATCGGTGCGCTTCAGATAAAGCGAAGCGATTTCCGACAGGACGTAATCGCCGCGTTCTTTGTCCGGTGTTTGAGAGAGCATGTCGCGCAGGACCGGATGAATCGGAACAATCACAGGCTTGGGGTTGCGGCGAGCGGTCTTGTTTGGAATGCGGCGAATAATGCCTCGCGGCAAGTCCGTTTCGGCCCATCGCAACGTGGCGCAATCACCCAACCGCAGACCAGAGTAAATGCCCAACGCCAGCAGCGTCCGCAATTCGCCGTTGGCGGCGAGACAAACTTTTTTCAGTTCATCGACCGTGAGTTCGCGGCGGCTTTGTGCAGTGATTCGCTTGCGTTGAATTTCTTCCCAAGGATTGCTCGTCAGCTTCGCTTTGTGTCTGAGCACGCGAAAGACCAGCGTGAGCAAGCCCAAGTGTTTGTTGTAGGTGCTGGCGCTGAGTCTGCCGTGGTTCAAGCTGGCTGCGTACTCTTCGGCAACTTCTTTCGTCACGTCGCGCAGAGTGGCCGCCTCGCCGTGCTTGGCTTTTATCCAATCGGCAAAGGCGGAGAATTGAAACTCATACTGCCGCAGCGTGGACTCGCCGCTGTCCGGGCGATTTGTCGAGGCGAGATATTCGAGCCATGCCTTGGCGATCAGCGGTGGAGGGTTTTGCTCGTCATGCAAGCGGGCAAGCTCGGCGCGTCGTCCGTCGAGTTTCGCCGCGATGGATTCTAGCGCGGTTGCTTCGTCTGCGACGACAAAGGAAGCCATGATTTTGGTTTTGGCTTCCTCGGCGTCGCGGTGGTTGGTGATCGGGTTGCCGCTGTCGTCACGCAACGCCTTGGAGAAGACTTTGCCGTTGACGGCCCAGCGGACGTAGAAGTTGTCGCCTCGTTTGAATAGGTGTCCAGTTCGATGTTTTGCCATAATGCGCTCGCTTTCTTTTGTGTGCTGTTACGTGCGCTTATTTGGGCTACTGGACGCTTACAAGTCAACCATAAAGTAACCAACACCTCATAAGTGCTTTGTAATCATAACAAACACCAGACTGTAAATCTGCTGGCTTACGCCTTCGATGGTTCGAATCCATCTTCTACCACCACCTTTTGCACAGGGAGTTAAACCCACTTTTGCTCAATGTTTTCAATGGTCATGTTACTGTCAGTCGGTTTGATTATGTGTGCTTCTACGCTCTTTGCGTCTCTTGTCGGCTTCTCACAAGCGATGCTTAGAAAGTAACCATAAAGTAACCAAACCAAACTCTGGGCTTGCGGTTGGTTCCACCATCGCTCGTCCAAAGATCGCTCCAACGGCAACCGTGAGCGAAATTCGGGGCATCGTGGAGCGGTTGGGCGTCCTGCTTACTCGGCACCGGGCGGCGTGGCGTGATGCTTGGCCGAAGGGAAGAATTCTTTATTCTCGCAGACCCGTCCCGGCAGGTGGTGGGGCAGGGGCCTTTTTCGGGGGTGGGCTGTTTTGCGATGCAGCCCTTACTAGAAAGGTCAGTTTTTGGGGAAACTTTTTCTCACTTTTTTACGATAGGTGTTGCTCGTAAGGCGGAAGGAAACTTCACATGGCGCCGATTGCAACCGCGACGGCCCGCAGCCGTTCGCTGGTGTTAGGCGTTTCGGTCATCACGGAAAAGCGAAATCAACGAAGATGACTCCCCAAATAATCAGCGTCGCCAGAAAAATAAGATTTGTGGCGCGGGATGCTCGAAGTAGAACCAAGCGCTTCGGACAATTTGTGGGTGGAACACCCAACAGATGCTTGAACGCGCGAATGCGATGCAACTCGTCGGCAAAATACTGCGAAGTGCGGAAATCGAGAAGCCAAAACAGTAAGGTGAGAACCCAAGATATTCCCGCCAAAGTCGCACGCACGCCCGATAACTCCTCGATACGAAACGCCGCACCACCAAGTAGCCCCGTCAAAAGAACAAACGTCCCGAAATGCTTGAAGCGGAGGTCCATGTAAGCGCGGGCATTGTGCGATGCCTGAACCAAACACTCTCGCAGAGTAGCCTCGCTGGGCGAATGAAGCGGCTGAAACACAGCGCCATCCGTAGCGCCGGGCGCTGCCGGTGGGGATGAAACTGCCAAAGGACGCACCGGTGAAAGTGGTGCAACTAACTCGCGTTGCGCTGCTTTGTGTTTGTTCTTTTTTCGCATTTGACATACTCGTGCGCGAGAAACGCCTAACCTTTGGATTGACCAGAAGATTTTCTGCCTATTCGGTCTGGGCTTGCCAGCGGGGGCATGGCGTAGTTTTCTGCTGGCCAGTCACTTGTTAAGAGCGTGCCCGCAAATCCCCAAACTGGTCAACACAGAATCGGAAATTAGAGACCTGGCCCAATCCCAAAAGTTGTTGGAGCAGGTCCGGGACGAATTGCGGCTGCGGCGGTAACTGACGCCTCGCCGATTTTGGGAAACTCGCCAAATCACGCCGCCTTACTCTCTGTTTGAAGTTGCGAGGGGACGCTGGCATTTGGCGGCGTCACATTCCCTTCGACAAGGGCCGGAAGTCTGGCCTTTTTCCGCTGGGGCTTCTCCGGCTTGAGCACGCCAGGCATTGGCTTGTTGCGATGAATGCGAATCCGCTCCTGACAGGATTCCCATGCTTTGACCAGCGAGCAAATAGCCGAGGCTTCCTCCCGCGCTTGTGATCGTAAGATGACCAGCTTTCCATCTTTGAGAAGAGATTCTCTGAGGGCCAGCGCAGCGCTGTAAGCGAAGTCTTGCAGGTCGTACGCTTGCTTCAAGCCTTTCGAGATTTTCATGCGCGACAGTAGCACAGGACCAGACAGGGGGAAAGGAGACGCGGAAACGAAACCTAATAAATTGGGCTGCTGATTGTCCTCAATAAGCGCCGGAACGCGCATTTCAACATGAGAGATGCAGGGTAACTTCCAAGCGAACGCAGACTAATTCACCGCCGAATCTGCTCAAATCACCAAGGTCCCGTGCAAGGACACAAATCAACGACATCATTGAAATGCAAGATGTTCTGCAATTCGGCGAGCACTTAAACAGGGCCATGTGTGACGTAAAACGGCGCTGCGCTCCGCGTTCGCGCGCACGCACGAGAAAGCGCGCTCACTTCGCTGGTGGGAAATCCAGACTTTCTTTCGAGAAAGCGCATCTGTCATAGTGCCGTCCAGACCATGCCGCACGACATCATCGACAACCGTGAATCCTATCTCGCCGATTCCGTTCGCCCGTCGCTGAATGAGTCCCTCCTGGCGGGCTACCGCTTCGGGAACCCGACGAAAACATCGCAATGTCTTCGGACCTGACATTCATCACGAACGAGCAGGGCAAGCATCTTGGCGACCGCTTCGGCGCCTTACTCGGTGACGACACTCGCTTGTTTGATTGTCTCGTCGGCTACTTCTTCATCAGCGGTTTTCACCGGCTTCATCCGGCGCTGACGAAAACCGAGAAGATTCGGATTCTCATCGGTATCAAGACCGACGGGGCGACCTACGAATTGATCCAGACCGCAAAACAGCAGCAGGAGTTTGTTTTGGAATCCCACGCCCAAGTCAGGGAGCGAGTGCCCGGCGAAATTTTGGGCGAACTCCAAAGGTCCGGCGACAGTTCGGACATTGAGGACGGCGTCCGCAAGTTCGTGGACTGGATCAGGTCCGGCAAATTGGAAGTGCGCGCCTATCCGTCGGAGCGCGTTCACGCCAAACTTTACATCATGACGTTTCACGAAGGCGACCGGGACAAGGGCCGCGTCATCACGGGTTCGAGCAATTTCACCGAGGCAGGTTTGCAGGACAACCTTGAGTTCAACGTCGAATTGAAGAACCGCTCCGATTACGAATTCGCGCTACAGAAGTTCAATGAGCTTTGGGCCAAGTCCGTGGACGTGACCAAAGATTACGTCACGACCATCGAAGTCAAATCGCCTTACGCGCAATTCACGCCCTATGAACTCTACCTGAAATTTCTCTACGAGTATTTCCGTGGGGAACTCAATCTGCCGGACGAGATCGAGGACATGTATCTGCCCACGGGCTTCAAGAAACTGAAGTATCAGGAGGAGGCCGTGCTGAACGCCCGCAAGGTTCTCGACGAATACGGCGGCGCATTTCTGTCCGACGTGGTCGGCTTGGGCAAAACCTACATGTCCGCGCTGCTGGCACAGCATCTCAACGAGCCTTGCCTCGTCATCGCCCCGCCGCACCTACTCGACGAACACAACCCAGGCTCATGGCCGAATGTCTTCCGTGAGTTCGGCGTGCGTGGCTTTCTCCCCGAATCGCTCGGCAAGTTGGAATCCTTGTTGGAACGCGACCTTTCAAAGTTCACCACCGTCTTCATTGACGAGTCGCACCGCTTCCGCACCGAGGACACGCAGAGCTACGAAATGCTCGCCCAGATTTGTCGTGGCAAGCGCGTTGTTCTGGTTTCCGCCACGCCGCTCAACAACACACCCCAGGACATTCTGAGCCAGATCAAGCTGTTCCAGCCGGGAAAGAACAGCACCATCCCAAACGTCCGCAATCTCGAAGCCTTCTTCGGCGCGTTCCGTCGTCGGCTCGAAGGACTCGACCGGCAGCGCGACCGCGAGGTTTATTTTCGCACTGTGCAGGAAAACGCCCGGCAAACCCGCGAGAAGATTCTCAAGTTCCTAATGATTCGCCGCACGCGTACCGAGATTGAAAAATACTACGGCGAGGATTTGAGACGGCAGGGATTGAAGTTCCCAGAAGTCGCTAACCCCGAACCGCTCTTCTACAAGTTCAACAAAGTCGAAGGCGAGGTCTTCGACGAGACGATCCGCTCGTTGACGCACGACTTAAAGTACGCACGTTACACGCCGCTGGCCTACTACACAGGGGAGCGCACGGAGCAGGAGGTTCAGAGCCAGATCAATCTCGCCAAGTTCATGATGATCCTCACGGTGAAGCGCCTCGAAAGCAGCTTCACCGCGTTCCGCTCGACGCTTGGTCGATTTATCAAGTCCTATGAGCACGTCATCGGTGAGTTTAACGAAGGCAAGGGCGTTGTATTCATAAGTAAGAAACACAGCGGAAAGATTTTTGAGTTGCTGGAGAAAAACGACGAGGAAGGCATCCAGCGTCTCCTCGACGAGGAGAAAGCCGAGAAACTGTCCGCCGAGGATTTTCTGCCGACCTTCATTACCGATCTCGAAAACGATTTGAGGGCGCTGAAAGCCATCCGCGACCACTGGAAGAAAATAACCTGCGACCCCAAGTGGGAATCGTTTCGTGACATCTTGAAAAAAACGCCGCAACTCAAAAGCAGCAAGCTCATCATCTTCACCGAGTCCAAGGAGACTGCCGACTATCTCGCCGGCAAAATCCGCGACGAAGTCGAGCCGAAAACCCTGCTCTTTACCGGCAAATCGCTCCACAGCGTCCGCGAGGATGTCATCGCCAACTTCGACGCCAAGGCGTATCGGCCCAAGGACGACTACCGCATCCTGGTCGCCACCGAAGTCCTCGCCGAAGGCGTGAACCTCCACCGCTCCAACGTCGTCATCAACTACGACATTCCGTGGAATCCCACGCGCCTCATCCAGCGCGTCGGGCGTGTCAACCGCGTGGACACCAAGTTCGACACGATTCACACCTACAACTTCTTCCCGACCGACGAGGGCAACGATCTCATCAAGCTCCGCGAAGCCGCCGAGGCGAAAATCCACGCTTTCATTCAAATGCTCGGTGCGGATGCCCGCCTGCTGACTGAGGGCGAGGAAATCGTCTCGCACGACCTGTTCGCCCGGTGGAATTCCAAGAAGACCATCACCGGCGAAGACGAGGACGAGGAAACCGAACTCAAGTTCCTCACCGAAATCCGCACCCTCCGCGACAAACAGCCGGATTTGTTCGAGCGCATCAAACGCCTGCCCAAGAAAGCGCGGTCCACCCGCACCTTGTCGGTTGAACCGGCGGTCCAAAGTTTCCCGGCGCTGCTCACCTATTTCCGGCAGGGCAAGCTCGACAAATTTTTCCTCGGCACATCCGGCAGTCAGCCGACCGCCGAACTGGACTTCATGACCGCCGCGAAAATCCTGAAGCCCGCCGACCCCAAGGAAACCCGCCAATCCATCCCACGCGAGTTCTACGATTTGCTCGATAAGAACAAGGGCGCGTTCGTTACCGCCACCACCGCCGACGCCGAGCAAGCCGCGCAGACGCATCGCGGCAGCCCCAACGACGCCTACATCTTGAAACGGCTCAAGGACAAGACCGTCCGCCGCTGCCAGCAGTTCACCGAGGATGACGAGGAATTCGTTGGCAAAGTCATGCGCCTGATCGAAGATGGCTCGCTGCCGAAAGCCACCGCCAAGAAAGTCGCCGCGTCATTGAAGAAGCCTGAGAACCTGCCACCGCTCAAAGTCTTGGGCGTCCTGCGCCGTGACATCAAGCACGAGTATTTCCAGGCCAGCTCCGCCGCGCACGCCAGCCAGGCGCTCGCCCCGCGTGAAGTCATCCTTTCATCCTTCCTTGTCCAGGCACCATGAACCTCGAACAAGCACGCGATTGCGTCGAAAAAACATTCCGTCAGGAGTTTGAGGAAGGCCGGTTTCTTTACTTCATTCGCAATCTCGTCAACCATCTCGACGAATCCAAAAGGCAGGTCTGGACGCTGAAGAAGGCTGCGTTTGAGGATCACGTAAACCACTTCACGCGCCTTGGCACATATACCGACCCACGCGGCGAACGCGCGGACGTGCTCATCATCCACCTGCGCAAGAACACCACACTAGCGCGCGGTCGTGTCACGTTGCGGAATTTCGTCGCTGACTATCTTGCTACGGGCCACGGCCAAGGAAAGGCTGCGGTAATCGCAGCATTTGTTTCGCCGAATGATGACGACTGGCGCTTCTCGTTCGTCAAACTCGACTACACCTTTGAAAAGACCGAACTGGGAATTATCGCCGAACGTGCGCTGCTAACGCCGGCGCGCCGTTACAGCTATCTTGTAGGCAGAAACGAAAATTGCCACACGGCCCAAAAGCAATTTCTTGAACTGCTTCAGACTGACACGGCCGATCCCACACTTGGCCAGCTTGAGACGGCGTTCAGTGTCGAGAAAGTCACCAAGGAATTTTACGAGCAATACAAAGTCCTGTTTGAAACAACGCGTGACAAGCTCGCCGATTTTCTCGAATCCGAGCCTGCCATCAAGCAGCACTTCACCGAGCGCGGCATTGAAAACGACGACTTTGCCAAGAAACTTCTCGGCCAGATCGTCTTTCTCTACTTTTTGCAAAAGAAAGGCTGGTTCGGCGTCGAGCGTGGCAAAACCTGGGGCAGCGGGCGCAAGGATTTCATCCGCCACCTGTTCACCAATCGCGATGAATACGCCCATGTGCCGGGGCGTCGCCATCGCCAGTCCAATTTCTTCAACGACATCCTTGAGCCTCTGTTTTACGAGGCCCTCGCCGCGCCGCGCACCGACGACGATCATTATTATTCCCTTTTCGACTGCCGCATCCCTTTTCTGAACGGCGGACTTTTCGAGCCGCTCTACGGCTATGATTGGGTGGAAACCGAAATCCTGCTGCCGGACACGCTCTTTGCCAACGATGAGCAAACCGTCGAAGGCGACACCGGCACGGGCATCCTCGACGTTTTCGACCGCTACAACTTCACCGTCAACGAAGCCGAGCCGCTGGAGAGAGAAGTTGCGGTTGATCCTGAAATGCTAGGTAAAGTTTTCGAGGATCTTTTGCCCGAAAACATCCGGCACGCCAGCGGCACTTACTACACGCCGCGCGTCATTGTCCACTACATGTGCCAGCAGGCGCTGCTGCATTACCTCACGGCGCGAGCATCCAACATTCCGCAGAACGACCTCTCTTTGTTCCTCCGACTGGCGGAACGGTTTGCCGATTTTGAGGCGAAGGACAGAAAATCCTACGCGGAACGCGGTCTGCTCCTGCCGGAAAGCATCAGCCAGAACGCGGCGATGCTCGACGACCTGCTCGCTTCCGTCACCGTTTGCGACCCGGCCATCGGTTCAGGCGCGTTTCCGGTCGGCATGATGCACGAAATCGTGCGGGCGCGCCTGGCTCTGACAGGACCTTTGGAAAAACAGGGAGACAGCCGCGCGCAAAAGCCTCGTTCTGCCTACGCCTTGAAACGCGATGCCATTCACCATTCGCTTTACGGTGTTGACCTCGACCCCGGCGCTGTCGAAATTGCCAAGCTCCGGCTCTGGCTCTCGATGGTCGTGGACGAGGAGGAAATTGGCCACATCCAGCCGCTGCCGAACCTCGATTACAAAATCATGCAGGGAAATTCTCTGCTGGAAGAATTCGATGGCATACGCCTGCTCGACGAAAAACTGCTCCAGCCGCCGGACGCCGCGCGCGATTCGGAAATCGCCGAACTCAAGGCGCGTATCGCAACCAAATCCCAGCAACTCTTCGCACTGGAAGCCGGTCAGGGTATCAGCGCCCGACGCAAAGCTGAAAGGCAGGCTGTGAACCAAGAGGTAAACCGCCTGAAAAAGCAACTGGCCGCGCTGGTGAATCCCGCCGGGGCGAAGTCCGGCGCGCAGGGCGAACTGAACCAGCAGACAAGCTGGGCGAGCCTGAAGCGGATTCAGGAACTGCACGCCAAATTTTTTGACGAGGACTCGCGCGCGGAAAAAGACCGTCTGCGCAAGGAACTGGACTCCTTGGAATGGAATTTCATGGAAGCGACCTTGCGCGAGCAGGGCCGCGAGGAGGCGATTGCCGATTTGAAACGCGCCAGCGCCAAGCACCGCAAACCGTTTTTCCTCTGGCGACTTCACTTTGGCGAAGTGTTCGACCAACGCGGCGGCTTCGATGTAGTCATCGCCAATCCGCCATTTGTGCGGCAGGAAGAAATCAGAGAATTCAAGCCCGCGCTTAAGCGCAACTACAAATGTTACACCGGCACTGCCGACCTCTATGTTTATTTTTATGAACGCGCGGTTCGATTGCTGGACAATGCCGGATGTCTCGCTTTCATTTCTAGCAATTCTTTTCTGAATTCAGGCTATGGCGAGAAGCTTCGCGAATTTCTCAAGACGGATTTGAAGCTGAAGCTCCTCCTGGATTTTGCTGAAACGAAAGTTTTTGATGCAGTAACCGAACCTTGCATTTTGATTGGTTCAAAAGCCGACTCATTGGAAAATGTTGTTGGTGTGAAGTGGGATGAGACCGTGGCGCTGGAAGCCCTCGGTGAAGTAATTGCCAAACAGGGAGTGCAAATCAAACAGGCATCGCTTGCTGCCGACTCGTGGCGTCTGCTCAACGATGCGGAAGAAACATTTCTCGTAAAACTGCGAAGTCGCGGTGTTCGGTTTGGTGACGAAATAAAGCTGCCAATTTTTCGCGGTGTTCTTACGGGACATAATAAAAGTTTCATCGTTCCAGAGACAACGCGCGCCAGAATCGTTGAAAAAGACAAAATGTCTGCGAGTTTGTTCCGAACTTTGCTTCGAGGCAGGGATGTTTCTCGCTGGGCAGTAACTCGCTCGGATGAGTGGCTCATTCAAATAGAATCTTCTGCAAACATAAAACATCCTTGGAGCGGCCTATCTGAAGCTAAAGCTGAGAAAGTATTCGAGAAAACATATCCCGGCATCTTTGAACACTTTCAACCGTATCGTGCCGAGCTAATTCGTCGTTGGGACAAGGGTGCATACTACTGGGAAATGCGAGCGTGCGCCTACTGGGACATATTGTTGAGACCAAAACTTGTTTATCAACAAATTAACCGAACAGATGCTTTTGCCTATGACAACACCGGGTTAACCCCAAATGACAAAGTGTTTTTCATCCCGGATGCGCCGATGTTTTTTTTGGCAATCTTTAATTCTCAAGTATGCTCCTACTTTCTTCACACTTACACCGGCGTTCCAAAAGGCGGATTTCTTGGACTTCATACTCCGATAATCAATGAAGTTCCTATTCCGCCCGCCGACGCGGCGCAGAAAGCGTGCATCGAACGGCTGGTGGAGTATCTGTTATGGCTGCATCGGGAAGTGTTGCCGCAGGCGGAACTGGCCGGGAGCGCGGGCGCGACATTGTTGGCGGGCTATTTCGAGCAGTGGGTGAACGCGCTGGTGTATGAATTGTTTTTCCCCGAACCGCTCCACGCCGCTGGCCTGCATTTCTTCCGCCTCGCCGAGCAGGCCGAACTGCCCGTCCTGTCCGAAATCAAAGGCGGGGAACTTGCCGCTGTGCTCACCAAGTTCGAGGAACTCTACGCGCCGCACCACCCGTTGCGCCAGGGACTCTTCGCCCTCGATAGCATCGAGGAAATCCGCATCATCGAGGGCAAAGCATGAGCGACGCAGCAGCGAATCCGCCCGAGCCCGCCGGCACCATTGCGGCAGTGTCTCCAGCGTCGCCCGTTGTTCCACCAGTCCCGCCTTCTCTCTCACCCGAAGGACCAATAAGGTTTAAGCGGAGTCGTGGCCGCTTAACTGGAATCCGAGTCGAGAACTATCGCGCCTTTCGCGGCCCGTTCCAATTGGAACTGCCACACGGGGAGAACGCCCTCATCTACGGCGAGAACGGTGCAGGCAAGTCTTCGCTCTTTCATTCTGTGCGCGACTTCCTTGAGGCATCGCATCGCAGCTTTTTTGAACGTGACCGCCCCGAAGCACTTGCCAAACGTCGGGAGTTGCGCCTCCTCGATCATCAGTTTCGTCCTAAAGTTGGTGATCCGCTCATCCAACTTTCATTCGATCGTTCTGTGTTCACCTGGGATACCGCTCAGGATGCAGCACGCAGCGGCGGGCCGTGGGATGCAGTCATCTCGGCCACGGACAAAGGCAAGGGATTCCTTGATTACAGGGCGTTGCTCCGCGTTCACTTTCTTCCCGGCCAGGAAGGTGGTGGGATCGACATTTTTAACCAGCTGATTGAGCAACTGCTGCCGCACTACACTTATTACCACTCGGCATCTTGGGGAGAAAACCGCTTTCGCGGGCTTTCCGGGTCGGGGGAGCGCACTTTTGCTCAAGGTTGGTCGGACCTTCAAAGGAGGCTCAATCAGCGCCATTATCTGGAAGAACACAACGCATTCAACGCAGCGCGGCGCGCCTTTGACGAAGCATTGAAGAAACAAGTTGAAGGCCCTCTTGCTGAAACCGCCTCGCAGTTCGCCAAACGCTTTGACGCGCGTCTGACAATTGCCTTCAAAGTAGAGCCGTCCAATTACACTGACCGCCCACGCAAGACGCTTCACGCCCCGAAGGTATATGTCTATGTGCCGCCGAATGGCGAACGCGGCCAAGTGGTGGATTATGACCGATTTTTTAATGAAGCACGCCTGACTGCGATTGCGCTGTCCATATTCTTTGCCGCACTCATCAATAGCCCAGCCACGGGACAGCGTTTGTTGGCCCTCGATGATATTCTCATCGGTCTCGACATGGCCCATCGGCTGGAGGTTCTGCGAATACTAGAAGACCATTTCAAGGAATGGCAGGTACTTATTTTCACATACCACAAAGCGTGGTTTGAAATTTTGAAGGAGCGAACCTCTGCATCAACTTGGCGAAATCCGTGGAAGAGTTTCGTCGTCAGACAAGAGCAGGTTCGCAACAGCGAAATCTCCTTCGTCAAACACGAAGAAAGCGGCCTCCTGCTGGAGCTCGCAGACCGCTATTCAGCGCGCACGGAACACAAGAGCGCCGCCGTCCACGCCCGAACAGCGATGGAGATCATTATGGCCCGATACTGCGCCAAGAAACGGCTTTCCGTGCGATACATCGAGGATCGCAACCGGCAATCCAATCACGATTTTCTTACCGCCATCCATGCCTCGCTGTCACGCTTCCGGAGTCCATTGCGCTACGCGACCTGGGAAGCCATTCGGAAGGAATTGGTCCACAGCCTGCGGTTCGTCCTCCATTCCTATTCGCACCGCAGCCCCGAACGTGAAGACGAATTGCAGGGAGAAGTGTTGACCGCAATTGCAGCCGTTCGGCGGCTTGAGGAATTCCTAAATTCGATCAGGCAAGCTGAGCTTGCGCCACATCCCGTGCCCCCCAATCACAGGACATTCTTATGGCTGATAGAGGATGCCGTCAGCACTCCACTGGCATCGCAAAAACAATCTGCTCTGCGGGCGCTCAAGCATGCCAGCGAGGCGTTCGTACTTGATGAACTTCGACGGCGAAGCGTGCCGTTAAAATTAGCCGGGTCTTCCGACGCCTGGGACGTCCTATTCAAAAGCGGAATGCTGACCCGAGGGGATATGCGCGTCCTCACTTCAAGTCGAGAGTATTTCAAAGGAATCGTTCCCGGCGACGAGTTCTCCGAAGATTCATTCAGCGCGGCTCTGCAAACTCTCCTGCGAATTCGCCTCCGAACTCTATTGAACCTACGAGCAGGAGGGTCTGTGTGAAATCCATCGCTGAACACATCTTCGAGCTGGCTCAACAAATTGCGCATCGGACACAGGGCTTTCAGGAGCGCAGAGGTCCAGACAGAGACGCCGGCAACGGAGTCACAGACGAATTCCTGGCTGCGCTTGATTTGCGAGGTCGTCAAACGATTTTCTACAGTATGCCGGCTGCAAGAGCCGGTTGCTCCCGGCGTCAAGTATTCCTTCGATTATTTCATTCCGTCAGAAAACACGGCGGTCGAAATTGCGTTGTCGCTCCGCAATATCGTCACCGAGTTCGAGAAGGACATTTTCAAAGCCATTCTTGCCAACAAATCCGGCAAGGGAGTGAAGAAACTCGTTTTGATTGGAAAGGACGGTTCAGTGAAACGCCAAAACGGAACTGGTCCAAACGCCATCAAACGGTGGGTTTCCGAAAACTGCGGCATCGAAATTCAGGTGAAGGAGTTGAAATGAAATCGGCACTTAAGGCTGAAGATTTATGACAACCAAAAGCAAAGAAAACAGTTCCGAGTCCAGATGAGATTCACGGTCGAAAGAAAAACGCTCATCAAAATGCTCAAGCGGTGGCGCCGCAGCGCCTCATATACAACCGCCAAAAACCCACGCCGGAAGACGACGCGACAAAACAGACGCTCGATCTCCAGCCCGGCCCGACGCCACCCGGCAACCCGACGCTGACCGATGAACTTCCGATACCGCTCACACCAGATTTACGACATCGTGAAAGGAAAGAAATCCGTGCGCGAGGGGCAGTCGGTAGAATTCAAGACCTACAAGGAACACAGCAAAACACTCTCCCTCGACCTCGATTTGGTCGGAGGCCCGCTCCTGAATATGCGCTTCAAAGTCAACGCCGGGCGGGCTGACGACCCGGAGACGTATCGCGCCGCTTTACTGTTGGACGATACGCGAATTCGCGGCGTGGACTATCGCGACCTCCCGCAGAAAAAACATTACAAAGTGACCATTCCGGCCGGCTGGCATCAGAACATCCTTGACCCAAACCTTTCTGGTGATGACGGGAACCGCCACGACCCTCTCCCCGACCTCAACCCGACCGACCTGAAGGATTTTCTCCACAAGGTAGCTGCCCTGTGGCAGATTGAACTACCACACGAAGCGATGCTGATATGAATGCGACGCAAGCAACTTGGCTGACAACGCAAATGTGCATTGAAGCCATGAACCGCTTCGCACGCGAACAAGTGGAAGCTCGCGCGACAGCACGCGGCGTCGCTCTCTCCCTGCCGCTCATGTATCCCGACGGGCTGCAAGTGCAAGTTCACTTGGAGCCGGTCAGCGCGACTTGCGCCGTCGTCAGCGACCGCGGGCAAACTCTGGCGCGTTTGCACGAGAGCGGCCTCAATCTCGACGCCAAAGAAGCGGCGGCGATCCTTGAGGACCGCAAGAAAATGTTTGAGTTGGAGCAGCACGGATTTGAACTGCGAAAGCAGGTGCGTCTCCCGCTCGATGGACTCGACGTTCAGATTTTCGGCGAATCGCTCGTCAGCATCGCCCACCTGATTTACAAGTTTGAACCGGCCACACGCGAAGAAGGCCCGGCAGAACGGCAACTCAGGAAAATCTTTCAGGATCGGAACCTCTCGCCAACGTGGAAGACGACGATTGACGGACAGGTGGAAAAGCAAATCCGCGTGGACGCCTTGTTCAACGGCGTCCGACCGCTGGCGTGCAAAGTCGTCAAGCGGCGCGGCCCGATGCTCGAATACATGGAGCAATGGGGCTGGCGCTGGCTGGACGTGAAGGAAGAAAACCCGCTGGTGTTGCGCACGATGGTCTATGACCCCGACCGGCAGGAATGGGACAACACCACGAAGGGCATCGCCAACCGTGTCTGCGATTTCTTCTGCCCCTACTTCGAGACGCAGACCATAAACGCGGCCATCGACCGCGCGCTCGCGGCGGGGAATTGACCACCCGCGCCGCTGCGACGTATCGCTCAAGCGGTTCGCTCAGGAGGCAGGGCGGGTTGATCGCCAACCTTGTTCAGCGCCGCCGATAGCTCGACCTGAATCAGCCCGCCATCGGCCCGCCCAGTGTGTTCCTGCCCGCTCAGTGGCGAGGCCAGTCGCGAGCCGCCAGAGTTTGCTCGGCTGGCTGATTGGGAACTCGTCCTCCTGGTTTTGTTCCAACTGCCGGTTCGCCAATAGGTCGGACTGTTGGTCGAGCAACGCCTCCCGGTTTTGTGGTGGCGACTGGGTCGGCCTAAGAAGGAACAGGTATTCCGGCTTGTCCTTCGGAAACCACACTTGGTCGAGACGGGGGAATTGCGCGGCAGGAAATCGAAGGAAGCAAGCATCGCATTGGCTGCATGGTCGGCAAGGTCGGCAAGGTTTTTCGGAACATCTGGAAAACGTCCCGCTCTGGATAAGTCGCCAAAGACCATGCTGACCATGCTGACCATGTTGAGCGGTCATTCTTCGCGGACGTAAAACCTCCGATTGTGGCCCTTGCCCTCCACAGTGAACCTTAATCTCCTGGTGCCATCATTGAACAACCGCCGGTGGTAGCGACGGAACAGGTTCCCCAGCGCGCTCCGCTGTTTCGGATCAAGCTCATCTTCCGCAGCGGTCGTCGGCACCAAGCGTTCAAACAGCCCTTGCTGCCGGGCCACTTTGACCAATGCGCTAAAGGTGAAAGCCTCGCCGGGAGTGGATTGGCAAACCAAGGTGTGCATGTCCGCCGCGTCCCGGTCCCCGCTGGTTTCGAGCACGGCCGTTTCCAGCGGGCAGCCATAGCCAGCGTGTTCCACAATCCCGCCGATGGTTCGCGCCCAAGCCGGGAAGCTGGAGCTACTGCGTGACGGCGGCGGTTGACCTGCCGCGTGCCACTCACGCACCAATGCCCACAGTGCCGCGAGAATGTCAGCACGCATTTTAAACAGCGCGGTGTCGTCCAGTTCCCGCTTGTACTGGTGGTCCTGTGGCCGTTCCAACTCTTGGAACAACTCGATGAACAGAGCGCGACGGGCTAAGTCGGACGATACAGTCAGCGTGTTGCCGCTGATGAAAACGGTGGAGCAATTGTCCCCGGCGAAGGTCTTCGACTTGCCGAGTATTCGGTCCTCCCACCCGGTCGCCGTCGCGAAGGCTTCCAGGCTGGGCGACGTTAGATGAGCTTTGACGTTATCAAAGAACACGTACGGCCGCGCTTCCATGACGGCAGTGAGCAGCGATTTCCGAATTTCGTCATCATCTTTGGGTTCGCTCTTGACACGGCCATGACCACACACGGGCACCACGGCGCATTTCAAAATTGTCGTTTTGCCTGCGCCGATGTCATTGGCAACGGAAATGAAAACCGGACGCAGGGATTTGAGCGGGAGCAATCCGTAAGCGTACAAGGTGAGCATCGAGGCGACAGCCACCGCCCGTGATCGTCCGGGGTCCGCGAAGACAAACTCTCCATGCAGATCATCCAAGACCGCTTTGCCCTCGCTCAATGTCATGTCCTCGCGGTAGAAAAGCTGGCTGGCCGTATAGACCTTGGCCTCGGTGTCGTAACCTTCAGCCAGCAACTCCACCTTGCCGTTGGCGCGTAGTACAGGCAGTCGCACGGTGTTAAACCGCTCAATGGGGCGGAGTTCTTCTAGGAATTGAGACGAGCGCAGGACGGCGTTGGCGTCCTCCTTTGTCATCGTGCGGTCGAACTCCATGATGTTCTTGCCGACGACGCGCACCTTGAAGCAAACGACATGCTTTTCGATCCAGGTGCGGAACAAGTCTGGCGTCATAATTTCCAGTCCGTCCCGGCGGTAGTTGATCGTGACGGCGTACGTATCGCGGCGGAACAAGTCCACGTTGGCGAGGTGCTTTCCGATTTCGCGGGCGAACTCGCTTACGATCCGGTTATCGCCAGGCAACTGCACCTTCGGGCGTGGATCATTGAGCACACTTGCGAGTGATGCGTTCGAGCAAACGGGTTTGCCTGCAAGCATCGCGGTCTCGATCTCCCTTTTTGTCGCGCCAGCCCGGGTCCAGTCGTTCGGGTCTTTGTGCGCCGCTGGCGTCATGACGCGTAAGACTTTGCAGCCAGCAGAGGCCGCAACGTCAGCAAGCCATTTTTCAGCGGGGATTGATCCGTCCGCTTTGGGCGCATCGTTTTGGATGAAGGCGTAAACTATGGCTTCAGGTGAACACTGCCCGGCGATCAGTTTCCCGTTTTCACTGCCGCGTGTGATGACGACAGCCGTGTTTGGCAGTCCATCGCTGGTGTGCCAGTCGAGTCGGTCCATTACGGCGAAAGCGTCCCACTGGCTCTCGAAGCAGAGCACGAAACCAGCGCGGCGAATGTCACCGAGCACCAGCGGGTGCGTCCCCTTGCCCTTCGGCTCGTAAGCCCATTTCCGTTTTTCCCGATGAGTCAGCTTGTGGCAGGAAGCGACTTTGCCGCTTTGGTCATGGACCGCGAACGCGAGCTTGCCATCATGCAATCCGACGATCCGCTTTGAGTGCAACCAGCGAACGAACTCCGGCGTGAGTCCTCGCCACGCGGCCAGGTCAAGCGTGTCGTCTTCGTGGAAAGCGTCAACGCACGCTTGCCAGTTGAAAGGCGTGTGGGCTTTCGGCGCGGACTTCGCCTGGCCATTGTTCACACCGGCTTCGGTGAGGTAACGGCGGATGGCGTCACGTGTCGAAAGGTCGAAACGCTTTTCCAG
>Ga0157377_10000394_pt1 | contig 18945 bp, 21 predicted proteins | sample M55metaG_FD_121116 | JGI IMG/M metagenome (GOLD analysis project Ga0157377, IMG submission 121116) | Miscanthus rhizosphere microbial communities from Kellogg Biological Station, Michigan, USA - M5-5 metaG | ecosystem: Host-associated > Plants > Roots > Rhizosphere > Soil | place: USA: Michigan...
AGGTGACGGTGTCCTTGACACGCTGGGCGGCGGCCGGGGCCGCCAGGCCGAGGGCGGCGCCGAACGCGACGATGGTGATGAGAGAAATCCGCTGCACGAACTTCGAGACGCACTTGGACATCGTTACTCCTCCGTGATGCTCCGACACGATGAAGATAGTCGATATCCGGCTTGATGGAAGTAAAAAAGGGCGGAAGTTTCCTAATCAGGTGTACCCTCCCTCCTTACGCATCAACGCAGAGAAGGAGTTGCTGATGGAGAACTTCGTACGGAACCCGATGGGACGCAGTCTGGTGGTGGTCGTCCTCGCGCTGTTTGGTCTGGCGGGGCCCGCCGCCGCCAACCAGGTACCGTTCACCGCGACCGGCACGGTGGTGATCACGGGGGTGACGAACCTGCCTGGAGGGCTGACCCAGTTGGACGGGTTCGTGACGGGCAACGCCAGCCATCTGGGGAACATCTCCGGGCCGATCTCGCGCATCCAGGATCATCAGGGAAACTTCGACACCACCGTCGTCTTCGTCAGCGCCAACGGGACGGACAGTGTGTTCCTGAACGTCAGCGGACAATTCGATAAAACGAAGGGCGGCGGCGGCCAGTGCGTGCTCACGTCCACCGGCACGTACACCGTGACCGGCGGTACCGGCTCGTTCGCCAACGCCACGGGCAGCGGGACCATCGTCTCGGAGATCGACCTGTGCGCCAATACCGCCACGGGGACGTATACGGGGACCATCTCGCAGCCGAACTCGAACTGACCCCGGCCTCCGGCCAGACGGGATGACGGGATGACGGGATGACGGGATGACGGGATGACGGGATGACGGGATGACGGGATGACGGGATGACGGAGGGTAGCCTCAGCTACATCCTGTCATCCCGTCCTCCTGTCATCCCGTCCCGTCATCCCGTCCCGTCATCCCCTCCTCCCCACCCTCCGCGAAGCACTTCTGCTAGAGTGCGCCCCGCATGGAATCCAGTCTCGAAATCGGCTTTCTGCGCGTCAGCGAACGGGCGGCCATCGCCGCGGCGCGCACCATGGGCTACGGCAAGCGAAAGTACTCCGATCAGGTGGCGGTGGAGTCGATGCGCGAGGAGCTCAACCGCCTCAAGATGCGCGGCACCGTCGTCATCGGCGAGGGTGAGCGCGACAAGGCCCCCATGCTCTACGTCGGCGAGCCGCTCGGCCGCGGCTGGACGGAGGGCGAGATCTACCCCGAGATCGACATCGCCGTCGATCCGCTGGAAGGCACCAACCTCTGCGCCACCGGCTCCGCCGGCGCCATCGCCGTCCTGGCCGCCTCCGAAAAAGGCGGCCTGCTCAACGCTCCCGACGTCTACATGGACAAGATCGTGGTCGGCCCCACCGCCGGCGACTACGTCAACCTCAACCAGTCGGTCGGCGAGAACCTCAACCAGATCGCCGAAGCCTTCAAGCGCGACGTCAACGAATTGACCATCGTGGTCCTGGACCGCGAGCGCCACCACGACCTCATCGCCCAGATCCGCGAGGCCGGCGCGCGCATCAAGCTGATCACCGACGGCGACCTCTCCGCCGGCGTCTCCGCCGCCGTGCGCGGCACCGGCATCCACGCCGCCATGGGCATCGGCGGCGCGCCGGAAGGCGTGCTCGCCGCCGCCGCCATGCGCTGCCTCAGCGGCCGCATGCAGGGGCGCCTCAAGCCGTTGGAGAAGTGGCAGGAGGAGCGCCTCCGCTCCATGGGCTACCTCGACGGCAACCGCGTCTTCGACACCCGCGACCTCGCCTCCGGCAACGACATCCTCTTCTGCGCCACCGGCGTCACCGACGGCGACCTGCTGCGCGGCGTCCGCTTCTTCGGCGAAGGCATCCGCGTCTCGTCGCTCTTCATGTCGCTCAAGTCGAACGTGATCCGCTTCGTCGACACGATCTACCGCGAGGAAGGGTCGAAGTTGGCCATCAGCTTCACCTGACGACGTCGACGAACTTCGTCGGCACGGGCGCGGTGAAGGTGATCCGCTTCCCCGTGGTCGGATGGGTGAAGCCGAGGAGCTTGGCGTGCAGGCCGAGGCGATCGATGGGGTTGCTCTTCGCGTCGTACATCCGGTCGCCGACCACCGGGTGCCCGGCCTCGGAGAGATGCGCGCGGATCTGGTTCTTGCGCCCGGTCTCCAGCGTCACTTCCAGCATCGAGTAGCGCGCGTTTGTGCGGACGGTGCGGTAGTGCGTGACGGCGAGTTTGGCGTCGGCGCGCGGCTCGACGCTGACCATCTTCAGGTCGCGCCGCTCGAAGAGATGCGAGCGGATGGTCCCCTGCGGCGGATCGATCTCCCCTTCGATGATGGCGACGTAGAGCCGGTCGACGGTGTGCTCGGCGAACTGCTCCTTCAGCCCCTCGCGGGCGTGGAAGTTCCTGGCGAAGACCAGCACGCCCGACGTCTCGCGGTCGAGGCGGTGGACGACGTGGACGCGCTCGCGGCTCTGCGGGCCGAGGTAGTCGTTGAGATAGGCCTGCACGGTCGTCTCGCGCTCGCGCTCCGTCGCCACGGTGAGCAGGCCGTGCGCCTTGAGGACGACGATGACGTCGGGGTCTTCGTGGAGGATGGTCAGCCCCGGCGGCAGCTGCCGCGCCACCGCTTTGGAGAGGACGTCGATGACGTCGTCGTCGCCCACTTCGCGCTTGGCGTCCTTCTCCACCTCGCCGTTCACGCGGATGCGGTTGGACTGGAGCATCTGTCTCAGCGTGGTTTTGGAGGAGTCGGGGAAGCGGGCCTGGAGTGTGTCGAGTAAGTGCACCCGTTTCTTAGTTTATCCCGCTGCGCAGCAGCGGGATCAGCGGAACCACCGCCCCAATCGTGCGCTGGAGCGCGGCGGTTCCATTGATCCCGCTGCTGCGCAGCGGGATAAACTAAAGAAACGATGGAATACAAAATCGTCGGCGACGACATGCAGGCAATCCAGATCGATCTCCGCCAGGGCGAGGAGATTTACGCCGAGGCGGGGTCGATGCTCTACATGGGCGCGGGCATCGACCTGCAGGCGCGGATGCAGGGCGGCATCGTCAAGGGACTGATGCGAAAGTTCCTGGCCGGCGAGTCGCTCTTCATGAGCGTCTTCCGCTGCAATGCAGCGACGGCGAAGCTGGCGCTGGCCAACCCGATCGCCGGCAAGATCTTCCCCATCCAGCTGCGCGGCAACACCATCCTGGCCGAGCGCAACGCCTTCCTCTGCGGCATCGGCAACATCGACCTCTCCGTCGCCTTCACCAAGCGCTTCGGCGCGGGGCTGTTCGGCGGCGAGGGCTTCATCCTGCAGAAGATCAGCGGCGAGGGACTGGTGTTCCTGCACGCCGGCGGCACCATGATCACCTTCGACCTGGCGGCGGGCGAGACGCTGCGCGTCGACACCGGCTGCATCGTCTCCATGGCCGAGTCGGTGCACTACGACATCCAGTTCGTCGGCGGCTTCCGCAACGCGCTGTTCGGCGGCGAAGGGCTCTTCTACGCCACGCTCACCGGCCCGGGGCACGTCGTCCTGCAGACCCTTCCCTTCAGCCGGCTGGCCAGCCGCATCATGGCAGCGGCGGGCGGGCGGCGCGACGAGTCGAAGGGCCTCGGCGGGCTGGCAGGAAACGTGCTCGGCGACCTGATCTCCGGAGACTGAAGTACGTCCGGAAATCTCTATTTGCATGCGACGCAAAGTCGTATACTTTGCGCTCCCATACGTTGGCAGTTGTGGAGGTACCCGGAGGCGGGCATGTCACATCGCGTTGAGATTCGTTCTCGTTCGGGCAACGTCGCCCTTGCCGTGGTCGGCGCGATCTACCTGGTCTGCGCCATCGCCACGTTGTTCTTCTACGTCGTCAGCAGCTGGGGCGCCACCGGTCTGCTGGATCGCCTGCTGCAGCTCACGCTCGCGGGGGCGGCCATCGCCGGCGCGTTCTTCCTCGCCACCGGCACCGGCAACCTCGGCCTGCACTTCGGGCCGCGCCGCCGTCACTCCTGACGCGGGACGGGTTCTCTAACCCGTCCTCTCGAGCTCGTCGAACAGCCGCTGCAGCGTCCCGGTGATCTCGCCGCGGCGGCTGTTGCCGATCACGCGCCCGTCGATCTCCGACACCGGCATCACCCCCATCGTCGTGCTGGTGAGGAAAGCCTCGTCGAGATCGAACAGCTCCTCCTCGCGGATGGGGCGCTCGTCGACGCGGATCTTGGCGGCGAGGGCCAGCGCGATGGTGTGATCGCGCACCACGCCGGGAAGGATGTACTCGTCGAGCGGATGGGTGATCACCCGCCCGCCGCTGACCACGAAGAAGCTGGCGCTGGCCCCCTCGCGCACGATGCCGCCCTCGAGCAACAGCGCCTCGTCGGCGCCGGCGCGCTGCGCGCGCTTCTTGGCCAGCGCGTTGGCCAGCAGGTTCACCGCCTTCACGTTGCACATCTTCCAGCGGATGTCGTCGGTGGTGATCAGCCGCACGCCGCGCTCCTTCTTCGCCGCGTCCGGAAAGCGGAAGGCGCGCGAGTAGGCGACGGCGGTGGGCCGCATGCCGTCCGGGTAAAAGTGCGCGCGCTCCGCCTCGCCGCGCGAGACCTGGATGTAGACGATGCCGTCGGCGAAGGCGGTGCGGTCGATCAGCTCGCCGATGATCAGCGCGAACTCGCGCTCATCCCACGGGTTGGGGACGTCGATCTCGCGCAGGCCGCGGTCCATCCGGCGGTAGTGATCGAGGAGGAACTTCGGCCGCTTGTCGACGAACTTGAAGACCTCGTAGACCGCGTCGCCGAACTGGAAGCCGCGGTCTTCGACGCCGAGGACGCGCTCGTCGGTGGTGGTGAAGCGGCCGTTGAAGTAGAGGACGTCGTTCACGACTTGATGGCCTTGACGATGACGATGGTGCGGTCGTCGGGGTCGCGCCTCCCCCACTTGGCCACGCGCGCCAGCACCTCGCGCCCGATCTCCTCCGCCGTCCGCGGGCGGTTGACCTTCACCAGCCGCTCCAGGCGCTCGAGGCCGAACTCTTCGTCGCGCGAGTTGTGCGCCTCGACGATGCCGTCGGTGTAGAGGCAGAGCAGGTCGCCCGGCTCGAGCTTGACGAAGCCGCGGATGTACGTGCTGTCGGGCATCGGTCCCAGGACCGGGCCGCCGTTCTTCAGGTACTCCACGCGGTTTCCCTTCACCACGAAGGGATAGTTGTGGCCGGCGTTGACGTAGATGAGGATGCCGCCGGTCTCGATCTCGCCGTAAAACAGCGAGACGAACTTCGTGGTCAGCCGGCCGCGATGGATGATGTGGTTGAGCTTCTCCATGGTGCGGACGATCTTGAAGTCGCGGTCGGTGGCCATGCGCAGGCCCATGTAGATGTCGCGCACCACCAGGGCGGCGGGCAGCCCGTGGCCGGAGCCGTCGGCGATGGCCAGGCCGAGGATGTTGTCGGAGATGGGGATGAAGTCGTAGAAGTCGCCGCTGACCACCTCGGCCGGCACGGTCTTGCCCCAGATGTCGAAGCCGGCGTACTGCGGCACGCGCTGCGGCAGGATGGAGGCCTGGATCCGCTGCGCCTCCACGATCAGCGACTCGTAGCGCTCGGCGCGGAGGCGCTGGTTCATGGCGTAGCGGATCAGGTTGAGCGAGAAGAGGACGTCTTCGCGGCTCAGCTCCGCCGCGACGTCGAAGGCGAGGATGTGCGCGTGCGTCTCCCCCACCGCGATGGCCGCGAAGCGCAGCGCGCCGAGCCGCTGCTCGAGGACGGGGTCGACGCCCGGATCGTTCGGATCCATGACCACCACCCCGTTCTCCAGCACCAGCTCGATCGGCTTGTAGTCCTTCGGCACCACGATGCCGAGCGCCCCTTCATGCCGCACCCCGAACCGCGAGACCAGCTCGTAGTTGTTCTCGTCGTTGCACTCGTAGATGCGCCCCCCGGTGATCCCCAGCTCCACCCGAAAGTTCGCCGCGATGGTGTCCGCGATCTGCTCGATGGTGAAGCGGGTGGACTCGGCGCTCTCGATCTGCTCGAGGGTGCGTTCGACTTGGGTCAGGAGGCGTTTGTAGTCCACTTAGCGCGTCGCCGATTGCTGTGCGAGATACCAGGCAAGAATTCGCCGGTCGCGATCGGACGAGGCATCTTCGACCGATCGGTATTTGAAGACGCCTTGAAACAATCGCGGTTTCGGGTTGGCAGACGCGTAGGCTTCGTGTGCCTTCCGCATCAAATCGCCGTCGGCTGACGGGGTGATGTTCTCGGTCTGCATCTATTTCAACTCTACGCCATCGAGCAAATATGGCGCCTTCACCCCCAACACCCCCAACACCGTCGGATACACATCCCCGATGTATGGCGCGCGGTCGGTGGCCAGCTTGCGGTTCATGAAGAAGATGCCCTTCACGATCTCGGGGTCGACCGAGCAGTGGTCGCCGCTCCAGACCTGCTTGTTCGGCTCGATGAGGGCCTTGGGGATGCCGCCGAGCGAAGTTTGCCAGGAGACGCGGTAGCCGTCGTTGTTGGTGACGAAGAGGTCGGGGATCATGTTGGGGTCGAACTGGCGGTAGACCTCCTCGCGGGCCAGGACTCGGCGCACCGGGTACTGCCCGTCCTCGGGGTCCTGCATGGTCACCAGCCGCTGTTTCAGCTCGGTCTTGAGCGCGTCGTACTCGGCGCCGGGGTTGACGATCCCCTGCGACTCGCGGCCCTTCAGGTTGACGTAGACCTCGCCGAGGCCCATCGCGTACGCCCGGGTGCGCGACCAGTCGACGTTCTCCCAGAACTGTCCCTGGTCGAAGAGCATCTCCACGTTGCGCGCCTTCACCTGCACGCCGGTCTTCAGCGTCATGTAGCCGTTGATGACCAGCCAGGTGTTGTAGTTGACCGACTTTCTGAAGGATGCGAAGCCGTGGTCGGACAGCACCAGCAGCGTCGCATGCTGCGACTCGGCGGCGCGCATGGCGTCGCCGACGATGGCGTCCATCAGTTGGTAGGCCTCGAGGATCTTGCCGCCCCACTTCGCCGCCGCCGCGGCGTCGTACGCCGGATGCTGCGGGTCCATGAAGCGCCAGAAGACGTGGCCGACGCGGTCGGGGAACTCGAACTGCTGCACCAGCAGGTCGTAGTCGCCCTGCAGGAACGAGGCGAACATCTTCCGGTCCTGCGCCACGGTCCAGTTCATGTCGTCGAGGAACATCTGCTCGTCCGCGAACCCCTCGGAGATCGCCCACGTATCGATCTGCCAGCCGAGCGTCTTGTACGGCCCGAACTCCTTGGCCAGCTGCGGCGCCCACTTCGCCGGCGACGAGATCCGGAAGCCGGGCGGGAGGTGGCGCGGGTCGAAGTTGATCGGCGAGAGGTAGAGCTTCACCTCGGGCTGAACGGAGACGAGGTGAAAGCGGCTGATGCCGCGCAGCTTGATGACGGGGTTGAACGGGAAGACGAACTCCGTCCAGCCGCTCCACTGCCCGGCGCGCAGCGTCGTCTTCTGCCCGCTTTGCTCGATGGTGATCGCGTTGCGGTCGTCGGCGACGGTGATGGTCATCGGGATGGAGATGTACGGAGGATCGCCGAAGAGCTTGTTCGGCGGCCCCTGGATCTTGGTGGAGATGACGCCCTTGTTGTCCTCGAGCTGCACCACTTCGATGGAGAACTCGTTGGCGGCGCCGGCGCGATGGAAGTCCAGCTCGGAGGTGAAGTAGAACGGCTTGCCGACGCGGCCCGACATGTCGGGGACGCCGAGGCCGGAGAGGAGGTGGTCGCCGTCGCCGAAGTCGTTGGCCGGGAAGGTGACCGGGACGTGGACGATCATCGACTTGCGTCCCGCCTTCGCCGCCGCCTCCCAGAAGGGGATGCCCTGCCGGCGGTTGACGACGCCGGGACGCGTCAGCGGCAGGTACTTTTTCGCCGCGATGAAGGCGCCGGCGCCGAGGATCACCGCGACGCCGAGGGCCACGTAGCGCGCCGCGCGGCGGAAGAGCAGCGCGATCAGCGATAGCACGATCAGTACGATTGCGCCCGCGGCGTACGGATTCTTTTCGCCGAGGAGGAACGGCTCCTTCGTCTCGTCGAAGGCGGCGAAGAACGGGAGATACGTCTTGGGGTCGCGGCGGAGGAAGTCGAAGATGCCGGTGCGTCCCGGATCGATGCCGGTGGAGAAGGTCGACCACGACACCGGCGTCTGTGCCGGCACGGTCGGGCGCAGCGGCCGGAACGTCCCCTCGGCGCGCAGTTTCGCCAGGTTCGGCAGCTTCCCCTCGTTCATCCACTGCTCGGTGCGGCGGGCGTCGACGCCGTCGAATCCGACCACGATCACCCGCTCGCGCGCCAGCGCGACGACGGGCAAAGCAAGGGCAAAGAACAGGGCAAAACGGGCCGAACGCATCGGGCGGCATCATACTTGTAAACTCCGAACGGCCTAGCGAGGGAGCTGTATGAAAATGCGTCAACTCTTTGTGATCTTTGCAGTTGCGGTTCTGGCCTCATGCGGCGGCGGCGGCGAGAAGAAGGGCACGGGCGGCGCGGCGGGCGGCGAAAAGAAGCTCGTCATCGCCGGCATGACCTCGCCCACCAACCTCGACGTCCGCGTCGGCAACGACAACATGTCGGGCCGCATCTTCGACCTCGCCTACGGCGGCCTGGTGAAGGTCACGCCGAACTTCGACTACGCCCCCGACGTCGCCGAAAAGTGGGAGACGCCGGACGACAAGACGATCGTCTTCCACCTCAACCCCAACGCGAAGTTCCACAACGGGCAGCCGGTCAAGGCCGCCGACGTGAAGTGGACGCTGGAGTCGGTGCTCGACCCGAAGTTCAACTCGTCGAAGAAGTCGGGCTACGCGGCGGTCGACCACATCGAGACGCCGGACGACCACACCGTCATCTTCAAGCTGAAGGAGGCGAACGCCGGCATCTTCGACAACCTCACCTACCTCATCGTCCCCACCGGCGCCGACACCAACACCTATCGCACCAAGCCGATCGGCGCCGGGCCGTACAAGGTGACGGAGTTCGTCCCCGACGAGCGCGTCGAACTGGAAGCATTCGACCAGTGGCACGGCGGCGCGCCGAAGATCAAGCACGTCACGGTGCGCATCGTCCCCGACGCCACCACCCGCGTGCTGGAGATGCGCCGCGGCTCGATCAACTTCGAGGTCAACCAGATCCCGTTCGAGAACGTGGCGGAGTTCGAGAAGAACCCCGACTTCAAGATCGTCCGCACGCCCGGCTCGGTGTACCAGTACATCGCCATCAACCTGCGCGATCCGATCCTCGGCAAGCTGAAAGTCCGCCAGGCCATCGCGCACGCCATCGACCGCGACAAGATCATCCGCGACATCCAGCGCGGCTACGCCAGGCCGACCGAGACCATGCTGGCCGAGGGGCATTGGGCGCGCGCGGCGAACCTGCCGACGTACCCGTACGACCCGGCCAAGGCGAAGCAGCTGCTGGCCGAAGCGGGCTACCCGAAGGGATTCAGCTTCACCTTCAAGACCTCCACCGACGCCGAGGCCAACCTGCGCGCGCAGGCCATCCAGCAGATGCTCAAGCAGGTCGGCATCACCATGACCATCCAGTCGAACGAAATGTCGACCTTCTTCGCCGACATTGGCAAGGGCAATTTCCAGATGTACTCGCTGTCGCGGAACGGCATCGCCGATCCCGACTTCTATTACGTGATCTTCCACTCCAAGAACATCCCGCCCGAGGGACAGAACCGCGGCTACTACCAGAACCCGCGGCTCGACCAGCTGCTGGCGGAGGGACGCTCGACCTTCGACCGCGCCAAGCGCAAGCCGGTCTACGAGGAAGTGCAGAAGATCATCGCCACCGACCTGCCGTACATCTCGCTGTACATGCAGGACAACGTGGCGATCATGCGCAGCAACATCGACGGCTACGTGCAGTACCCGGCGGGGTTCTGGCTGTCGGTGCCGCAGATGACGATGAAGTGAGTAAGAGGCGGACGGGATGACGGGATGACAGGATGACGGGACGTAGAGAGTCGGACTACATCCTGTCGTCCCGTCATCCTGTCATCCTGTCCCGCGCGCGAGATTGCCGACGAACAGGTTCATGGTGGAGGCTGATTGTACGCACCCAGCCGCGAAGACGTCAGCCGGCGCGACGGTCGCGGTAGAATCGATCCCTGATGACCACGCACGACGTGATCTCCTCGGATCCCGAGATTCAGGGTGGGACGCCGGTGTTCACCGGTACACGCGTGCCGGTGAAAAACCTGATCGACTACCTCGAGGCTGGAGACTCGCTGGAAGAGTTCCTCGAAGACTTCCCCTCGGTGACTCGCGAGCAGGCGGTCGCGACGCTGGAAATCGCCAAAGAGGCTCTGCTCACGCTTGCTGGTTCTCATTGACGAGTCGCGACTCGAGCACATTCGCCCGTTGTTGCCGCAAGCGATCGTTGCGTTACGTGAGATGGCGCCGGGCGAGCTTCGCGTCATCCGAAGCACCGGCTAAACCACGGCACCCAGCCCTACGCCAATCACTCGCCGTGACGGTGCCGGTGACAGGATGACGGGACGTAGAGTCGGACTACATCCCGTCATCCCGTCATACCGTCATCCCGTCATCCTGTCCCGCAAACCCAGCCGTCAAGCGGCGACACCCCCGCAGCCCGGACGTCGGCCAGGGGGTGCCGACGCGCGAGGATGCCGCCGCTTCGCGGCTGGATCCTACGCGCGAGGCGGAGAGCGGGGGTCGGTCAGCGCGGCGAGGGTGACGCGCGCCAGCGAGTGGCGCTGCGGGTGGACGGTCGCCAGCGCGATCAGCGCGGCGACGCCCACCACCTCGGCCACGATGACGGCGTCGAGGCCGTCGAGGAAAGCGTCGTCGAACTGCGCGACGAGCGGGAGCAGCAGCGCAACGGCACAGCCGATGGCGAGCACGGTGCGGACGTTGCGCTGCTGCAGGTTCGTCATTCGATGTCTCAGGGGCCGCAGACTGTTTCGATCAGCGCGGCGCAGACCTCGTACGGGTCCATGTTCGCCGCCGGGCGGCGATCCTCGAAGTAGCCCTTCCCGGCGTTGACGGTGGCCATCGGGATGCGCACCGACGCGCCGCGGTCGAACTGGCCGTAGCGGAAGGCGTGGATCGGCGAGGTCTCGTGCAGGCCGGTCAGGCGCTCCTCGTTGTGCGCGCCGTAGACGGCGATGTGCTTGTCGTGCGACTTTTCCAGCTTGCGCATCGCTTCTTCGATGACCTGCAGGCCGCCGTCCTCGCGCATGGCCTTGGTGGAGAAGTTGGTGTGCGCGCCGGCACCGTTCCAGTCGCCGCGCACCGGCTTCGGATAGAGCGTGGCGCTGATGCCGAAGTCCTCGCCGATGCGATAGAGCAGCCAGCGGGCGAGCCACAGCTCGTCGGCGATCTGCGGCGCGCCGATGGCACCGACCTGGAACTCCCACTGTCCCGGCATGACCTCGGCGTTGGTGCCGACGATGTGCAGGCCGGCGCGCATGCAGGCCTCGGTGTGCGCCTCCACCAGGTCGCGGCCGAACACCTCGTCCGCGCCGACGCCGCAGTAGTAGCCGCCCTGCGGCGCGGGGAATCCGCTGTCGGGCCATCCGAGGGGACGCGCGCCCTGGAAGAAGGTGTACTCCTGCTCGATGCCGAACCAGGCGTCGTGCGACTTGTACTTGTCCGCCACCTCGCGGCAGCGCGCGCGCGTGTTGCTCGGATGGACCGAGCCGTCGGCGTTGAGCACCTCGCAGAGGACCAGGATGTCGTTGTCGCGGTGCAGCGGATCGGGGACGTAGGTCACGGGGCGAAGCTGCAGGTCGCTGAAATGTCCGGTCGCCTGGAAGGTGCTCGAGCCGTCATAGCCCCAGTCGGGGATGTCGCCGAGCGACTTGACGGTGTCGATGATTTTCGTCTTGGAACGGAGCTTCGCGGTCGGCTTCTGCCCGTCGATCCAGATGTACTCCGCGGTGATTTTGGCCAAAGGTTGATTCCTCCTCGTTGCAGGATGGGGAAAGATAGCAGATCGGGGGAAGCGAGTAGCGAGCAGGGGCGCCTGCTCGCTGCTCGCTGCTCGCTGCTCGCTACTCGCTGCCCGCTCCGACCTGCGACACCGCGTCGGACGCCACCACCCTGTTCCCCCCCAGCGACTTGGCCCGGTACATCGCGGCGTCGGCGCGGCGCAGCAGCTCGTTTTTCTCCTGGTCGATGGAGAGCTGCGAGGCGGGGTCGGGCACGAACTGGGCCATGCCGATGGAGACGGAGAGGATGCCGCGCAGCGCCAGCGGCGGCATGCTGAAGCCCCACTCGCGCTCCAGGAAGACGTTGTCGGCGATGGTGCGGCGGATCTCCTCGCAGACCGCCGCCGCGTCGTCGAGGGAGATGCCGGGAAGGATGATGACGAACTCGTCGCCGCCGTAGCGCGCCACCGTCGAGGTGTCGTGCTGCACGATCCGCTTGAGGAGGAAGCCGACCTCGCGCAGTACCTGGCTGCCGGCGAGATGGCCGTGGCAGTCGTTGACCACCTTGAAGCGGTCGAGATCCATGAACATCAGCACGGCCGGCGCGCCGCTCTGCCGCGCCTCCCCCAGCGCCTCGGTCAGGCGGACGTGGAACCAGCGGTCGTTGTAGAGGCCCGTCAGGTCGTCCTTCTTCGCCAGTTCGTGCGCGCGCTTGGCGTCGAGCGCGTTCTGCAGCGTGAAGGAGGTGTAGCCGGCGAAGATCTCCAGGAGGATCTTGTCGCGCTCGGTGAAGGCCTTCCCCTCCAGCCGGTTGATCAGCTCCAGGACGCCGCAGACGTGCTTGCCGATGTAGATCGGGACGCAGACCACCGAGTGCGTGGTGTGGCCGAGGTTCTGGTCGATGGTGGAGTAGAAGTACTCGTCCTGCGTGACGTCGGCGGAGAGGTACGGGCTGCCGGTCTGGTAGACCTGCCCCACGATTCCGTACTTTGCGGAGAGGCGCTGCCCGATGAGGTTGCGGGCGGAGTCGCCGAAGGAGGCGATGAAGACCAGCTCGTTCTCGCGCCGCTGCGCCACCTTGCGGAAGGGGTCGTCGAGCAGGATCGATCCCGACTCGGAAGGGACGAACTCGTTGGCCTTCTGCAGGATCTGCCGGAGCACCAGGTCGAGGTCGATGTCGCTGCGCAGCGACATCCCCGATTTCTGGCGCTCCAGAAATCGTTCGAGTTGAGGCGCTTCCAATGAATGGAACTGCATAGTGTGCGGAAACGGCGATTATAGGGTCTCCGCCTGCTCGGCGGCGACTGCTTCAACTTCAAAGGGGATCGCGAGATACGCCTCGTCGTGGCTCATGCCGCGGCGGCGGTTGCGCAGGTAGTGGAGCGCGTATTTCCATAGGAACGGCAGTACTCCATGCTCGGCCATCTGCCGCACGTGAACCAGCTCGTGGCGCAGCAGCGTCTCGACGTCCCTGGCCCGCTCGGAGATCCAGACGCGACGGCCGAGGGTGAGGGCGACCACGTCGCGGAGAAGGAAGGGGCGGAGCCACCAGGGGAAGCCGATCTTGATGATGGGCGAGCGGCGGGCGGCGAGCGGCGAGCAGGTGCCTTCGAACCCCGCTCGCTGCTCGCTGCCCGCTGCTCGCTTAGAATCTCCCGTCATGCGCAGAACCCTGATCCTCGCCTCACTCCTCTTCGCGGTCTCAAACTTCGCTCAACAGCAGGACTTCAGCAAAGTCCAGATGAAGGTCATCAAGATCTCCGGCAACGTCTACATGCTGCAGGGGGCCGGCGGCAACATCGGCGTCTCGGTCGGCGACGACGGCATCGTCATCGTCGACGACCAGTTCGCGGCGCTGGCGCCGAAGATCAAGGAAGCGCTCAAGGCCATCTCCACCAAGCCGGTGAAGTTCGTCATCAATACGCATTACCACGGCGACCACACCGGCGGGAACGCGATCTTCGGCCGCGAGGGGACGATCATCGCCACCGACAACGCCCGCAAGCGCCTGGAGAACGGCACGTCCGTCTTCGGCGAGAAGATCCCGCCCGCGCCGAAGGGGGCGCTGCCGGTGGTCACGTTCAACGACCGCGCCACGATCTGGGCCAACGGCGAGGAGATCCGCCTCCTCCACCTCCCCAACGGCCACACCGACGGCGACGCGGTGGTCTGGTTCACCAAGTCCAACGTGGTGCACATGGGCGATCTCTTCTTCAACGGCACCTTCCCCTTCGTCGACCGCGAGAACGGCGGCAGCCTGCGCGGCATCATCAAGGACGTCGAGGCGGTGCTCTCCAAGACCAACGACGAGACGCAGTACATCCCCGGCCACGGCCCCTTGGGCGACAGGTTGTTCCTGGAGACCTACCGCGACGCGCTGAAAGGCACCGTGGCCATCATGAACGAGGCCATCCAGAAGGGGAAAACGCTCGACGACGTGAAGAAGGAAAAGACGCTCGTCGCCTGGAGCCACCTGGCCAGCGACTTCGTGACGCTCGAGCTGTACGAGGAAGGGTTGTATAGAGAGCTTACGGCGAAGTAGCGCGGGGGTGGTTGCGAGGTTGCGAGGTTGCGGGGTCTCGCGGTCACACCCACCCCGAAACCTCGCAACCGCGCAACCTCGCAACCACGACCCGCTACCTCTTCTTCACCGACAACGTGAGCTCAAAAAGCGCCACCGGCTCGTCGCCCAGCTTCTTCGGGACGCGGGCGACGACCCGGACGGTGGTCTCCGCGCGCTCGCCGCTCTGGCGCGCCCGCGCCACCATCTCCTGAATGATCGCGCCGTCCTCGCAGAGGAAGTGGACGTCGTCTTCCGCGCGCTTGAGGAACTCGCCGCGGATGTCCTTGAAGACGAAGGACAGCTTCTCCTTCGACTGCATCATGATCTGGAAGGCGATCAGGCCGCCGGCGATGTCGGCGCCCATGCAGAGCGTGCCGAGGTACATGGCGTGGATGTCGCGGCGCCGGGTGCGCCAGTTGAGCGGCACGATCATCTCGCAGCGGCGCTCGTTGACCTCCACGATCTTCGGCCGGACCAGCCAGAGCAGAAAGACGTTGCGCAGCGCCCACATGCGCACGATGAAGGTGGTCTTGCGGTCGTGTCTCATCGGCGCCCCCTCAGCACTCGATCGTAAATCGCGTCCGGCAGGATGCGCGCGAAACCGGTCAGCAGCGACATCGGCAGCGGGAACTCCACCACGCGCGCGCGTCGCTCCAGCCCGTCCGCGATGATGCGCGCCGCGCGCTCGGCGCTCATCACGAACGGCATCCTGAAGCGGTTCTTCTCCGTCATCGCCGTGGCGACGAAGCCGGGGTTGATGGTGGTGACGGCGATGCCGAGCGGCGCCAGCTCGACGCGGTTCGCTTCCAGGAAGGTCTGCATGAAGGCCTTGGTGGCCGAGTAGACGGAGCTGGTGGGCAGGCCGCGCTTGCCGGCCAGCGAGGCGACGCCGGCGAAGTGTCCGCCGCGCCGCTCGATCATCTTCGGCACCACCGCGTCGAACAGCACCAGCATGCCGAGGACGTTGACGCGCACCATCTGCTCCGCGTCGGGGAGGCTGAACTTCGTGACCGGAAAGGCGACGCCGACGCCCGCGTTGGCCACGGCGAGATCGAACGCCCCGCCGAGCGCCGCCTCGCCGCGCGCCACGGCCTCACGGACCGCGGCGGAGTCGGTGGCGTCGCACGGCAATGCGACGGCAGGCGTGGCCAGCTCGCCGACCAGCGCGTCGAGCAGCTCGGCGCGCCGCGCCATCAACCCGAGCGCATGACCGCGCCGCGACAGCTCGCGAGCCAGCGCGGCGCCGATGCCGCTGGAAGCGCCGGTGATGAGGGTGCGCATGGCCCGTAGTGTAGAGGGTAAGGATGTAAGGAGGACAGGATGACGGGATGTAGACGGTCATCCCGTCATCCCGTCCTCCTTACCTCAACCCAACTGCGGCAGCTTCGCCCCCTCCTCGAACACCCGCGCGAAGAGATCCCCCTTCTTCGCCAGGCGGTCGGGCATGGTCCGGAGGTTGTACTTCAGCGGGTCGAGCTTCTTGGTGATCTCGCTCCACTCCAGCGGGGCGGAGACCGGCGCGCCGTCGATGGCGCGCAGCGAGTACGGCGCCACCACCGTCTTGCCGTACGCGTTCTGCATGCAGTCGAGGTAGAGCCGTCCCTTCCGCTGCGCCAGGCTGCGCTCGACGGTGATGGCCGGCACTTTCGCCGCCACCGCCGCGGCGATGGAGCAGGCCCAGTTGGCCGCCTCCTCGTGCGTGTAGCCGGCGGCCAGCGGGACGAAAACGTGGATGCCGCGCTTGCCGGAGGTCTTCGGCACGGCGGGGACGCGGAGGTTCTCCAGCAGGCCGCGCATGATGATCGCCGCCTCGATGGCCTGCTCGATCCCTTTCCTTTTCGCCGGGTCGAGATCGAACACCAGCCAGTCGGGCTCGTTCAGGCTCTCGCCGCGCGAGGCCCACATGTGGATGGTGAGCACCGACCTCTGCGCCAGCCAGCGCAGCGTCTCCGGCTGGTCCACCACCAGGTGCCGCACCACCGAGTTCGCGCGCGTGCGCGCCGGCGTATCGATGGTCGTCGCCCACTCCGGCGCTTCCTTCCGCACGTCCTGGTGAAACCACGACGCCTTGCCGATCCCCTGGTTCCAGTGCTCGAGCGACAGCGGCCGGTCGCGCAGCGTGCAAATCAGCGGCTCCGCCACCGCGTCGTAGTAGTCGGCCACGTCCTGCTTGGTGATCTTGTCGCGCGGATAAAGCACGCGATCAGGATTCGTAAGGGTGACCAGGCGAGCGGCGAGCAGCGAGCGGCGAGCGGGGGGCTTCGAGCCGCTTTTCCTGCTCGCCGCCCGCTGCTCGCCGCTCGCCGAAACCGGAGTCTCCTTCACCACCTCCGACACCCCCTTATCCTCGCGGATGCCGAGGAAGGCGGGGTGGCGCAGGCGGTTGTCGCCGGTCCACTCGGTGAAGGCCACCTGCACCACGAAGCGCGGGCGGACCCACGTCGCCTTGCGCTCGCGCGGCGCGCCTTTGGCCGGCGCCTGCGGCACGACGTCCTTCGACAGCTCGTCGTAGAACCAGACGCGCTGCTTGGCGGAGAAGCCGGTGCCGACCTTGCCGGCGTAGTGCAGCTCGCCGTCGTCGCCCTTGACCGCCAGGTGCAGCGAGCCGACCTGCTTCGCCGAGGAGGTGGAGGGATTCCAGCCGATGACGACGAGCTCCTGCTGGCTGATGGCCTTGACCTTCAGCCACTCCTTGGAACGGCGCGGTTCGTAGACGGAGCTGTTCCGCTTGGCGATGATCCCCTCGATCCCGCCGTCGGCTGCATGCTTCAACGCCGCGTCGCCCTCCATGTCCAGCACCTCGGAGAGCTTCACCGCGGCCGGCGATCCCTTCATCACTTTCTTCAGGATGGCGCGGCGCTCGGTGTACGGCAGCTTGCGCAGGTCGCGGCCGTCGAGCCAGAGGACGTCGAAGACGAAGATCAGCTCGCGCCGTTCGCCCTGCTGCAGGAGCTGGAAGCGCGGCGCCCCTTTCTCGTCGAGCGCCACGATCTCGCCGTCGAGCACGACCTCCTTCGCCTTCATCTTCTGCAGCGCCGCGGCGATGGCCGGGAAGCGCGGCGCGAGGTCGATCTCGTTGCGGCTCCACATCGCAACTTTGCCGCCGACGACGGCGGCGACGGCGCGGAAGCCGTCGTACTTCAGCTCGTAGGTCCACGACGCGCGGTCGGACGGCGCCGCGTCGGCGAGCGTGGCCAGCATCGGCGGGAAGAGTTTGCGCAGCAGCTGTTCGGGTTTGGCCATCAGTCGTTCTTGATCACGTGGATCTCGTCGAAGCCCTCATCGTACGACGGCGGCGCGAGCTTCTTCTTGGTCACAAACAGCGCCACGTCCGGAACGCGCGCCTTGCCTTCGCGCTGCCGGTTGCGGACGAGGGCGGTCTTCACGTCCGTGTCGAAAAAGTAGCCGATGATGCGCGCGCCGTGCCTGCGGCCCAGGGCGATCAAAGGCGCGCGGATGGCAGCGGAAGGATTGGTGTTGTCGAGCACCACCGACTTGCCCGCCTTCAGCGCCTTCTCGATCAACGGCTCCTGCCGCCCGCCACGCGGCAGCAGATCCTTGCTGACGTGGACGTGCGTGCCGGCAAAGTGCTCGCGGTAGTAGGTGGACTTGCCGGAGGCGGGTAGGCCGATGAGGATGATTAGGTCCATTTAGCTTCCTGAGTTGCGCGGTTGCGGGGTTGCGAGGTTGCGCAGCGCCAAAGGCCGATGCAACTTCACCGCGAAACCCCGCAACCGCGAAACCCCGCAACCTCGCAACCCCGCAACCTCGTACTACACGATCCTCAAATAGCACTCCTCGCGTCCCACGAACTCCACCTTCCCCTCCTCCTCCCACGCCGCCAGGCGGGCGATGATGCGCGGGTGGTTGAGCTGGGCGTCGCCGCCGAAGAGGTGGGTGAGAAAGGCGCGCGGCACCTCGTTCCTGCCGCTGCCGCGGATGCGCTCCATCCCCACCTGCAGCGCGTCGAGGCGGAAGTCGACGTCCTGGTCGTGCAGCTCCTTCGCCGCCCCCGACTCCGCGTTCATGGAGAGGAACATCTCGAACGACAGCGGCGTGAACTGCTTCACACCGCGCGCGCGCAGCTCGTCCTCGGAGAAGCGGTCGGCAAGGGTCAGCCCCGGCACCTCGGTGCCGACGCCGTCGATCTCCCATCCGATCCACCGCTCCTTGCCGAGGAGCGCGATGCGCTGGACGTAGCGGGCCATGGGCGGGGCCAACTATAGCCTCCGCTGCGAAGAGGGTAGGAGGAACGGTTGCGGGGTAGCGAGGTCTCGCGGTTGCGCAGCGCCAAAGGCCGATGCGACTTCACCGCGAAACCCCGCAACCCCGCAACCCCGCAACTTCGACCCCGAGACCTCGCCACCCCGCAACCCCGCTCATATAATCCCCCGACTTGTCCACCATCGATCTGGTCATCATCGTCGGCTACCTCGTCGCGGTCGTCGCTGCGGGTGCGTGGTTCGGGCGCAAGCAGAAGACCACCG
>Ga0157377_10000399_pt1 | contig 18791 bp, 18 predicted proteins | sample M55metaG_FD_121116 | JGI IMG/M metagenome (GOLD analysis project Ga0157377, IMG submission 121116) | Miscanthus rhizosphere microbial communities from Kellogg Biological Station, Michigan, USA - M5-5 metaG | ecosystem: Host-associated > Plants > Roots > Rhizosphere > Soil | place: USA: Michigan...
GGGCTTCGATCAGCTCCCGACCGCGATCAACATGCTCTTCGACGGCGCCAACGTCGGGAAGCTTGTCGTCAAGATCGCCTAGGCGGTTGATTTCGCGGCCGCATGCGCGCGGGGGCGTGCGGGACCAAGCTGGGCGGGGGAAGCAGGGCGAAGGCAATGCCGGTCATTGGCGAGCCCGATGACCCCGGTCCAGCGTCGGTATCCGCGCGTCATCCGCGTGCGTGCGGTCGTGGAATCAGCCGCCTACGGTCGGTTGCGCCCCAGCAGGTCGTGGGCCTCGACCCACTCCTCGGCGACGATGGCCGAGCCGAGCGAGAGCTCGCCGCACAGCACCGTCGCCGCCACGATCTCGGCCAGCTTGTACACCTTGCCGGCGCCGTAGCAGCCCAGCAGCTCCAGGCACTCGCGCTGGGTGGCCAAGCCCGTGCCGCCGCCGTAGGTGGCCACGATCAGCGACGGGATGGTGACCGAGTAGTAGTAGTCGCCGTTGGGGCGCAGCTCGGCGAACACGAAGGCGGCCGAGGACTCGGCCACGTTGGCCACGTCCTGGCCGGTGGCGATGAACACCGCCGTGATGCCGTTGGCGGAGTGGGCGCCGTTGTTGTTGACGCCGGACATGAAGCCGCCGAGGTTGGAGATCTGGCGGGCCTGGAACAGCCGCTCGCTGCTCGAGCGCATGACCTCCTCGAACAGCGGCCCGGGGATGGTCGCCTCGGCGACCACGCGCTTGCCGCGTGTGCGCAGCATGTTGACCTGCGAGCTCTTCTTGTCGGTGGCGAAGTTGGACTCGAGCAGGAAGCGCTCGATCTCGCCGTCGTAGTTGGCCACGATCCAGGCGCAGCCGGCCGCCGTCGCCTTGCCGGTGAGGTTCTGGCCCGCGGCGTCGCCGGTCGTGTAGTTGAAGCGGGTGAAGAGGATGCGGCTGGCCGTGTACTGCTCGATGTCGCGCAGGCGGCCCGTGCGCGTGGTCTGCTCGCACGCCTCCTTGACCTCGTCGAAGTGCTCGTCGAGCCAGGCGCCGAAGGCGCGGGCCTCGCGGGCGCTGGGGAACAGGAACGCGGGCGCCCGCTGCATGGCGTCGTCCATGATCGTCGTCTTGACGCCACCGGCCGCGCGGACCAGCTTCATCCCGCGGTTGTAGCTGGCCACCAGGGTGCCCTCGGCGGTGGCCATGGGGACGTAGAAGTCGCCCTGCGCGTGCTCCCCGTCAACCAGCAGCGGCCCCGCCAGGCCCAGGGGCACCTGGGCGACGCCGATGAAATTCTCTATGTTTCCGGCGACTTCCGAGGGGTCGAAGGAGTAGGCGGACACGTGGTTCAGCCGCGCGTCCGTGTGCTCCTCGGCGAAGGCCCGACGCTGGTCGGCCGCCTCGCGTGTGTAGTCGTTGTCCGACCTGCGGGGGACGCTCATGACGGACTCCTTCTCCGATAGGCAGGGAATTCAAGCGGCTGTCGGCCGCGATGCGTACCGTGCGGGGGTGGCCGGTGACCAGTCAGCCTCCGAAGTCGGCATCCCGACGGTAACCGACGCCTGCGCGCAGCGCTGGCTCGAGCACACGGGGCTCGACCGCGCAGCGCTCGAGCAGGTCCTCGCCGACCCCGAGCGGGAGGTTCTCGAGCGCCCGCCGCGCTGGAGCGGTCTGACCCCGTCGCCGGAGCAGCGCTTCCTCGTGACCGGCGGCGGCGAGGCCGTGTTCGTCCTCGTGGCCTCCGAGGCCCGTGAGCACGAGTACACGGCGATCGGGTGCGTGATCCGCAACCGCAGCGAGCTTGCGCGCCAGCTCCCGCCGCCGGCCCACCGCAGCCGCGTGCTGGTGCCGCTGGGGATCGCGCTGGGCGTGATCATCGTGCTCGGGCTGATCGGAGTCGGCGCCTACGCGCTGCTGCGCGACGACAACGGCACCACGACCACGGACACCACGCCCAAGCCGGCCAAGCAGCTCGTGGCCACGACCTTCGCGGCCCAGAAGGCGGCGGCCGTGCGCCGGCTCAAGGTCGGCCGCGCGCGCATCGTCCACCGCGCCCGCGGCTCGGTGCCGCGCGAGGTATGCGCGCCGCTGCGCAAGGGCACGCGCCCGGCGGGCAAGTGGTGCGTGGAGGTCGCCAACGGCCAAGCCGTGAGCAGCTGGTTCGTGCCCCGCGGCCGGCCCGACCGCACGCGTTTCCGCAAGCTCTGCACGGGCGAGGCGGTCGCGCAGAAGCGCTGCCCCGCCCCGGCGAAGAGCTAGCTGCTAGGCGTTGAGCGTGCGCTCGCGGCGGGCACGGGCCTGCGCGGGCGCCGGCATGCGCACCCGCTCGTAGCCGCTGGCCGCCGGGGCCGGGCGAATCTGCGCCGGCGCCGGCTGCTCGCGCACCAGCTTGCGCCGCAGCAGCCCGTAGGCGATCAGGCCACCCAGCGAGGGCACCCAGAGCGCGATCGCGTGATAGACGAGCACGGCCGCCGCAGCCGTGGCGGGCGGCATCCCGTACAGCACGAGCGCGCCGGCCAGACCGCCGTCGAGCACGCCGAGGCCGCCGGGGATCGGCAGCCAGTTCGTCAGGTAGCCGGCCAGGTAGCCGACCAGGAGGGCCCCGACGGCCGGCGCGTAGCCCAGGCCGCGCAGGCACGCCCACAGCACCGCGATGTCGAAGCCCAGGTAGCCGACCGCGCCGATGACGCGCCAGTTCGGGCGCGCCGCCGCGTGCTCGGCCTCGCGGATCCCGCCCGCCAGCTCCTTCGCCCACCCGCGCCGGCCGGGGGCGCGATCGGGCACGAGCCGCGCAGCCACCAGCGCAATCGCGATGGCGCCCAGGCCGACGGCGATGGGCACCGCCGTACGCCAGAAGTCGTGCGGGCCGCCCGAGAGGCCGGTGGCCAGCAGCGCGCCGCCCGCGGCCAGCGCCGCCACGTTGACCGCGCTGGTGAGGAAGAACAGCGCGCTGGAGCGGCGCACGATGCGCCGGGAGGGCTGGCCGGCCAGGCTCATCAGCCAGCCGCCCGCGGCCAGGCTGGAGACGCCGCCGCCGGGCAGCAGGGCGCCCGAGGCCATCTCCGTCCAGGCCACGCGGCGCGCGATCCACGGCGCGACGGCGTCGAAGAAGAACCGGAACACGGCCACGAAGGCCAGGCAGGAGAGGAGCTCGAGGCCCAGCGCCAGCACGACCCAGCTGGGGCGCATGGTCCCGATGCGGTCAAAGACGTCGTCGAGCTCGGGCACGCTCCACACCAATGCCACCGCGAGGACCACGAGCAGGGCCGCGGTCGCCAGGCGCCGCGGCCGGGTCACTTGACGACGCCCCGCCGCGGCTTACCGACGAAAACGACGAGACGGCGCACGCCGCGCGACCGCGCGGGGGCAGCGGGCGACGGCGAGGTCGACCCGGCGACAGGAACAGCCGACTCCGGTGGCGCGGCGGCCACCGTCTCGTCTTGCTTCGGGGAAATGGTTGCTGCCATCAGGAATGGACATTATCATGATCGTTGGCTAAGTGGAAACCATCTTCTAGACACGGATCGTTCACAAAGCACTAGACTTGCCACCATGGTCACAAGCGTCGACATCGACGAGGCCCCCGCCCTCCCGACCTCGTATTCGGTCCTCCTGATCGCGCGCCTCGCGCGCACGGTCAAGGCCCGGCTGGAATGCGGGCTCGCCCCTCTGGGGCTGCGCGTGCGCCACCTCGTCGCCCTGAGCTACCTGCGCGACCACGGCCCCACGCCCCAGGGCGCGTTGGGCGACGGGCTGCGCATCGACCCCTCCAACCTGGTCGGGCTGCTCAACGACCTCGACCGTCAGGACCTGGTCGTGCGCCGCCGTGACCCCGCCGACCGCCGCCGCCACATCGTCGAGCTCTCGCCCCGCGGCGAGAAGCTCCTGGACGAGGACGTGCAGCGCACCTTGCAGGCGGTCGACGACGACGTGCTCGGCTCGCTCGCCCCGGACGACCGAGCCCACCTACACCGGATCCTCATGTCGGTCGCGGGCGAGCTCGCGGCCCTGTGCCTGGGTGAGGAAGAGGAGGCCTGCGCCCCGTGACGACCGTCAACTGCTCCCACCTGAACATGATCGAGATCCTCGACCCGCCCGAGAACGTCCCGGGCTGCGAGGACTGCCTGGCCATGGGCTCGACCTGGGTCCACCTGCGCATGTGCCAGACCTGCGGCAAGATCGGCTGCTGCGACAGCTCGCCCAACCGGCACGCGTCCAAGCACGCCGCGGCCGCCACCCACCCCGTCTTCCGCTCCATCGAGCCCGGCGAGGACTGGAGCTGGTGCGTGGTGGACGAGGTCGCGTTCGTCGCGACCACCTGACCGCTGCGCCGAGCACAGCGCCGCCGCCTCGAGTGCCTGCGCGTCGAGGCGGCGGCGGAGACCTTCGTCTAGACCCTGCCGGCGGCCTGCCTCGAGCGTCGCGCCACGGCGTCGACGATCACCGCGGCCAGCAGCACGGCCCCGGTGACCATGAACTTCACCGACGAGTCGAGCGCGAGCAGGTCCATGCCGTTCGAGATCGAGCCGATGACGAGCGCACCGAGCAGCGCCGACCACACCGAGCCGCGACCGCCGAACAGGCTGGTGCCGGCGATCACCGGGCCCGCGATGGCCAGCAGCAGCAGGTCGCTGCCGCCGGAGGACTGGTTGACCGCCAGCAGACGCGAGGCGGCGAAGATGCCGCCGATCGCCGACATCGTCCCGGAGATCGCGAACACCGCGATCCGGATGCGGTGCACGCTGATGCCTGCGCGCCGGGCTGCCTCGGCGTTCCCGCCCACGGCGAAGATGTGTCGGCCGAAGGCGGTTCGCGTGGCCACGTACTCGCCGCCCGCGACGAAGGCGATCAGGACGATGATCGCCAGCGGCAGCCCGCGATTGGAGTTCAGGATCGCAATCGCCGCGATGATCGCGACGGTCACGAGCACGATGCGCACGATGATCGGCACGATGTCCTGCCCCCCACCCAGCCCGACCGTGCTGCGCCGCACGTAGCGGAAGATGCTCGTCCCCGCGTAGAGCGCGATCACCAGCACCGCGACGATCCAGCCGACCGTGGACGAGTAGAAGGTGTTCGCCAGACCGACGAGCGAGTTGTCGGTGATGTTGATCGTGCCGGTATCGCCGAGGACCCACAGCAGGGCGCCCTGCCACGCGAGGAGTCCAGCCAGGGTGACGACGAACGACGGGATCCCGAAGCCGGTGAACAACGAGCCCTGGACGAACCCGATGATCATGCCGGCGATGATGCCCACGGCGATGGCCGGGATCGGCGCCCAGCCGTGCTTGACGTTCAGCACCGCCACGATCGCGGCGCACAGGCCGCTGACGGCACCGATCGACAGGTCGATCTCGCCCAGCAGCAACACGAACACCACACCCACCGAGATCAGGCCGACGGCCGTGATCTGCAGGAAGAGGTTGGTGAGGTTGATCGCGGTGAGGAAGTGATCGTTGGCGATCTGGAAGATCGCCCAGATCACGATCAGCCCGAAGATGACCCGGACCGACGCCAGGTCGCCCTGAAGGATCCGGCGAAAGATGTTCTGCTGCGCCGGGGAGTCGGCCGAGGTGTCGTCGGGCAGCGGCGCGGTTACCTCTGCGGGTGCAGTGCTCATGCCGGCACCTCCGTGGGTCCGCCGTTGCCTTGATTGCGGCCGAACTCGGCCCCGGTGATCGCCCCCACGATTTCCTCCTGGGTCGTGTCGCGAACGCTGTAGACGCCTGCCACCTTCCCGAGGCGCAGAACCACGACGCGATCGGCCACCTCGAAGACGTCGGCGAGGTTGTGGCTGATCATCAGCACGCCGAGGCCCTGCTCGCGCAGCCGCTTGACGAGTGCGAGCACCTGCGCGGTCTGGGCGACGCCCAGCGCCGCGGTGGGCTCGTCGAGGATCACGACCTTCGGCTCGCCGAGCAGCGAGCGCGCCACCGCGACCTGCTGGCGCTGGCCGCCGGACAGCGTGCCCACTTCCGAGCGCACGCTCGGGATGGTCACCGCGAGGTTGGAGAGCAGCTCGTGCGAGCGCTGCTCCATCTTCGTCTCGTCGAGTCCGCGGGTGACGACGCCGAGCGGGCTGCGCTCCTCGCGGCCCAGGAACAGGTTCTCGACCACGTCGAGGTTGTCGCACAGCGCCAGGTCCTGGTAGACGGTGGCGATTCCGAGCCGCGTCGCCGCGGTCGGGTTGCCGAGCGAGACCGGCCGGCCGTCGAACCAGACCGCCGCGCGGTCGGCTGCGTAGATGCCGGAGATGACCTTGACCAGCGTCGACTTGCCGGCGCCGTTGTCGCCGACCAACGCGAGGACCTCACCGGCGTTGATGTCGAGCCATACATCGTCGAGCGCCTGTACGGGCCCGAAGCGTTTGGTCACTCCCCGCAGGGCGAGGAGGCTTTGCGGCTGATCCCCCTGAGGCCCGTCGTCGCTCATCCTCGTCCTTTCGTCGCTACGGGACTCGGTGGCACCGGGCGGACGCGCCGCCCGGTGCTCCCGAGTATCCCCTTTTTGCGGCTAGGTCAGTCCCGCCGCCTTGCAGGCCGACGCGTACGCCGACGTGCAGATCTGCTTGGTCGTCCAGAACCCGTCCTTGACGACCGTGTCGTTGATGTTGTCCTTGGTCACCGCGACCGGCTTCAGCAGAACCGAGGGCACCTTCAGCTGGCCGTTGTCGACCTTGTCCTTGACCGTGCTGGCCGCGGGCTTGCGCCCGTTGACCAGGTCCACGGCCATGGTGGCGGCGCCCTCCGCCTCCGGCTTGATCGCCTTGTAGACGGTCATGTACTGCGTGCCGGCGAGGATCCGCTGGATCCCGGCGAGCTCCGCGTCCTGACCGGTGGTCGGCCGCGTGGTCGCATTGACGCCCGCCGACTTCATGGCGGCGATGGCGCCGCCGGCGGTGCCGTCGTTGGCGGCGTAGACCCCGTTGAACCCGTTGTCGCCGACCGCCGTGATGGCCTGCTGCATCTCGTTCTGGGCCTTGTCGGGGCTCCAGTCAGGCGTGTCGTAGGACTTGAGCACCTTCACGCCCGCCGAGTTGAGCGCTCCCGTCGCGCCTTGCTTGAACAGCTTGGCGTTGTTGTCCGTGGGCGCGCCGTTGATCATCACGATCGGGCCCGTCGCCTTGCCGTCCTGCTTCAGCTTGGAAGCCAGCGCCTGGCCCTGAAGCTGTCCGACCCGGACGTTGTCGAACGAGATGTAGTAGCTGACCGGGGCGTTCGTGACCAGTCGGTCGTAGCTGATGACCGGCACGTTCTGCGCCTTGGCCTTCTGGACGATCGCGCCCGCCGAGGCGGCGTCGACGGCGTCGAGCACCAGGACCTTGGCGCCCTGCGTCAGGGCCGCCTCAGCCTGCTGCTGCTGCTGCGCCGGGTCCTGATTGGCGTTCTGGTAGAGGATCTTGCAGTTCGGACACAGGGCCTTGACCTTCGCCTCGAACAGCGGCTTGTCCTGCGTCTCGTACCGCGTCGTCTTGGTCTCCGGCAACAGCAGGGCGATCGTGCCGCCCTTGTTGTTCGCCGTGGACGAGCCACCGCCGCTGTTGCTGCTGCTGTTGCTGTTGCTGCTGCTGCCGCATCCAGCCGCGACCAGCCCGACCGCCAGCACGGCCACAGCGGCCAATCCGGCCGCCTTCCGCGTCGTAGGGAACATCACTCTCCCCATCACCTCCTGGTGGTGTTTGACGTCATGACGCGACGGCCTCGCCTAGGGGTTGGCTTGCCACCACGCCCTGTTCCTTCTCGTTGAGCACAAGGGCCACAGCTCCCAGCAGCTCGGCGCGGTCGCCGAGAACGCCGGGGACGATCTCCACGTCCTCGACGGCTGATGGGATCACCCGGCGCCGGACTGCCTCGCGCAGCGGATCGAGCAGGACGTCGCCGGCGGCGCCGAGGCTGCCGCCGACCACGATCCGCTCCGGGTTGAAGAGATTGCAAAGGTTGGCTACCGCGTGCCCGGTGTAGCTCCCGGCGTCGGCGATCGCCCGCCGGCAGCCGGGGTCGCCCTCGATGGCCAGCTCGACCACGCGATCGCCGGTGATCTCGGTGCCGCGCGTGGCGCGCAGGAGCTCGGCCAGTGCCGGGGTTGCCGCGACCATCTCCAGACAGCCGCGGTTGCCGCAGCGGCAGATCGGGCCGCGCTCGTCGACCGTGGTGTGGCCGATCTCGCCCGCGGTGCCGCCGGCGCCGTGGAACAGGCGCCCGTCGATCACCAGGCCGGCGCCGATGCCGGTGGCCATCTTCAGGTACACGAGCGTCGACGCCCCCTGGCCCGCGCCCCAGTGCAGCTCGGCCAGAGCGCCGAGGTTGGCGTCGTTGTCGACGTGGACGGGGGCCTCGAGCCGCTCGCTCATCACCTCGGCGATGCGGACGTCGGTCCAGCCCGGGAGGATGGCCGAGGAGCCGACGGTGCCGGTCGACCGGTGAATCGGGCCGGGCATGCCCAGCCCGACGCCGAGCACGCGGTCGGGCGCAGTGCTGGAGCGCTCGAGCGCCTCGCCGACGAGCTTGGCCGCGCCCTCCACGCCGGTCCGGGCGTCGTAGTCCTCGTGCATCGTGCGCCAGCGCTCGGCCAGGATCTCGTGGGAGAGATCGCAAACGGCCACTGCGAGGTGGCGCTTCCCGAAGTCGATCCCGATGGCCACGCCGACCGACGGGTCGAGGGTGATCAGGGCCGGCGGCCGCCCGCCCTGGTTGCGGCGGGACACGCTCGCGGGCGCGTCGACCACCATGCCGGCCTCCACCAGTTGGCCCACGAGGGTGGAGACGGTGGCCGGCGAAAGGCCGGTGGAGCGGGCGAGCTCGGCGCGGCTGGCGACCCCGAGCTCGCGCAGGGACTCGAGCACGCGACCGCGATTCAGCTCTCGCAGGGAGGTGAGGGACCCAGAGCCGTCCACCGGCGGCCGGTTCTATGCCATGACCCCGGGTATGTCAAGGACTCGAATATGAAATCGCTGTTACGGGCGCTTTTGCGTTCGGGACTCGAAGAAAGGCCGCTGACTAGGACGCCGCGACCGGGACTCCGACCTCCCGCAGCGACGCGTCCACGGCGCGGTCCCACTCGGCGGCGATGCTGGTCGCGGCCGCCCGCTGGGCCATGCGCTTCAACTCCTCGTAACCCGGCCTACGAAGGCGCCAACACGGCCACGGGGTACCCGCGCGCGCGGTACGCCCGGCTGAACTTCTTGCGGATCCGCCGCGTGCGTGAGGAGAGCGAGTTCAGGCGGCGCTTGTAGCAGGACTCCGAGCGCGCCCGCGCGCACGCGATGATCAGGTTCACCCCCGCGGACGACACGCGCAGGGTCGCCGTGTAGGTCCGTGACACGCCGCGGATCTCGCCCGGCGTTTCGAGGTTGGCGATCCGCGTCGCCGTCGACCCGTACAGGGTCTTCAGGCGCTTGAACGCGGTGATGATGTCCTGGACCGAGTTCGGGTTGCGCGCCCTGCGGATGAGCGCGGCCACGAGCTTCGAATAGCTGCGCTGCACGCGGTCGAACTGGATGATGTAGGCGGCCTTCGTCGCGGCGGTGGGCCCCGTGTTCGTCGGCGTCGTCGGCGTGGTCTCCGGCGGCGCGGTCGGGGTCGTTGCGGCCGTGCTGGGAATGGTCAGCGGGGGCGGCTTGGGCTTGCTGCTCGACGAGCTCGAGAACGTCCCCGTGGCCGCCAGCACGACGCCGACGATGACGAGCAGCGCGACGACCGCGCCGACGATGATCAGGACCATGCGGTTGCCGCCGCCACCGCCGCTGGGGGCGGGCGCGGGGCGCTGGCCGGGCGGTGGGGCGCCCGGGCCGGGGCCCCCGGGGCCGCCGCTGGGCGGGGCCGAGGAGGGGCCGGGCGAGGGGGTGGGCACCGGCGCGGGGACGACCGGCGGGGTGCCGCTCGCGGGCGGGCCGCCGGGGGGCGGCGGGCCGCCGGCCGCGGCGCCCGCCGCGGCACCGGCCCCGGCCGCGGCGCCGGTGGCGCCGGGCGACTGGCCCGCGCGGGTCGGGGCCGAGGTGGGCGATTGGCCGATCCGGGTCGCGCCGGCGTCGGCGGCGCCGCCGCCGACCTTCATCGTCGACTGGCCGAGCTTGACCACGTCGCCCGGCGACAGCCAAGCCGAACCCTCGATCTTGTTGCCGTTGACGTAGGTGCCGTTCGTGGACCCGAGGTCCGAGATGTACAGCCGGCCCTCGTCGGTGCGCGAAATCTGCGCGTGGCGGCGGGAGATCTCCGGGTCGCCCTTCAGCGCTCCGAACCCCTCCGCCGACCGCCCGATGACGAGTTCCTTCTCCAGCTCCTGCTGCTCGCCGCGCGCCGGACCGTCTGTGACTTCGATTCTCTCCCCAGGCATGGATTGCGACTCTAATCAATGGGTCGGAGGCTTTGGAATGAAGTCGGTTGGAGCATCGCCAGCGCCGTCCTGAAGTCGGTTAGGCTCGCCGCCGATGGCCCCTCAACTCCAATTCGTCAACGGCAACCAGCAGGGCCAGGCCGCCCAGGTCGCAGGCGACCGCTTTCTGGTCGGTCGCGGGTCGGACTGCCAGCTGACGCTCGCCGACAGCGAGGCCTCGCGCCGCCACGCGCTGCTGCGCCCCCAGGCCGACGGCAGCGTCGTGCTGGAGGACCTCGGGTCCACGAACGGCACCTACGTCAACGGCCAGCGGATCACCGGCCCGGTCACGCTGCGCGGCGGCGAGCGCGTGCGGATCGGCGACACCGAGCTGAACTTCCTCAACGGCACGGGCGCGGAACAGACCCCGGCCAGCCCGCCACACCCGCCGGTCATGTCCCCGGCGCCGGCCGCCGGCGCCGGGGGTGCGGCCAGCGTCCCGCCGACGCCCTCGCGCATCGAGCGGATCATGCTGCGCCGCTCGGTCAACCGGGCCATGATCATCGCCGCCATCTCGGGCGTGGTCGCGGTGATCGCGATCGTCGTCGTGGTCATCCTCGTCACCACCGGCGGCTCCAGCGCGCCGAGCTCGGCCGAGATCGTGGCGGCGGTCAAGCCCTCCACCGTCGACGTCCTCATCAGCCAGACCGGCGAGGGCGTGGTGGCCGGCGGCACCGGCTGGGTGCTCGACGCCGACCGCGGGCTGATCGTCTCCAACAACCACGTCATCAACGGCGCCGACACCGTGCAGGTCGTGGTCGACGGCAAGAAACGGCAGGCGCAGGTCGTCGCCGCCACACCGTGCCAGGACATGTCGGTGATCCGCGTGGCCGACAACTCGGGCCTGAAGACGATGCCGCTGGGCTCCCAGGCCAAGCTCGAGGCGGGCGACACCGTGGTCGCGGTCGGGTTCCCGGCCAGCGCCTCGCCCCAGGACCACCTGGTGGCGACCGTGGGCTCGGTCTCGGATCCGAAGACCGAGTACGACGTCGCCCAGGCGGCCGACGTGCCGCTGCTGGCCAACGTGGTCCAGACCGATGCGGCCATCAACCCGGGCAACTCCGGCGGCCCGCTGGTCGATCAGGACAAGCAGCTCGTGGGCATGAACACCGCGGGCCTGGACGAGGCGGGCGGCCGCCGCCTGCAGGGCCAGGGCTACGCGATCGGCGTCGACCAGATCAAGCGCTACGTGCCGCTGCTGGCCGCGGGGACCTCGATCGGCTGGACCGGCCTGGGCCTCGAGCCCGCCGACCCGGCCGTCCTGCAGCGCCAGAACCTGCCCGCCGGGCTCCTGGTCAAGAACGCGATCCCCGGCACGCCGGCCGACAAGGCCGGGTTCGGCGACAACAAGACGCGGCTGATCACCGCGGTCAACGGCAAGCCGCTGGACGGGACGATCCGCAGCTACTGCAACATCGTCGGCGACGCCCGCAAGGGCCAGAGCGCGATCTTCACCGTCATCAGCGGGCCGGGGGCTGCGCCCCAGCAGGTCCGGATCCCGTTCGCGTAAGCCTCAAGCGGGTCAGACCCCGTTGCGCGCCGGGCGCTACGGCGCGATCCGCAGCACGCGGTCGTTGTTGGTGTCCAGCACCCACACGCGGCCCTGGCCCCACGCCAGGCCCTGCGGGTTGAAGGACATCTTCACGTCGCCGACCTTCTGGCGCGTGTCGAGGTCGATGCGGCGCACGACGTTGTCGACCGGGTAGCTGACCCACAGCGAGCCGGCGCCGACCGTGTAGTAGGCGGCCGAGGTGCCGACGGTGATCGGCGCGGCGACCGCCCCCGAGGAGGCGTCCACGCGCGAGATCTTGTTGTTGCCGGTGGCGACGTACACGGTGCCGTCCGTCACCTGCAGGCCGCCCGGGCTGCCGCCGACCTTGATCGTGGTGATGACGGAGTTGTTGGACGGGTCGATCTGGACCACGCCCTTCTCGGTCGCCACCCACACGTAGCCCTCGCCGATGCCGATCGAGGACGGGTCGCCCGGGACCGAGATCGTCGCCACGGTCTTGTTCGTCTTCGGGTCGGTCCGCGTGACCTGGTTGGCCTTGCCGTGCACGGCCCACAGCGCGTTGAGGCCGAAGGTGATGGCGTCGATGGTCGGGCCGGTGTCGAAGTACGGGCTGACGCGGTTCGTCTTGACGTCGATGCGGTTGATCGAGTCGGTGTAGATCCAGGTCCAGATCGAGCCGGCGCCGGCGGCGACCGCCGACGGCGCGCCGCCGGCCTTGATCGAGCGCGTCTTGTCCGTCGCGGTGTCGATGCGCGTGACGGTCCCGTCCTTGAGGTTGGCCACCCAGGCGTTGCCCGCCGTGAAGGCCATGTCCTGCGGGTCCTTGCCGACCTTGATCGGGTTGCCGGTGATCTGGCCCGCCTTCGGCTTCTTGTCGCCGCCGCCGGTGGCCAGGCCGATGACGGCCAGGGCGACGATGACCACGAACAGGGTCGCGCCGCCCACGCCCGCCCATAGCGCCCAGGTCGGCAGCTTCGGGCGCGCGGGCGGCGGCGACGGCGCCATCGTCATGCCGCCGACGGCGGGGATCGGCGCGCCCGTGGGCGGCGGCGGCGTCCACGGCCCCGGCGGCGACTGCGGCGGCGGCGCCGTCGCCGGTGGGGCCGGCGGCGCGGTCACGGCGGGGAAGCCCGCGGGCGGCGTGTCGCCGGGTGCGGTGGGCGCGACCGGCGCCGCCGCCGGGGACACGATGGTCTCGCCCGCGGTTGGCCCGGCCTGGTGCGCGCGGCTCTCGACCGGCGCGGCGGCGCCGGTGGCGACCGTCCGCTCGGCCGTCGGCGTCGGGCGCGCCTGCACCGCGGCGGCCGCCGCGCGGGCGAGGTCGCCGGTGGACGGGTAGCGGTCCTGCGGGTCCTTGGCCATGCCGCGCTCGACGACTTCCTCGAGCGCCTCGGGCACGTCGGCGACGCGCTCGCGCAGGCGCGGCGGCGGGTCGTTGACGTGCGCCCACATCTTCGACATCTCGCTGTCACGGTCGTAGGGCACGCGGCCGGTCAGGGCCTGGACGAGGACGCAGGCCAGCGCGTAGACGTCGGTGCGCGCGTCCACCCGCCCGCCCTTGATCTGCTCGGGCGCCGCGTAGTCGGTGGTGCCGACGAACATGCCCGTGCGGGTCAGGCCCCCGCCCTCGCCCGCCTCACGGGTCAACCCGAAGTCGGTCAGGTACACGTGCCCGTCGCGGTCGGCGATGAGGATGTTGCCGGGCTTGATGTCGCGGTGGACGAGGCCGCGCGCGTGCGCGGCGTCCAGCGCGAACCCGACCTCGCCGACCACCCGCACGGCGGTCTCCGGCTCCAGCCGGCCCGTCCGCTCGAGCATGGTCCCGAGGTCCTGGCCCTGGACCCAGCGCATGGTGATGTAGAGCTGTCCGTCCGCCTCGTCGGCGTCGTAGATCTCGATCACGTTGGGGTGATCGATCGAGGCGGCGAGCTGCGCCTCGCGCTGGAAGCGCTGCCGGAAGCCCTCGTCCACGGCGAGTTCGGGGCTGATGACCTTCAGCGCGACGGTGCGCTCGAGGCGGATGTGCACCGCCTTGTAGACGATGCCCATCCCGCCGCGCCCGCCGACCGCCTCGATGCGGTGCCCGGCGAAGACCTCCCCTGGTTCCAGCTCGTGCACAGGAGTCTTATATCGGGAGCAGTACTACGGAATCCAGCGATCACCCGCTGGTGTGACCACAATCTCATGAGTCATACCGCGCGCATCCTGATCGGCCAAGAAGGCCACGGTGCGGGCCACCGAAGCCATCGAGGCCAGCGCCTCGCGCGGGGTGTCGCGCGTGAACGCCTCGGTCTTCGGGGACTCGATGGTGGCGTTGACGGCCAGCAGCGCGACGTGGATGCCCTCCTCGCGGTGCTCCTGCGCCGCGGCCTGGACCATGGCTCGGCTCGCGAACGCGCCCGCCGCCCACAGGCCGCGCCCGGGAAACGCCCGCGCCGACGACCCGCCCGTGACCTGCACCAGCGTGCCGCCCCCGCCGGCGTCGCGCAGCGCGCGGATGCCGCAGGAGAGGAAGACGAAGGACTGCCGGGCCACCGACGCCGCCCAGCCGTCGAACTGGCTCAGGTCGGCGTCGGCGATCGGACCGCCGCCGAAGGGCGGCCCGCTGGCGGTCGCGGCGCTGACGGCGTTGACGACGAGGTCGAGGCCGCCGAGCTCGTTGCGGGCCTGGGCGAGCGCCCCGCCGAGCTGCTCGAGGTCGGAGGCGTCGGCCTTGAGCGCCACCGCCCCGCGCTCCCGCACGGCGGCCACCGTGCTGTCGCTACGGGCCACGGCGGCGCCCTGCCAGCCGAGATCGAGGAAATGGTCGAGGATGGCGCCGCCCAGGTTGCGGGCGCCGAGGACGACGATGGCGGGCATGGAGCGAGCGTATAGCTTGGTGGTCGAGGCCGAAGCTCGACGCCCGCGAGCGGGCAGGCCACCTCGATCTCTGTAGGGTCCGGCGCGATGGCCGTCGAGCTGCGCGTGTTGGACGCTCCCGAGCAGGTCGCGGCGGCCGCGCTCGACGTCATCGTCAGCGCCGTCCGCGCCGCCATCGCCGACCGCGGCGTGGCCCATGTCTCGCTGGCGGGCGGCAACACGCCCAAGCGCACCTACCAGGAGCTCGGGGGCGCACTGGGGTCCTGGGAGGGCGTCGAGCTCTGGTTCAACGACGAGCGCGCGGTGCCGCCCGACGACCCGCAGTCGAACTTCAAGATGGTGGCCGAGGCGCTGGGCGACCACCCGGTGCTGCACCGGATCGTCGGCGAGGCCGACCCCGAGAACGCCGCCCAGGCCTACGAGCGCGAGCTGCGCGCACGCATCGAGTCGACCGCCGAGGCCGGCGTGCCGGTGTTCGACCTGCACGTGCTCGGCATCGGCGAGGACGGCCACACGGCGTCCCTGTTCCCAGGCCACCCGGAGGTCCAGATCACCGACCGGCTCGCGGTCCCGGTGCACGACTCGCCCAAGCCGCCGCCCACCCGCATCACGCTCACGCTGCCGGTGCTCCAGGTCGCGCGCGAGCGCGTGTTCCTGGCCACCGGCTCCGACAAGGCGGGCCCGGTGTCGGTGCTGGTCGCCGGCCCCAACCCCGACTACCCCTCGAGCCTCGTGGGGAGCGAGAACACGCTCGTGCTCGCCGACCCCGCCGCCGCCGGCCGGTGAACGAGCACGGCCAGGAGGTCTACCTCGTCCGTCACGGCGAGACGGCCTGGAGCCTGTCCGGGCAGCACACCGGCTCGACCGACATCCCGCTGACCGAGAACGGCGAGAAGGTCGCGCGCGAGCTCGGCGCGAAGCTCGCGGGCCACGAGTTCGACGGCGTGCTGGCGAGCCCGCTCTCGCGGGCGGTCGAGACCGCCCGGCTGGCCGGCTTCGAGCACGGCGTGCAGCTCGACGAGCGCCTCAAGGAGTGGGACTACGGCGAGTACGAGGGCCTGACCACGCCCGAGATCCGTGAGACCAGGCCGGACTGGTTCCTGTGGCGCGACGGCTGCCCGGGCGGCGAGTCGCCCGACCAGATCGGCGCCAGGGCCGACAGCCTGGTCCGCGACGTGCGCGAGATCGACGGCGACGTGCTCCTGTTCGCGCACGGCCACATCCTGCGCGTCATCACGGCCCGCTGGCTGGGCTATCCGCCCAACGACGGCATGCACTTCTCGCTGGGCACGGCGACCCTCTCGATCCTCGGGTCCGAGCGCGAGGCGCCGTCGATCTGGCGCTGGAACGCGCCCTAGAGTTCTACGCCGGCCGGTCGTAGAGGTCGGCGGCCAGCGCGCCGATCACCGTCTGCAGCCACGCGCGCTCGGCCTCGTCGACCCGGTCCAGGCGCCGGCGCGCCCACCCCATCAGGTCCTCGCGCCCGCCCACAGCCAGCACCGGCGAGGTGATCGCGTAGCGCCCGTCGATCATGAGCACGAGGGCGCCGGGGTGGTCGCGTCGGATGCGCAGCAGGTCGACGACCTCCTCGCCGAAGATCAGCTCCGGGCGCGTGCGGTCGGTGCCCTCGTCCGGCCACGGCCGCACGCTCAGCGTCGCCGGGTGCGCGCGCACCTTGCGGGGCGGCCGCGGGGTGGGCCCGATCGGACCGGTGCCCCAGCGCTCGATCAGCGTGGGCATGTCCCGCATCGCCTCCTGGCGCACGAGGATGTGCAGGCTGTCGCCGGCCTGCAGGCGCGTCGAGCCGCGCGGCGGGATCGCCTCCTCCCCGCGCACGAGGACGTTGACCACCGCCTCGCGCGGCAGGCCGAGGTCGCGCACGCGCGCGCCCACGATGGCGTCGTCGGGGTCGATGGTGTGCTCGATGACGTCGGCGCCGAGCTCGCGCACCGTGCCGGCCTCGATCAGCGCCGGCGGCAGCGCCGGCTCGTGCGAAGTGACCTTCAGGCGCCGGGCCACGGATTCGAACGTCGTGCCCTGCAGGAGCGTGGACACGATGACGGCGAAGAAGACGATGTTCAGGTCTTCGAGGCTCTCGGGCACGTGTGCGATGACGGCGAACGTCGCCAGCACGACCGGCACCGCGCCGCGCAGGCCGCCCCATCCGAGCGCCAGGCGCTCGGCGGCGCTGAAGCGGGCGAACAGCGTCGCGATCCACACCGCAACCGGCCGCGCGACCAGCGTGAGCACCAGCGCCAGCGCGGTGCCCTCGACCGCGACGTCGCCGAACTGGCTGGGGAACACGAGCAGGCCGAGGGTGAGGAACATGGCCAGCTGCGCGACCCAGCCCAGGCCCTGGTGGAAGTTCGCCACCGTCTGCTTGGCCGGGATGCTGGCACTGCCCAGGGCCAGGCCGGCCAGGTACACAGCAACGAACCCCGAGCCCTCGAGCGCGGCGGCAGCTCCGTAGGCGATCGCCGCCACCGCCAGCGACGCCACCGGGTACAGGCCAGCAGTCGCGAGCCGCACGCGCCGCAGCGCCTGCACCGCCAGCCAGCCGGTCACCACGCCGATGCCGACGCCCACGCCGAGCTCGCGCACGAACAGGACCAGGGCGTCGCCGATCCCGTAGTGCGGCTTGAGGATCCAATCGATGCAGGCCAGGACGAGCAGCACCGCGATGGCATCGTTCAGCCCCGCCTCACCCTCCAGCGCGAGCGCCAGCCGGCGCCGGAGCGTCGAGTCGCGGAGCACCGCGAAGATGGCCGCGCCGTCGGTGGCGGCGATGATGCTGCCGACCAGCAGGCCCTCCTTGGTCGAGAACCCGAACAGGCCCGCGGCCGCGAACCCGGTGATGGCCGCGGTGAGCAGCGTCCCGACGATGGCCAGGCTGATGGCGACGCCGAGCACCGGCCGGATCTCGTCGAAGCCGGTGTTGAGGCCGCCCTCGAACAGGATCAGCGCGAGGGCCACGATGCCCACGTCGCGGGCCAGCGCGTAGTCGTTGAAGTCGATCCAGCCCAGCCCGTCGGTGCCCACGAGCATTCCGAGGCCCAGGAACAGGACCAAGGCCGGAACGCGGAGGCGCCCCGCGAGGAGCGAGGCGCCAAGGCCGGCGGCGAGCAGCGCGCCGGCGACGAGTGTCGCTATGCCGAGTTCGATGCCCTGAGCTTGGCATCCCTCCGGTCAGGAGGGCCGGTAGGTGCCGAAGCTCCAGACGTTGCCCTCGGCGTCCTCAGCGCTGTAGCCGCGGGAGCCGTAGTCCTCGTCGCGCAGCTCGCGGCGGATCTTCGCGCCGGCCGCCGTGGCGCGCGCGTAGTGGGCGTCGGGGTCGTCGACGACGATGTAGAGCGAGCCGCCGCCGGTGGGCATCTCCATGCGGCTGGGGTCGGGCTCGCGCGGGGTCTCGCCCAGCATCACGATGCCGTCGCCGTAGGCCAGCTCGGCGTGCTGGACGACCCCCTTGTCGTCCTCGTGGACGGCCTTCTTGGTGAACCCGAAGCCGTCGACGATCAGGTCGATGGCGGCGTGCGCGTCGTTGTAGCGGAGAGCGGGGAAGATGTCGGTCATGCCCGCCAGGCTAGGCGGCGGAGGGCAGGCCGTCTTGGACGGATTTCCCCTCCACGAACCCGCTCTGGCCCGGGAGCCGGCCAGCCACGAACTCGCTGGGCGTGGTGCCGGCGAAGGCGCGGAAGTCGCGGTACAGGTGCGGCTGGTCGTAGTAGCCGCACAGGGCCGCGAGCTCGGCGAAGCCGAGGTCGTCGTCCGCGCTGCGCAGGGTCTCCACCGCCGCCTGGAAGCGGAGCAGGCGGCCGTAGAGCTTGGGCGCGACGCCGACGTGCTCGCGGAAGCGGCCGATCAGCCGCTTGCGGCTCCAGCCCAGGTCCTCGGCCAGGTTGCCGACCGGCACGGCGCCGCCGCTGTCGACCAGGCGGCTCCAGGCCCATACGACCTCGCGCGGCGGCGCCGGGGCGGCAGCCAAGCGGCGGGCGATGGCGGCATCGAGCAGGGTGAAGCGGTCGGCCCAGGTCGGCAGCTCCGCCAGGCGCTCGACCAGACGGTCGCCGGAGCGGCCTGCCA
>Ga0157377_10000404_pt1 | contig 18735 bp, 16 predicted proteins | sample M55metaG_FD_121116 | JGI IMG/M metagenome (GOLD analysis project Ga0157377, IMG submission 121116) | Miscanthus rhizosphere microbial communities from Kellogg Biological Station, Michigan, USA - M5-5 metaG | ecosystem: Host-associated > Plants > Roots > Rhizosphere > Soil | place: USA: Michigan...
CGCCGACGACCTCGCCGACGTGATCGTGCGGGGCGTAGCCACCTAGGAGGGAACGATGCGCATCCACCCGATCCAGACCGGGACCGTCGCCGTCAAGGAGCGCCAGCGGGCGGGCAAGGGCCCGGGACCGACGCGGCTCCTTGCGACGCTGGCCGACCGGAACTTCACCGAGCCGCTGCCGATCCTGGCCTGGCTCGTCGAGCACCCCGACGGGCTCATCCTCGTCGACAGCGGCGAGACCGCGCGGGTGATGGAGCCGGGCTACTTCCCGGGCTGGAACCCGTACTTCAAGCGCAGCGTGCGCATGGCGGTAAGGCCCGAGGACGAGATCGGCCCGCAGCTGCGGGAGCTCGGCTTCGACCCCGCCGACGTGCGCCACGTCGTGCTCACCCACCTGCACACCGACCACGCCGGCGGCCTGCACCACTTCCCGGCCAGCGCGGTCCACGCGTCGCGCGACGAGCTCGCGCTCGCCACCGGGCGGCTGGGCAAGGTGTACGGCTACCTGCCCCACCGCTGGCCCGAGTGGCTGCAGCCGCGCCCAGTCGACTTCGACGGCCCCGCCTTCGGCCCGTTCGCGGCCAGCCACATGCTGGCCGACGGCGTGACCCTGCTGCCGACCGCGGGCCATACGCCCGGCCATCTCTCCGTCGCGGTCCGCAACGGCGACGGGCTCGTGCTGCTGGCCGGCGACACCTCCTACACGGAGGCGCTCATGCACGCGGGCGCCGTGGACGGCGTCACGACCGTCCCCGGCGTCTATCGGGAGACCACCGGGCGCATCCAGGCCCTCGTGCGCTCGGAGCCGGTCGTGTACCTGCCGACGCACGACCCCGACTCGATCAGCCGGCTGGCGGCAGCGACCCGCGAGTAGCCTCCGGCGCCATGCTCATCCGCCCCGTGCAAGACGGCACGCTGGCCATCGGCCAGCTCTCGCACGCCTGGCTGGCCGGGCAGCTGGCGCGCGGGTGGGGCAACGAGCGCTTCGGGGGCGTGGAGCCGCGCGAGGACGTGGCCCTGGGCGCCGAGCAGCACGACGTGGGCTGGGCGCTGTTCGACCTCGCGCCGCGTTGGAACCCCGACACGGGCCTGCCGCGCAGCTTCCTCGAGCTCACCGTCGACGACCACCTGCAGATCTGGGGCGACGCCCCTACGCACCTGATGACCACGAGCCTGCACGCCGCCCTCGTGCTCTCGATGCACGGCGCGGCGCTGTCGGAGGCGCGCAAGGCCCGCGACGCCGGCGCGGCCGCCAAGCTGCAGGAGCACATCGACACCGAGCACGCGCGCCAGAGCGAGCTGCGCGACAGGCTCGGCGTGCCGGTGGAGCAGGCCGAGCGCACGCGCCGCCAGATGTGGACCTGGGACGGGCTGTCGCTGGCCCTGTGCCACGGCTGGGACCCGTTCGTCGCGCGCCACGTGCCCGACGCCGCTGGCGAGCTCATCGACGTCGCGCTCGACGTGAACGCGGGCACCGTGGATCCGTGGCCGTTCTCGACCCCCACGCTCGAGGTCGTGTGCGAGGCGCGTCGCCTGGCCGTGCGCTATGCGACCGAGCAGGACATGCACGCGGGCTTCCGCGCGGCCCCGGTCGAGACGCTCAGGTTCGCGCTCGCGCCCGCAGCGTGACCAGCGCCGCGAGCGCCAGGCGGTAGAGCGCGTAGGGCGCGAGCGAGCGGTCGCGCTCGACCTGCTGGATCAGCCACGTCGAGCCCAGGGTGGAGACGAACGCCGACGCCGTGCCGGCCACGAAGGCGCTTCGCAGCGGACGCGGCACGCCGCGGCGGGCCAGCCGGGTGCCCTTCAGTGCCGTGGCCCCGAGGATGATCGGCAGCGCGACATGGCGCGAGAGCGCGTTGGCGTCCTCGCGCGTGAACGCGCGCGCCCTTGCGGCGGCCAGGGTGGCGCCGTTGCGCGAGACGCCGGGCATCAGCGCGCAGGCCTGGGCCAGCCCGAGCAGCAGGGCGTCGAGCGCGCCGGCGTCGTCGCGGTGGCGGCGCTGGGGGGCACGGTCGGCAGCGAGCATGGCCAGCGACCCGAGGGCCAGGCCGGCGGCGATCGTGGGCGGCGTGCCCAGGTGCTCCTCGATCGGGCGCTCGAAGCGCTTGCCCACGAACGCCGGGGGCGCGAAGGAGAGGGCGATCAGCTCGAGGCGGCGCAGGCTGACGCCGGGGATCTCGTGGCGCAGCGCGATCAGCAGGGCCGCGGCGGTGCCGGCGTGCAGCGCGACCTCGAAGGCCTTGCGCAGCTCGGGGTCGAGCTCGGCGTAGGGCCAGCCCAGCAGCCACGGGACGAGCGTGATGTGGGCCGACGAGGAGACCGGCAGCAGCTCGGCCGGCCCGTGCAGCAGGCCGAGCGCGACGGCGTGCCGGAGCGGGAGCGCCTCAGCCGGTGGAGGCATCGGTCGCCGGCTCGGTCCGCCCGCGGCGGCGCCACCAGCGCACGACGAGGTAGACGATGCCCACGACGATGGCGGCGGCCACGGCGTAGTCGACGTAGCTGAGCGCGTCCTTCCACTTGTGCCACTGGCCGCCGACCTGCTCGCCGATGAACGCGAGCAGGAACACCCATGGGATGCAGCCCAGCAGGGTGGCGATGGTGAAGCGCCAGAACGGCATCCGCGCCGCCCCGGCGGGCAGCGAGATGAAGGTGCGCACGATCGGGAGCATGCGGCTGAAGAACACCGCCCACACGCCCCAGCGCTCGAACCAGCGGTCGGCTCGGTCGAGGCTCGACTTGCGGATGTGCAGCCACTTGCCGTGCTTCTCGAGCACCTCACCGCGCCCGAAGTAGCCCACCGCGTAGGCGATCCACGAACCGACGAGGTTGCCCGCCACCCCGACCGCGGTCACCGCCAGCAACGAGAAGTCGCCCTCGCTGACGTTGAACCCGGCGAAGAGCATGGTCGCCTCCGACGGGATCGGGATGCACGCGCTCTCCGCCGTCATCAGGGCGAAGATGCCGGGCAGGCCGAGGTCGCGGACCACATCGGTCGCCCAGTTGGCAACCGTGTCCGTGATGGAGGCAACGACGAACACGAGCCGCTCTAGGGTAGTGCGCGCCTTGCCGGTCTCCCTGTTCGATACCGCAACGCCCCTGGAGCCGCTGCGTGAGCGCCTGCACGCTGCGGCGGCTCAGGTGCTCGACTCGGGCCGCTACATCCTCGGCCCCGAGGTGGCCGCGTTCGAGCACGAGCTCGCCGACCACCTCGGCGTGCGCCACGTCGTCGGTGTGGCCAACGGCACCGACGCGCTCAGCCTCGCGCTCATGGGCATGGGGGTCGGGCCGGGCGACGACGTGGTGGTGCCGTCGTTCACCTTCTACGCCTCGGTCGAGGCGATCGCCGACCTCGGCGCGCGGCCGGTGTTCTGCGACGTCGACCCTGACACGGCGTGCGTGACGCCGCAGGCCGTGTCGGCCGCGCTGACCGCGGACACGAAGGCGGTGGTGACCGTCGACCTGTTCGGCAACGTTGCCCCCAACGAGGAGATCGAGGCGCTCGGCGTGCCCGTGCTCGAGGACGCGGCCCAGGCGATCGGCGGCAGCCGCAACGGCCGGGCCGCGGGGAGCTTCGGCACGGTGGCGACGCTCTCGTTCTTCCCGTCCAAGAACCTTGGGGCGTTCGGCGACGCCGGCGCCGTGGCCACCGACGACGACGCGGTGGCCGAGCGGGTGCGCATGCTGCGCTTCCACGGCTCGCGCGACAAGCAGACGTTCGAGCTCGTCGGTCGCAACTCGCGCCTGGACGAGCTGCAGGCGGCGCTCCTGCGCGTGCAGCTGCCCGAGCTCGACGGCTGGGCGGCGGCGCGGCGTGCGGTGGCGCGGGAATACGCCGAGGCGGGATTGGGGGAGCTGGTGGCGCTGCCGGCGCCGGTCGCGGGCGCCGAGCCCGCCTGGCACCTGTACGTCGTGCGCTCGGCGCACGCCGAGGCGCTCGAGGCGGCGCTGAACGCCGCCGGGATCGGGGCGCGGCGGTACTACACGGTGCCGGTCCACCGTCAGCCCGCGATGGCCGGGGTGGCGCCCGGGCTCGAGCTGCCCATGACCGACGAGCTGGCCCGCACCAACCTCGCGCTGCCCATGAGCCCGGCCCTGCAGGCCGACCAGGTGGCCGAAGTCGTTGCGTCGGTGAGAGCGTGCGCGTCTGGGTCGACCTGACCAACTCGCCCCACGTCCTCGTCCTCCGTCCGGTCATCGCCGCGCTGCGCGCGCGGGGCTTCGAGGTGGAGGTGACGGCGCGGGACTTCGCCCAGACGCTGGCGCTGTGCCGGCGTTTCGGGATCGCGCACACGCCGATCGGCGCGCACGCCGGCCGCGGCGTCGTGGGCAAGGCGGTCGGCCTGGCGCGGCGATCGGCGGCGCTGCGGCGCTGGGCCCGCGGGCGACCCCCGTTCGACCTGGCCCTCGGCCACGGGTCCAACGACGTCACCGTGGCGGCGGCCGAGCTGCGCGTCCCCTCGTCCACGATGTTCGACTACGAGTGGGCCACGCTGCAGCACCAGGTCAACTGCCGCCTGGCCCGCGCCGTGGTCGTCCCCGAGGCCATCCCGCCCGAGCGGCTGCGCCGCTACGGCGCCACCCACAAGCTGCAGCGCTATCCGGGGCTGAAGGAGGAGTACTACCTGGCCGACTTCGAGCCCGACCCCGCCGTGCTGGGCGAGCTCGGGCTCGACCGCGGCGCCCCGCTGGCCGTCGTGCGCACGCCGCCGGCGGTCTCGCTCTACCACCGGTTCGAGAACTCCCTGTTCGCGGGCGTGCTCGAGCGCCTGCGGGGCGAGCAGACCGTGGTGCTGCCGCGGACGCCCGAACAGGAGGCCGAGCTGCGCGCCGCCGGTGGCTTCATCGTGCCCCGGGCCGCGATCGACGCGCAGTCGCTGATCGCCTTCGCCGACGTGGTCATCTCCGCCGGCGGCACGATGAACCGTGAGGCGGTGGCGCTGGGCACGCCCGTGTACACGGTGTTCGAGGGCCGGCCGGGGGCGGTGGACGAGCGCCTGCTCGCCGAGAGACGGCTGCGCCGGTTGGGCGCGGCCGACGAGGTCGTGCTGCGCAAGCGCCCCGAGGCCGACCGCCCGGCGCGCGTGCGTCGTGACCCGGGCCTGCTGGCCGATCTCCTGCTCTCGCCCGTCAACGACGGCTTTGGCGCCTAGAATCGCGGGCCATGCGCCGACGGATTCCGTCCGCGGCCTTGCGCGTGCACCGCTACTCGCTCCCCCAGATCGTGGTGGACGGGCTACTGGTGGTGCTGGCATGGCGCCTCGCCTTCACGCTCCGGTTCGACCAAGGCGTCCCGGCGCGCTACGACCGCCTGCTCGACTCCACCTACCTGCCGGTGCTGCTGGGCAGCCTGGTCCTGTTCTACCTGTTCGGGCTCTATCAGCGGCGCTGGAGCCTGCTCGGCCTGCGCGACTACGAGCAGGTCGTGCGCGCCGTCGTCGTCGCCGTGCTGGCGATGGTCGGCTACATCGTCCTGCTGCACCCGGTCGAGGTCACGGCGCGCGGCGGGGTCGGGCGGGCCGCGGTGTCGCCGCCCCTGGGCGTCATCGCCCTCTACTTCCTGCTGCTGCTCGCCTTCACCTGCGGCGCCCGCTTCGTCGTGCGCGCCGTGCTGGAGCGGCCGCTGCGCGGCTTCCGGGCCGGGCGCGACGCGCGCGACGTCCTCATCATCGGCGCCGGCGACGGCGGCCGCTTGGTCTTGCGCGAGATCCTGCGCAACCCGATGCTCAACTACCGGCCGGTGGGCTTCGCCGACGACGACCCCACCAAGCGCGGGCTGCGCATGGAGGGCGGGGTCAAGGTGCTCGGCGCGACCGACGACCTGCCGCGGATCCTCGAGGAGACCGGGACCGAGGAGGTCATCATCGCGATCCCGTCGGCGCCGGGCACGCTGCGGGCCCGGGTGGTCAGCGCGTGCCGCGACCGGGGCATCCCGGTGCGGACGCTGCCGACCGTGTTCGAGCTCCTGCAGACCGGCGGGGCGATGGTGCGGCAGGTGCGCGAGGTGCGGGTCGAGGACGTGCTCGGGCGCGAGCCCGTGCGCATGGAGCTCGAGCGGGTGGGCGCCTACTTGTCCGGTCAGGTCGTGCTGGTGACCGGCGCGGGCGGCTCGATCGGCTCCGAGCTCTGCCGCCAGATCTCGCGTGTGGCGCCGCGGCGGCTGATCCTGCTCGATCACGCCGAGGACAACCTGTTCGAGATCACGCGCGAGCTCGAGGAGGATCGCCACGTGCGCGTGGCCTCGCCGGTCCTGGCCGACTGCAAGGAGGAGGAGCGGATGCGGGAGGTGTTCGCCGAGCACCGGCCCGACGTCGTCTTCCACGCCGCTGCCTACAAGCACGTCGCGCTGATGGAGTGGAACCCGGTCGAGGCGGTGCGCAACAACGCGCTCGCCACGCGGCTCATGACCCGCGTGGCCGGCGAGGCCGGGGTCAAGCGCTTCGTGCTCGTCTCCACCGACAAGGCGGTCACGCCCAAGACGGTCATGGGCGCCTCCAAGGCGCTGGCCGAGTGGGGCCTGGAGGCGGCCAGCGGCCACTTCCCCAACACCCGCTTCGCCAGCGTGCGCTTCGGCAACGTGCTCGGCTCGTCGGGCTCGGTGGTGCCGATCTTCCGCCGCCAGATCGCGTCCGGCGGCCCGGTGACCGTGACCGACCCGCGCATGACCCGCTACTTCATGACCATCCCCGAGGCGGTCCAGCTCATCATCCGCGCCGGGTCGCTGGAGGCGACGCCCGGCCGCAGCGCCCTCTACGTGCTCGAGATGGGCGAGCCGGTCGGGATCATGGAGCTGGCGGAGCAGATGATCCGGCTCTCCGGCCTCGAGCCCGAGCGCGACATCGCCATCGAGGTGGTGGGCCGCCGCCCGGGCGAGAAGCTGCACGAGGAGCTGTTCAACCCGTATGAGCGGCCGCAGCCCACGCCGGCCGAGAAGATCCTCCTGGCCGGGTGCGCTCCGAGCGACCCCGAGTGGGTCGCCGGGGCCTTCGAGGAGGTCAACCTGCTCGTCCTCGAGGACGATGCCGCCGCCCTTGCTGCCAAGGTCTCCGCGCTCGCGTCCGCGCGAGCTGCGGATGCCGTACGGACCGCTCCCTAGACTAGGCCGGCTCCATGGACTTGATCATTGCCCTCAGTACCTCGGGCTTCATCGAGAAATACGGGGCGTACGCGGGCTTGGCCGCAATTCCCGGCCTTGCCGTGCTTTCGCTCCTGTACTTCGCCCAGGCCCGCGAGGTCAAACGCCTGCGCGAGTGGGCGGGCCGTGCGCCCGAGCGCGACCTCGAGCGCTCGACCTCGGGCGTGCACGTCGCGCCTACCGGCGCGCGCGATCCGGTCAGCGTGGTCCGGCGCTCCCCGCCTCCGGGTGCGGCGCGGCCCGCCGGCCGTCCGGTGGCCCCGGGCGCCGCGGCGCCATCCCCCGCGGCCTCCGCCTCCCCGGCTGCCCGGCCCGCGGGGAGCCCGGCTGTCCCGGCCGCGGCCACGGCCGCCGCAGCAGCGGCCGCCGCCGGCGCGGGTGCCGCGCACGCGGGCGAGCGCAACGACAAGCCTTCCGAGGGCGAGGGCGAGGGCGAGGCCGCCGCGCCCGGCGAGGGCGGCCCGGCGGCCGAGCCCACCGGCAGCCCGGTGGCGTCGCCCGCCGCCGCGCCGCGCCAGAACGGCCCCTGCAACCCGGCGCAGGTCGAGAAGCCGAGCGAGGAGCCGGAGGCGGCGCCGGCCGAGCGCCCGGCCGCCGCGCCCTCCGCCGCTCCAGCTGCGGCCACGGCCGCCGGCGCTGCCGGCGCCCGTGCCTCCGCCGGCCCGGCCGCGCCGCCGCGCCCGGCGCCGCGCGACCGGCCCTCCACCGGCGCCGCCGCCGCGCCCGGGCGCGCCGCCACGGCCGCCGGCGCGGGCGCCGCTTCGCGCGCCGCCCCGCTGCGCGCCGACCGCCCGCGCGCCTCCGCGCCACGTGGCGGCGGGCGCGATCCCGTGCCCCCGCGCCGTGACGGCGGCGGCGGGCGCCCGCGCCGCGCCGCCTACATCGCCGTGGCTGCGGTGCTGGTGATCATCCTCGTGGTCGTCATCGTCGCCGCCACCAGCGGCGGCAGCAGCAAGCCCAAGGCGCCCAACACGATCGCGCCCAACCAGCAGGCCAAGGGCGCCGCGCCGAAGGCCAAGAAGGCTGCGCCGGTGCAGCGCGGCGACGTCAAGGTCGCGGCGCTGAACGGCACGACCCAGGCCGGCCTCGCGGCCACGGTCGAGAACCAGATCACGGCCAGCGGCTTCGCGAAGGGCCAGGTCACCAACGCTGCCGACCAGCAGGCGAAGAAGACGATCGTCTACTACACCTCGGGGCAGAAGAAGGCGGCGCAGGAGGTGGCCAGCATCATCAAGGCCGGCCCCGTGCAGCCGATCGACCCGGACACGCGGGCGATCGCGGGCAACGACGCGAAGGTCGTGGTCCTCGTCGGCGCGGACAAGACATGAGTTGTCCTTCCTCGACCTCCCCTCTCGATCCGCAAAACCCCGCCAGCAGGGGCTGACCAACGTCCTCGACAAGGGCCTGTCGGTCGCTCAGGTGGAGGGGCTGGTCGAGGTGGCGGGCGGGTTCGTGGACGTGGTCAAGCTCGGCTGGGGCACCGCCGTGGCCACGGGCAACCTGCGGGAGAAGCTCGACCGTTACCGCGCCCACGGCCTGCCGGTCGTGCTCGGCGGCACGCTGACCGAGCTGGCCATCGCCCAGGGCCGGGTCGAGGGCTTCGTCACCTGGCTGAAGGAGCTGGGGATCGGCCACGTCGAGGTCTCCGACGGGACCATCGCGCTCGCGCACGAGGACAAGCTCGACCTGATCCGGCGGCTTGCGCGCGAGTTCACCGTCTTCTCCGAGGTGGGCTCCAAGGATGCCGACGTGATCATGGCCCCGTACCGCTGGGTCGAGCAGATCGAGCAGGAGCTCGAGGCAGGCGCGTGGAAGGTGATCGCCGAAGCCCGCGAGTCCGGGACCGCGGGCATCTACCGGCCGGACGGCGAGCCGCGGATGGGGCTCGTCGACGAGATCGTCCACGAGGTCGACCAGCACGCGATCGTGTGGGAGGCCCCGCGCAAGGAGCAGCAGGTGTTCTTTCTCAAGCGCTTCGGCTCCGAGGTCAACCTCGGAAACATCCCGCCCGAGGAGGTGCTCGGCCTCGAGACCCTGCGCCTGGGGCTGCGCTCGGACACCGCCGACCTCGCCCTGCCGCCGACGTGATTCGCCTCGCCCAGGTCCTCTTCGCCGTGCTCGTCCTCGCCACCGGCGCGGCGTTCCTGCTCGCCCAGCGCATCAAGCAGCAGCCCAAGGCGGTGGACGCGCAGACGCTGACGCGGGTGTTCTCGCCCAACGGCGACGGCGTCAACGACACGGCGCGGTTCTCGATCCGGCTCGAGCGCGGCGACGATGTCGACGTCACCGTGCTCGACCGCCAGACCGGGCGCGAGGTGCGCCACCTGATCGTCGGCCGCCACGTGCCCGCCAAGCAGACGTTCGCGTTCTCCTGGGACGGGAAGACCGATTCGGGTGCGCCGGCCCCCGACGCCTACTACAAGCTGCTGATCACGCTGCGCGGCCAGGGCCGCTCGTCGATCGCCAACAAGCGCTTCATCCTCGACCGCACGCCGCCACGCCCCGCGGTGGCCGCGGTGGGCCCGGGCAGCGGGCCGTTCGTCATCCCGGCGCGCGGGGCGCGCCCGGGCGTGACCCTCCGGGTGGCCGACCCGGGGACGCAGCCGACGCAGTGGACGATCTGGCGCACCGACGTGCCGAAGCCGCTCGCCGTGGCGCACATCGGCGCCGCTCAGGGCGCGCGCCAGACCTACTGGGACGGCCGCGTCAACGGCCACCCGGCGCCCGCCGGCACCTATCTGGCGCAGGTGCGGACGCGCGACGAGGCCGGCAACGTGGGCCTCAGCCCCTCCCAGGTCCCGCCGCGCAACCCGGCACAGGCGCCGGGGCGGCCCGGGATCACCGTTCGCTACCTCGGCGCCCAGGTCCCGGCCGAGCCGCTGGCCCAGGGCAAGGTGGGCGAGGTCTTCGTCGACGCGCGCGGCAAGCCCTACCGCTGGCGCCTGCGCCGGGTGGGCGGCACGCGCACGGTGGCCACGGGCGCGAGCTCGTCGGCCCGGCTGCGCCTGCGCGCGCCCAGCGGAGCGCCCGGCGTCTATCTGCTCACGCTGACCTCGGCCGGGCACGTCTACCGCACCCCGGTCGCGGTGGCGGCGACGAAGGTCACGAAGCCCGTGCTGGTGGTCCTGCCGGTGATCTCGTGGCAGGGCCGCAACCCGGTCGACGACACCGGCAAGGGCGCGCCCGACACGCTGCTGACGACGGGGAGCGCGCGCCTGGAGCGCCCGTTCGCAGGCGACGGCCTGCCGCTCGGGTTCTCGACCCAGGAAGGCGCGCTGCTGGCCTGGCTGCAGCGCCATGGCACCGGCTACGACGTGACCACCGACGCGGCGCTGGTCGCCGGGCGTGGGCCCAAGCTGTTCGACCACGACGGCGTGGTGCTGGCCGGCGACCCGGAGTGGATGCCGTCCTCGCTGGGCCTGTCGCTGCGGCGGTTCGTGGCGCGGGGCGGCACGGTGGCCTCGTTCGGCACCGACGCGCTGCGGCGCGGCGTGCAGGTGTCGGGCGGCCAGCTCAGCCACGCGACCCCGCCGCAGGCGGCCGACCTGTTCGGCTCGCGGATCAAGCCGATCCAGCACCGGCGGGCCGAGCTTCTGACCTACCTGGACAAGATCGGCCTGTTCGCGCCCACGGCGGGGTCGATCACCGGCTATGACGCGTTCGAGCAGACGGCGTCGACAGGTGGCGGCAAGGTCGTGGCGGCGGCCGGCCAGCAGGCCGGTCAGCCGGTGATCGTCGCCTACCGGATGGGCAAGGGGCTGGTGATCCGGACCGGCCTGCCGCAGTGGAGCCAGCGCGTGGGGTCCGACCAGGAGACCGCGGCCGTGACGAGGCGGATGTGGACGCTGCTCTCGCGGTAGTCATGATCGTCGACGCGCTGCTGGCGGGCGTCGCCGTGCTCGCACGCCCGCCGCGCACGCGGGCGCTGGCCACGGCCGGGGCGCTGGTGCTCACGCCCACGCTGCTGCTCGTGCAGGTGTGGGACACGCCGCAGCTGCACCCGCTGCGCAACCACCCGCTCTACACGGCGGTGGGGGCGGTGCTCGCACTGATCGCGGTGGGCCTGGTGGCCTGGCTCTTGTATCGCCGCCCGCGCCTGTTCCCGGTGCTGGCGGTGGTCGCGCTGCCGTTCCGGCTGCCGATCGAGACCGGCGGCCAGACCGCGAACCTGCTCGTGCCCCTCTACTTCGTGATCGCGGCCGGGGCGCTGGCCTGGCTCGTGCCGCGGCTGCGCGGCGGCAGCGTGGATCCAGACGAGCGGCCGCGCGGGCGCCTGGAGTGGGCGCTGCTGGGGTTCGTCGTCCTCTACGCGGTGCAGGCGACGTACTCGCTGGACTTCGACAAGGCGCTGAACCAGATGGTGTTCTTCTACATCCCGTTCGCGCTGCTGTTCATGTTGTTGTCGCGCGTGGACTGGGACCGGCGGCTGCTCATGCAGTGCTTCGGCGCGCTGGTCGCGCTGGCGATGGTCTTCGCGGCGATCGGCTTCGTGGAGTGGGTCACGCGCGACGTGCTCTTCAATCCGAAGGTGATCCGCACGAACGAGTTCGCCTCCTACTTCCGCGTGAACTCGCTCTTCTTCGACCCGAACATCTACGGCCGCTTCCTGGCCATCGTCGCCATCCTCACGACGGCGGTGATGCTGTGGTCGCGGCGGCAGCGCGACGTGCTGCTGTGCGCCGGTGCGCTCGTGGTCCTGCTCGTGGCGCTGCTGACCACGCTGTCGCAGTCCTCGCTGGCGGCGCTGCTGCTCGGGCTCGCGGTGCTGGCCGCGCTGCGCTGGAGCGTGAAGTGGACGATCGCCGTGGCCGTCGGGGTGGCGGTGGTCGGGGTCGTGGCGGTGCTCGCGCTGCCGGGCGTGTTCCACGTCAACCTCTCGACCAAGCGGCTGGACAAGATCTCCACCGGCCGCGTGACGCTGGTCAAGGGCGGCGCGACGCTGTTCGGCGACCGGCCGATCGCGGGCTGGGGGTCCGCGAGCTTCTCGAAGGCATTTGACCGCGAGCACCTGGGCTCGCAGGCCGAGTCCGTGTCGGCCTCGCACACGATCCCGCTGACCGTGGCGACCGAGCAGGGGGCGATCGGGATCCTCGTCTACCTCGCGCTCATCGCGTGCGCGCTGGGCCGGCTGTTCAAGGGCGCCCATGAGTCGCTGCCGCGGGCGGCGATCGCCGCCGCGTTCGCGGCGCTGCTCCTCCACACCATGCTCTACGCGTCGTTCCTGGAGGACCCCACGACGTGGGCGCTGCTGGGCATCGGCACCGCCTACGCGCCGGTGGCCGCGCGGCGCATGCGCCCGGCGCAGCGGGCCCAGGCCGCGGCGCAGGCGCGCGCACGCGTGCCGGCCCCCTCGTAGGGGCGATGCGCCGGATCGAGCTCGCCGTCGTGGCGGCGGCGCTGGTCGCGGTCACGGTGTTCTGGGCGCTGGTGCCGACGTATCCGGCGCTCGACTCCTACTACGCGCTGGTGTGGGGGCGGGAGGCGTTCGGAGGCCACTCGCCCACGTTCTCGGGCTACCGGGCGCCGACGCACCACCCGCTGTGGGTGCTCGTGTCGGGGCTGCTGTCGCTGGCCGGGGGCGATGCCGACCGCCTGCTCGTGCTCGTGGCGCTGTGGTGCCTGGTGCTGTTCCTGTGGGGGATGTACCGGCTCGGGACGGGGCAGTTCGGGCCCTGGGTCGGGGTGGTGGCGACGGTGTTCGCGGCGTCGAGCTTCGCGTTCCTGCTCTACGCGGTGCGGGCGTTCGTGGACATCCCGTTCCTCGCCGCGGTGGTGTGGGCGGGCGCGTTGGCGGTGCGCCGGCGCACGCTGGCGACGGCGGTGCTGCTGCTCGTCGCGGGGCTGTTGCGGCCCGAGGCGTGGGTCCTCGCGGCGCTGTGGTGGCTCTGGACGGTGCGGAGCGCCTCGCCGCGCGACCGGGTGTGGCTGACCGTGCTGACCGCGGCGGCGCCCGTGCTCTGGCTGGGCGTCGACCTCGTGGTGACCGGCGACGCGCTGTTCTCGTTCCACAGCACGAGCGCGCTGGCCGACGAGCTGCGCCACTCGGGCGGAGCCGCGCAGGTGCCGGGCGCGCTGGTCACCTACGTCGCGGGGACCATTCGCACGCCGGTGGCGCTGCTCGGGCTGGTCGGCGTCGTGCTGGCGTGGCTGCGCTACGGGCCGCGGCGCCTGGCGGTGCCGCTGGCGTTGCTGCTGGCGGGGAGCCTGATCTTCGTGCTCGCCGGCCTGGCCGGGTTCTCGCTCATCGAGCGCTACCTGACGGTGCCGTCGGCGGCGCTGTGCCTGTTCGCGGCCTACGCGCTGGTGGGTTTCACGACGCTGCCGGCGACCGACGGCTGGCGCCGGCCGTGGACGCGCCTGGCGGCGGTGGTGGGCGCGCTCGGGGTGGTCGCGGCGGTGGTGCTGGCCGCGACGAGCGTGGGACGCGTGCGCACCGAGCTGACCTTCGTCCGCACGAGCCACGACGACCTGGTGGCGATCCTGCGCGACCCGGCGGTGCGGGCGGCGCGGCGCTGCGGGCCGGTGGTGTTCCCCACCGATCGCCTGATCCCGGACACGCGGTGGATCCTGGACGCGCCGAAGTCGGCGGTGCTGGCACGGACGGCGCCGGGGCACCGGCCCTACGGGGTTGAGCTGTTCGTGTCGGGGCGGCGGGCGCTGGAGCGGTTCGGGTTCGCGGCGGGGATCCCGGCGAGCACGAACGTCCCAGCGCCGGGCTTCCGGGAGGTGGCGCGGAACCGGACGTTCGATGCGTGGGTGCGGTGTCGGTGAGCGGCTTTCGCGCGAGCCCACGCGCCCGGCGACCGAAACGCCACGCCGCAAGCCGGCTACCGCCCGAGAGCCACCCCCAGCTGCTCCAGCCGGTCCCACAGCGGCCCGTTGACCCGGAACGCCGTCTGGGCCGTCGCCCACTTGCGCAGCTCGAGGTCGGGGCGGGCGCGCGCTCCCGCGAACGAGCGCAGCGCCTCCACCCACGCGGACGCGTCCGGCGCACGCACCACCGCGCGCTCCCAGGTCGCGATCCCCGGAAGGTCGGGGGCAATCGTCCTCCGGCCCAGCCGCGCGTACTTGAGGATCCGGTACGGCAGGGCGGCGTCGTTGAACGGGGACCGCTCGAACGGGAGCAGCCCGACGTCGGCGGTGAGGATCAGCCGTGCCGCCTCGTCGTCGCTGCGGTGGCCGAGCCACACGATGTTCGGCGCCTCGCGGCACGCGACGTAGTCCGGATCCGACCCGCTCTGGTCGTCGCGCCACGCCCCGATGAGCAGCAGCACGAGCTGGTCGCCGAGCTCCTCGGCCACCTTGCGCACGAGGCCCCAGTCCATGCGCCAACCCTGGTGGCCGAGCGACACACCGACGACCGTGCCGGTGGGGTCGGGGGCAGGGAAGGAGTCGGCAGCGAGCGAGACGAGCGTGGGCGTGCGGCCCTCCTCGCGCTCGAGGCGCTCGAGCTCGGTCGAGGCCACGAAGGTCAGGTCGGACCGGTCGGCGGCGAGCTCGTGCAGCTCGACCAGCCGCTCCTTCGTGCGCCCCTGCGCGTCGTAGGCCTCCTCGTAGCGGTCCCAGCGCCCGTACCAGAGCTCGCTGCCCGGGTTGCGGTCCAGCAGGGCCCGCGCGAGCGGGTACTGGAACGGGTGGAAGATGACCACGACCTTGACCGTGCCGGGCAGCTTGAGCCGCCGCGCCTGGCCGACGGCCAGCGCGGACCCGAACCAGTCCGGCAGCCGCCCGAGCACCCCGTAGCGCACCCGCGGCGCCTCCACCGCGACGACGCCGGGGGCGCGCAGGAGGTCCTCGGCCTGGTCGCGCAGGATGAACTCCTCCAGCGTCCGCGGGAGCAGGAGAACCGCGAGGGGACGGCGATCGTCGTCCTTCACGCGGCGGACAGTAGTGGGGGTGAAGATCAGCCGGACGGACGACGGCGAATCGTCGCGTACCGCGGTGCTCTACCTTCAACCCGCCTTGTACGGGTATCTCAAGCGCCTTCTCCGGACGGGGGCCGCCTACCAGGCCTCCGACGTGGTGTCCGCGGCGTTCGGGCTCCTGCTGCTCCCGGTCTACACGCGGGCGCTCACGCGCTCGCAGTACGGCACCGCCGAGGTGCTGCTGACCGCGATCCTCACCATCTCGATCATCGTCCGCCTGGGCGGGATCGAGGCCCTCGTCCGGTACTACTACCTGCACGACGACCCCGCCGAGCGCGACCGCGTCGTCCGCACCGCGACCGCCTGGATCTTCGTCGCCAGCACCGCCGCCGCGCTGCTCATCGGCGCCTTCGGCGAGCCGCTCTCCAAGCTCGTGCTCGGCTTCCACGACGCCACGCTCATGTGGCTCACCGCCCTGGGGATCTGGGCCTACACGAACCTCGAGGCCGCCTACGCCGTCCTGCGCGTGGACGAGCGCGCCCGCCCGTACCTGATCGCCTCGATGACCAACGTGCTCCTGACCATCGGCCTGACCGTGGTGCTGGTCGTCCCGCTCGACCAGGGCGCCCGCGGCATGCTGCTGGGCAACTACGGCGCCAGCGCCGTGGTGCTGCTCGGCCTGTGGTTCCTGCTCCGTGGCCGCCTGGGCGTGCCGTCGGTCCGCGGGCACATGCCGCCGATGCTGCGCTTCGGCCTGCCCACCGTGCCGGCCGAGGTCTCGGTCTTCCTGCTCAACGTCATCGACCGCTTCTACATCTACCGCACCGGGCCCGGGGGACCGGGAGCCGCTGGGCTCTATTCGCTGGCGGTCAAGTTCGCCGCCGTGATCATCATGGTCGTGCGCGCCTTCCAGTACGCGTGGCCGCCGCTGGCCTACTCGGTCAAGGACGACCGCGAGGCCTCGCGTCTCTACGCCACCGTCACGACGTACTACGTGCTCTTCACCGGGTTGATCGTCGCCGGCATGACCCTGCTCGGCCGCTGGATCCTGCGCGTGTTCGCGGCGCCCGCGTTCTTCGGCGCCCACGAGGCCCTGCCCTGGGTCACGCTGGGCTGGGCGCTGTACGGCCTGTTCCTCATCCTCACCGTCATGGCCGGCCGGGCGAAGATCACGACGCGAAATTTCCCGGCCGCGGCGCTTGGGCTGGGGGTCAACGTGCTCGGGCTGGTCCTGCTCGTCGACCCGCTCGGCATCGCCGGCGCCGGCATCGCCCTGTGCGCGGCCTACGTGGCCATGGTCACCGCGATGTACCTGTTCGCGCGTCGCCTGTTCCCGGTGGCGTTCGAGTGGAGCCGCCTCGCCCACCTGGTGCTCGTGATCGGCGGCATCACCGTCGCCGGCGAGCTCCTGCTGCCCACCGCCGGCGCCGGCGGGTTCCTGGGGCGGCTGGTCGCGCTGGTCGCCATCCCGGCCGTGCTGGCGGCCACCGGCTTCCTGCGCGCGGGCGAGACGCGGCGCCTGCGCGCGCTGGTCTCGCGCGCGGGCGCGGCGCGTGCGGCGTAGGGCGGCGCTGGCCGCGGCGGCGGCTGTGCTGGCGCTCGCCGGCTGCGGTGGCTCGAGCAAGCCCGCGCAGCGCACGCTGCACGCGCAGCGGCTGCCGTTCACGTTCACCTATCCGCCCGCCTTCCGCGCCACCGCCCCGGCCCAGGGGCCGATCTACGCCCAGGTCGCGCTCGGCCCGCGCGACGCCCTGGCCGTGCGCCGCACGAGCGCCCGCGAGCTCGACCCCGACCAGTACCTGGACGGCCTGCGCGCCGGGTTCGCGCGCCAGGGCCTCGTCGTCGTGCAGCGCCGCGAGCGCCATTCCGGCCGCGACATGGGCGTGCTCGCAGTCGACGTACCCGCGTCCAACCCGGCCGCCGGCGGGCGCACGCCGCTGCACACGACGAGCTACTTCTTCGCCGGCGGGGGCGGGACCTGGCAGCTCGAGTGCCGGGCCGCGAGCCGCCGCGCGGAGGTGGGCCGGGCCTGCCGGCAGGCCCTCGCCACGCTGCGGTTCGGGTAGGGATAGGCGCTTCGCCGCCGAATCCGGGGGCGCACGGAATGCTCCTGGCCGACCCGCCCCCCAAGCCCACGCCCTCCACGGGCACCTACCGTCGTCGCCGTGCCGCCGCCCTGGGCGCGCTCGTGCTCGCGCTTGCCGCCGTCGTCGTCATGGGCATCTCACTGGCCGGCGGGGGCGCAGGGAAGAGCCGCGCCGCCACCGTGCAGCCGGCGCCGGCGCACCGTGGCCCGATCACGATCGAGTGGGTCGGGGACATCACGCCCGGATCGTCCCTGGGGGTGCCGCCGGGCAAGGGCAGCGCCCAGTTCGCAAACGTCCGGCGCCGGCTGCGCGCGGCCGACCTGACCTTCGGCAACCTCGAGGGCACCTACTCGGTCGGCGGCGCCTCGAAGTGCGGGAGCGGTGGCGGCCACGCCTGCTTCGCCTTCCAGGCCCCGCCCGACCACGCCGTGGCCTTGCGCCGCGCGGGCTTCGACGTCGTCAACCTGGCCAACAACCACGCCTGGGACTTCGGCGCGACCGGGCAGGCCCAGACCCGGGCCGCGCTGCGCAGGGCTCGCGTGGCCGCGACGGGGCGGCCGGGCGAGATCACGATCGTGCGCCGCGACGGGCTCCGGGTGGCGCTGCTCGGCTTCGCCGCCTATCCGTGGGCGAGCTCGCTCAAGGACCTGGGCGGCGCCCGCCGGCTCGTCCGGCGGGCGGCCAAGCGCGCGGACGTCGTCGTCGTGGCCATGCACGCCGGCGCCGAGGGCGCCGACCAGACCCACGTGCCCCAGGGCACCGAGATCGCCTTCGGCGAGGACCGCGGCGACAGCCGCGCCTTCGCCCACGCAGCCATCGCCGCGGGCGCCGACCTGGTGGTCGGCTAGGGCCCGCACGTGATCCGCGGCGTCGAGCGCTACCACGGACGCGTGATCGCCTACTCGCTGGGCAACTTCGCGGGCTGGAACAACTTCGGCCTGGGCGGCCCGCTGAGCGAGAGCGCCATCCTGCGCGTGCGCGTCGACGCCGACGGCCGCGTCCAGTCCACGCACTGGATCCCCATCCACCTGGACGGCCCGGGGATCCCGCGGGTCGAGCACGACGGCACGAGCAAGCAGCTGGTCGAGCAGGTCTCCCGGCAGGACTTCGGGCGCGCGGCGGGCATCATGCCTCGCACTTGAACGTCCACATCGTCGACCCGTCGGCCTACACGCCTCCCTATGACCGCGCGCTGGCGGCCGCGCTGGCGCGCGCCGGCGCCCGGGTCACGCTCGAGACCAGCCGCTTCGGCTACGGCCCGGTGCCGCGCGCCGACGGCTACGCGGTGGACGAGCGCTTCTACCGTTGGGCGCCGGGCGGCCCGGGCTCGCGCGCCCGCTTCGCGGCCAAGCTGGCCCAACACGTGCCTGACATGTTGCGGTACCGCAGCGCCGCGCGGAGCGCGGACGTCGTCCACTTCCAGTGGCTGACCGTGCAGCCGCTGGACGTCCACCTGCTGCCGCCGGTGCATCCGCTCGTGCTCACCGCCCACGACGTCCTGCCGCGCGAGCCCCGCCCGGGCCAACTCCAGGCCCAGCGGCGCCTGTACGCGCGGGTCGACGCCGTCGTCGTGCACTCGCAGACCGGAGCGGCGCGCCTGCTCGCGCTCGGGGTGCCCGAGGACCGCGTCCATGTCATCCCGCACGGCGCC
>Ga0157377_10000413_pt1 | contig 18560 bp, 18 predicted proteins | sample M55metaG_FD_121116 | JGI IMG/M metagenome (GOLD analysis project Ga0157377, IMG submission 121116) | Miscanthus rhizosphere microbial communities from Kellogg Biological Station, Michigan, USA - M5-5 metaG | ecosystem: Host-associated > Plants > Roots > Rhizosphere > Soil | place: USA: Michigan...
CCGGCGTCTCCGAGACCGGCGATCAGGTGACCGTGAGCGCCATCAACCGCAACTACAAGGGGCGCTCCGGCCCCGGCAAGCTGTGGCTCGCCTCGCCGCTGACCGTGGCGGCGTCGGCCTTCACCGGGACGATCACCGCCTATCGGCCGGGGATGTTCGTGGATTCGTTGGCCGTTCGCCGTTAGCGCCGTCGTGGAACGGCGGGCTTCAGCCCGCCGGAGTCGGCGGCCTGAAGGCCGCCGCTCCACGACCACGGCCGGCGGTCAACACTTCGACCCACTCAGCACGTTCTTGACCCGCCCTTGAGCCACTTTCGGCTCACCTCTTGACCCCCATAATTACCCACCAAAATTGATCTCCAGTTGAATCAGCAAGTTACGAGACTTCGTGACTTGGCCGAGGTCGTGCTGTAACGGCGCGTTCACAACAGTGGAAGGAGAACTGGTCTGAATGAAGCGCTCTCTCATGCTCCTGGTTTGTCTCCTGATCGTGCCGGCGGCGTTCGCCGGCGGTCCCAAGAAGGACAAGATCAAAAAAGCCAACAACGACAAGATCCCCGGGCAGTACATCGTGGTCCTCGAGGACCGTTACACCGACGTCGCCGCGATCGCTGACGAGCTGGTCGGCAAGCATCGCGGGCAGCTCAAGCATCTCTACGGCAAGGCGCTCAAGGGCTTCGCCGCGCGGATGTCGGAGGCGGACGCCAACGATCTCGCCGACGACTTCCGCGTGAAGTACGTGGAAGAAGACAGGGTGATGACCGCCGATACCACGCAGACCGGCGCGACGTGGGGCCTCGACCGCATCGACCAGCGCAACCTGCCGCTCGACGGCAACTACACCTACAACGTCAATGGATCGGGCGTGAAGGCGTACATCGTCGACACCGGCATCAACACCGCGCACACGCAGTTCGGTGGACGTGCCATCGACGGCTTCGACGCCGTGGACAGCGCGCTCCCCGCGGCCGACTGCAACGGCCACGGCACGCACGTCGCCGGCACGGTCGGCGGCTCGACCTACGGCGTGGCGAAGGGCGTGACGCTCGTCGCCGTCCGCGTACTCGACTGCAACGGCTCCGGCTCGAACTCCGGCGTCATCGCCGGCGTGAACTTCGTCACCTCCAACCATGCTGCCGGGCAGCCGGCTGTGGCCAACATGTCCCTCGGTGGCGGGATCTCGCAGGCGCTCGACGACGCGGTCAACGCCGCGGTTGCCGACGGCGTGACCTTCTGCGTGGCGGCCGGCAACGGCGATCAGTTCGGCAACCCGCTCAACGCCTGCGACGGCTCGCCGTCGCGCGTGGCCAATGCCCTCACCGTCAGCGCCACCGACTCCACCGACCGCAAGGCCTCGTGGGCGAACTACGGCACCTGTGTCGACATCTTCGCCCCCGGCGTGAACATCACCTCGTCGTGGTACTCGTCGACCACCGCCACCAACACCATCAGCGGCACGTCGATGGCCACCCCGCACGTCTGCGGCGTCGCGGCGCTTTATCTGTCGACCAATACCAGCGCCTCGCCGGCCACCGTGGCCAGCGCGCTGATCAAAAACTCCACGCCGAACGTGGTGGTCAGCCCGGGCACCGGCTCGCCGAACCGCCTGCTCTACGAGCTCTTCATCGGCGGCGGCGGAACCCCGGCGCCGACCATCTCCGGCTTCTCGCCCGCTTCCGGCGGCGCCGGCAGCAGCGTGACCATCACCGGCACGAACTTCACCGGCGCCTCGGCGGTCCGCTTCAACGGGCAGTCGGCGTCGTTCAGCGTCAACAGCTCCACGCAGATCACCGCCACCGTCCCGAACTGCTCGTCGTCCGGCACCATCTCCGTCACCACCGCCGGCGGCACCGCCAACAGCGCCGGCTCGTTCACCGTCACCGGATGCGGCGGGGGCGGGGCGCAACTGCTGCTCAACCCCGGCTTCGAGTCGGGCAACAACGGCCAGTGGGTCGTCACCTCGGGCGTCATCGACAGCTCCGCCGGCCGCCCGGCCCGCAGCGGCTCGTGGAAGGCCTGGCTCAACGGCTACGCCACCACGCACACCGACTCGGCGTACCAGACGGTGACCATCCCGTCCGGCTCGATCAGCGCCACCCTGACCTTCTGGGTGCGCATCGACACCGCGGAGACCACCACCACCACGCAGTTCGACAAGCTGCAGGTGCAGGTGCTCAACACCGCGGGGACGGTGCTGGCCACGCTGGCCACGTACTCGAACCTCAACGCCAACAGCACCTACGTGCAGAAGTCGCTCAGCCTGAACAGCTGGATCGGACAGACCGTCCGCGTCCGCTTCCTCGGGACCGAGGACAGCTCGCTGCAGACGTCGTTCGTCATCGATGACACCGCGCTGAACACCCAGTAACCAAACGGGGCGGCGGCTCTCGCCCGAGAGCCGCCGCTCACTAACGAACAGGGGGAAATGATGAAACGCCTTCTCATTCTCATTGTCATGGTCCTGGTTGCCACGTCCGTATTCGCAGGTGATTTCAAGAAGAACGACAACAAGATCCCCGATCAGTACATCGTGGTCTTCGACGACGCCGTCTCCGACGACGACGTGGTCGCGCTGGCCGAGGAGCTCTCGCTCAAGCACGGCGGCCTGAAGGACAAGGTGTACACCAAGGCCTTGAAGGGCTTCTCGGTGAAGATGTCCGAGGGGCAGGCCAGGAAGCTCGCCGATGACGAGCGCGTGGCGTTCGTGGAAGAAGACGGGGTGATGTCGATCGGCACCACTCAGACCGGCGCGACCTGGGGCCTCGACCGCATCGACCAGCGCGACCGTCCCCTGAACGGAACGTTCGTGTACACCCGCACCGGCGCGGGCGTGAAGGCGTACATCATCGATACCGGCATCCGGAAGACGCACACGCAGTTCGGCGGCCGGGCCATCGACGGCTTCGACGCCGTCGACGGATCGCTTCCCGCGGCCGACTGCAACGGCCACGGCACGCACGTCTCCGGCACGGTCGGCGGCAGCACCTACGGCGTGGCCAAGGGCGTCACCCTGGTCGCGGTCCGCGTCCTCGACTGCAACGGCTCCGGCTCCACCTCCGGAGTCATCGCCGGGATCGACTGGGTCCGCGGCAACCACGCTTCCGGGCAGCCCGCGGTGGCCAACATGAGCCTCGGCGGCGGCGCGTCCACCGCCCTCGACAACGCCGTCGTCAACTGCATCAACGACGGCGTGACCTTCGCCATCGCCGCCGGCAACAGCAACGCCAACGCCTGCAACTCCTCACCGGCGCGCGTGGCGGCGGCGATCACCGTCGGCTCGACCACCAGCAGCGACGCCCGCTCGTCGTTCTCGAATTACGGATCGTGCCTCGACATCTTCGCCCCCGGCTCCAGCATCACCTCGTCGTGGAGCACCAGCGACACGGCGACGAACACCATCAGCGGCACGTCGATGGCCACCCCGCACGTGGCCGGCGTCGCGGCGCTCTACCTGCAGAGCAACCCGAGCGCGTCGCCCGCCACCGTGCGCAACGCGCTGGTCAACAACTCGTCGCTCAACAAGATCTCCAATGCCGGCAGCGGCTCGCCGAACCGGCTGCTCTTCACGAATTACTAGAAATCAGAGCGGGTCACACGGAGGGCCCCGCCCCGTCGCGGCTTGCGCGTGCCGCGGCGGGGCAATTTTTTTTGTGGAGCGGCGGCCTTCAGGCCGCCGTCGCGCGTCTGCCGACAATCTCCGCCAGGTCGGCGGCGAAGCGCGCCGCGTCTCGCGGCGACAGCGCGGCAATGGTGACGCGGATGGCCGGCGGCGAGGCGAGGCGATACCGCTCGCCCGCGTTCACCGCCCACCCGCGCTGAAAGAGCGCCTGCACCACCGACGTTTCCTCGGATACCGGCACCCAGACGTTGAGCCCCGACATGCCGTGCGCCTCGATGCCGCGCGCGCGCAGCTCGCGCAGCAGCGCGGCGCGGCGCTCGGCGTACGCGCGCTCGGCCTTGGCCAGCTTCGCCTTCACGACGCGGTCGCGCAGCAGCGCCACCACGCGCCGCTGCAGGATGTGGCTCACCCAGCGGATGCCGAGGGTCTGGCGGCCGGCCACGCGGGCGATGGTCTGCGCGTCGCCGGCCATCAGCGCCAGGCGGAGGTCGGGTCCGAGGAACTTCGAGACGGAGCGGACCACGGCCCAGCGCGCGCGGCCGGCGACCAGCGTGACGTACGCGGCGCCGGCGACGGGGCCGGCGTGATCGTCCTCGATGACCAGCAGGTCGCCCTGCTTCTCGAGCAGCGCGCGCAGGGCTCGCGCGCGGCGCGGCGTGATCGCGGCGCCGGTCGGGTTCTGCGCGCGCGGCGTGACGATGAGCGCCTTCGCGCCGCCGCGCAGCGCGCGCTCGAGCGCGGTGGGAAGCAGGCCCTCGTCGTCCACTTCCACCGGCACCGGGACCAAAGCCAGCGCATGGAGCAGGTCGAGCACGCCGGTGAAGCAGGGATCCTCGACCAGCACGCGGTCGCCGGGGCGGAGCTGCTCGCGCAGCGCGCGCTCGATGCCGTCCAGCGCGCCGCTGACTACCGCGATCTGCGCCGCCGGCACGCCCTCCGCCGCGAACTGCGCCCTGGCCACGCGCACCAACTCGCGGTCGTTCAACTCCTGGTTGTACAGGCGCCGGTCGGCGAGGAAGCCGGGATCGGGATTGCCGGTGGCGAGGTCGCGCACGCCCTTCGGCAGCGGCGCCTCGGCCGGCGCGGCGACGGACGAGGCGGCGCGGATGCGCGTGCCGCGGCGGCGGCCCTCGGAGGTGACCACGCCTCGCTCCTGCAGCAAACGGAAGGCGGCGGCGACGGTGGCGCCGCTGACGCCGAGGTGCGCGGCGAGAGCGCGAACGGAGGGGAGGAGTTCGCCGGCGCCGGCGCGTCCGGCCGCCACCGCCTCCTCCACGCTCTCGGCGATCTTGACAGCGGTGCGCCCGGTGATGCTACTTTGTTCTAGCATATGAGCGACATTGTACTAGAACAAAACGACTCGCTGCAGACGCCGCGCACCACCGTCCGCCGCCTCGCCGCGCGCGGCGTCTACGACCGCGCCGCCATCTACGCCATCCTCGACGAGGCGCTCATCTGCCATGTCGGCTTTGTTGTCGACGGGCAACCGGTGGTCATCCCCACCATCCACACCCGGGTCGGCGACACCCTCTACTTCCACGGCTCCGCCGCCAGCCGCATGCTCCGCTCGCTGCGCAACGGCGTGGAGGCGTGCGTCACCGTCACGCTGCTCGACGGCCTGGTCCTGGCGCGCTCCGCGTTCCATCACTCGATGAACTACCGCTCGGTGGTGGTGATGGGCAACGGCCGCGAAGTCACCGACACCGATGAGAAGCGCCGCGCGCTCGACGCCCTGGTCGAGCACACCGTCCCCGGCCGCAGCGCCATCGTCCGCGCCCCGACCGCCTCCGAGCTGAAGCAGACGCTGGTCATCGCCCTCCCGCTGGCCGAGGCCTCGGCGAAAGTGCGCACCGGCCCGCCGATCGACGACGAGGAAGACTATGCGCTGGACGTATGGGCGGGCGTGGTTCCGCTGGCGCTGGTCAAAGGGGAGCCGGTTAGCGACGGGAGGTAGCGCGGTCTCGCGGTTGCGGGGTCTCGCGGTCCCGCCCGTCCCGAGACCGCGAGGCCTCGCTACCCCGCAACCTCGCAACCCCGCAACCCCGCTCTACATCCCTGACCACGGCGGCGCGATGCCGTTCATCCGCGCGTAGGCGATCGACTGGCCTAGGTGCTCGTGCAGGTGGTTGACGGCGGTCATGAACGCGGCGCGGGCGGTCATGTCGCTGCCGAACATCCGCACGCTCCGGTCCAGATCCGCGTCGGTGGTGTTCAGCATGGCGCCGCGGAGCTGGTCGAACGACTTGCGCAGCGCGTCGAGCACCCGCTCCTTCTCCGCGATCTGCTCCAGCGACTCCGCGCCGGTGGCCACCGGCTTGCCGGTGATCGCCGCGGCGGTGAAGTAGTTGCCGCCGGCGACGTGCATGAAGACCTCGCTGACCGAGCGAACGCCGCGCGCCGGGCGCCAGGAGTACTTCGAAGCCGGCATCACCATCGCCAGCTGCATCGTCTTCTTCTCCACGTCCTCCAGGTCCCGCAGCAGCTCCGCGCGCAGGCCGCTCTTCGGCACGGCGGGCGCCGGCGCGGGCGCCGCTTTCACGGTACGCGCGGACGACACGACGGGCGCGGCGAGCAGAGTCGCAGCGACGAGGATGGGAACGAGGCGCATTCGGTGGGATCTCCTTCGGACGGGCAGTGGGCGAAAGAGTACCCCGCCGCGAGCGCGCGGGCAACGCGCCGAACGGTTACAACTGGTCGATGATCGCCTGCGCCGAGTTGTTCAGCGCGTCGGCGTCCGCGGACGGGATGCGTCCGCTGCGCTCCATCGCGTCGACCTCGTGCTGGAAGGCCTCGAGATGGTTGACCGCCGTATTCTGGTGGTCCTTCTCCAGCGCTTCGAGCGCGCCGATCAGCTTGGTGGCCAGCGAGGTGCGCTCGCCCTGCGTGAAGTCGTTGTTGCCCGCCACCGTGTTGACCTGCTGGAAAAGCGAAAAGAGGTCGGTCTGCGGGTCGGCGTACAACGGAAAAGACGCGACCAGACAAAGCAGCGCCAGTCCAATGGACGCGCCGCGCGTTCTGCGAGTGCTCATAGTCTCTCTCTCCTCTGCTGAAGCTTGCTGAAGGCTTGGGGAGTCCCCGTATATCACCGATGCCCGATCCTTGCCAAAAGCGAGTGATCCGTTACCATGCCGGCCGTGCGCCTCGACCGCCGCCAGATCGGCTTCCTCGTCCGCTTCGTCGTCGTCCTCACCGTCCTGTTCGTCGCCATCTGGCTGCCGCCGGTCGACCGCGGCGTGATCGTCCCCTTCACCCGCGGCCTGACGCGGGTCTCGGCCGCGATCCTCAACGTGCTGGGGGAGGGAGTGGTGGTTTCCGGGACGGTGATCCAGGGAAAGGCGTTCGCCGTCGACATCAAGGGCGGCTGCAACGGCGTGGAGGCGATGCTGCTGCTGTGCGCGGCGATCGCCGCGTTCCATGCGCCGTGGCGCGCGCGGCTGCTCGGGCTGCTCGCCGGCTCCGCGGCGCTGATGGCCTTCAACCTGATCCGCATCGTCTCGCTCTACATGATCGGCGTGCGGTGGCGGACGCTCTTCGAGACCTTCCACCTGGCGATCTGGCAGACGATCATGTTCGCCGTGGCGGCGACCATCTTCGCCGTCTGGAGCGGGCGCTTCGCCCCGCGGCATGTGGCTGCGCGTCCTTAGGTTCGTCGCCGCACTGATCGTGGCGGCGTGGACCTGGTACAACCTGACGCCGCTCTACGACCGCGCCCTGGCGGCGGTGGCCTCGCCGCTGCTGAAGATCGACCGCCGCTTCGAGGGGGCAGAGGTGGTGGCGGTCGACCGCATGATCCGCGTCGGCGGTTTCGTCGTTCCGTACGCCGACATCCCCGCCGACCAGCTGACCTACAACGTCATCCTGCTCGCCGCGCTCTTCGCTTCGAACCGCGGGCCACTGCGCGGCCGCAACGTCCGCGCGTTTCTGCTGTCGCTGGCCATCGTGGTCGTTTTGCACGTGGCCGGCGTTCTACTGTCCGTGGAATCGACCTACTCTGTGCGGATGGGCGCCTGGAGCGCGGAGCGCTACGGCACCGTCGCCCGCTACCTCTGGCTCTACTCCGAGATCTTCTACCGCCTGGTCGGCATGTTCGGGGTAGTCGTCCTCTGCTGGTGGTCCAGCATGGACCGATCATGAGGACGGGCTGACCGGTGGCCATCCTCCGATTCGCCGGCGAGGGTGATCCGCGGCTTATGCTATAACAGCATAGTGCAGTATCCGCGAACGCTCGGCCTGTTCCTGATGCTGGCCGCCCTCCCTCTGGCCGCGCAATCGATCGACAACGCTCGCTCGTGCGACATCGCCGTGACGCCCGCCGCCACGCTGCTGCTCCCGTACTTCGAAGTCGACACCTCCGCGGCGGTTGGAACGGGGTCGAGGACACTCTTCACCGTCACCAACACCTCGCGCTATCCGCAGATCGCGCGTGTGACGTTGTGGACCGACTGGGGCTACGCGGTGCTCTCGTTCCACCTCTTCCTCACCGGCTACGACGTGCAGGGGATCGATCTGTATGACGTGCTCGTGCGCGGCATCGTCGCGCCTCTCGCGGGAGTCCGCGGCGGCACCGACCTCGACACGCCGCCGGGGACGGCGATCGACGCGACCGGTTCCATCCCGTTCGAAAACACATCCAATCCGAATTTCCTTACCGACGGCCGAGGTCCTTTCGTCACCTGCAGGTTGCTTCCGGGCGTCCTCCCGGACGATGTGCTCGTGGCGGCCAGGAATGCATTGAGGTCCGGCTTCGGCTTCGGCTTCACGTGCGGTACCCGGCAGGTTGGCAGCAACCAGAATCCGCTTGCGCATGGATACGTCACGATCGACGTCGTGTCGTATTGCGCGCCGCTCTTTCCCGACGGCCCGCGCGGGGACTACTTTGTCGGCGACTACGCGCCGCTGCTCTTCGACAACGTGCTGCTGGGCGATTACCAGCAAGTCGGCGCCACCCCGATCTCCTCTTACGTCCCTTCGCCAGTCGACGCGCAGGGCAGTCCGATGGTCCACATCCGTGCCATTCCCGAGGGAGGACTATCCGGTGCGAGCGGCGGCGCGGCCGTGCCCACGAACCTCCCGTACACGTTTTACGATCGCTACACGCCGGCTGGCGCGCGAACGGCCGACCGGCGCCAGCCGCTCCCGTCGATGTGGGTCGCACGCTACATTCAGGGGGGCAGCGGGGAATTCGTCACCGAGCTCAAGATCTGGCGTGAAGGCGTGACCGGGAGCCCGCTCGTTTGTTCCAGCTTGCAGCTCAACTCGAAGATCCACATCACCACGATGGTGCGCTTCGATGAGCACGAGAACTCGTCGGGGCTGAAAGTGGACCAGGTATGCGACGTATGCATTCCGACCCCATATGCCACGACTTCTGCTTTGCGCATGCCGACGACGACGTCGATCCTGGCGCCGCTCTTCGGCAACGACCTCGGCGGCTGGATGTTCCTCAATCTCAGCAGCGGCTCGGCGCATATCAATTTCGGCGATCCAATGTGCAATCCGGCACTGAGCGCGCAGCGCCATGGCTTCGGTTACTGCTCTGCAACGCCAACGCTTGGCGCCAGCGGATCGCGCACGACCACGCAGAGCTGGGTAGTCGGTTCGATGTTCGGCACGCCCGGCGGCAATCGCCTGAAGCTCGACTTCGACGCGGCTTGGCTCGGCAACGGATGCACCCCCGCCGCGCAATGGGGCGGCACGATCGCTCCGTCGAACCACGACGCGGGCGCACTGGTCTGCCCCGGCGGCATGGCGAAGTGCGGCGCCGGCACGAAGCCGCGCAGGGAGACTCCTTGAAGAGAGAGGGGAGAGTAATTGGTGCGAAAGGGGGGACTCGAACCCCCACGGCTGTTAACCACTGGCTCCTGAAACCAGCGCGTCTACCAGTTCCGCCACTTTCGCACTCCAGGGTGGGACCGCGATTCTCGACAGCAGGCCTAGGAATGTCAACGCCGTGATCGATATTCCAGTCATCCTGCGCGATAAACTCTGTACAGTGCACTCCACCGAACCCGCCCCGGCCATGCTCGAGCCAGCGAAACCGACTGTCGTGCCGGCCCCCGCGCCGCGCGAAGACGTTGGCGCGGAGATCTGGAATCTCCCCAACTCGCTGACGCTGCTCCGCATCTTCCTGGTGCCGTTCCTGGTCGTCGTCCTCCTGACCAAGTACTCCAACTTCCTCGGCCTCGGCATCTTCCTCGTCGCCGCCATCACCGATTACTTCGACGGCTACTTCGCGCGGCGGATGAAGAAGATGACGCGCATGGGCGCGCTGCTCGACCCGATCGCCGACAAGCTGCTGATGTCCGCCGCCTTCATCTCGCTGGTCGAGCTCGGGCTGGCCCGCGCCTGGATGGTGGTGATCATCATCGGGCGCGAGTTCGCCGTCTCCGGTCTGCGCTCCATCGCCGCGCAGCAGGGAGTGACCATCGCCGCCTCGCCGCTGGGGAAGACCAAGACGGTGGCGCAGGTGGTGGCGATCTCCCTGCTGATCGTCGGCTACGAGCTCGGCGAGTTCAAGTTCATCGGCGAGCTGGCGCTCTGGGTGGTGATGCTCTTCGCGCTCGTCTCGGGCGTGGAGTACTTCATCCGCTTCACGCACGCCGTGCTGCGCGAGCGCCGCCGCTAATCGAGCGACTCGAGATTGGCTAGCATCGTCTCGATGCGGTTGCGGATCTCGCCCCGTTCCTTCTGGTAGCGCTCGCAGTCGTCTTCCAGCGACGAGAGCTTTTCCGAGGCGTCGGTCTGCTCGCGCAAACGCCCCTCGGCCTCGTCGAGCTTCGCGCGCAGCGCGTCGCGCTCGCGGCGCAGCTCCTGGATGGTGGCGATGGCCTTCTCCACCCGCTCGTGCAGCCGTCCGAGAATCTCGCCTTCTTCGGTGCCCGCCAGGGGCAACTGATCGTCTTTCGTCTTTTTCATAGCACCTTCACCGGGAGCATCGCCGCCAGCCGCGAGGCGAGCTGCTGCTGCAGCGCGGTCACCTCGTCCTGCGTGAGCGAGCGGTCGAATGCCTGATACCACATGCCGAGCGTGGTTTTGATCGTGTTGTCGTCGGGCTCGAAACGGTCGCGCAGCCCGACCTCGTGCAGATATTCAATGTCGAAGGAACGGATGGTGTCGATGATCCGCTGGTAGGGGAGATCGCGGCCGTGCGTGATGGCCAGGATCATCGGGACGCCGGGGAAGCGCGCCACCGGCGCCATGGTCCACTCCGCCGACGACGCGGCGAGCAACGCGTCGATGTCGATCTCCGCGGCGAGCACGTCGCCTTTCCCGGATGCGACGACTCCGAGACTGGCGATGTTGCGCTCGCCGCTTCGCGCGTCCGCTGACTTCCTGGGGCGCAGCCACGGCTGGTCCGATGGGCCGTACGTCAGCGTGACGTGGAACTTCGCAGCAATCTGGTCGACCACGCCCTTCAGATCGAAAAAGTCGACGGCGCGCTTTGCGTCGCCCCAGAACTCGCCGACGGAGCCGAACATCACCATCGCCGCGCGGCGATGCTCGCGCACGCCGTCGCCCGCGCGGTGATACGTGCGGCCGACCTCGAACAGCGCGCCGTCGCGCGTGCCGTACGAACGGTTGTAGGCGACGTTCTCCATCAGCCCCGGCACCAGCGAGAGGCGCATGGCGGTGATGTTCTCCGAAAGCGAGTTCGTGATGTTGAGCGCGTCGTCGCTGTCGAGCTTCGGGCCGAACGAGTAGTTGACCGCCTCGGACAGCCCGCAGCCGGCCAGGAGGTCGCGGATGGCGTCCTGCGCCACGTCGATCGCCTCGCGGCGGACGTCGCCGGTGGTCAGCCGCGGCAGCGACGCCGGAACGTTGTTCAGCCCGAAGAAGCGAAGCACTTCCTCGACCAGGTCCATCTCTTCATGGATGTCGCCGCGGTACGTCGGCACCGTGACCAGCAGTCCGTCGTGCGCCGTCTCCGCGCCGAAGCCGAGGCGGCGGAAGAGCTCGAGCGCGTAGCCGTCGCCGACCGCGCCGCCCGACTGCTCGTGCAGCTTGGCCGAGCGGAGGCGGATGGTTTTCTGCGTCACCGGCGCGGCAACCACGTCGATGGGCGCCTCGGCCGTGCCGCCGATCATCCGCGCCGCTTCCAATGCCGAAGCGAGCGTGTCGTTCGGATCGACGCGGCGCTCGAAGCGATACGACGCGTCGGTCTTCAGCCCGAGCCGCCGCGCGGTGCGGCGGATGACGGACGGATCGAACCAGGCGCACTCGAGCAGCACGTTCTTCGTCGTCGCGGTGATCTCGGAGTCGAAGCCGCCGATGATGCCGCCGAGGCCGATGGGGCGCTTGGCGTCGGCGATGACCACGGTCTCGGGATCGAGCTTGCGCGTCTCGCCGTCGAGGGTCTTGATCGTCTCGCCCGGCTTCCCGGCGCGGACGATGATGGTCTGCTCGGCGAGCTTGTCGAGGTCGTACGCGTGCAGCGGATGGCCGAGCGCGGCCATGACGTAGTTCGTAGCGTCGACGATGTGGTTGATCGGTCGGAGGCCGATCGCTTCCAGGCGCCGCTGGATCTCCGGCGGGGACGGATGCGCCGAGACGTCGCGGATGACGATGGCGCTGAAGCGCGAGCACATCTCCGGCGCTTCGATGCGAATCGTCGCCGATCCGCTCCCGCTCGCCGCTCGCTGCTCGCCGCTCGCCGGTGGCCGCACTTCCCGCCCAAGCGCCGCCGCCAGCTCGCGCGCCATGCCGAGATGCGACATCGCGTCGACGCGGTTGGTGGTGATCTCCAGGTCGAAGACCGTATCGTCGCCGTGCTTCTCCACCGCCTCGATGGCGTGGCCGATCTCGGTCAGGCGGCGTCCGAGCTCGTCGTCGCCGAGGTCGGAGAGGTCGATGTAATCGTTGAGCCAGTGGCGCGAGAACTTCATCGGGGCGGGGATTGTATCGTCACGCGCCGCAGCACGTCCTCCGCGGCGTCGTGCGGATTGTTGCGCTTGCGCACCACGTCGTCGAGGACCTGGTCGAAGTTGGGCGTGGCGGCCAGCAGCCGGTTCATGAAGCGTTCCTTGAGCAGCGTCTCGACGCGGATGCGGACGCGCTCGCGGTTGCGGCGATCGAGCTCGCCGGACGACTCGAGATACGCGCGGTGCTGCGCGATGGCGGCGTCGAGGTCGTCGATTCCTTTGCCCGCCGAGGCCACCGTCTTTACGATCGGCGGCACGTAGTCGCCGTGCTCCTCGACCAGCGACATCATCATCGTCACCTCGGTCACGGTGCGGTCGGCGCCGGGGCGGTCCGCCTTGTTCACCACGAAGATGTCGCCGATCTCCATGATGCCGGCCTTGATGGCCTGGATATCGTCGCCCATGCCGGGGACGAGCACGACCACGTTGGTCTGCACGGTGCGGATGACTTCCACCTCGTCCTGGCCGACGCCGACCGTCTCGACGATGACCACGTCGAAGCCGGAGGCGTCGAGCAGGTCGACCACGTCATTCGTCGCCTTCGCCAGCCCGCCCATGAAGCCGCGCGTGGCCATGGAGCGGATGAAGACGCCGCGGTCGGTGTAGAGCTCGGCCATCCGGATGCGGTCGCCGAGGATCGCGCCGCCAGTGAAGGGCGACGTGGGATCGACGGCGATGATGCCGACGCGCTTGCCCGCCGCGCGGTAGTGCTTCGCCAGCGCGGCGACGAGCGTCGACTTGCCCGCGCCCGGCGAACCGGTGATGCCGACCACGCGCGCGCGTCCGGTCGACGGATAAACCTCGGCGAGCAGCCGCTCCGCCTTCGGATCCTCGCGCTCGACCAGCGAGACGGCCTGCGCCAGAGCGCGGTAGTTACCGGTAAGAACGCCTTGCGTAAGTTGTTCGGTCGTTGCCATCGGCTCGAGGACAGGATGACGGAATGACGGGACGTCCGGCGTTCAGGCCCGTCATCCCGTCATCCCGTCTCCGTCCTATCCTTCCGCGAGCAAATTGCGCGCAATGACCATTCTCTGAATCTCCGAGGTTCCTTCGCCGATGGTGCAGAGCTTCACGTCGCGGTAGTACTTCTCGGCCGGGAACTCCTTGATGAAGCCGTAGCCGCCGAAGATCTGCACGCCCTTCTCGGTGCAGCGCACCGCGACCTCGGAGGCGTAGAGCTTGGCCATGGCGGAAAACTGCGTCACGCGCTCGCCGGCATCCTTCATCGTCGCCGCGCGGTAGGTGAGGAGGCGCGCGGCGTCGATCTCCGTGGCCATGTCGGCCAGCATGAACTGGATGGCCTGGAACTCGGCGATCGACTTACCGAACGCGGTGCGCTGCTTGGCGTAGTTGCGCGCCGCGTCGTACGCGCCGCGCGCCACGCCGAGCGACAGCGCGGCGATGGAGATGCGCCCGCCGTCGAGCACTTTCATGGCGTCGTTGAAGCCGTAGCCGACCTTGCCGAGGACGTTGGCGTCGGGGACGCGGCAGTCTTCCAGCACCAGCTCCGCCGTGTCGGAGATACGCATCCCCAGCTTGTTCTCCTTCTTGCCCGGGCGAATGCCCTTGCGGTCCATCTCCACGGCGAAGGCGGTGATGCTCTTCTTGCCGTCCTCCTGGCCGGTGACGGCGAGGACGACGGCGATGTCGGCGTAGGTGGCGTTGGTGATGAAGTTCTTGGTGCCGTTGAGCACCCACTCGTCGCCGTCCTTCACGCCGTTCGTGCGCAGCCCCTGCGCGTCGCTGCCGGAGCCGGGCTCGGTCAGGCCCCAGGCGCCGATCCACTCGCCGGAGGTGAGCTTCGGCAGCCATTTCTTTTTCTGCTCCTCGTTGCCGGCCAGGTAGATGTGGCCGGTGCCGAGGGAGTTGTGCGCCGCGACGCTGAGGGCGAAGCCGCTCTCCACCGCGCCCAGCTCTTCGATGATGTTGACGTAGTCGATGTACGAGAGCCCCGCCCCGCCGTACTCCTCGGGGAAGATGGCGCCGAGGAGACCCAGCTCGCCGGCCTTCTTGAAGGTGGGGACGTCGAAGTGCTGCGCTTCATCCCACTCGTTGATGTGCGGATGGATCTCGCTCTCGGCGAACTCTCGCACCATGTCTCGAATCTGCAGTTGCTCGTCGGTCAGACGGAAATCCATTCACACTCCTGGCGACCAGATTGGCTCGGCGACAAGCGGGGCAGGGCGCCCCTCGGTCGGGGTCGAGATTCTAGCACCGCGATAAGATCCCCGCATGAACGGCGACGAACGGGAAGACACCACCATCTACAAGGCCGTGATCAACGACGAAGAGCAGCGGCCGCTCAGCCTCCGGAAAAAGATGGAGGAGATGGGCTACAAATGAGCGACGCCGAGCGCCAGGCGCGCATCGATCTCGCCGCCTGCTACCGCCTCGTCGCGCTGTACGGCTGGGACGACCTCATCTTTACGCACATTTCCGTGCGTGTCCCGGGGCCGGAGCACCACTTCCTGATCAATCCGTACGGGCTGCTGTTCGAGGAAGTGACCGCGTCGAACCTGATCAAGATCGATCTCGACGGTCGCAAAGTCGAGGAGAGCCCGTACGACGTCAACCCGGCGGGCTTCAACATCCACAGCGCGATCCACGCCGCCCGCGAGGACGCGAAATGCGTCCTCCATCTCCACAGCCTCGACGGCATCGCCGTCTCCGCGCAGCCGAACGGGCTGCTCCCGCTGTCGCAGCAGTCGATCTTCGTACTGGCGTCGCTGGCGTACCACGACTACGAAGGGGTCGCGCTGAACGAGGAGGAGCGCCCGCGGCTGGTGCGCGACCTCGGCGACAGGAACTTCCTGATGCTGCGCAACCACGGGCTGCTGACCGTCGCCGACAACGTGCCGGACGCCTTCCTCTTCATGTACCTCTTCCAGGCGGCGTGCAAGATCCAGATCCGCGCGCAGGCCGGCGGCGGCGATCTGATTCACGTCGATCCGCGCATCATCGCCGGCGCCACCGCGCAGGCCAAGCAGGTCACGCGCGGCGCGGGCGGCGCGCTGGCGTGGCCGGCATTGCTGCGGAAGCTCGACCGCGTCAATCCCGGCTACACGGGATAGCGAAAACTCCGCTGCCGTCCGTCTTCTGTTGCAAAGGAGATCCGATGCGCTCCTCGTTCGCCGTCGGTCTGATGGCCGCGATCATCACCTCGGGTTGTGCCTTCCGCCAGCACGCGCGCTTCTGCGGCCCCGGATATCCGCAGATGCCGGATGACTGGACGCTGACGCAACGCCGTGCGGAGCTCGAGCGGATTGCGCCGTTCGACGACATCGACGCGGTGTGCAAGGCGCACGATCTCTGCTACATCGACAAAGGAGCGTCCGAGGAGGCCTGTGACAGCGCGCTGATCGAAAGCGTCAAGCGGCTCGAGCTGAGGACCGGGTGCGACAACGTCGCCGGCGACATCACCACGTGGTTCATCGCCTTCCATCCGTCGGTGACAAAAGGGAATCGCGCCCAAGCTTTCAGCGATGGAGCAATGAAGGTCATCGCCTCCCCGCTGATCGGCGGGATGGTCGTGCTCCACGGCGTGCTGCAGCTCTTCGGCCGCGCCGGACGCGACGAGCCATGCTGCGACCGCACGAACTTCCTGAGCAATTCCTCCGGCCCGTGCTATCCGAAAGACGCCAGCCCTGCCCGCCTGCGCGTGATGGAAGCACTCGTGCCGTATGCCGCGGAACCGGCGCTTTACTTCGAGTCGCTGCTGCCGGCTCCCCAGGAGTTGGCGGCGCGCAGCCAGACGCGCGTTCCGCCGGACGAGCCGACTCTGGCCTTCCTGTTCGACAGCACCTTCGGCCTGACCTCCGGCGTGGTGTTCACCGAGCGAGCGATGTACTTCAAACCGATGAGAGGACCGCGCGGCTCCATTCCGTTGAACGAGATTCGCGACATCGTGGAAGAGCCGTTCGGCGTGACGGTCAACGGATCGCACCATGTGCACGTGACTGGTACCAGTTCGTCTACGCTCGCGTCCATCATCCGAGCCGCCCGCGACGCGGCCACATTCGCGCCGGACCCTTAGGCGTCGCTCTCCTGCAGCCGCCGCTCGTGCGCCTCCAGCAGGTCGCTGCGGGTGAGGAAGCCGGCCAGGCGCCGCGTGTCGTCACGCGCCACCACCGGAAGGCGGCCGACGTTCTCGCGGACCATCTGGTCGGCGGCTTCGCGCAGCGAATTGTCGAGGAAGATCACCGCCGGCGGCCGGGAGATCAGGTCGGCGGCGCGCGTCGACTCGGGATGGGACGGATCGAGGAAGTCGCGCCGCGTGACGACGCCGAGGAGCCTGCCGGCGTCGTCGACGACCGGAAATCCCTGATGCGACGCCGCGAGGGCGCGGAGGGCGGCGATCGGCTCGCCGGCGCGCACGGTGACCACGTCGGTCGAGCAGGCGTCCGCCACGCTGATCAGGTCGAGGAAGTCGGCGGCGTACTCCGCCGGGACGCGCACGCCGCGGCGCGCGAGCTTCTCGGTCATGATCGTGTTGCGCATCAGCAGCGACGAGACCAGATAGCCCGCCGTGCAGCCGCCCAGCAGCGGCAGCAGCCCGAGCGGCTGCAGGGTGGTCTCGAAGGCGAAGACGACCGAGGCGAGCAGCGCGCGCGAGGCGCCGGCGAACATCGCCGCCATCCCGACCAGCGCGCAGATGCGCAGGTCGAGCGCCAGCGACGGGAAGGCGAGATTGACCACCTCGCCGAGGACCACGCCGGCGCCGCCGCCGATGGTGAGCAGCGGCGCCAGCGTTCCGCCCGAGGTTCCGCTGCCGAGCGAGATGGCCCAGGAGAGGAACTTCATCGTGCAGAGCAGGAGCGCCGCTCCGCCGACCAGACGTCCCGAGACCAGATCCTCGATGTTCGTGTAGCCGACGCCGAGGGTGCGCGGCGCGAAGATCCCGATCGCGCCGACCGCCAGCCCGCCGATGGCCGGCCACCACATCCAGTGCACCGGCAGATGTTCGAAGAGGTCTTCTACGGAGTAGACGATGCGCGTGACGGAGACCGACAGCGCGCCGACCACCGCGCCGAGGACCGCGTAGATCGCCAGCGCGGCTTCGCCCGGACGCTGCACTGCCGGCATGGCGAAGGCGGGGACGTAGCCGACGAAGCCGATCCGCACCGCCGCCGCGGCCACCGCGGCCAGCGAGACGGCGATGATCGAGCGCGGACGCAGCTCGAACAGCAGCAGCTCGATGGCCAGGAGAACGGCGGAGACGGGGCTGCCGAAGGTCGCCGCCATACCCGCCGCGGCGCCGGCGGCGAGCAGCGTCTTGCGCTCCATCGCCGTCATCTTCACGAACTGTCCGACGGCCGAGCCCATCGCGCCGCCGGTGGCGATGATCGGTCCCTCCGCGCCGAACGGCCCGCCGGTGCCGATGGAGATCGCGGCGGACAGCGGCTTGAGGAAGGTGACGCGCAACGGGATGCGGCTCTCGTTCAGCAGCACCTGCTCCATCGCCTCGGGGATGCCGTGGCCGCGGATGGCCTTCGACCCGTAGCGGGCCATGACGCCGACGATCAGCCCGCCCGCCGCCGGGACGAGCAGCACCAGCCACCCGAGGTGGTTTCCGGCCGGCGAGACCGGCCGCGCGGAGAACCGCCCGTAGAAGGCGACGTTGGTGACGAGGTGAATGAGCGCCACGAGCAGCTGCGCCACCAGCCCGGCCACGATCGCCAGCACGACGCCGGCGGCGGCGATGAACACCGCGCGTTTGTCGAAGAGCGCGCGCTCCACGGGGATGCGCACGTCGTCGAGAAGAGGCTGCATGGCGGGGGCGACCGGTACACGGTCGTCGCGATTCATTGGATCCAATACAATTGTCGGCTCCGCTCATTTATTGCCTACGCCGGCCGTGGAACAAGCGAGCAGGTTAGCGAGCGGCGAGCAGCGGCTAGCGGCGGCCTTCAGTTAGCGTGAGTGGAGCGCCGCCGTCCCGGCGGCTGGCCCGGCGGCGTCCCGCCGCCGCCGAGAGCGAGACGCTCTCGGGCCAGCCGGCGAGGACGCCGGCGTTCCGCTTTGCAA
>Ga0157377_10000414_pt1 | contig 18520 bp, 28 predicted proteins | sample M55metaG_FD_121116 | JGI IMG/M metagenome (GOLD analysis project Ga0157377, IMG submission 121116) | Miscanthus rhizosphere microbial communities from Kellogg Biological Station, Michigan, USA - M5-5 metaG | ecosystem: Host-associated > Plants > Roots > Rhizosphere > Soil | place: USA: Michigan...
ATTTCGGCTCGGATTCAACAAGACGTGGCACTCTCGCTGGTTCGCCGGCAAGACCTACGCCGAGACGCTGCATCGCGATCTGAAGCTCCGCGACGATCTGAAGAAGCGTCTTTCCCACGCCGGGGTCTCGGAGATCGACATCGAGCGCACGGCGAACAAGATGCGCATCAACATCTACACCTCGCGGCCGGGCATCATCATCGGGCGCAAGGGCGCCGAGGTCGACAAGCTCCGCGACGAGCTGCAGAAGCTGGTCAACGGAGAGGTCTACATCAACATCCAGGAGATCCAGCGTCCGGAGCTCGACGCGCAGCTGGTGGCCGAGAACATCGCCACCCAGCTCGAGCGCCGCATCGCCTTCCGCCGCGCCATGAAGAAGGCCATGGAGTCGGCCTTCCGCTTCGGCGCCAAGGGGATCAAGGTCCGCGTGGGCGGACGCCTCAACGGCGCGGAGATCGCCCGTTCCGAGTGGTACCAGGACGGACGCCTCCCGCTGCACACCCTCAAGGCCGACATCGACTACGGCCTGGCCCTGGCCCGCACCACCTACGGGATCATCGGCGTCAAGGTGTGGATCTTCAAGGGCGAGATGGCCAAGGCACGCTCGCGCCGCCGCCCGCAGTAGGCAGTAAGGATCACGGAGACACGTCATCATGATGATGCCGAAGAAAGTGAAGTTCAGAAAACAGCAGCGCGGCCGTCGCCGCGGGCTGGCCACGCGCGGGCAGAAGATCTCCTTCGGGGATTTCGGCCTGCAGGCGCTGGAGGCCGGGTGGGTGACCGCGCGGCAGATCGAGGCGGCCCGTATCGCCATGACCCGCCACGTCAAGCGCGGCGGCAAGATCTGGATCCGCATCTTCCCGGACAAGCCGGTCACCAAGAAGCCGCTCGAGACCCGCATGGGCAAGGGCAAGGGCGCGCCGGAAGAATGGGTATGCGTGATCAAGCCGGCGCGCATCCTCTATGAGATGGAGGGTGTGACGCGGGAAGTGGCCGAGGAAGCGTTCCGTCTGGCGGCGCACAAGCTGCCGATCAAGACCCGCTTCGTCAGCCGCGCGGAGATGGAGGTGGGGCAGTGAAACCGGTCAAGGCAACCCAGCTCCGCGAGAAGAGCGTGGACGAGCTGCACACCCGCGAGCGCGAGCTCTCCGAGCAGCTCTACAAGCTGCGTTTCCAGCGCGCCACCGGGCGGATGGAATCGCCGGCGCGGATGCGCCAGGTCCGCCGCGAGATCGCGCGCATCAAGACCCTGTTGAACGAAAAGGCGAGGGCGTAGTCCATGGCAACAACCGAAGAAAAGAAGAAAGTGGAGCGCACCAAGGTCGGCGTGGTGGTCTCCAACAAGATGACCAAGACCGTGGTGGTCGCCGTGGAGAACATCACCCAGCACGGGATGTATCAGAAGTACATCCGGCGCACGAGCAAGTTCCTGGCGCACGCCGAAAACCCGCTCAACGTCGGTGACCGCGTCCTCATCGAGGAGACCCGGCCGCTGTCGAAGCGCAAGCACTGGAACGTGAAGGAAGTCCTGGAGAAGGCGAGCTAGTCATGATTCAGATGCGCACAATCCTGAACGTCGCCGACAACACCGGGGCCAAGAAGATCTCCTGCATCAAGATGCGGGGCGGCTCCACCGCCGGCCAGTACGCATACATCGGCGACATCATCACCGCCTCGGTGAAGGAAGCCTCGCCGGACGGCACGGTCAAGAAGGGGGCGGTGGTCAGGGCCGTCATCGTCCGCACCGTCAAGGAGCTCCGCCGTCGGGACGGCTCCTACATCAAGTTCGACGACAACGCGGCCGTGCTGATCAACGATCAGAACGAGCCGGTGGGCACCCGCGTCTTCGGGCCGGTGGCCCGCGAGCTCCGCGAGCGGAAGTTCATGAAGATCATCTCGCTCGCCCCGGAAGTGATCTGAGGAAGCCATGTACGGAAGAACAGTCAGACTGAAGGAACAGACCTTCACCAAGCCGCACGTCAAGAAGAACGACACCGTGGTGGTGCTCTCGGGCAAGGACCGCGGCAAGCAGGGGAAGGTGCTGCGCGTCAACCCGTCCAAGGGGACGGCCATCGTGGAACGGGTGAACCTCGGGAAGAAGCACACCCGCGCCAACCCGCAGCGCAACGTCAAGGGCGGCATTCTGGAGCGCGAGGTTCCCATCAAGATCTCCAAGCTCCAGGTGGTTTGCCCCAGCTGCGGCGAGCCGACCCGCACCGGCAAGCACGTCGGCGAAGAAGGCAGCGCGCGTTACTGCAAGAAGTGCGATACGGAGATGTAGGCAAATGGCCGCAAGACTGAAAGAGAAATACGCGAAGGAAGTCCGCAAGCGTCTGCAGGACGAATTCGGCATCAAGAACCCGATGGCGGTGCCGAAGATCGAGAAGGTCGTCCTGAACATGGGCGTCGGCGAGGCGATCTCCAACATCAAGATCCTCGACAGCGCCGTCGACGAGCTGGCCACCATCACCGGGCAGAAGCCGGTGATCACCAAGGCCAAGAAGTCGATCGCCAGCTTCAAGCTGCGCGAGGGGCAGTCCATCGGCACGCGCGTCACCCTGCGCGGCGAGAAGATGTACGAGTTCCTCGACCGCCTGATCAACGTCGCGCTCCCCCGAGTGCGCGACTTCCGCGGCGTCCCCTCCAAGTCGTTCGACGGGCGCGGCAACTACACCCTCGGCATTCGCGACCACCTGATCTTCCCGGAGATCGATCCGGTCAAGGTGGACAAGTCGAAGGGGATGAACATCACCATCGTCACCACCGCGGAGAACGACGAGCAGGCGCGCTTCCTTCTGCGCGAGCTCGGGATGCCCTTCGGGGCGAAATAGTACGAGACGTACTAAGGACACGAGATGGCTAAAACCTCGATGATCGTCAAGGCGCAGCGGAAGCCGAAGTTCATGACTCGGGCGAAGAACCGCTGCAAAGTCTGCGGGCGCCCGCGCGGCTACCTGCGCAAGTTTCAACTTTGCCGCATCTGCTTCCGCTTGCTCTCGCTGGGCGGCTACATCCCCGGCGTGACCAAGGCGAGCTGGTAGGACTGAGGACTCAAGTATGTCGATGACTGACCCTATCGCAGACATGTTGACCAGAATCCGTAACGGGATTCAGTCGCACCACGAGCGCGTGGAGCTTCCCGCCTCGAAACTGAAAGTGGAGATCGCCCGGATTCTCAAGTCCGAGGGATTCGTCCGCAATTACAGCGTCACGGACAAGGAGAAGACGCAGCAGATCCTGCGGATCGACCTGAAGTACTCGCCCGAGGGCGAGCCGGTCATCCACGGCATCGAGCGCATCTCCCGCCCCGGACGCCGCGTCTACCGCAACAAGCAGGAGATCCCGCAGGTCCTCGGCGGCCTCGGACTGGCCATCGTCTCGACCTCCAAGGGCGTGCTGGCCGGCCACGACGCCATCAAGAGCGGCGTCGGCGGCGAGGTCCTCTGCCAGGTCTGGTAAGGAGAACGTTCCATGTCGCGAATTGGTAAGAAAGCGATCGAGCTGCCGAAAGGCGTCGAGATCAAGCAGGAGGGCTCCTCGGTCACCGTCAAGGGACCGAAGGGCACCCTCTCCACCCCGCTCATCGCCGGCATCGGCGTGAAGGTGGAGAACAACGTCCTGCAGTTCACCCGGCCGAACGAGGAGAAGCAGACCCGCGCCTTCCACGGGCTGATGCGCGCCCTGGTAGCCAACAACGTCCGCGGCGTGAGCGAGGGCTTCAAGCGCGAGCTCGACATCGTCGGCGTCGGTTACCGCGCCGAGGTCAAGGGGAAGGAAGTGGTCTTCCAGCTCGGCTACTCGCACCCGGTCCGCTTCGCCATCCCGCAGGGAATCGACATCACCGTCGACGCCAAGACGGGACACATCGTGGTCACCGGCATCGACAAGCAGAAGGTCGGGCAGACGGCGGCGGAGATCCGCTCGCTGCGCGAGCCCGATCCGTACAAGGGCAAGGGCATCAAGTACTCCGACGAAGTGATTCGTCGCAAAGCCGGCAAGGCTGCAGGGAAATAGTCATGGATCAAGCAAAGCACAGAGTCATTGCCCGAGGCCGGGTCCGCGAGCGGATCCGCGGCAAGGTCACCGGAACCTCCGAGCGTCCGCGCTTGGCGGTGTTCCGCAGCCTCAAGCACATCTACGCGCAGGTGATCGACGACAGCACGGGCAAGACGATCGCCTCCGCCTCGAGCCGCGACAAGGATTCGTCGACCAAGGGCGCCAACGCCGCGGCGGCGAAGGCCGTCGGCGCGCTGATCGCCAAGAAGGCGAAAGACATGGGCATCACGCAGGTGGTCTTCGACCGCGGCGGATACCTCTACCACGGCAACGTCAAGGCGCTCGCGGATGCAGCGCGTGAGAACGGTCTGAAATTCTAGGAGAGCCAATGCAGCGTCCAATGCAACGGGGTCAGGGTGGTCCGCGCGGCGACCGCCGCAACGAAGAGCGGTCCGAGAGCGGGATGATCGACAAGGTCGTCCACATCAACCGCGTCACCAAGGTCGTCAAGGGCGGCAAGAACTTCAGCTTCAGCGCGCTGGTCGTCGTCGGCGACGGCAAGGGACGCGTCGGCTACGGCTCCGGCAAGGCCAAGGAAGTCCCGGCCGCCATCAAGAAGGGCATCGAGATCGCCAAGAAGAACATGATCTCGATCTCCATGAGCGGCACCACCATCCCGCACGCCGCGGTCGGACACTACGGCGCCGGGCAGGTGCTGCTCAAGCCCGCCTCGGACGGTACCGGCGTCATCGCCGGCGGTCCGGTGCGCGCCATCCTGGAGTCGGCCGGCATCCAGAACATCCTGACCAAGTCCCTCGGCACCGCCAACCCGCACAACGTGGTCAAGGCGACCTTCGACGCGCTGCAGCAGCTCCGCAGCGAGAAGCAGTACCTGGCGCTCCGCGGCACCGAGGAAGAAGGTGCGGCATGAGCCCCAAGAAGAAGACTGACGACGGCAAGAAGATGCTCCTCGTGCGCCAGGTGCGCAGCGGCATCGGCTGCCCGCGCGAGATGCGCGAGACGCTCAAGGCGCTGGGGCTCGGCAAGATGCACCGCGTCGCCGAGCGCCAGGACACGCCGCACGTCCGCGGCATGATCGCCAAGATCCCTCACCTCGTCGAGGTCGTGGAGCGCGAAGCGTCCTGAGGAACGCAGTGACGAAGGATCAAATTATGGAACTGAGCAATCTGAAACCGAAAAAAGGCGCCCGGCACGCCAAGAAGCGCGTCGGCCGCGGACCGGGCTCCGGCCACGGCAAGACCGCCGCGCGCGGCGAGAAGGGGCAGAAGTCGCGCTCCGGCTTCTCCCGCATGCGCGGATTCGAAGGCGGCCAGATGCCGCTGCACCGCCGCCTGCCGAAGCGCGGCTTCACCAACATCTTCAAGAAAGAGCACGCGGTGGTGAACCTCGCCGACCTGGAGCGCGTTTTTGAAAACGGCGCCACGGTGGACGAGGCGGCCATGCGCAAGGCCGGCCTGGTCAAGGGACGCAACGACGGCATCAAGGTCCTCGGCCAGGGCGAGCTCTCCAAGAAGCTGACCGTGCACGCGGCGAAGTTCTCCGCCTCGGCGCGGAAGCAGATCGAAGCGGCAGGGGGCTCCTGCCAGGAGATTTCGTAAGTGAATCTTCTCGAGACACTCCGGAACATCTGGGCGATCGAGGACCTGCGCAAGCGGGTGCTGTTCACCTTCGGCCTGCTGGCCATCTACCGGCTCGGATCGCACATCCCGACGCCCGGCGTCGACCCCGTGGCGCTCTCCGAGTTCTTCAAGGCCATGCAGGGCGGCGTCTTCGGCTTCCTCGACCTCTTCTCCGGCGGCGCGCTGCGCCGCCTGTCGGTCTTCGCCCTCGGCATCATGCCGTACATCTCCGCGTCGATCATCCTCCAGCTCCTCACGGTCGTCTGGCCGTACCTCGAGAAGCTCTCGAAGGAAGGGGAGATGGGGCGGCGCAAGATCAACCAGTACACCCGCTACGGCACGGTGGCGCTGTCGATCGTGCAGTCGCTCGGCGTGGCTTTCTGGCTCAAGTCGCAGACCTCGCCCGGCGGCGCGCCGCTGGTCCCGACCAGCGTGCAGGACGCGCTGTGGGGCATCGGCTTCCCGATCATGACGGTGCTGACGCTCACCACCGGCACCGCCTTCATCATGTGGCTCGGCGAGCAGATCTCCGAGCGCGGCATCGGCAACGGCATCTCCCTGATCATCTTCGCCGGCATCGTGGTCAACCTCCCGCACGCCACCTTCGGTCTGATCGAGGACATCCGCACCGGCCAGCGCAACCTCTTCGCCATCCTGGCGCTGGTGATCTTCATGGTCGCCGTCATCGCCTTCGTGGTCTTCATGGAGCGCGCGCAGCGCCGTATCCCGGTGCAGTACGCCAAGCGCGTCGTGGGCCGCAAGGTCTACGGCGGCTCGAACACCTACCTGCCGCTGCGCGTGAACACCGCCGGCGTCATCCCGGTCATCTTCGCCTCGTCCATCCTGGTCATCCCGCAGACCCTCGCACAGATGATCAAGACGCCGTGGGCCATGGCCATCGGCAACCAGCTGCGGGTCGGCGAGCCGCTCTACTACCTGCTGCAGGTCATCGGCATCGTCTTCTTCGGCTACTTCTACACCTCGATCGTCTTCAACCCGGTCGACACCGCCGACAACATGCGCAAGTACGGCGGCTTCATCCCCGGTATCCGCCCGGGCAAGAAGACCTCCGACTACATCGACCGCGTGCTGACCCGCATCACCTTCATCGGCTCGCTCTACCTGGCGGCGGTCTGCATCCTCCCCGAGTTCCTCATCGCCGGCATCCACGTGGCGCAGCTGCCGTTCGGCATCGGCGCGTGGCTCGACCGCTACCTCCCGCTGTGGGTCACCGAAGGAATGGGCTTCAACTTCTACTTCGGCGGCACATCGCTGCTGATCGTGGTCGGCGTGGCCATGGACACCATCCAGCAGATCGAGTCGCAGCTGGTGATGCGCCATTACGACGGCTTCATGAAGCGCGGGCGCATCCGGGGACGGCGAGGGTGATGCGTCGCGTCGCAACTCTGAGCGCAGCGAACAGTCTTTGGCTCGCAGTCGCGCCGGCCGTTGCAGCCGCGCCGCCCATGGCGGTGAGCATGGCTGATCGAACCGAAGATCCTTCGCCGTCTTCGCGGCTCAGGATGGCCCCCTGAACATGCAGCTGATCTTCATCGGCCCTCCGGGGAGCGGCAAGGGGACGCAGGCCAAGCGCCTGGCGTCGCTGCACGGCGTGCCGCACATCTCCACCGGAGACATGCTGCGCGACGCGATCAGCGACGGCACCGAGCTCGGCCGCGAGGCGGCGCCGATCATGGCCGCCGGCGCGCTGGTCCCGGACGACCTGATGATCGGCATCATCCGCGACCGTCTGGCCAAGCCGGACGCGGCCAAAGGCTTCATTCTGGACGGCTTCCCCCGCACGGTGGTGCAGGCCGAGAAGCTCGACGGAATTGTCGGGAATGGCCAGAACGGCCTTCGGGTTCTTCAACTTTTGGTCCCCGACGAGGTGATCGTGAAGCGGATCGCGCTCCGCCGCTCCTGTCCGAGCTGCGGCGCGATTTACCACCTGGAAACCGCGCCTCCCGCCAACGACATGCTGTGCGATCGTGACGGCGCGGAGCTCACGGCTCGTCCGGACGACAACGAAATCGCCGTTCGTAAGCGGCTGGAAGCGTTCCACAAGCAGACGCTTCCGGTCGCGACGTTTTACAAGTCGAAGAGCAAGTTGCGTGAAGTCGACGGGGTTGGTCCCGTCGATCAGGTCTTTGAACGAATCGAGAAGTCTCTCCACTGATGCTCGACCGGATGAAGGGCCCCATTCTCAAGACGCGCGAGGAGATCGCGGTCATGGACCGCGCCAATCGCGTGGTCCTCGAGATCCTGGAGATCCTTCGGGGGATGGTCAAGCCGGGGGCGACGACGGCGCAGCTCAACGCTGTGGCCGAGGAAGAGCTGGCCCGGCGCGGCGCGAAGTCGCCGTTCAAGGGCTACTCGCCGATGGGGCTTCCGCCCTACCCGGCGGTGCTCTGCTCCTCGGCCAACGACGTCATCGTCCACGGGATCCCCAACCGGGCCAGGCTTCAGGAAGGCGACATCCTCGGGCTCGACTTCGGATCGATCCTCGACGGCTTCGTCGGCGACGGAGCGATCACCGTGCCGGTAGGCAAGGTGACGCCGCGCGCCGAGGAGCTGGTGCGGACCACGAAGGAATGCCTCGACCTGGCGGTCGAGGAGATGCGCCCGGGCCGCCACCTCGGCGACATCGGCGCGGCGGTGCAGGAGCACGCGGAGAGCCGCGGGTTCCACGTGATCCGCAACTTCGTCGGGCACGGCATCGGTCGCCGCATGCACGAGGACCCGCAGGTCTACAACTACGGCAAGCGGGGACGGGGGATCGAGCTGCGCGAGGGGATGGTCTTCGCCATCGAGCCGATGCTTTGCGAGATCGGGTCGAAGCTGCGCTCGCGGATCGAGCGGGCGGGCAAGGACGGGATGATCGAGGACGTGCGGACCGACGCCGACCGCTGGACGGCGCGGACCGTTGACGGCAGCCTGGCCGCGCATTTCGAATATTCAGTGGCCATCATCGGGAATGGCCCGATGGTTTTAGGGAAATAGAAAACGAGGGGTATGTCAGAGAAAGAAGAAGCAATCGAAGTGACGGGAACGGTCCTGGAGACCCTCCCGAACGCGATGTTCCAGGTCGAGCTGGAGAATAAGCACAAAGTGCTGGCGCACATCTCCGGCAAGATGCGCAAACACTTCATCCGCATTCTTCCGGGAGACAAGGTCCTCGTGGAGCTTTCGCCGTACGACCTGACCAGGGGTCGAATCACCTACCGCTACAAGTGAGCTGAGACATGAAAGTACGTTCATCGGTCAAGAAGATTTGCGCGAAGTGCAAGATCGTGCGCCGTCAGGGCGTGATCCGCATCATTTGCGAGAACCCGAAACACAAGCAGAGACAGGGATAAGAACGTGGTCCTGCGTGCTGTGTCCTGCGTCCTGAGTGCTTTCGGGACGCGGGACGCGGGACGCAGGACACAGGACTTGGAGAACCAATGGCACGTATCGCAGGCGTAGACCTCCCACTGAACAAGCGCGTGGAAATCGGTCTGACCTATATTTTCGGCATCGGCCGCTCGCGGTCGAACGACATCCTCACGTCGGCGGGGGTCAATCGCGACACCCGCGTCAAGGACCTCAGCGAAGATGATGTGCGGAAGATCCGCCAGATCATCACCGACGAGGGGAAGGTCGAGGGCGACCTCCGCAAGGACGTCGGCCTCGACATCAAGCGGTTGATGGAGATCAACTGCTACCGCGGCATGCGCCACCGCCGCGGCCTCCCGGTGCGCGGCCAGCGGACGCACACCAACGCGCGCACCCGGAAAGGTCCACGTAAGGGCGCCGTCGCGGGCAAGAAGAAGGCAACCAAGAAATAGCGGGCAGCGAGCAGCGAGCGGAGAGCAGGGAAAGCCCTGCAACCTGCTCGCTGCAACCTGCTCGCTGCGAGGAAAGCAATGGCAACTGCACGAGCACCGAAGGCAGGCGCGCGCCGCGCCGGCACCAAGAAGAAAGAAAAGAAGAACATCCCGCACGGCGTGGCGTCGATCGTCGCCAGCTTCAACAACACCATCGTGGCCATCGCCGACCCGATGGGGAACACCCTCTCCTGGTCCAGCGCCGGCCGGATCGGATTCAAGGGCTCCCGCAAGGGAACCCCGTTCGCCGCGCAGGTGGCGGCGCAGAACGCCGCGCAGCTGGCGCAGGAGCACGGCGTTCGCTCGGTGGATGTGAAGGTGAAGGGCCCCGGCGCCGGACGCGAGTCCGCCATCCGCGCCCTCGCCGCGTCCGGTCTCGACATCAAGTCGATCAAGGACGTCACCCCCATCCCCCACAACGGCTGCCGCCCGCCGAAGCGGCGCCGCGTCTAGAGACGTCATCAAAGTTACGGCCTGCAGCTGCGGCCGTATACGCAACGCCGCATGGTGCGGCGGGTGCGAACGACAGGAGGTTCAGTGGCTCGTTATTCGGATCCCGTCTGCCGGCTCTGCCGGCGTGAGGGCATGAAGCTCTTCTTGAAGGGCGATCGCTGCTTCAAGGACAAGTGCGCCATCGAGCGCCGCAACTACGCCCCCGGCCAGCACGGCCGCCGGCGTTCCAAGGTTCTCGGCTACGGCATTCAGCTTCGCGAGAAGCAGAAGGTCAAGCGCATCTACGGCCTGCTGGAGCGGCAGTTCCGCCTCTACTTCCAGCGCGCCGAACAGCGCACCGGCATCACCGGCGAGAACCTTCTCCGCCAGCTCGAGCTGCGGCTCGACAACGTCGTCTATTCGCTCGGATTCGCCGCCTCGCGCGCCCAGGCCCGCCAGCTGGTGCGCCACGGGCACATCGAAGTGAACGGCAAGAAGATCAACATCCCGTCCTATCAGGGTCGCAAGGGTGATGTGATCCAGGTTCGCGAGAAGAGCCGCAAGAACGAACAGATCCGCCAGGCCGTCGAAACCGCCAGCGGCCGTGGCATCCCCGCGTGGCTCGAGCTGAACCCCGAACAGTTCCGCGGCACCGTGCTGGACGTCCCGAAGCGCGAGGACATCCGCCTGCCGATTCAGGAACAGCTCATCGTCGAACTCTACTCGAAGTAAAAGTCGTGGAGCGGCGGGCTCAGCCCGCCGGACGGCGGCCTGAAGGCCGTCGCTCCACAGGAAGCAGGAGGCCGCTCACATGCTGTGGTCAGATTTCCAGAAACCTAAAAAACTCGATTACGATGCCGAAACCCTCACGCCGAATTACGGGCGTTTCACCGCCCAGCCCTTCGAGCGTGGCTTCGGCACCACGATCGGCAACGCGCTGCGCCGCGTGCTCCTCTCCTCCATCGAGGGAGCCGCGATCACGGCCGTCCGCGTCGAGGGCGTGCTGCACGAGTTCTCGTCGCTCACCGGCGTCGTCGAGGACATGACCGACGTCGTCCTCAACCTCAAGCAGATCCCCTTCAAGCTGCACGGTGAAGGGCCGAAGACCCTCTACCTGGAGAAGAAGGGCCCCGGCGTGGTCACCGCCGCCGACTTCGAGCAGGACTCCGACATCGAGATCCTCGACCCGACGACGCACCTCGCCACCCTCTCCAAGGAAGGGTCGCTCAAGCTCGAGGCGCGCCTCAAGCGCGGCCGCGGCTACCAGGTCGCCGATCGCAACGCCGATTCCGACCTCCCGCTGGGCTACATCCCCATCGATTCCATCCACTCGCCCGTCCGCCGCGTGAACTATCACGTGGAGGGCGCGCGCGTCGGCCAGATGACCGACTACGACAAGCTCGTGCTCGAGGTCTGGACCAACGGCGCGGTCTCGCCGCAGGAAGCGGTCGGCCTGGCCGCCGATCTCCTGGCCGATCACCTCCGCATCTTCAGCGCGTTCGAAGCGCGCGGCGAAGAGGCCGAGGAGATGGCGGCGCCGGAAGTCGATCCGCGCATGGCCGAGATGCTGGCCAAGCCGATCGAGGAGCTCGACCTCTCCGTCCGCTCCGCGAACTGCCTGAAGAACGCCAACATCCGCACCCTCGGCGACCTGGTGCAGCGCACCGAGCGCGAGATGCTGTCGACCAAGAACTTCGGCCGCAAGTCGCTCGACGAGATCAAAGACGTTCTCGCCTCCCTCGGCCTGTCGTTCGGCATGACCCGCATGCCGCGCGGCGCCGCCGAGATGCGCGACTAAAGGACAAGCAGACATGCGTCATGGAATGGTGAATCGCAAACTCGGGCGGACCAGCGCGCATCGCAACGCGCTCTTCCGCAACCAGCTTTCCTCGCTCATCGACCGGGAACGGATCATCACCACCCTGCCGAAGGCGAAGGAGCTGCGCCCGCAGATCGAGCGCCTGATCACGATCGGCCGCACCGACAACCTCCACAACCGCCGGCAGGTCTTCCGCATCGTCGGCGACGAGACGCTGGTGGCCAAGGTGTTCGACACCCTCGGACCGCGCTTCGCCGACCGTCCGGGCGGCTACACCCGCATCATCAAGATCGGCCCCCGCCGCGGCGACGCCGCCGAGACCGCCATCATCGAGTTCATCGGCTACGAGCTGAAGAACGAGGAGAAGGCGGAGGAAGCACCGAAGAAGGGCGGCAAGAAGAAGAAGACCGCCGCGTCGAAGGACGAGGAGCCGGCCGAGGAAACCGCCGCCGGCGACGAAGAGAAGCCGAAGAAGAAAAAGGCCCCCGCCAAGAAGGCTGCTCCGAAGAAGAAAGCCGACGACGAGGAAAAGCCGAAGAAAAAGGCAGCTCCCAAAAAAGAGAAGAAGAAGTGATCGCAAGGCCCGCCACCCGGCGGGCCTTCTGCTTTGAGGCCCCTCACCCGGCCTTCGGCCACCCTCTCCCCGCTTCGCGGGGCGAGGGGCACTCGGCACGCTCATGGCGAGAGCCCTTCTCCCCGCGACGCGGCGGATGAGGGGCGTGGCCTACAGCCTAAGCCGCCGCAACACCGTCACCCCGTCCCCGTCGTGCACCGGCACCGCGATCGACGCATTCCGCGCGTTTCCTAGGTCCGTGCCGGCGGGCGGCAGGCCGTAGGTGGTGTCGCTGACCACCGCCTCGACCGGCGCGTCGCGCTTCAGCGTGATCTCCACCACCGCCTCTGACGCGCCGCGCACCGTCGCTTGCTGCCACCCCTCGGCCAGGAAGCTGCGGAAGCGCTGCGGGCGGGCGGGTGGGGCGACGCCGTTGACGCGGATCGATTCGAAAGCGTCGCTGTGAATGAGCAGCGTGATGCGCGCGGCGTTGCGCGCGGAACGCACGTGCAGCGTGAGCTGCCGCCGCACGCCCACGCGCTGATCGCTGACCACCCGCACCTCGGGCGGCGGCGCGTCGATGGGCGGTGCCGGCGCGACGTACGGCGTGGCGGGAGAGGCCAGCCACTCGTACATCCGTTTCGGCGCGGGGGCGAACTTCGCGGCGCGGGCCATGGCCGGCGTCACCGCGTCGGCCAGCCACTTCGGCGCGCCGAGGCCGTCGTCCAGGTAGCGGACGTTGATGTGCCGCGGCGACTCGGCGTTGTACGTCGGCAGCACGTTCGCGATGGCAACGAAGACGAAAGCGGTGGCGATGAAGGCGCTGACCAGCGCGTTGCGCAGCGGCGGCGCCGCGGCGATCAGCGGCGCGAAGGTGGTTGTCACCAGCGCCACCACCGCGGCGATGGCCGGCAGCGCCGGCTTGCCGAGCGCGTCGTAGATGGCCACGGCCAGCGGGAAGAAGAGGATGGCGGTAACGGCCGCGGCGACGATGGAGATCCACGCCTTGTCCGCGCCGACCGTGGCGCGCACCACCGCCAGCAGCGCGCAGACCATGGCGGGCACGACGGCGAGGTAGCTCGCGCCGGGGAGAGCGAAGGCGAGCACGATGCCGAGCACGCTCCAGCTGATGGCCATGCCGAGGAAGAGGCCGTCGAATTTCGCCGCGTCGTTGAAGCGCCGGGCGAGGAGGATGGGGATGCCGATGCCGATCATCCACATCGCCGCGATGGCCGGCCCCGGCACGGCCACGAACAGCGCGCCGCGCGAGCGAAGCCCCGCCAGCCAGGCCGCGCCGATGGCGACGATGAAGGTCACGATCACGGAAAGGAAGAACGCCACCACGCCGAGCGTGGCGCCGCCGCCGGGCATCGCCTTGTCGTGGAAGCGCAGCACCACGACCACCAGCAGGATGACCAGCGCCACGATGCCCATCCAGAGCGACCACCCCTGCGGCCACCAGAGGATGAAGAAGGAGAGGACGTCGAACCAGACCGCGTTGGCGTCGCTGGTCTGGCGGAGGTCGGCGTCGGCCAGCGCGCGCACCGAGGCCAGCGCGTGGTCGCCGTGCTGCTGCAGCGTGGCGGTGGAGAGGTGCGCCAGGTTGTCGAGCGGCGTGTGGTAGCGCGCCACGCCGCCGATGTTGGCGAAGTTTACCGCCGCCAGCCCGGCGCGTTTGAAGACCGTCAGGTCGGTGTCGTTCGGCAGCATGTCGTAGATGCTGGCGAAGAGCGACGTGGTGGCGGGCCGCGGCAGCGCGCGCGCCAGCGTCCGGATGATCCACCGGTTGCGCGCGCTGGTCTCGAACATGTAGCTCGCGCCGACCGTGCCGCGCGCCTCGACGTTCACGTCCGCGGCGACGCCCTGCAGCAGGGCCGGATCGGCCACGAACGCCTCCGCGCCGATCAGCCCCGCCTCCTCCGCGTCGGTGATGAGGTAGACCACCGGGTTGCGGAAGCGCTGGCCGGCGAGCGCGCGCGCCGTCTCCACGACGGTGGCCACGCCGAGGCCGTCGTCCGACGCGCCGGGCCCGCTCGGCACCGAGTCGTAGTGCGCGGAGACCAGCAGAGCGTCGGGCCGCGTGTCGCCCGGCGTGCGGGCGATGACGTTCTCCACCGGCGCGCAGACCACGTTGGCGGTGCAGGCGAAGGCGCGCTGGATGGTGACCTCGTATCCGAGACCGCGAAGCCGCGCGGCCAACCGGTCGCGCACGCCTGCGTGCGCCTCGCTGCCAACCGGATGCGGCTGGTTGGCGCCGCCGAGGATGGAGCGCTCCGCGGCGAGCGCGCGAAAGGCCGAGAACTCCGACGGCGGCCGGCGCGCCGACTTCGGCGCCACGCCGCGGTTCTGCACCACCACCACGGCGAGGACTGCGGCAAGCAGCGCGAACAGGAGCGCCGTGGCGCGGCTGCGATTCACGGCCCGGATTGTAGCGGTTGTAAACCTTTGCCGCCGTTTCGGCGTATTGGGAAGCACAAGGAGACCACATGCGTCGCACTGCCTTTGCTTTCGCCCTCGCGCTCGTCGCCCTCAACGCCTCGGCCACCAAACTCGAGGAGACGTTCGACCGCACGTACGACGTCCGCCCCGGCGCCGCGGTGACGCTGACCAACGTCAACGGCCACATCGTCATCCGCGCCTGGGACCAGCCGCGCGTCCGCGTCCACGCGGTCAAGCACGTCGAGGTCGACGGCAGCGACAAGGCGAAAGAGGCGCTGGCCGCGCTGAAGATCGAGGTCTCCTCCACCGACGGCGGCCTGAAGGTCTTCACCCGCTACCCCAAGCGCAACGACAACGGCCTCGGCTTCCTCGACTGGATGTTCGGCGAGCACGTCAACGCCTCGGTCACCTACGAGCTGATGGTGCCGCGCACCATGAACCTCGACCTCGACAACACCAACGGCGGCATCGAGGTCAGCGACGTCCGCGGCTCGCATCGCATCGACACCACCAACGGGCGGATCGAGCTGCAGCGCTGCGCCGGCGACCTCGACGCGGAGACCACCAACGGCGCCATCCGCGCGGAGCTGCTGGAGATGACGCCGGGCAAGTCGGTGCGGCTGGAGACGACCAACGGCCGCATCTCGCTGGCCGCGCCGACCACGCTCGCCGCGAACGTCGACGCCGCCACCACCAACGGATCGATCAACACCGACCTGCCGATCGCCACCACGCGCTCCGGGCGCCATTCGCTGCGCGGCGCGATCAATGGCGGCGGTCCGGAGCTGTGGCTGCGGACCACGAACGGGTCGATCGAGATCCGCGCGGCGAGCGCGGTCACGCGGTAGAGCTACAGCGCCTTGGCGAAGAAGGTCCGCAGCGGCTCGTGCAGCGGCGCGATGTCGGTGCGGTCCTTCAGCGCCAGGTAGATGTTGCCGCCGAGGTCCGCTGGCATCTTGGCGCCTTTCTCCCGGATGATCACCACGCGCTCGGACCCTTTGGCGTGCATGAAGAAGCCGGCTTCGAAGATGACGTTGTCGCGCGGCGCCGCCTTCTTCCCTTTCCCGGCCGGGCCGTCGTCGTTGGTGAGAAGGAACAGGCCCGTCTCGCACCCCTCGGCGGCCTCCGCGATCCGCGTCAGGATCGAGCCGCCCGCCTTGAAGTCGACCGCCCAGTCCTGAACCGAGAGGCCCAGCTTCTTCTCCAGGAACTTCTTGATGGCCTTGACCACCGGACCCGCCTTGCTGCAGTACCCGAAGAAGACGTCGTTGCGCTTCCGGATCTGTTTCTTCCACGCCGCGAAGTTCTTGGTGAAGGCCGGCTTTCGCAGCCACGCCGCGGTGGCGCGGCTGGGGATGCTGATGATGTTCTTCCCGCCGCCGCGATAGGTGATGCCGCGGTTGCTGACGCCCGTTTCGGCCAGGATCAGCGTCGGCAGATTGTGCGACATCGCCGCCGCCCCTTCGTAGTGGTTGAATTCGGCCGCCAGGTTCTCCGCGTAGTGATGCCGCGCGGTTTCTTGGCCATGATGCTCTGTTGTGTCCCTCATTCTACAATCGCGGCATGCCGTCACCTTTGCCGCCCATCACGGGCATCAACACCATCGACGACGTCGTCGCCGCCATCGAGGGGATCATCGCCTGAAGCATCGGCAATGAGAGCCGTCTCGGATACTTCGCCGCGCTCTACAAGCGCATCACCATCGCCATCAGGACGGCCATCGGCGAGGGGGGATTCGAGAACGGCCCGCGCATGGAGCGCCTCGACGTCGTCTTCGCCAGCCGCTACTTCGCCGCGCTGAACGGCTACTTCCATCCCGGCGCCTATCCGGATCCGTCGCACTGCTGGCGCGTGGCGTTCGAAGGGGCCACGCACGCGGAGCCGATCATCGTGCAGCAGATGCTGGCCGGGGTGAACGCGCACATCGATCTCGACCTCGGCATCGCCGCCAGCGAGATCGCGCCGGGCAACCAGATCGACTCGCTGCACACCGACTTCAACCGCGTCAACGCCGTGCTGGGCAGCCAGGTGCGCGGCGTGGTCGACCAGATCGACTCGCTCTCGCCGGTGCTGGCCGACATCTACCACGTGCTGATGGGTCACGAGATCGACCTGATCAGCCGCGGCCTGATCGTCTTCCGCGACAGCGCCTGGCGCTTCGCCAAGCTGCTGGCCTGCGAGCCGTCGTTCGCGCACCAGCCGACCATCATGGTCAAGGACCTGGAGGTGGCGAAGCTCGGGACGCTGATCTTCTACCCGCCGCCGCTCCTCGCGGAATTCGCGTTGGCCATCGGCGCGCGCGAGAGCCGCGACGTGGTACACAACATCCAGGTGCTGGACGGGATCGCGTCGACGCCGGCGCCGATCAGCTACACCATGTGAGGACGACGATGCGGAAGATCGCGCTGCTGGCGCTGTTCGGCGTGACGTTGCTCGGCGGATGCGGGAGCATGGGGAGGACGCTTCCGCCTCCTCCGCCGCCACCCCCGCCCGCGCCGATCCCGATCCCGCCACCACCACCGCCCGAGCCGATGCCGATGCCGACGCCGGTGCCGGTGCAGGCCGAGCCGCCGCTCACAACAGTGGCGCCGCCGCCGTCCGCCGACTTCGAGCTTCCCTGCCAGAAGCCGCTCGGCAAGATCCAGCCGGTCACGCTCTACTACGCCACCAACCGCGGCCGCACCGGCTCGACGCAGGCGGAGTCGTTCTACGGCTACTCGAACGCGAACGCGCTCCACTTCGGCATCCTGAACGTGACCATCCCGCCGGATCACAAGTGCGGGAAGGTCGAATCGTCGTTCACCGAAGTCATCGTCGCCCCCAACCCGAACAACGTCATGGTGCTCAAGGAAGTACGCCCGCTGCAGCCGAACGCGTACTTTGCCTCGATCCAGCAGAAGGTGGCGTCGTCGCGGCGCCGCGAGATCTTCGTCTTCATCCACGGCTTCAACAACTCCTTCAAAGACGCGGCGCTGCGCGCCGCGGAGCTGACCTTCGACCTCGGCTTCGAAGGCGCGCCGATCCTCTTCAGCTGGCCGGCCAAGGGTGGCGGCGTGACCGGCGTGGTGGCCTATCGCGACGATCGGCGCCGCGCGCGCGAGTCCGGCATCCAGCTCCGCATCTTCCTCCACATGCTGGCCACGCGCACCGGCGCGGAGGAGATCCACGTCATCGTCCACAGCATGGGCAACTACGTCCTCCAGAACGCGCTGAGCAGGGACGGGGAGCCGTGGCCGATCCCCGCGCTCGCGCCCAAGCTGCACGAGGTGGTGCTGGCCGCCGCCGACCTCGGCGAGGACGAGGTGCGCGTGCTCGCGCAGGCGCTGCGGCGGCCCGACTCCGCGCGCCCGCACGTCACGCTCTACACCTCGGCGAACGACAACGCGCTGAAGGCCTCGAACACCTGGAACGGGCGCGTGCCGATCGGCCTGATCGCCGGCACGGTGCCCGCGGTCGCCGGCGTCGACGTGATCGACGCCACCGCGCTGAAATGCAACTTCCTCGCGCATTCGTGCTTCGCCGAGGATCCGTTCTCGCTGCTGGAGATGCGCGCGCTGATCACGCAGCAGTGGGCGGCGGCCAAGCGCGCCTGGATCGCGGCGAAGGACGGGCACTGGTACTTTTGCGGGGAGACCTGCCCGATCCACTAACTCCCGTCATCCTGAGAGGCTGTGAAGCATTGAGGTTTCGCCGTAACGCATCGAGAAGACTGCTTGCTTGATTTGTCGGAGCAGGCGCCCGGACTGGCGGTCGCGGGTTGGCGCGCGAAGGGGAG
>Ga0157377_10000415_pt1 | contig 18457 bp, 20 predicted proteins | sample M55metaG_FD_121116 | JGI IMG/M metagenome (GOLD analysis project Ga0157377, IMG submission 121116) | Miscanthus rhizosphere microbial communities from Kellogg Biological Station, Michigan, USA - M5-5 metaG | ecosystem: Host-associated > Plants > Roots > Rhizosphere > Soil | place: USA: Michigan...
CAGGGCGCGCTCCCCGGCGACGGTGCCGAGACGGCCGACCACCTTGTCGCCCAGGCGCAGCTCGGTGCCGGGCTGCGCCGGCGCGGAGAGGGCCAGGCCGCGCAGGTGGCGGTTGGGCTTGCCCCGGTAGTGCAGCCGGGCCACCGTCTCCTGGCCGACGTAGCAGCCCTTGGTGAACGAGACCGCGCGCTGGTTGATGCCCGCCTCCTGGGGGATGGTCGAGTCGTCCATGTCGCGTCCGAAGCGGGGGCGGCCGCGCTCCACGCGCAGCGCCTCGGCCGCGTCCTCGCCCACGTCGCGCGCGCCGCGGGCGCGCAGCGCCTCGGCCAGCGCGCTCGTGCGCTCGGCGTCGACGACGAGGTCGACGCCGACGTCGGTCGCGACGAAGAGGACGGGGATGCCGTCGACCTCGCCGTGGGCGTTGCGGTGCTCGGCCTGTGGGAGGTCCTCGGCGCCCGCCACCGCGCGGGCGTCGGGTCCGATGAGCGAGAGCAGCCCCTGCTGCAGCGTGCGCTTGTGGAGCTCGAGGTCGGAGCCGAGCTTGTAGCGGTGGATCATCGTGAACAGCGGCTGCAGCGTCTCGCGCTCGGTGTCGAGCCAGAGCTCCGAGGTGGGCGGGCCGATGTCGAGCACGCGCAGGTCGCCCTGCATCTTGCCCTTGTGGGACAGGAAGGCGGCGTAGCAGCCCTCGCCCGCGGACAGGCCCTCGACGTCGTTGGTCACCTGGCCGTGCAGGAACGCCTTGGCCTCGGGGCCGGTCAGGGCGAGCTTTCCGCGCTCGGAGCGGTCGACCAGTCCGCAGCCGCTGCGAAGAATGTCTTGCTGGGATTGAATTTGAGTTTTAGGCATGGCAAAATTTCTTCGTGGAACACGTATCGCCTGCAGTCCAAGACTACGCGAAGGCCATCTACGCCCTGCAGGCGCGCGCCGGTGGGGAGGCGGTCTCGACCAATGACCTCGCCGAGCGCCTGGATGTGTCGGCGGCATCCGCATCGGGAATGGTGCGCAAGCTCGACGACCTCGGGCTCGCCACGCACGAGCGCTACCGCGGCGTCGAGCTCACCGACGCCGGCGAAAAGGTCGCGCTCGAGGTGCTGCGCCACCACCGCCTGCTCGAGCTCTACCTGGCCGAGTCGCTGGACGTGCCCTGGGACCGGGTGCACGACGAGGCCGAGGTGCTCGAGCACGTGCTCTCCGAGGACCTCGAGGACCTCATCGCGGCCAAGCTCGGCAACCCGACGCGCGACCCGCACGGCGACCCCATCCCCACCCGCGACGGGCGCATCGACGAGACGCCGACCGCCTCGCTGCAGGAGCTCGAGGCCGGCGACACCGGCGTGTTCGTGCGCGTCTCGGACGCCGACCCCGAGATGCTGCGCTACCTCGGCGAGCGCGGGATCGCGCCCGGGGACGCGCTCGAGGTCATCGACAAGCAACCCTTCGACGGGCCCGTGTTCGTCCGCTTCGGCGACGATGTGCACGCGCTCGGCGGCACGCTCGCGCGGGCCATGCGCGTGGAGGTGGCCCGGTGAGCCCGCCGCCCCCGCCCGCCGCCGGCGACGCCCTCGCGCTTCCGCCTCCCAGCGCGCTCGAGCGGCTGCGTGCCCGCGGCCGCGTGCGCACGACGCTCACCCTGCTCGGCCCGGCCTTCGTCGCCGCGATCGCCTACGTCGACCCCGGCAACTTCGCCACCAACATCGCCGGCGGCGCCAAGTACGGCTACCTGCTGCTGTGGGTGATCCTCGCCGCCAACCTCATGGCGATGCTGATCCAGACCCTGTCGGCCAAGGTCGGGATCGCGACGGGGAAGAACCTGCCCGAGCTCTGCCGCGAGCGCTTCCCGAGGCCGGTCAGCTGGGGGCTGTGGGTCCAGGCCGAGCTCATCGCCATGGCCACCGATCTGGCCGAGTTCATCGGCGCGGCCATCGCGCTCAACCTGCTCTTCGGGGTACCGCTGTTCGTCGCCGGGCTGATGACCGGCGTGGTGGCGTTCGGAATCCTCGCGCTGCAGCAGCGCGGCTACCGCAAGTTCGAGCTGGCGATCGGCGCGCTGCTGGCGCTGATCCTGCTCGGCTTCCTCTACGACACCTTGTCGGTCGCGCACGACGTCAGCGGCATCGCGCGCGGCTTCATCCCGTCGTTCGCCGGCACCGACTCCGTGCTGCTGGCCACCGGCATCCTCGGCGCGACGGTCATGCCGCACGTCATCTACCTGCACTCGGCCCTGACCCAGGACCGGATCGCCGCGCGCGACGACCGCGAGCGCCGCTCGCTCATGCGCTTCGGCAAGGTCGACGTGCTCATCGCCATGGGCATCGCCGGCCTGATCAACATGTCGATGCTGATCGTCGCCGGGTCGCTGTTCCACGGCCAGGCCTCGGGCATCGACAGCATCGAGGGCGCCTACGACGGCTTCGAGAAGTACGCCGGCGCTGGGGCGGCGCTGGCCTTCGCGCTCGCGCTGCTGGCCTCGGGCTTCGCGTCCTCGAGCGTGGGGACGTACTCGGGCCAGGTGGTCATGCAGGGCTTCATCGCCCGCACCATCCCGCTGGCGCTGCGGCGGCTGGTGACCATGGCGCCCGCGCTGATCGTGCTGGCGATAGGGCTCAACCCCTCGCGCGCGCTGATCATCTCCCAGGTGGTGCTGTCGTTCGGCATCCCGTTCGCGCTGGTGCCGCTGGTGCTGGTGAGCTCCAAGCGCGAGGTGATGGGCTCGCTGGTCAACGCACGGCTCACGACGATCGTGGCCTGGGTGGTGGCCGCGCTGATCACCGGGCTCAACCTCTTCCTGCTCAGCCAGACCTTCTTCGGCTGACCTTGTCCGCGGGCCGGGCCGGATAACCTCCGCAGCGATGGGCGCGCTCGCCGACACGTTCACCGAGATCGTCGACTCGCTTCCCGACGACTGGACCCACCTCGACATCGATCTGCGCATCGAGGACGAGCGGCGGTACATCGACGCGGCCCTCTACCTGGTGATGATCAACGCCCAGAACTACACGCGCCACCCGGAGGGCTTCCACTGGCGGATCATCTGCGCGCACCGCTTCGGGCACGCCGCCGCGGCGCCGACCGTCCACGGGTGCCTGAAGCTGATGGACGATGCCGGGATCGTGGCTGAGCTCCGCGTCGTCGGCGTCCGCGAGGGCCGCGCCCCGGTCGTGCACGGGTGGGGCCGTCCCGAGTCCTTCCGCCGCGACTGGCGGCGCGTGCGCGCCCAGTAGTGGCCCGCGTCGTCGCCTTCGTCCCCGACCTGCTGTTCGGCTCCAAGGTGCAGGGCATGCTCGCGGCCGCGGGCCACGAGGTGGACCTGGTCTCGACCTCGGACGCGGCGCGGGAGCGGGTGTCCGGAGCTTCTGTCGTAGTTGTCGATTTGACTGCGGGCGACCCGGACGTGGCCGGCATCGTCGGCGCGGTGCCGTCGTTGGCCTTCTACTCGCACGTGGACGCCGAGGTGCGGGCCCGGGCCGAGCAGGCCGGCTACGACCTCGTCGTGCCGCGCTCGCGCATGGCGCGCGAGGGCGCGGACCTGGTCGGGCGCCTGGTCGGGTGATCGCGCTCGTCACCGGCGCGTCGTCGGGGATCGGCGCGGCCACGGCGCGGCGGCTGGCGCGCGAGCCCGACGCGCGGATCGTGCTCGTCGCGCGCCGCGAGGACCGGCTGCGGGCGATGGCGGCCGAGCTGCCGGCGGCGACGTGGGTGGCCGTCGACCTCGTGGCCGAAGACGCGCCCGCGCGCGTGCGCGCCCATCTCGAGGCCGAGCACGGCGGCCGCTTGGACCTGCTGGTCAACAACGCCGGCGGGGGATGGCGGGGGAGTTTTGGCGAGGCCGGCTACGCGAACGTGCGCCGGACCATGGAGCTGAACTTCGACGCCGCGGTGCGCCTGACCGAGGCGCTGCTGCCGCTGCTGCGGGCCAGCGCGCCGAGCGCGATCGTCAACGTCGCCAGCGTGGCCGGGCGGGTCGGGCGCGCCAACGCGGGCGCGTACAGCGCGAGCAAGTTCGCGCTCGTGGGCTGGAGCGAGTCGCTGGCGCTGGAGGAGGCCGCGCACGGCGTGCACGTGGGGATCGTGCTGCCCGGATTCGTGCGCACCGAGGGGTTCCCGGGCACGGGCGTCCCCAAGCCGCTCTTGTCGCGCCCCGACAAGGTGGCCCAAGCGATCACCCGCGCGGGGCTGCGGCGCAAGTTCGAGGTCTACGTGCCCCGCTACTGGGCGGTCGTGCCGCGCCTGCGCTTCCTGGCGCCGGGGCTCGTGCGACGGGTGACGCGCTCGTCGGCGGTTGCGCCGCCCACGCGCGGCGATCGCTAGCTCTTGGGCAGGAAGCCGGCGTCGAACATCCGCGCCACGTCGGGCGGGCGCCGCACGATGCCGAAGCGCGCCTCCCACTGCGCCCACTGGTCGAGCACCTGCGGCTGCAGGGCGCCAAAGCGCGGGGCGTCGCCCACGAACGCCGGGGCGACGGCGTCGAGCTGGGCCTGCAGCGTGGCGCGGTCGAGGTCGGGGTTGGCCTGGAGCTCGTTGGTGACCGCGCCCTCGGGGTCGTCCAGCGTCTGCTCGTAGCCGCGCACCAGCGCGGCCACGGTGGCGCGGGCCACTGCGGGCTGCTCGTTGAGCTCGGTGCGGGTCGCGCAGAGGACGAGCTCGGGGTAGGAAGGGGCGCCGAACTCGTCCACGCGGAACTCGCGCGTGCCCGGGCGCCGGGCGTGCAGGGCCACGCCCTCGACGTTCCAGAACGCGGTCGCCCCGGCCACCTTCCCGCCCAGCAGCGCCTGCACCGCGTTGAAGCCGATCGTGACCTCGCGCACGCGCTTCGGGTTGCCGCCGGCGCCGCGCACGATCGAGTCCAGCACCGCGGAGTCCGACGGCACGCCGGTGACGCCGACGCTCTTGGCTTCGAGGTCGCGCGGCGTCCGCACGCTGGGCTGAGCCAGCACCGCCGCGAGTGGGCGCTGGACCAGCGGCAGGATCCCGACCACGTCCTTGCCCTGCTGGCGCGCCAGCGCGAGGTCGTGGATGTCGAGGATGGCGAAGTCGGCGCGCTGGGCCAGCAGCAGCTTGAGCCCGTCGGTCGACGCCGCGGGCACCTGCACGCGCAGGTTCACGCCTTCGGCCTCGTCGAAGCCGTGGCCTTTGGCCACGTAGATGCCGGCGTGCACGGCGTTGGGCGAGAAGTCGAGGACGAGCGTGGCGTCCTGCTCGGGCCGGTCCTGGCCGCCGCCGCAGCCGGCTGCCAACGCGACCATGGCGAGGGCGACGAGGAGGGCGAGCGCGCGCACGGCTCAGGCCGAGACGCGCTCGCGCGGCAGCTCGGCGGGCTCGGCCAGCGCGTCGGGGCTCGGCTCCACGCCCACGCGTGGCAGCACGCGGTCCAGCCACTGCGGGAGCCACCACGCCTTCTCGCCCAGCAGGTACATGATCGCCGGCACCAGCGCGGTGCGGATGACGAACGCGTCCAGGAACACCGCCACCGCCAGGCCGATGCCGAACAGCTTCACGGTCAGATCGTCGCCCAGCGCGAAGGAGGCGAACACGCAGACCATGATCGTCGCCGCTGCCGTGATCACACGGCCGGTGTTGGCCAGGCCGCTGGCCACCGCCTCGGACGCGTTGCGGCGGCGCACCCACTCCTCGTGGATGCGCGACATCAGGAAGACCTCGTAGTCCATCGACAGGCCGAAGACGATCGCGAAGACCATGACCGGCAGGAAGGCCTGGATCGGTGCGGTGCGGTCGACACCGATGACGCCGGCCAGCCAGCCCCACTGGAAGATCGCCACGACGACGCCGAAGGACGCGCCGATGCTGAGCAGGTTCATGGCCACGGCCTTCAGCGGCACGAGCACGGAGCGGAACACGGCCATGAGCAGCAGCGCCGACAGCGCCACCACGATGCCGATGAACAGCGGCAGCTTGCTGTTCAGGTAGGCGGCGAAGTCCTCGAAGATCGCCGTGGTGCCGCCCACGTGGGCGTGGATCCCCGTCGTCCGGGCGATGGCCGGGATGGTGTCCGTGCGCAGGCGGTCGACGAGATCCTTGGTCTTCACGCTCTGCGGCGACGTGGTGGGGTAGGCGAGCAACAGCGCGGTGTTGCCGGCCGGGTTGACCCGCGCCGGCGTGACCCGCACGACACCGGGCTGGCGTGCGACGGCGGCCCGCAGCGCCGGCAGGCCCGCCACGGCGCCCTGGCGCGGCAGCTCGGCCACGATCTGCAGTGGCCCGTAGAACCCGGCCCCGAAGCCCGCCGCCAGCAGGTCGTAGGCCCGCCGGGTCGTGGTGCTGGAGGGGTCGGTGCCGGCGTCGGCCGAGCCGAGCTGGATCGAGAACACCGGGATGGCCAGCACGATGAGCAGCGCGGCCGAGACGATCGCCGCCGGCCAGGGCCGGCGCTGGATCAAGCGGCTCCAGCGGTACCAGAAGCCCGTCCCCGCCGGCTTCTGCCTGCCGAACCCGGGCACGCGCCAGCGGTCCACGCGGCGGCCGATCTTGCTCAGCATCGCCGGCAGCAGGGTCAGCGAAGCGGTCATCGTGAGCAGCACGGCCAGCGACGACGCCACCGCCGGCCCGTAGAGGAAGCTGACCCCGAGGGCGAACATGCCCAGCAGCGCGATGACCACGGTGGCGCCGGCGAACAGCACCGCTCGTCCGGACGTGTCCATGGCGTTGAGGACCGCGTCGTCGACGTCGAGCCCGTCGCGCAGCCCGGCCCGGAAGCGGGTGGCGATGAACAGGGCGTAATCGATCCCCACCCCGAGGCCGATCATCGCCGCCAGCGCCGGGGTGAAGTTGCTGGTGTCGAAGATGTGCGTGGCCAGCGTGACCAGGCTCAGGCCGGTGCCCAGGGCGACGAGCGCGGTGATGATCGGCAGCCCCATGGCCACCACCGAGCCGAACGTCAGCAGCAGGATCACGATCGCCGCCAGCAGGGCGATGCCCTCGCTGGCGCCCTGGCGGTCGGTGCGCTGGGCGTTCTGGATCGTCGTGCCGCCGAGCTCGACCTGGATCCCGTCGCCGCCCGCGCCCCGGGCGGTGTCGATCACGCTGAGGACGGCGGACTTGGGCAGGTTGATGGCGCGGCGGTCGAACTGGACGGTGCCGAAGGCGGTGTGCCCGTCGGGAGCGATGGCCGCGCCGCCGCCCGCCCGCGCTGGCGCGTAGGGCGAGACCACGCCGCGCACGTGGGGCAGCGTCGCGACGCGGGCGAACATCGCCTGCATGCGCGCCCGCACCGCGGGCTGGGTCACGGGGGCCGGCGTGGTGTGGAAGACGATCGTGGCGTTGTCGCCGGACTGCCCCGGGAAGCGGGTCTTGAGCAGGTCGAGCGCCCGCTGGGAGTCCGAGCTGGGCAGGTCGAAGTTGCTCTTGAACGTCGCCCCGGCGGCCCCCGCGGCCAGCGCGGAGACGACCAGGATCGCGATCCAGCCCAGGACCGTGATCCCCCGGTGGCGCACACACCAGGCGGCGAGACGTCGCATACGGGGGTTTCTACACGGCCTCCGTAGACTGCGCGCAAATGCCGCGCCGGCGCGTCACCTTCTCGCGCAACCTCACGCTCTCGCTCTCGCGGACCTGCCGGTGCTATTGCAAGTACTGCGCCTTCGCCACCCATCAGGCGCACCTGCACGAGCCCGACGAGGTGCTCGCGCTGCTCGACCGGGCATCCCGCCGCTCGGTCAAGGAGCTGCTGGTCCTGACCGGCGAGCACCCCGAGGTCAACCCCGAGGTCCGCGCGCGCCTGCAGACCTGGGGCCACGAGGACTTCACCGCCTACGTGGTGTGGACGTGCGCGCGGGCGCTGGAGCGCGGCCTGCTGCCGCACACGAACCTCGGCGTGCTCTCCAGGGACGACCTGGCGCGCCTGCGCGAGGTCACGGCCTCGCAGGGGCTGATGCTCGAGAGCGTCAACCCGGACCTCGTCGTGCACCAGGGCTCGCCGACCAAGGACCCGGCCCGCCGCCTCGAGACCATCGCTGCGGCCGGTGAGCTGCGGATCCCCTTCACCAGCGGCATCCTCGTCGGCATCGGCGAGAGCGAGGACGAGCGCGTAGCCGCGCTCGAGGCGCTGGCCGAGGTGCACGCCGAGCACGGCCATCTGCAGGAGGTGATCCTGCAGAACTTCGTGCCCCATCGTCGCTACTACGGCGAGGAGCCGGCCGACATCGCCACCGCGTCCGCGGAGCGGTTCTGGCGCACCGGCGTCTCGGACGCGTCCCACCGCGACCTGCCCGAGTGGGCGACCCCGGTCTCGATCGAGGAGATGAAGCGCCTGATCGGCGAGGCGCAGCGGCTGCTGCCCGGCGTCGGCATCCAGGTGCCGCCGAACCTGGCCGACTGGTGGCCCGAGCTCGTGGCCGCCGGCGCGACCGACCTCGGCGGGCTGTCGGCCAACGGCGACCACATCTCGCCCGAGCACCCGTTCCCGAGCCCGCACCAGGTGCGCAAGCGCCTGGCCGCCGACGGCGTCGCGCTGACCGAGCGGCTGTGCGTGTACGCGCGCTACATCGACCCCGCGTGGGTCGACCAGAGCGTGCTCGACGTCATCAAGCTCAAGTACTGGAGCTTCATCCCCCGGCGCGGCTCCGGCCGCGGGGACGCGCCGCGCCCGATCCGGCGCGATGCGGTGGCGGGGGCGGTCGCCCGCGCCCGCAACGGCGTGGCGCTCGCGCCGGACGAGTTGACCGCGCTGTTCGCCGAGGACCGGCCCGAGGCGATCGAGGACATGCGCCAGGCCGCCGATGAGCTGCGCGCCGAGCTCGCCGGCGACGAGGTCACGTTCGTCGTGAACCGCAACATCAACGTGTCCAACGTGTGCGTGGTCGGCTGCGCGTTCTGCGGCTTCGGGCAGGGCAAGCGCTCGCCTGACGCCTACCACCATTCGCGCGAGGAGATCGTGCGCCGCGTGCGCGAGGCGGTCGACTACGGCGCCACCGAGGTCTGCATGCAGTCCGGCATCCACCCCGACTGGACGCTGGAGCACTACGAGGAGTGGCTGCAGGTGGCCAAGGGCGCCGCGCCCGAGATCCACCTGCACGCGTACTCGCCCATGGAGGTCGCGCACATGTGCGACGTGTCCGGCCTGTCGCCCGCTGCCGTGTTCGCGCGGCTGCGCGAGGCCGGGCTGGGCTCGACGCCGGGCACGGCCGCCGAGGTCCTGCACGACGGCGTGCGCGAGCGCATCAGCCCGAACAAGCTGCCGGTGGGGCGCTGGCTGGAGATCATGGAGGCCTCGGCCGCCGCCGGCTTCGCCACCTCCGTGACGGTGATGTTCGGCCACATCGAGGAGCCCTGGGAGCTGGCCGAGCACATGCGCGTCGTGCGCGCGTTCCAGGAGCGCACGGGCGGGTTCAACGAGTTCGTGCCGCTCTCGTTCATCCCCTTCCACACGCTCCTGGGGCGGACGCACGGCGTGGAGGAGATCTCGCGCGAAGAGAACCTCAAGCACACCGCCGTCTTCCGCCTCGCGCTGGGCAAGACGGTGCGCAGCGTGCAGGCCAGCTGGGTGAAGATGGGCCTGGATGCGGCGACCGAGTCGCTGCGCTGGGGGGTCAACGACCTCGGCGGGACCCTGATGGAGGAGTCGATCTCGCGCCTGGCCGGCTCGTACCACGGCGTGCGCCTGGACCCGCCCGAGCTGATCGCGGCGGCGCACGGCGCCGGCCGCCCCGCGGCCGAGCGCACGACGCTGTACGGCATCCGGCGCCGCTACCCGGTGGCGGCCGCGGCGGCCTAGGCGTCGGCCTGCCCGCGCAGGCGGTTGGCCTGGTCCGGGTAGTAGGGCTGCAGCGCCGCGGCGGTGCTGTCCAGCACCTGCTTGACCGTATGGTCGTGCAGCGTCGGGACCTTGGTGGACGGGCTCGCGTCCTCGACGTCGATGAGCATCGAGCGCACGTGGTCGGACACCGGGCCGGCCAGCGCCCGCCGCGGGTGGCTGGCCGCGTAGCGGATGTACGTGCGCGTGGCCTTGGTGTCGAGGCCGGTGGGGGACTCGCTCGAGCCCCCGATGACGATGCTGGGCACGTCCTTGGCGATCAGGCGCAGCGCCTCCTCGCCGGCGCCCTCGTTCAGCGAGTTGCCGGTGTTGCCGCCCACGCTCTCGGCCACCTTCTGGAAGCGCTGGTAGAGGACGATCGTCTTCGCGATCGAGTTGACCAGGCGCTTGGCCTCGGCCTTGTCCTGGTCGATCGCGGCGATGGCCTGGACGTCGTCGGTCAGCGTGGCCTTGTCGGCCTCGAGCGAGTTGGCGTTGCCCTTGTCGAGCTCGTCCGCTCCGCCACAACCGGCGACGGCGAGCGCGACCGCAGCGCACGCTCCGAGCGACAGCACCCACCTCATCGGAACAGATCTTCTTCCGGCGGGCGCACGAGTGCAAGCGCGCCAGGACCGTCCTCCTCGGTGACGTGGGCCTCGAGGCCCCGCACCAGCACGGCCGGCTGGCGCGAGTCCTTGCTGCGGGCCAGGTCGGCGGCCGACGCCGCCTCGTCCGCGATCGCGATCCAGGTGGCACGCAGCTCGCGCCCGCGCGCGTCGACCCGGCCGCGCCAGTCCTCGAGCGGGGCCAGCCCGGCGCAACCGATGGCGACGTCGGACTGGCCGTGGCGCCACGCGCGCCCGAAGGAGTCCGCGACGACGACCGCGAGCCGCGCGCCGGTGCGCTCGCGCAGCGCCGCGCGCAGGGCCCGGGCGGAGGCGTCGGGGTCGCGGGGGAGGAGCACGACGGTCTCGTCGTCGGGCGTGTTGGAGGCGTCGACGCCGGCGTTGGCGCACACGAAGCCGTGGTGGGTGCGGCAGATGAGCACGCCGCGCTCGGCGCGCACCAGCTCGGTGGTCTCGTCGAGGACGACCTGCACCACGCGCGGGTCCTTGTCGTGCTCGGCCGCCAGCGCCTGCGCCCGCTGGTCGGGCGCGATCTCGGGCAGGCGCCGCACGCGGCCCTCGGCCTTGGAGACGACCTTGTGGGCGACCACGAGCACGTCGCCGTCGCGCAGCCCGTCGGGGGCGGCGGCGAGCACGAGCGCCGCGAGGTCGTCGCCGGCGCGGACCTCGGGCAGCGGCGCGAGCGCGGTGGCGGAGACGGTGCGGGAGCTCAACCGACCGCCGGCGTGCGCCGCAGATCGGTCAGGGCGTCGCGGGTGTGGCGGGCGAAGCTCTCCGGGACCCGCTCGAGGGCGACTTCCAGCGCCTCGAGGTCGCCGGGGGTGTCGACGTCGAGCCCGAGCGAGACCAGCGGCTCGACGGCGGGGGTGATGCCGGAGTCGAGCGCCTCGCGCAGGTGACGGCGGCGGCTGCCCTCGCCGAAGCTCGGCGCGATCACGTCCGGCGGCGACAGCAGCAGCCCGTTGGTGCCGGTGCCGTGGCGGTCGGGCACGACGGCGACGGCGGGCGAGGCCTCGTGGCGGCGCAGCATCCCGTCCACCTCCTGCGGCCACAGCGCCGGGCAGTCCCCCGGCACCAGCAGCACCCGCTCGGCCTGCGCGCGCTGGGCCCGCGCGATGCCGAGCGTCGCCGCCGCCGACTGGCCCGACTCGGCCGGGTCGTCGACCACGAGGTCGCCGCGCGCGGCCGCCAGGGCCCGCACCGACTCCTCGGCGGTGACCACCACGACGCGGTCCAGCCGGCGCACGTGGTCCAGCGCGTCGAGCACGTCGTGGACCATCGCCCGCGCCAGGGCGCGGCGGGCGCTGGGCGGCAGCGCGCTGCGGAGCCGCTGCTTGGCCTCCTCGAAACGCTTGACCGGGAGGATCGCGAAGGTGCGCACCACCCGGCGAAACTACCGCAGGGCGGCAGCGAACTTCAGCGTCTCGCGCGCGACCGAGCGGCGCTGCTTGGGCGTGGAGAGCAGGACCGGCGTCTGCAGCAGCGGGACCCGGTCGGTGCGCTCGTCGGCGACCAGCCCGTCGATGACCCAGGCGTAGATGTCGGCGATGCCCGCTGCGTCCACGGTGAGCCCGCCCCATTCCATGAACGCCGCGGTTGGGCCCTTGAGCACGCGGCCCTCGACGATGGGGGAGACCGCGACCACCGGCGCCCGCGCCGCGCGCAGCGCCGCGCGCATGCCGGACAGGGCCAGCATCGGGCCGATCGACACGATCGGGTTGGACGGGCCGATGACGATGGCCCGGGCCGAGCTGATCGCGCCCATCACCTCGCTCGTGGCGGGGGCGTCCGAGGCGCCCTCGAAGCGCACGTCCTCCACCGGCCCCTCGCCGCCCTCGCGGATGAGGAACTCCTGCAGCCCCATCCAGCTGCCGCGCGCCTTGACCTGGGTGCGGACGGGCGCGTCGGTCATCGGCAGCACGCGCGCCTCCACGCCGAACGTCTCGGCCAGCTCGGCCGCCACGTCGGTCGGTCGGGCCCCCTCGTTGAGCCGCCGCGTCCGGCGCAGGCCGATGGCCAGGTCGCGGTCGCCGAGGTTGAACCACACGTCCTCGCCCATCTTCCGCAGGGCGTCCATGACCGCGAAGGTGTCGCCCCGCAGCCCCCAGCCGCGGGCGTCGATCTCATCGGCCAGCCAGAACGTGATCAGGTCGGGGTCGGGGGAGACGTAGGCGCCGTGGAGCTCGACGTCGTCGGCGGTGTTGGCGATGACCACGAGGTCCTCGCCCACCACGTCGTACATGCCGCGCGCGAGCTTGGCGCCTCCGGTCCCGCCGGCTAGGACGACGATCGGCGCGGCCATGCCTCGTGGGGGTGCTCGGGGAGGTTCGCGATGCGGACGCCGGCGTGAGCCTTGTACTTCGCGTTGATGGAGATCATCAGCGCGGTCATGGTCTCGGTGATCCGCGACATCTCGAGCCGCCCGGCATCGACGCAGCGCAGGCCCGGGATGCGCTGGAGGATCTCGGCCGCCTGAGCCTTGTCGGCGCGGCGGTCGCCGCAGATCAGCACATCCTCGTCCAGACCCCGTTCCACGTGGGCGAGCGCGTCGGCGCTGACCGTGTGCAGGGCGGAGACGACGCGCACCCCGTCGGGCGCCATCTCCTCGGCCTGCTGTGCGGCCGAGCCCTGCCAGACGCCGAGCACGCGCGTGGCCTTGCCGCTCACGGCGGCGGCCAGCGGGACGGTGGCGTCGACGAGCAGCTGGCCCTCGCGCAGCTCGTCCTTCAGGTTCGTGAGGTTCTCGGACTGGCTGCGGAAGGGCACGCAGAGGAAGACGACCTCGCTGCGCCGCGCCGCCTCGGCGTTGACCGCGCCCTCGACGGTGGCGCCGCCCACGAGAGCGCGCACGCGCCCGGCCGCCTCGCCGGCGCGGCCGGCGTCGCGCGAGCCGATGACGACCGGCGTGCCCTGCTGGGCCAGGCGCGCAGCAAGCCCGAAGCCGAGCGCGCCGGTGCCCCCTATGACGGTGACGGGATCCACGGCGGGGGACTCTAGAGTCCCCCTCGTGCGATTGGACGGACGCAGCGCTCTGGTAACCGGCGCGGCCAGCGGCATCGGCGCGGCCACCGCGCGCCGGCTCGCGGCCGAAGGAGCGCGCGTCGCCCTCGCCGACCTCGACGAGGACGGCGCCCACTCGGTGGCCGGCGAGATCGACGGCTACGCCGTCGCCATGGACGTCGCCGACCCCGACTCGGCCTCGGCGGGCGTCGCCGAGGCGGCCGAGCTCGTCGGGCCGATCGACGTGCTCGTCAACAACGCCGGCACCGACCGCTTCGCCTTCTTCCTCCACACCACCCCGGAGCTGTGGGACATCGTGCTCGGCGTCAACCTGCGCGGCACGCTCGCGGTCACCCACGCCGTGCTGCCGTCGATGCACGAGCGCGGCGGCGGCGCGATCGTCAACGTGGCCAGCGAGGCCGGCCGCGTCGGCTCCCAGGGCTCGGTCGCCTACTCGGCCGCCAAGGCCGGCGTGATCGGCTTCACCAAGGCGCTCGCGCGGGAATCCGCCCGCTACGGCGTGCGCTGCAACGCGGTGGCGCCCGGGCCGATCGAGACCCCGCTGCTCAACGCCGCGCCCCAGCAGCTCGGCGAGCTCGGCGTGCGCCTCAAGCAGGGCATGATCAACGCCACCGCGATGGGCCGCTCGGGCGAGCCCGACGAGGTCGCGGCGGTGATCGCTTTCCTGGCCAGCGAGGACGCCGCCTACGTCACCGGGCAGACGGTCGGCGTCTCCGGAGGGCTGTCGATGTGGTGAGCGAGCGGACGGAGGCGTTCGTGGTCGAGGGGTGGCTGCTCACCGACGTGGGCGGCACCCTGAACACCGCCGTGCTCTCGACCCCGGGCATGATCGGGATGATGGAGCGCACCGCGGCCATGCTCGCGCTCGAGGTCCTCGACGACGGCCGCGTCACCGTCGGCTTCGAGGTGTGCGTCAGGCACGTTGCCGGCGCGCACGAGGGCGCGCGGTGCACTGCGCACGCGAAACTGAACGAGATCGTCGACGGCCGCAAGCTCCGCTTCGACGTCGAGGTGCGCGAAGGCGACCGCACCATCGGCGTCGGCACCCACGAGCGCCGCGCCATCGCGCCGTGAGCGCCTACCCCGACGCCGTCCGCATCCGCGAGGTCGGACCGCGCGACGGCTTCCAGAACGAGCCCGAGGTCATCCCCACCGACGTGAAGGTCCGGCTCATCGACGCGCTCGCCCGCACGGGGCTGCGCCGGCTCGAGGCCACCAGCTTCGTGCGCGCCGACGTCATCCCGCAGCTCGCCGACGGCCCCGAGGTGCTCGCGGCCATCGACGTGCCCGACAGCGTCGACGTCTCCGTGCTCATCCCGAACGAGCGCGGCCTCGACAACGCGCTGCCCCATCGCGCGCACTTCGACGAGATCAACTGCTTTCTGTCGGCCAGCGAGACCCACAACCGCCACAACGTCAACCGCTCGATCGAGGAGTCGCTGACCGGGATCGAGCGGGTGCTCGGGCGTGCGCGCGGGGAGGGCCTGCGCTGCGAGGGCGTGATCTCGGTCGCCTTCGGCTGCCCCTATGAGGGCCACGTGCCCGAGGAGCGCGTGTTCGCCATCGCCCGTCGCCTGCGCGACGCCGGTGCGGCCGAGGTCGGCTTCGGCGACACCACCGGCATGGCCAACCCGCGCCAGGTGGGGCCGTTCTTCGCTGCCGCCCGCGAGGCGCTCGGCCCCGACGTCGAGCTCACGGCCCACTTCCACAACACGCGCGGGCAGGGCCTGGCCAACGTGCTGGCCGCGCTCGAGCAGGGCATCGACTCGTTCGAGTCCTCGTTCGGCGAGCTCGGCGGCTGCCCGGTCCCGCCGGGCGCCACGGGCAACATCGCCACCGAGGACCTGGTCTCGATGTTGCACGAGATGGGCATCGAGACCGGCATCGCGCTCGAGCGTCTGCTCGAGGCCGCGCGCGCGGTGCGCGAGGTCCTCGGCAGGCCGCTGGGGTCTCACGTGCTCACGGCCGGCCCGGTCGATTGGCACGACCCAGCGCGCTGAGGATTCGGTCGCGCGCCTTGGCCGGAATCTGGTGGTCGGAGACGGCCTGGTCGAGGATCGGCTGAGCCAGCTCCTGGCGCTTGCTCGGGTCGAGGCGGAGGACGTTCTCCTTCTGGCGCTCGGCCTTGAACGCGTCGCGCAGCTTCACGCGCAGCCCCGCGCGCTGCTCGCACTTCGCGCGCATCTGGGCCGCGTTCGGCTGACCCGGGGACGAGGCGGCCGAGGCCGCCACCGCGCCGCCCGCAGCGCCGATCGCGAGAACCACGAGGGCGGCGGCGAGGGTGATGGGGGTGAGGTATCGCTTCATGGCGCGAGCATGGCCCGCGCACGTCATGCCGCATCAAGCGCCGTGTTCGGGGGTTGTAAGGCCCGTGTCCGGGACCATCCTGCTCGTCGAGGACGAGCACAACATCGGCGCGCTGGTCCGCACCTATCTCCAACGCGACGGCTTCGACGTCATCTGGGTGCGCACGGGGGAGGATGCCCTCACCGAGCTGGTCCGGCACCCGATCGCGCTCATGGTGCTCGACATCGGGCTGCCGCGCATGAACGGCCTCGAGGTGTGCCGCCGGGTCGATGGGCGCGTGCCGGTGATCATGCTCACCGCCCGCGACGAGGAGGCCGACCGCGTCGCCGGCCTGGAGATCGGCGCCGACGACTACATCGCCAAGCCGTTCTCGCCTCGCGAGCTCGTCGCGCGCGTGCGCGCCGTGCTGCGCCGGGCGCGCAACGGCAAGCCGGTGGCCGACCTGCTCGAGCTCGGCCCGGTGCGGGTGTCGCTGCCGGCGCGCGAGGTGCATCTCGACGGCGCCGAGATCGAGCTCACGCCGAAGGAGTTCGACCTGCTCGCCTACCTCGTCCAGCACGCGCCCGCGGTGGTCTCGCGCGACGACCTGCTCGAGCGCGTCTGGGGCTTCATCTACCCGGGCGAGACGCGGACGGTCGAGGTGCACGTCGCCCAGCTGCGCAAGAAGCTCGGGGTGCCCGAGCTCATCCGCACCGTGCGCGGCGTCGGGTACAAGGCGGTGGCGTAACGCGTGCGCTCGCTGCGCGCGCGGCTCCTTCTCACCATCGGCACGGCGGTCCTGGTCGCCACCGTGCTGACCGTCGTGGTCGCGGGCGTCCTCGTCCGCGGGAAAGTGCAGGACCAGGCGCTCACGAACCTCGAGCGCCAGGCCGACACCGCCGCCGCGATCGCCGCCGTGCCCGCGGGGCAGACGCGGGTCGTGCGAGCCGGGCCGCGCGCGCCGCTGCGCGCGCTGCGGCAGAACGGCGTCGCCGGCGCGCGCCGCCTCGCTGCGCCCACGGGCCTGCCCTCCGGCGACGCCTCGGGCGAGCGCGACGGCCTGCTCTACGCGGCGCGCACGACCGCCTCCGGCGGGCGCATCGTGGTCGTGCGCCCGTCCGGCCTGTCGGCGGGCGACTGGCGCCCGTTCGTGGTCTCGCTCGTGCTCGCCGGCCTGGGCGGCGCGGTGGTGGCGACCCTGTTTGCGCTCGTGCTCGCGCGGCTGCTGACCCGGCCCGTGCGGCGCCTGTCGGAGGCCACGCGCGCGGTCGCGTCGGGGCGGTCCGACGTGTCGGTGCCGGTGGAGGGCGAGGACGAGCTGGCCGAGCTGTCGGCGGCGTTCAACGCCATGGCCGCCGAGCTCACCGACGCCCGCGAGGCCGAGCGCCGCTTCCTGCTCTCGGTCTCGCACGAGCTGAAGTCCCCGCTGACCGCCATCCGCGGGTACGCCGAGGGCTTGAGCGACGGCGCGGTGGCGCCACGCGAGGCCGGCGCGGCGATTGGCGAGGAGTCCCAGCGGCTCGAGCGCCTCGTGCGCGACCTGCTCGACCTCGGGCAGCTCGAGCGGCGGCGGTTCTCGATCGCCACCGAGCCCGTCGACCTCGCCACCGTGGCCGCGCGCGCCCACGAGCGCTTCGCCGTCCGCGCGCGCGAGCTCGACGTGGCGCTGCGGGTCGAGGCCGACGGCTACGCGGTCGTGCTCGCCGACCCCGACCGGCTGCTGCAGGCGGTGTCGAACCTGGTCGAGAACGCGCTGCGGGTCACGCCCGCCGGCGGGACCGTGGTCGTGCGGGTGTTCCCGGGGCGCATCGAGGTCGCCGACAACGGCCCCGGTCTCGAGGCCTCGGACCTGCCGCATCCCTTCGACCGCTTCTACCTGCACGACCGCTACCGCTCGGATCGCCCGGTCGGCTCCGGCCTCGGGCTCGCGCTCGTGCGCGAGCTGGCCGAGGCCATGGGCGGGAAGGTCTCCGTGGTCAGCGCCCCCGGGAAGGGCACCGCCTTCGCGATCGACCTTCAGCTCTCCCAGCCCAGCGCCGCGGCCACACGGTCGCTCAGGGTCATGGGGTCGAACGGCTTGGGGATCACCCCGGCCACGCCCAGCGACGCGTAGCGCGTCAGCTCGCCCGCCTGGGCCTTGGCGGTCATGAACAGCACCGGGATCGCGCGCGTCTCGTCGCGGCCGCGCAGGACGTCCAGCGTCGCCGGGCCGTCCAGCCCCGGCATCATCACGTCGAGCAGGATCACGTCGGGCCGCTGCGCGGACGCCAGCGCGACGCCGTCGGCGCCGCTGCTTGCCGTCAACACCTCCCAACCCGCCACCGAGCCCAACGAGAGCTCCACGACCTCGCGGATGTCGGGCTCGTCGTCGATGAGCAGGACGGTGCGGCGGCTCACGAGGCGGGCGCGGCCTCCTTGAGCAGGTCGGCCACGCGGCGCTCGAACTCCTCCGGCGCCACCCGGCCCTTGGTGAAGAACAGCGTCTTGCTCAGCGTGAGCCGCTGCCGGTCGTGCTCGGAGAGTTCGCGAACCGTGTAGACGACGACCGGGATGGGCGGGATCTCGGGGTGCTCGCGCAGGTGGTCGACCACGGCCAGGCCGTCGGCGCCGGTGAGCTCGATGTCGAGGACGAGCAGGACGGGAGCGACGTCGTCGATGAGCTGGACGGCCTCCTCGACGCTCGGGGTCACCACGGCCTCGACGCCCTGCCGGGCCAGCATCGCGCGCAGGACCCGGGCCAGGTCGGCGTCGTCCTCCACGACGAGCGCGGCGCGGC
>Ga0157377_10000416_pt1 | contig 18448 bp, 20 predicted proteins | sample M55metaG_FD_121116 | JGI IMG/M metagenome (GOLD analysis project Ga0157377, IMG submission 121116) | Miscanthus rhizosphere microbial communities from Kellogg Biological Station, Michigan, USA - M5-5 metaG | ecosystem: Host-associated > Plants > Roots > Rhizosphere > Soil | place: USA: Michigan...
AGGGGCTCGGGGTCCCGAGCCTGGCTTCCTGTGGCGTAAGACACGCTCCCGTTCTGCGCGCCGCCGTTCGACTCCGAGTACACGAATGAGAACGCAGCGTCGGCGCGCGCGTCTCCGTCGCTGTCGACGTTGATCCTGTACACCGCATCCGGGTGGAAGTCGGCGCCCGTCATGAAGGGGTTGACGTCGATGATCAGGACCGTCTTGTCCGGGCTCTCAGTCGACGCGAACACGAACAGGTCGGTCAGGTCAAGGCGCGCATCATCACCCGGAAACTTGAGCATGGCTGCGCTGAAGTGGTTGGACATCATGCCTCCCTCGTATGGAGTGCTAGTAGCCGTTACTGGGGGCCGCGGTCGACCGGCCGGTGACCTGGTTGCCCGCCGGCGAGACCGCGAACCACGCGGCGCCGAACGCGCTGATGCCCTGCCCGTTGGTGGCAACGTCGCCCATCCCTGAGCTCGCAACGCCGATCGTCACCGGCGCGCCAGAGGCTCGCGGCACCGACGAGGGCGGGGGATGTGCGAGGGGTGATGCGTGCTCCGCGTACGGACATGGTGGTGCTAGATCAGTGGCACCGCGACCCGGCTTCTTACCCGCCGTCGCAGACCGGTCAGTGGCTTGCACTGCGACGTGCCTGAAACGAGCCTGACGGTGGGCCAGAGGGTCGGCCCAGACAGCGGCGTAGGCTGTCCCCGGTGTCGCAGCTGCGCTCGATCGTCGATCGAACCCACGAGGCGTTCACATGGCGGAGTGGCGCGTGGACGTAGACCCGACCGGTGAGGACATGGCCTCCGCGGCCCTGACGGCGGTCGTAGCCGAGCAGTCGGCGCTGCGTCGGGTGGCGGAGCTGGTGGCTCGGCAGGCGCCGCCCGAGCAGGTCTTCGCGGGGGTGGTCGAGGAGCTGGGCGGGCTGCTCGGTGTCGAGAGCGCCGGCATGGTCCGCTACGAGGCCGAGGGGGCCGCCACCATTGTCGCGGCATGGGCCGAGCGTCGTCCTGCCCTAGGCACACCTGTCGGCATCCGTCTCACGCTCGGAGGCGAGAACATCCTGACCCGAGTCCTTGAAACGAAGCGGCCTTCCCGCGTTGACGACTACTCCCTCGCCACCGGCCCCATTGCCGAGATAGCGCGTGAACGCGGCGTCGGCCCGAGAGTTGGGGCGCCGATCGTGGTCGATGGACGAGTCTGGGGTGCCATGGTCGTCGGGCGGCGCGATGAGCCCCTGCCATCCGGAACCGAAGACCGTGTCATGGAGTTTGCCGAGCTGGTGTCCGCTGCGATCTCGAACATCGAGTCCCGAGCGAGGGTGGAGCGAATGGCGGCCGAGCAGTCCGCACTCCGTCGCGTGGCGACGCTCGTGGCCCGTGCGCCGGCGTCAGAAGGGTTCTTCTCCACCGTCGCTCGCGAGGTTGCATCGGTCTTGAGCGTGCCCGGCGTGATCGTCCAGCGGTACGAAGCCGACGGGACGGTTGTCACGTTCGGCGAAGCATTTGACTCCGACCTCGCGGGCGCGGAACGATTCTTCGGCGTCGGTACCCAGATGCCACGGGACCCTGGAAGCCTGGCGGCACAGGTCTTCGAGACGCACGGCGCGGCGCGAATCGATGACTTCTCGTCGTTGCCGGGAACGATCGGAGAGCTTGCGCGCGGGGCGGGACTCGGTTCCGGCTGTGCCGGTCCCATCGTCGTCAATGGATCCCTTTGGGGCAAGATGTGCGTCTTCTCGCGGGTAGGAACGGTGCTTCCCGTCGGGACGGAGAATCGCCTCCACGACTTCATAGAGCTCGTTGCCACGGCGATCGCGAACTACGAGGCGCGCGCGGAGGTGGAGCGACTGGCGGCCGAGCAGTCGGCACTTCGCCGCGTAGCCACGTTGGTTGCGCGCGAGCACTCTCCCGACGACCTCTTCGCGACATTGGCCGAGGAGGTTGGGGTGCTCTTGGAAGTCGACGCCTCGGCCATCCTGCGCTATGAGGCGGACTCGACCGCGACGGCGGTCGCCGGCTGGAGCGACGGGGCGATCACCATTCCGCTGGGCGCTCGGTTGCCTCTCGAAGGGGAGAATGTCGCCGCGGAGGTCAAGCGGACCGGAAGGCCCGCGCGCAAGGACGAGTACGACGCGGCTGCGGGGACGATCGCCGCCACCGTGGTCGAGCTCGGACTCCATTCTGCGGTAGCCAGCCCGATCGTCGTCGAGGGCGCGACCTGGGGGGTGATCGGCGTGATGTCGCGCAAGCGAGAACCGCTCCCGCTCGACACCGAGGCACGTCTCGCGGAGTTCAGCCGCCATGCCGGCATCGCCGTGGCCAACGCCAACAGCCGCTCCGCTGTCGCGCGATCGCGAGCCCGGATCGTGCGGGCCGGCGACGAGGCCCGACGGCGATTCGAGCGCAACCTGCATGACGGCGCCCAGCAGCGGCTCGTCTCGTTGGGGCTCGAACTGCGCGCGGCGGAGGCGAGGGTGCCGCCCGATCTGGATGACGTCCGGCGGGTCCTCTCGCGCCTGGGGAAAGGGCTGAACGACGTGCTCGACGGCCTGCGCGAGTTATCACGCGGCCTGCATCCCGCGGTGCTGTCCGAGGGCGGACTGGCCCCGGCGCTGGACTCGCTGGCACGGCGGTCAGCGGTTCCCGTGGAACTGCACCTCGAGCTCGACGGCGAACGCTTCGACGAGCCGGTCGAGGTGGCGGCCTACTACGTTGCGTCAGAGGCGCTCGCGAATACCGCCAAGCACGGACACGCGTCGCGGGCGGAGGTCAGCGCCAGGCAACGTGAGGGCTGGCTCGAGCTGGTCGTCAGCGACGACGGCAGGGGCGGCGCAGACGCCTCGGCCGGCTCCGGGCTCACCGGCCTCGTGGACCGCGTCGAGGCCATCCACGGCACCATCCACATAGTCAGCCGTCCGGGCTCCGGGACAGCCGTCCGCGTCAAACTCCCCGTCGGGTCGACGGGGTCCTGACCTCGAGGTGACGCTTCCGTACCCTTTGGGCCAGCATGGTCGCTGTCAGACAGCCGGTGCCAGGGGAAGCCCACCCCGATGACCGATCGTCGTGACCTCGATGAGCTTCTCCGTGCCAGCGACGGAGACCCAGGCTGTACCGCCGGCGAGGACATTCTGGAGGCCTACGTCGAGTTGGAGCTCGCCGGAGAAGAGCCGGCGCGTGTGTACCCAGGCACCGCCATCCACCTTCAGGCCTGTCCCGGCTGCCGCGCCGATCACGACGGGCTGCTCGAAGCAGCGCGCCGGTTCGGCGACATGAAGCCCGAGTAGCCAATCCTCAGCACGGACGAAGCCATGGCGGCCGCCCGGGCGCCGCCGGCCGTCAGCGGCCCTGCCGGTGCCGGTCCAGCAGCCCGAGCGTCGCGAAGCCCAACAGGCAGACCAGGCTCACGGTCCCCACGGCGATCCCGACGGGGACCCACCCCACATAACGGTCGATCAGCGACACCACGCTGATCACGACCCCCACCGCCAGCGCGATCAGCCCGGCCCCCACCACGACCGCCAGCACGTCGAGACGGCGCGGCGGCCGGGGCGAGCCTGGTGTCGCGAGCTGACGCATGGGCTCCATAAGAGCTTCGGCCAGACGGGCGATTTCCTCAAGTTGTGCGCAGGTTGATTTGCCGTCCGCACCACCGCCTACCGTGCGGCGTGTTCCGGCCACCCTCGAGCACACGTGAGATCTGATGCCCTTGTGCTTCATCGAGCCCCGTGACGCCATCCGCGTCATCGCCGAGTCCGTCGGTCGCGAGGCCCGAAGGCAGCTGCTCGGCGAGCTCGTCCGTGCGTGGGTCGACGAGATCCCCGAGCCCGACCTGGAATCGCACTACGCCAAGGCGGTCGCGGACCTCGACGAGCACGACCTGAACATGCTCGCCGCCTGGCACGCCTCCCTGGAGGTGGGCCAGCCCATCGCCAACCGCGAGTTCCTCGTGCGCGTCTTCCCCTCGCTGGGCGAGAACCGCCGCGAGGCGCTGCGCATCGCCGCCGGCTTTCGCGGCGAGGAGGCGTTCGAGTCCGGGGTCGCCGAGGAGGAGACGATGGAGACCGTCCTGCCCTGGCTGTCGCGCGAGCGCTGCGACGAGCTCGCGGCGGAGTGCCTCGAGCTCTACTGCTGGGATCGGCTCGGGACGTCCAATTAGCGCTGAACGCAGTGAGGACGAACAAGAGCGGCAGACCCGCCGCATGGGGGAGCTGCTGCAGGAAATCCGGGTTGCCCAGACCGGCACGCAGATCCTCTTCGCCTTCCTGCTCGGCGTCCCGTTCACCCAGCGCTTCGAGCAGATCACCTCGTTCCAGCGCACCGTGTACTACGCGACCCTGCTGTCGGCCGCCGTCGCGTCGGTCTTCCTGATCGCGCCGAGCGCCTACCACCGCATCCTGTTCCGCCAGAAGGAGCGCCCGTTCCTGATCGAGGCCGCCAACCGCCTGACCCTCGTCGGGCTGACCTTCGTGGCCCTGGCCATGATCGGCGTGATCTTGCTCATCAGCGACCTGCTCTACGGCAAGACCACGACGACGATCGTCACCACCGCCATCGTGGGGCTGTTCGCGGTCGTCTGGTACATCGTGCCGCTGATGCGCCGGGTGCGCGATTAGCTAGGCCCAGCCGTCGCGCCCGGCCGCCAGCGCCAGCGCGCAGAAGTCCTCGGTCGCGCCCAGGCGCCCGAGCAGCGCCGCCAGTTGGACGAGCATGCGCAGCGGCCACAGGTCGGCCGGCTCTGCGGTCAGGCGCTCCGTGAGCGGCAGCGCGCGCGCGACGGCGGCGAGCGCGCGGTCGATCAGGTCAGAGACCGCGACGGCATCGAACCGCACCGGCCCCCGCAGGATGTCGCCGATCAGCTCGTCGAGCAGGTCGTAGGCGTCGCCGGCCGCCTCGGCCGGGAGCAGCGCGAGGCCCTGCACCGCCGCGACGAAGCCGGCGCGATCGCTCGCGCGCAGGGCGCCGAGCGCCTCCAGCCCGCGCTCCGCCCGCGCCCGGTCGACCGCGCGCGCCGCGCCCACCCCGAGGAGCCCGATGCCGTCGCCGAGCAGCACCACGTTCTCGGCCCGCGGGTCGGCGGGAGCGAGCGCGACCGCCCGCGGCGCGCCGAGCGTGAACGCGATCAGCGCCCGCGCGACCGCGCCCGGATCGTCGGGCGGGCGCGATGCCAGCGTCGGCCCGTCGAGCAGGTCGCACACGAGCACCCCCGGCGCCGAGAGGTCGGACACCACGGCGGGCACGGTCACGCCGTCCAGCCGCCGGCTGGCCCGCGCAAGCCGCTGCTGGGTCGCGCCGGCGTGCTCGAGGTCGAGGTCGTCGAGCACGCGCTCGCGCGCCTCGCGCAGCAGCGCCCCCACGTCGAGCGATCCGAACACCCGCCCGAGCGGCGGCCCGAGCGCATCCATCAGCCCGAGATCCGAGCGCACCGCCCCGTCCAACCCGGGCCGGCGCACCTTGACCGCCACCGCCCGGCCGTCGAGCTCGCCCCGGTGCACCTGGGCCGTCGCGGTGACCGCCAGCGGCTTGGGCTCCAGCGCGTCGAGCACCCGATCCGGCCGCTCACCCCAGGCCGAGTGCAGCTCGCGCTCGACCCGGCCGAAGGCCAGCGGCTCGCCCGTCGCCTCCACCGCCGTTTCGAGCTCGCGCCCCACCCGCGACCGCCAGCGCGGCGGGATGGCCTCGAGGTCGACGACCCCGCGCAGCCGCGCCAACGCCACCGGCCCCGACGACGACTGCCGCACGAGCGCCAACGCCGCGTCGACCAGCGCGCGCACGACGACGGGCAGCGCGGGCGACGCGACCCCCGGCCGCTCAGCCGGCAAGTGCTGCCTCGACCTCCGCGATCGCCTGATCGGTGTCGCGGAACCACACCGCGTGCATGCCCAGCGCGGCGGCGGTCGTGCAGTTGACCTCGATGTCGTCGATGAACACGCACGCCGCTGCTGGCAGACCAAGGCGCTGCAGCGTGAGCTCGTAGATCTCGGCGTCGGGCTTGCGCATGCCCACGAAGGCTGAGTCCACGACCAGCTCGAAGAGCTCGTCGACCGGCACCATCGGGCGCCAGCGCGCCTCCCACTCCCGCACGTTGTTCGTGAGCAGCGCCAACCGGAACCCGCGCGCGTGCAGGTCGCGCAGGTAGGCGACCATCTCGTCGTTGGTGGCCAGGTCGCGCCAGTAGGCGTCGGCGAGCCCGTGCAGGTGCACCTCGCGCCCGAGCTCGACGCTGACCGCCTCGTCGAGGAGCTCGATGAAGCGCTGTTCGGAGAGCTTGCCCTTCTCGAGCTCGTAGAGCGGTTGGAAGCCCTGCTCGGAGGCGATGCGCGCCATCGCCTTGCCGAGCGCCTCCAGCGGCACGCCGGCGTCGCTCTGGAAGCGGGCGAAGAAGCTCATGAGCGGCGCGGTGAGCACGCCGCCGAAGTCGGAGACGACGGCCTTGATCGGCCCGGTCACGCGCGCCGAAGCAGGTCGTAGCGGCCGGCGCCCTCGCGGCCCTCCATGCGGAAGCGGAAGAACGCGGTGTCCAGCCGCAGCGCGCCGAGCTCGAAGGTCGAGCCGCACACGACCTCGCCGGCCACACGGTGTGGGTACTCGCTGTCCTCGCGCTCCCACAGCTCGAGGCCGGCGCGGCGCTGGCGCCCGGCGTCGTCGTAGGTGGTGCTCAGGCGCGCCTCGGAGAGCTGCTGTGGCCCGTCCTCGCCCAGCATCCAGGCGCTGACCGCGTCGGCGTCGTGGCCGCGCGCGCCCGCGCGGCGCACGGCCTGCAGGCCCACGGCGAGGTCCTCGCCGATCCACGCCCCGACCGTCCGCACCGACTCCATGCGGTCCCAGTCGGCTACGCCCCAGGCGTGCGTGCGCTGGCCGAGGCCGTCGAGCGGACGCTCGCTGCCGCCGACGACGGCGGTGCCCTGCACGCGGCAGAGCTGGTCGTAGCCCTGCATGCCGCCGGCCTCCTCGAGCTCGATCGGGCCCGTCAGTGCGCTCAGGCGCACGTCGAAGCCGGCGCCCTCGGCGGTGAAGGCCACGCGCCAGCCCGCCAGCGGCTCGAGCGTCTCCATCCGCACCCCGGCCGCCTCGAGCGCGGCCCAGTCCGGCGCCTGCACCTCGAGTTGGCCCTGCGCCACCGCGCCGACGGGCCGGCCGCCCGCACACAGGACCGCGAGGGCGCTGGCCCGCGGCTCGCCGCCGGGGACGATGCCCAGCCGCGCGACCGCGTAGACGTTGGCGCCGGGGTCGCCGAGCGCGACCGTGACCGAGTCGGCAAAGCCCTCGCCCGCGGGCGTGCGGACGCGCTCGTCGTCGGCCGTGATCACGGCGTGGGCAGGTGGGGCGGGTCGACCTCTTGCGCCGTGCCCTCGACGTCGTAGTCGCGGCGGGCGCCCGGGTCGGACGGCACGGCCCGACCGGCGACCGACACCACCAGGCGGCGGGCGTAGCGGCGCACGATGATGCGCCGGAACAGCGCCCGGGTGGGCGGGAAGAGCAGCAGCAGGCCGATGACGTCGCTGATGAACCCGGGGGTGATCAGGAACGCGCCGCCGAAGATGACCAGGCCGCCGTCAAGCACCTCGCGCGCGGGCGGCCGCCCGGCCGCGAGGGTCTCGTTGAAGCGGCGCCACGCCGCGCGGCCCTGGCCGCGCAGCAGCACCGCGCCGAGGATCGAGTCCGCGATCAGGATCGCGAGCGTCCACCAGACGCCGACCGTCTCGCCCACCTGGACGATCAGGTAGATCTCCGCAATCGGGAGGACGATGAAGATGAGGAACAGGACCAAGAAGAACACGCTGCCCTAAGGCTAGAAGGCCGCGGCTAACATGAGCTCAATGCCGACCGTTGAGGAAGTCACCGACGCCCTGACCGAGGTCATCGATCCCGAGCTCGGACTCGACTTCGTCGAGCTCGGCCTCATCTACGAGGTCGAGGTCGAAGGCGGCGCCGTCGACGTCACCTTCACCCTGACCTCGCCCGGCTGCCCGATCGGCCCGCAGGTCACGGAGCAGATCGAGGAGTTCGTCAGCGAGCTCCCCGGGGTCGACGAGGTCCGCCCGCACATGACCTTCGACCCGCCCTGGTCCCCGGACAGGATGTCCGAGGACGCGAAGTTCGCGCTCGGCTTCTGAGGCCACAGGGGCGGCCGCGAGCGTCGTGAGCGCCTCGGTCGTCATTCCCTTCGCCGTCACGGCGTACGTCTTCGCGCTCATCGTCTTCTTGGTCGTCATCGCCACGATCCTCGTCGGGGTGCGCGTGCTCGACGTGCGGCGCACGCCCGGGCGGCCCCACTTCGCCCTCTCGCTCGAGGTGGAGGGCGCCGACGCCGACGGCGTCGTGGCCGCGCCGGGCCCGACGACCGAGGTCCGCGTGCACGCCGGCGTGTCGAACATCGGCGAGAGCCCCGCGGGGCCGACCACCCTGTACGTACTCGTGCCGCGGGGCATCGACGCTCGCTGGATCGGCGCCCAGACCGCGTACGAACCCGAGCTGACCGCCGAGCGGCTGCCCGTCGGCGAGCAGAGGGTGGACGCGTGGTACCTGCGGGGCGTCCTGCCCCAGGTCGGGCGCGACGATCATCCCGTTGCGACCCTGCTCATCGAGGCGCAGGTGCCCAGCGAGGTGCCCATCCGCTTCCGCGCCCATGCCAAGGACCTGGCCAACGACGAGGATGCGGCGATCGACCGGCGCCTCGTCGTGGTCGGCAGCTAGATCCCGCCCCGAGCGGGTACGCGGTTCCCAGAGATCGCAACCAAGGGGGCACAGATGCCGACCAACAAGACACGCGACAAGGTCAAGGGCTCGGCGCTCAAGGCCAAGGGCAAGGCGCAGGCCGCTGCAGGAAAGGCCACCCGCAACGAGTCCCAGCGCGCCAAGGGCGACAAGGACCAGCTCAAGGGCGAGGCCATCAACAAGAAGGGCCACGCCAAGGACCTGCTCTAGGCGGGGTCGCGGCGCTGCGCCGCTAGACGAAGACGTCGAGCGGCAGCAGCGCCGTGACGAGGAAGTTGGGCACGTCGACGACCTGGCTGATGCGCAGGTCGACCGCGCAGCTGCACAGCGCGTAGGCCTGCTGCGGGTCGAGGCCGCGCGTGCCGAGGTACTCGATCATGCTCAGCAGCGCGTTGCGCGCGGCCAGCGAGGCGTCCTCGCTCTCGTTGACGCCGTCCCGGGTCACGCAGATCCCGGTGGTGGCATGGAAGCGTCGCGGCGCCGCGAACTCGGCGGGCGCGAAGAAGTCGTCGCGGAAGAACTGCAGGTCGCGGAGGCCGCGCCGCTCGGCCTCGCCCTTGCGCAGCCCGAACCGCAGCGTCGCGCGGGAGCGGATCTCGATCGCTGTGCCGCACGCCTCGCAGTCGCCCTGCGCGTAGTGCACGTCGCCGGTGGAGACGAGTGCGCCCTCGGCGTAGACCGGCAGCAGCATGGTCACGCCCGGCGTGGTCTGGCGGATGTCGGTGTTGCCGGCCGTCTCGCGCGGCGCGATCGTGCGCAGGGCCTCGCTCGCGATCGGCTCGCCGGCGGGCACGGCGCCCTCCGCGTCGGGCGGCAGCGCCATCCCGCCGCGCTCGGCCAACTCGGCCTCGCGCGCGGTGGCCGCCTGCCGCAGCGCGGCGCTGGGGGCCAGGCCGAACGTGCCCAGGAACGGGCTGCAGGGCAGCCGCACGCCGGGCAGCTGCTCGGACTCGGCGTAGTCGTTGCCGCGCAGCGTCCAGTGGACGAGGTAGGGGTCGGGGAAGTCGTCGCGCAGGAAGCCGAAGCCGGGGACCTCGGCCGTGTACCCCCACTGGTCCCACGGGTCGGCCTCGATCGACAGCAGCTCGGCCTCGAGCAGGTCGCCGGGCTCGGCACCCTTCACGTACACCGGCCCGGTGAGCGGATGCACCGGCCCGAGCTGCAGCGCTCCGACCTCGGCCACGGCGGAGAAGGGGTGCAGCTGACCGTCGAACGCGTCGCGGGTCTCGTAGGTGACGGTGTCGCCGGGCTCGACCTCGACGACAGGCGCGATCGCCTCGTGCCAGCGGTTGTGGCCGGTCTCGGGCTGCTCGGAGAGCGGCCTGGCGGGATCGATCGCGATGACGTGCTCCCGGCTCATGCCGCCCTCCTGGGTTCAGGTGCGTTCCGACGCCTCTTCTTCGGCCTCGCTGCTCGCGCCGTTGCGGGTGCTCTTCGCCTTGCGCGCCCGCGTGCGCTTGCCCGTCCCACTCTCCTCCTTGGCCCGCTCGACCAGCTCGGCCAGCGCGCGCTCGAGGCCCTGGCCGATCTCGTCGACCTCGGGAACCGCGTCGAAGTCGGCCAGCAGGCCGAAGTTCAGCCCGCCGTTGTAGGACATGATCGCCACCGCCAGCGCGTGCTGCTCGGGAAGGAACGCCACCGGGAAGATGTCGAGCATCTCGCGCCCGAGGATGTAGAGCGGGAACTGGGGGCCGGGCACGTTGGTGACGATGAGGTTGAACAGGCGGGTCGAGAAGTTCAGCCGCGAGGCCTGCGCCATGACCGTGGGCGGCGCGAAGTTCTGCACCGAGGCGAGCACCTCGGCCCCCACCGCCTGCTTGGACTCCTTGAGCCCGTCCATGGCCTGGCTGACCGTCCGCAGGCGCGCCACCGGGTCGGCGATGTAGACCGGCAGCGGGCCGCGCATGGCGGCGATCTGGTTGCCGAGCTCGGCCTCGGCGCCCTTGGGCCGGATCGACACCGGCACGAGCGCGCGCATCTCGAGGCCCTCGGTACGGACGCCTCGGGCGTGCAGGAACTCCCGCAGCGCACCCGACACGACCGTGAGCACGACATCGTTGACCGTGCCGCCGAAGGTGTTCTTGACCAGCTTGAAATCGTCGAGCCGCATGCGCACGCCGACGAACCGGCGGTGCGGGCCGATCTCCGTGTTCAACGGGTTCTCGGGCGCCGGGTTGAGGCCGGCCCACACGATCTCGCCCACGCCCTCGACCGCCTCGCGGGCGCTGTCGATCGTCCGCTCGGGATGGCGCACCGAGTTCAGCGCGCCGCCGGCCAGCTTGATGCCCGAGCGCACGATGCCGCGCACGCCGGCGGCAACGAGCTCGGCGCCGCTGGGCTCGCGGTGCGGGACCCAGGCGCCGCTGTCGTGCTCGACCGGCTGCGGCACCGGGGAAAGATCGAAGAGCACGGTTGCGAGGTCCACACCCGACACTCCGTCCACCATCGAGTGGTGGGTCTTGGAGATGAGCGCGAAGCGCCCGCCCTCGAGGCCCTCGACCAGCCACAGCTCCCACAGCGGCTTGGAGCGGTCCAGGCGCTGGGAGAAGATCCGCGCCGTGAGGAGCAGGAGCTGCTCCTCGGACCCTGGGTCGGGCAGCGCGGTGTGGCGGATGTGGTACTCGAGGTTGAAGCTCGGGTCGTCGATCCACAGCGGCATGCCCATCTCGATGGGCGGGAAGGCGAGCTTCTGCCGGTAGCGCGGCACCAGGTGCAGGCGCGAGCGGATGTGGTCGAGCAGGTCCTCGTAGGCCGGCGCCGGGCCCTCGAAGACCGCGAGCGCACCCACGTGCATGTGCGACGACGCGTGCTCCTGGGCCAGGAACGAGGCATCGATCGCGGTCAGGCGGTCGAGGTGTTGCTGGGCCATGCCTGCAGCCTAACGCCCGCCGAGCGACGCGTCGCCACGCGCGCGGCCGCGAACGCGAGCAGCGACACAGCGGCCAGCCCGGCGGCGACGATCGCGAACGCGGTGGTCGCGTCGCTGCCGGCCAGGGCCAGGTACAACGTCCCGAACCCGGCCGCGCCCACGGCGCCGCCGATCTGCATGACCGTGGTCGACACGCCGCTGATGTCGGGCGCGTAGCGCGGCGCCACCGCGTTCGTCAGGTGGCCGACGAGGGCGCTGAACTGCAGCCCGAGCCCGAGCCCGCCCGCGCCCAGCAGCACCACCAGAACGACCTCGGAGCGCTCGCCCGCGAACAGGCTGGCGCTCAGCGCGACGTAGGCGGCGGCGAGCAGCAGGCACCCGGCGGGAGCGACCACGGGGCGACGGCGCTCCGGCACGCGGCGCACGATCTGCCCGGCCAGGCCGAAGGCGGCGACCCACGACACCAGCGTCAGGCCGGAGACGAGCGGGCTACGGCCGAGGCCCTGCTGCAGGTAGAGCGCGAGCGTGAACAGCAGCGCGTAGTACGTGGCCGTGGCGGCGGCGACGGCGGCGAGGCCGAAGGCCACCGGGCGCGGCGCCAGCGCGTGCAGGTTGAGCAGCGGCTCGGCCCGCCCGCGCTGCGTCGCCACGAAGAGCGCCAGCGCCGGCACGCTGGCCGCGAAGCACACCCAGGTCCACGCGGGCCAGCCGTCGGCGCGACCGAGCACGAGCGGCAGCACGACCAGCAGCACGGCGACCGACAGCGCGGCCACGCCGCGCAGGTCGATGCGGCGCGACGCGCGGTGATCGTCGGCGGGCAGGCGCCGCGCGCCTGCGACCAGCGCGACGAGGCCGATCGGCACGTTGACGAGGAAGATGGCGCGCCACCCGCTGCCGAGCAGGTCGGCGGAGATCAGCGCGCCGCCGAGCAGCTGCCCGGACACGGCCCCCGCCGACAGCGCGATCGCGTACAGGCCGATCGCGCGCACGCGCGCCGGCCCGGTGAACGCGAGCTGGATGCCGGTCAGCGTCTGGGGGAACATCAGCGCGGCGCCGGCGCCCTGCAGCACCCGGGCGGCAATGAGCACCGCCGGGGTGGGGGCGAGGCCCGACAGCGCCGAGGCGCCGGTGAAGACCGCGATCCCGGCCAGGAACATGCGCCGGTAGCCGTGGGTCTGACCCAGGCGGGCGCCGGTGATCAGCAGCACCGCAAAGGCGACCAGGTAGCCGCCGATCACGAGCTCGAGCTCGGCGCCGCTGGCCCCCAGTTCGGCGGAGATGGACGGCGTGGCGACGTTGGCGATGGTCGCGTCGGCCTGCGCCATGAACGGCGCGATGAGCAGGACCGCGAGTAGGGAGGTCATGCCTGAACAACGGTCCCGGCACGACCTCCGTGAGGCCTACGCGGCCCCTATTTCGCCTTGCGCCGGCTCTTCTTGCGCGTGCTGGCCTTCTTGACCGAGACGCTCGTGGTGCGCGTCGTGCTCGGGCTGCCGGACGGGTCCGTCGCCGTCACCGTGAGGCTCAGCCGGGCGCGGGTGCGCTTGCGCAGGGCCGACCGGCCGGCGCGGCTGATCCGCACCCTGAACCGCTGGCTCGCCCCGGCGGCCAGCGAGCCGGTCGTGCGGCCCACGATCGCCACGCGGGCCGCGCGGCCTGACTTGCGCGACGAGCGCTTACGGCGCGGCGGCACCGGGCCGGTGACCGAGGCCGAGATCCGGCACCCGTTCACGCACGCGGCGTTGAACGCGAGGCCCTTGCTGATGACCGAGTTGAGGGTCTGGCGCGGCACCGTCACGAACAGCACCGGGATCGCCGCCGTGGGCACGACCGCGTTGCTGGTGCGGGGCGACGAGTTGCCGCCGGCGTTGCTGGCCGTGACCCGGCAGGCGACCTGCTGGCCGACGTCGGCCTCGGTGACGACGTAGGTCGCGGCGGCCGCGCTCGGGATGGGGCTGCCGTTGCGCAGCCACTGGTGGGCGAAGCCCGTCGGGCTGTTGGTCCACGTGCCGTTCGAGCAGGTCAGCGGGTTGCCGACCACCGCCGTGCCCGAGATCGCGGGTGCGCCCTGCGTCGCCGGGATGTTGGGCACGATGGTCGTGTTGAGGCTGACCCGCTGTGGGCTGTTGGCGGCGTTGCTGTTGATCTCCAGCGTGGCGCTCTTGCTCCCGAGCGAGCCCGAGCGCACGTTGACACCGATCGAGCAGGTCCCGCCCGGGCCGAGGAACACGGTGGACGGGGAGCAGCGGTCGTTGACCAGGTGGAAGTCCCCGGCCTGGGAGCCCGTGATGCGGGCCAGCGGCCCGATGGTTGCCGAGCCGTTGTTGGTCAGGATCACGGTCTGGCTCGAGCTCGTCGTGTTCACGGTGACGTTGTTGAAGTTCAGCGACGTCGGGTTGACCGACGCGCCGGGCGGCTGCTGGAGCAGGACGGTGACGTTCGCGCTGCCGCTGTTGCTCGCCGCGATGTCGATGTTGCCGTCGTTGTTGAAGTCGTCGGTGGTGACGTCGAAGGTGCCGTTGCCGGCAGGGGTGGTCCCGTTGTTCGTGTAGCTGGTGCCGTTGCCCTGGTTGAGCAGGACGGTGACGCCACCGGGGCTGCTGTTGTTGGCCACCACGAGGTCGCCGTGGTCGTCGAAGTCGACGTCGTCGATGGCGATCCCCTCCGGCGAGGCGCCGGCGTTGAAGCTCGCGGGCGAGGACCTGTTGGTGAACCCGCCGGCGCCGTTGCCGATGAGCACGAACACGCCAGAGCCGAGGCCGATCGAGTTCGTGACCGCCGCATCGGGCCGGCCGTCGTTGTTGAGGTCGCCGATCGCGACGAACTGCGGGCTCGTGGCGGCGCCGAGGTCGATCGGCGCCTGGGCCACGAACCCACCGGCGACGCCGGTGCCGAGGAAGACCTGGAGGTTGTGGGAGCCGTCGGAGGTGACCGCGAGGTCGGGGCGGCCGTCGTTGTTGAAGTCCCCGACGTCCATGCGGGTGTTGCCGCCGCCGATCGGCAGCGTGGAGGCGGCGGGCGTGAACGTCGTGCCGCTCCCGTTGCCCAGGAAGATGTTGACCTGCTCGGGGGCGCCGCCGGAGGTCGACGCCGCGAAGTCGGCGATGTTGTCGTTGTTGAAGTCGCCGGTCACGACGCTGGTGAAGGTCTTGCCGGCCACGCTGACCGTCGTCGGCGCCCCGAGGCCGCCGGACCCGTTGCCGAGCCGCACCGCGAGGTCGTTTACGCCGACCGTGACCTCGTCGGTCTTGTTGTCGCCGTTGAAGTCGGCCGTCGCGACCGCCCGTGCGCCGCTCGGGGCCCCGAAGGGCGATCCGGCCGCGTTCGCGAAGTTCCCGCCGCCGTCGCCGAGCAGCAGGTTGATGTTGGAGTCCCCGCTGTTGGCCGTGAGGAGGTCGGCGTTCCCGCCGCCGTGGAAGAAGTCCGCGACGATGCCCTGTGGCGTATTGCCGGTGTTGACCGACTTGCTGGTGAAGGTGATCGCGGCCGAGGCGGGAGCGGCGACGAACAGCGCCGCGAGCAGCGCAAAGAGGGGGAGACCGATCCGGCGCATGGCCGGCGACGCTAACCCAGACCCGCGCCACCGCGGGTAGGAATCCGGAAGGTAGCCTGACGCCCCGTGCGCCGGCCGAGCCTCTCCGTCCAGCGGACACCCCCAGACCACGCGCGTGCGCGCGCGTGTGGCTGAGAAAGAAGCCTCGCGCATGAGCCTCGACCCGGAGCGGATCGCAGCGCCGGCCGCCGCCCACCTGGGCGCGGGGGTCCGTATCGAGGACCTGGCGCCGCTGGCCGGCGGCGCGTCGCGCGAGCTCTGGCGCTTCGACGCGGTGCTGCCCGGCGGCGAGCGCGTGCCGCTCGTGCTCCGGCGCGACCCCGAGGGCCGCGAGGACCCCGACGCGCGCGAGCGCGAGTGGGCCGTGTTGCGCGCCGCCTGGGCGCACGGCGTCCCGGTGCCCGAGCCGCTGTGGCGCGGGGAGGACGAGATCGTCATGCGCCGGGTGGCGGGCGAGGCCATCCCGCGCCGGATCCTGCGCGACCACGGCGCGGTCCACGACCGGCTCACCGACCAGCTCGCGGCCGCGGCGGCGGCGACGCACGCCGTGCCGCTGGCCGAGGTGCCCGCCCTGCCCGCGCCCGGCGGCGAGCCTGCGGCGGCGGCGGTCGACGCCCTCGCGGCCCAGCTCGACGCCACCGGCGAGCCGCACCCGGCGCTCGAGCTCGGCCTGCGCTGGCTGCGCGCCCACCCGCCGCCGCCGCGGCCGCCGGCGCTGGTGCACGGCGATTTCCGCCTGGGGAACTTCCTCGTCGGCCCGGAGGGCCTGGACGCGGTGCTGGACTGGGAGCTCTGCCACGCCGGCGACCCGATCGAGGACCTGGGCTGGCTCTGCATCCGCTCGTGGCGGTTCGGCAACGACGACCGCCCGGCGGCGGGCGTGGGCACGCGCGAGCGTCTGCGCGCGGCCTACACGGCCGCCGGCGGTGCTGACGTGAGCGCGGAGGAGCTGCGCTTCTGGGAGGTCTTCGGCAACGTCCGCTGGGGCGTCATCTGCATCCTCCAGGCCGGGGTGCACCTGTCGGGCGAGCGCCCGTCGCTCGAGCTCGCCGCCATCGGCCGGCGCACGTGCGAGCCCGAATGGGATCTGTTGGCGATGCTCGGCTAGCCCGAGCGCGGGGTGTCGACGTCGCGCACCTTGAGCACCACGTACTACCGTGCCGGAAAGTGCAGGATCGCCCCGACGCGCCCGAGCTCCTGGCCGCGCTGGCCCACTGGCTCCACGAGGACCTCCGCCCGACGTTGCCGCGCGAGCGCCGCTTCGAAGCGCTGGTCGCCGCCAACGCGTGCGCGATCCTCGCGCGGGAGTGGATGACGGACGGCCCCGGCGCGCCCGACCGCGCGCAGCAGCGCGAGCTGGCGCGCGCCATCCGGGCGGGCGAGTGCGACGACCGATGGGATGATGTCCTCGAGCGGGTGCGCGAGGAGGTCCGCTCGAAGCTTGCGGTCGCGCACCCCGGCTACGACGCGTTCGCCGACGACGGCAACGGAGACAAGGAGACCTGAGAGTCATGGCGTGGGATTTCTCCACCGACCCGGAGTTCCAGGAGAAGCTCGACTGGATGCGCACCTTCGTGCGCGAGGAGATCTGGCCGCTGGAGACAATCGCCGCAGAGCTCGAGTTCGACGGCCTCAAGCGCGCGATGGTCCCGCTGCAGGAGCGGGTCCGCGACCAGGGCCTGTGGGCCGCCCACCTCGACCCCGAGCTCGGCGGCCAGGGCTTCGGCCAGGTCAAGCTCGGGCTCATGCACGAGATCCTCGGCAGCAGCCCGATCGCGCCCTTCGCGTTCGGCAACGCCGCGCCCGACTCGGGCAACTCCGAGATCCTCGCCCTGGCCGGCACGCCGGAGCAGAAGGACCGCTATCTGCACCCGCTGCTGGCCGGCGACCTGCGCTCGGCCTTCTCGATGACCGAGCCCGAGACCGCGGGCTCCGACCCGACGCTGCTGCGCACGCGCGCGGTGCGCGACGGCGACGACTACATCATCAGCGGCCACAAGTGGTTCTCGTCCAACGGGTCGATCGCCGACTTCCTCATCGTCATGGCGGTCACCGACCCCGACGCCCACCGCTACCAGCGCGCCTCGATGTTCCTCGTCGACGCCGACGCCGACGGCGTCGAGATCGTGCGCGACGTGGCGACGATGGAGCATCCCGCCGACTCGTTCGCCAAGTACGGCAACCACGCCGAGATCCGCTACCACGACGTGCGCGTGCCCAGAGAAGCGCTGCTCGGCGCCGAGGGCGCGGGCTTCCTCATCGCCCAGCAGCGGCTCTATCCGGGCCGCATCCACCACTGCATGCGCTGGCTCGGCGTCTCCCGGCGCGCCTTCGACATGCTCTGCGAGTACGCGCTCTTGCGCGAGGCGCACGGGTCCAAGCTGGCCGACAAGCAGACGATCCAGAACTGGATCGCCGATTCGGCGGCGCAGATGGAGGCGGCGCGCCTGATGACGCTGCGGGCGGCCTGGATCATGGACACCGAGGGCGTGCGCGCTGCGCGCAGGGAGATCTCCCTGATCAAGTTCTTCGGCGCCGAGGTGCTGCACGACGTCGTCGACCGGGCGCTGCAGATCCACGGGTCGCTGGGCTACTCCACCGACATGCCGCTCGAGGCCATGTACCGCTACGCGCGCGCGGCGCGGTTCTACGACGGCCCCGACGAGGTCCACCGCGAGAGCGTCGCCAAGCTCATCCTGCGCGGCTACGAGGCGCCGGCCGACGGCGTCCCGCGCGAGCACGTCCCCACCCGACGCGAGGCGGCGCGCGAGCGGTTCGCCGACCTCCTGGAAGCGGTCACCTCCAACGACTAGAGCGATCAAGGCGCTGGCCATCATCCTCGCCATTCAGCTCGTGCTGGGCGGCGCGGTCGTCTTTGCCGCCACGCAGGACTTCTTCGGCGCGGGGGGTGGGAAGAGTCAGGCGCACGAGGCGGCGCGGCGCGCCGAGCGGTTCGACGCGGCGCGGGCGTGGCGGCTCGTCCGCCTCCAGCTCTCCTACGGGCAGCGGCCGGGCGGCTCGCCCCAGCTGCGCGCGCTGGCCGACCGCCTGCGCCCGCTGCTGCCCAACGGCCGCTTCGAGGACCTGGGGCCGAACGAGCCCGGCCTGCGCAACATCGTCGGCGAGCTGCCCGGCCGGGGCCCGCCGATCCTCATCGGCGCCCACTACGACACGCAGTCCGATCCGGTCGGGTTCGTCGGCGCCAACGACGGCGCCGCCGGCACGGCGGCGGTGCTCGAGCTCGCGCGGGTGCTGCGCCCGGCAAGCGCACGCGACGGCCGCGCGGTGACGTTCGTGCTCTTCGATGGCGAGGAGCAGCCG
>Ga0157377_10000420_pt1 | contig 18352 bp, 13 predicted proteins | sample M55metaG_FD_121116 | JGI IMG/M metagenome (GOLD analysis project Ga0157377, IMG submission 121116) | Miscanthus rhizosphere microbial communities from Kellogg Biological Station, Michigan, USA - M5-5 metaG | ecosystem: Host-associated > Plants > Roots > Rhizosphere > Soil | place: USA: Michigan...
TCCATGATCTTGGCGACGACGCCGGCGCCGACGGTGCGGCCGCCTTCACGGATGGCGAAGCGCAGGCCTTCTTCCATCGCGATCGGGGCGATCAGCTTGACCGTGATGCTCACGTTGTCGCCAGGCATGACCATTTCCTTGTCCTTGGGCAGCTCCACCGCGCCCGTCACGTCCGTCGTGCGGAAGTAGAACTGCGGGCGGTAGTTGTTGAAGAACGGCGTGTGACGACCGCCTTCTTCCTTGCTCAGCACGTACACCTCGGCGGTGAAGTGCGTGTGCGGCTTGATGGAGCCCGGCTTGCACAGCACCTGGCCGCGCTCGACGTCTTCACGCTTGGTGCCGCGCAGCAGGATGCCCACGTTGTCGCCGGCTTGACCTTGGTCCAGCAGCTTGCGGAACATTTCCACGCCCGTGCAGGTCGTCTTCTGCGTGGCCTTGATGCCCACGATCTCGATTTCTTCGCCGACCTTGATGATGCCGCGCTCGATACGCCCGGTCACCACGGTGCCGCGGCCCGAGATCGAGAACACGTCTTCCACCGGCATCAGGAACGCGCCGTCGATGGCACGCTCGGGCGTCGGGATGTAGGTGTCCAGCGCGTCAGCCAGGCGCATGATCGCCTGCTCGCCCAGGTCGCCCTTGTCGCCTTCCATCGCCAGCTTCGCCGAACCCTTGATGATCGGGGTGTCGTCGCCGGGGAAGTCGTACTTGCTCAGCAGCTCGCGCACTTCCATCTCGACGAGCTCGAGCAGCTCGGCGTCGTCGACCATGTCGCACTTGTTCAGGAACACGATGATGTACGGCACGCCCACCTGGCACGCCAGCAGGATGTGCTCGCGGGTCTGGGGCATCGGGCCGTCAGCGGCCGAGCACACCAGGATCGCGCCGTCCATCTGCGCCGCACCCGTGATCATGTTCTTCACATAGTCGGCGTGCCCCGGGCAGTCCACGTGCGCGTAGTGACGGTTGGCCGTCTCGTATTCCACGTGCGCGGTGTTGATCGTGATGCCGCGCGCCTTTTCTTCCGGGGCCGCATCGATCTGGTCGTAGGCCTTGGCCTCGCCACCGAACTTGCTCGACAGCACCGTCGTGATCGCCGCCGTCAAGGTCGTCTTGCCGTGGTCCACGTGACCAATCGTGCCCACGTTCACGTGCGGCTTGGTCCGTTCAAATTTGCCTTTTGCCATTTCAAATTCTCCGTATCAAAGAGCGTTTCCAGTGTGGTGTTTAAGGTCTCCGAAGGAGTCTTGACTCGCCTGCCACTGGCAGCAGGCGGGACCCCGAGGAAGACCGGCTCGTCTAGCTTGTTCCTTTGCAGCGGACCCCGACTTTCAGCGGGATGATCACTGCGTGATCACTTGCCGCGGGCGGTGATGATCGCGTCGGCGACGTTCTTCGGAGCTTCGCTGTAGTGCTTGAACTCCATCGTGTACGTCGCACGGCCCTGGGACATCGAGCGCAGCGTGGTCGAGTAGCCGAACATTTCCGACAGCGGAACTTCGGCCTTGATGACCTTGCCGCCGCCGGGCATGTCGTCCATGCCCTGCACCATGCCGCGACGGGAGGACAGGTCACCCATCACGCCACCGGCGTAGTCTTCCGGCGTCTCGACTTCCACGGCCATCATCGGCTCGAGGATGACTGGCGACGCCTTGCGGCAACCGTCCTTGAAACCGAACGAGGCGGCCATCTTGAACGCGTTTTCGTTCGAGTCCACTTCGTGGTACGAACCGAAGGTCAGCGTGACCTTGACATCGACCACCGGATAGCCGGCCAACACGCCGTTCGGCAGCGAGTCTTCCACGCCCTTCTTGACGGCGGGGATGAATTCGCGCGGAACGACACCGCCCTTGATCGCGTCGACGAATTCGAAACCCTTGCCCGGCTCTTGCGGCTCGATCGACAGCACGACGTGGCCGTACTGGCCCTTGCCGCCCGACTGGCGGACGAACTTGCCTTCGACATCGGTGACGGGCTTGCGGATCGTCTCGCGGTACGCCACCTGCGGCTTGCCGACGTTGGCTTCCACGCCGAACTCGCGCTTCATGCGGTCGACGATGATTTCGAGGTGGAGCTCGCCCATGCCCGAAATGATGGTCTGGCCGGATTCTTCGTCGGTGCGCACGCGGAAGGACGGATCCTCCTGGGCCAGACGGCCGAGGGCAATACCCATCTTTTCCTGGTCAGCCTTGGTCTTCGGCTCGACGGCCTGCGAAATCACAGGCTCCGGGAACACCATCTTTTCGAGGGTGATGATCGATTCCGGATCGCACAGCGTTTCGCCGGTGGTGACGTCCTTCAGACCCACGCAGGCGGCGATGTCGCCGGCCAGAATTTCCTTGATTTCTTCACGCTGGTTCGCGTGCATCTGCAGGATCCGGCCGATGCGCTCTTTCTTGCCGCGAATCGGGTTGTAGACCGAGTCGCCGGACTTCAGAACGCCGGAATACACACGCACGAACGTCAGCTGGCCGACATACGGGTCGGTCATCAGCTTGAACGCGAGCGCGGCAAACTTTTCGTTGTCGTCAGCCTTGCGCGACGTTTCCTTGTCGTCTTCATCCATGCCAGGAACCGGCGGGATGTCGATCGGCGAAGGCATGTACTCGATCACCGCGTCGAGCATGCGCTGCACGCCCTTGTTCTTGAAGGCGGTGCCGCACAGCATCGGCTGGATTTCGGTGGCGATCGTGCGGGTGCGCAGGCCGAGCTTGATCTCAGCTTCGCTCAGCTCGCCCGACTCGAGGTACTTGTTCATCAGGTCTTCGCTGGCTTCGGCAGCCGCTTCGACCATGTTGTCGCGCCACTTCTGGGCATCCGCCTCCATGCCGGCCGGGATGTCCTGGTACTCGAACTTCATGCCTTGAGAGGCTTCGTCCCAGATGATCGCCTTCATCTTGATGAGATCGATCACGCCGGTGAAGTTGTCTTCCGCGCCGATGGGAATGACCACGGGCACGGGGTTGGCCTTCAGACGGGTCTTCATCTGGTCGTAGACCTTGAAGAAGTTCGCGCCGGTGCGGTCCATCTTGTTCACGAAAGCTAGACGGGGCACCTTGTACTTGTTGGCCTGGCGCCAGACGGTTTCCGACTGGGGCTGCACGCCACCCACGGCGCAATAGACCATGCAGGCACCGTCGAGCACGCGCATGGAGCGTTCGACTTCAATCGTGAAATCCACGTGCCCCGGGGTGTCGATGATGTTGATGCGGTGCTCGGGGAAGGACAGGTCCATGCCCTTCCAGAAGCAGGTGGTGGCCGCCGACGTGATCGTGATGCCGCGCTCTTGCTCCTGCTCCATCCAGTCCATGGTCGCAGCGCCATCGTGCACTTCACCGATCTTGTGGTTCACACCGGTGTAGTAGAGGATGCGCTCGGTCGTCGTCGTCTTGCCGGCGTCGATGTGAGCCGAGATACCGATATTGCGGTAGCGCTCGATCGGGGTCTTGCGGGACATGGTGTCACTCCAAATGCAGGGGCCGCTCGCGGGTTAGCAGTAACCCGAAGAGCGGCCGAGAGAACGTTGAATGGCGGTAGATCGAATTTAGAAGCGGAAGTGCGAGAACGCCTTGTTGGCTTCAGCCATGCGGTGCACTTCGTCACGCTTCTTCATCGCGCCGCCACGGCCTTCGACCGCTTCCAGCAGCTCGTTGGCCAGGCGTTGTGCCATCGACTTCTCGCCACGCTTGCGCGCGGATTCCTTCAACCAGCGCATGGCCAGGGCCACGCGGCGGACGGGACGAACTTCCACGGGAACTTGGTAGTTCGCACCGCCAACGCGGCGGGACTTCACTTCGACCATCGGCTTGATGTTGTTCAGCGCGACCGTGAAGATTTCCAGCGGATCCTTGCCGGACTTCTTTTCGACTTGCTCGAGGGCACCGTAGATGATGCGCTCGGCAACGGCCTTCTTGCCCGATTCCATGATGACGTTCATGAACTTGGACAGATCCACCGAACCGAACTTCGGGTCTGGGAGGATCTCGCGCTTGGGTACTTCGCGACGACGTGGCATTTCACTCTTCCTTTTGCTTCAGTTGGCTTGGGCTCTCACCCTTGCCTCGGGCGCCACCGACTTCTGGGGCCACCCACTTACTCGGCCGGCATTTCGCGCCGAACCGACAAATACGCCAGTCAAAGCTTCGCAGCTCCGAGTGGCAGCTTGATGTCTTGGCCTCAGGCCTTCTTCGGGCGCTTCGCGCCGTACTTGGAACGCGACTGCTTGCGGTCTTTCACGCCTTGCAGGTCAAGCGAGCCGCGCACGATGTGATAACGCACACCCGGCAGATCCTTCACGCGGCCGCCGCGCACGAGCACGACGCTGTGCTCTTGCAGGTTGTGGCCTTCGCCGCCGATGTAGGAGATGATTTCGAAGCCGTTGGTCAGACGAACCTTGGCGACCTTGCGGAGCGCGGAGTTCGGCTTCTTCGGCGTCGTGGTGTACACGCGGGTGCACACGCCGCGTCGCTGGGGGCCGCCTTGCAGCGCCGGCGACTTGGACTTCGTGGCCTCGGTCTCGCGACCGTGACGCACGAGTTGATTGATGGTTGGCATAGGTAACTTGTTCCCGTTTGAAGTCACTTGGTTTCCGGCGAAACCAACGCGCCTCAGGGAGGGAAACTCGAAGCCGCAAGAGATTTGCGGTGAGCGGCCCAGCAAAGAGCGCAGCAGAATCTGCCGAAAAGCCCTCGATTATATTCGGGCCAACCCCATGCCGCAATAGAGCCGCTGGGCAAGGCCCTCCAATGTCGTCGACTGCTTCCGCCCCGGCGCTCATGCGCGCCCCGTCCATCGTGCTGGACACCAACGTCATCCTCGATTGGCTGGTGTTCCGCCATCCTTCGAGCGTCGAGCTTTCCGCTCGGATCGAGTCCGGTCAGATTCGCTGGCTTGTGAGCACTGACACTCGAGGCGAGTTCGAGCACGTGCTCGGTCGCGGCATCGGGGCGACTTTCTCGCCGGACTTCGAGCTCATCCAGTCGACGTGGGACCGACTGGCCGTTGCCGTCGAGCCGATCCCTCTCCTTGGCGCCGCGACCCGCATGCGGTGCAACGATCCGGATGACCAGAAATTTGTCGACCTGGCCTTGGCCTACGGTGCTCGATGGCTGCTCAGCCGCGATCGTGCGGTCCTGAAATTGGCCAAACGCTGCCGCACACTCGGTTTGCAGGTGCTCACACCGGAGCAATGGCTCGATTCGATCAGCGTTCGCTGAGGGCGTTCAGAAGCAGCCGTGCGCCGGCTAGATTGGTCGCACAAGGCACGTCGTGGACGTCGCAGGCACGCACGAGTGCATTGATGTCGGGTTCATGGGGCTGAGGCGTCATCGGGTCGCGAAGAAACACCACCGCGTCGATCTGGCCGACTGCAAGCTGCGCTCCGATCTGCAAGTCGCCGCCCATCGGGCCGCTCAGCATGCGCTCGACCGTCAGCCCGACTTCCGCCTCCAGGCGCCCGCCGGTGGTCCCGGTGGCGATCAACTCGCATGTAGACAGAAACCCAGCGAACTCCTGGGCGAGGGCGACCATCACATCCTTTTTGTGGTCATGCGCGATGAGGGCAATCTTCATCCTCGAATGGTAGACGCTGCTGGATACGGGGAGGTTTCACATCACGGTGCAGAGGCCGCGCAGCATGAACCACAGCAAAGCATGACGGCGCAAAGAAAAAGGGGCGGCCGAAGCCGCCCCTGATCGCAGAGCTCAGCGCCCGATCACTCGGTCGTGTTGCCCGCATCTGCATCCACCTGCGCGAGTTGCATGGACGCCAACTCCTCGGCCTCCTGCTGCGCGATGGCACGCCGCTCGGCGTCGTCCATTTCTTCCTTGGCCTTGCGAGCCTGGTGGAAGGCCATGCCTGTACCGGCAGGGATCAGACGACCGACGATGACGTTTTCCTTCAGGCCACGCAGCTCGTCGCGCTTGCCCATGATGGCAGCCTCGGTGAGCACGCGGGTGGTTTCCTGGAAGGACGCCGCCGAGATGAAGCTGTCCGTCGACAGCGACGCCTTGGTGATGCCCAGCAGCACATCGCTGTGCGTGGCGGTCATCTTGCCCTCGGCGACCATGCGGTCGTTGGTGTCCAGCAGCTCCGAACGCTCCACCTGCTCGTTGGCGATGTAGTGCGTGTCGCCCGGGTTGACGATCTGCACGCGGCGCAGCATCTGGCGAACGATCACCTCGATGTGCTTGTCGTTGATCTTCACGCCCTGCAGACGGTACACGTCCTGCACTTCGTCGACGATGTAGCGAGCCAGTTCCTCGATGCCGAGCAGGCGCAGGATGTCCTGCGGATCCGCCGGGCCGTCGACGATCGTTTCGCCCTTGTTCACCACCTGGCCTTCGTGCACGAGGATGTTCTTTTCCTTGGGCACGAGCTCCTCGAACACCTTGCCATCCGGATCGGTGATCTGCAGGCGAACCTTGCCCTTGGTCTCCTTGCCGAACGACACGGTGCCGGTGATCTCGGCGAGCGTGCCCTTGTCCTTGGGCGAACGTGCTTCGAACAGTTCGGCCACGCGCGGCAGACCGCCGGTGATGTCGCGGGTCTTCTGGCCCTCCACCGGGATGCGTGCGAGCACTTCACCCGGGGCGAGGTCTTGGCCGTCGCGAATCTGCACCAGCGAGCCGACCGGGAAGGCGATGGTCACCGAGTGGTCGGTGCCAGGGATCTTCACTTCGTTTCCGCCAGCGTCCAGCAGCTTGACCTGTGGGCGCACGACCTTGGCAGCGCCGCGGCGCTTCGGGTCGATCACGACCAGCGTGGACAAGCCAGTGACTTCGTCGACCTGCTTGGCAACGGTCACGCCTTCCTCGATGTTCTCGAACTTCGCGCGGCCGGCGAATTCCGTGATGATCGGGCGGGTCAGCGGGTCCCAGTTGGCGAGCACGGTGCCGGCCTTGATCTGCTGGTCAGGCCTGATCGACAGCAACGCGCCGTACGGCACCTTGTGACGCTCACGCTCGCGGCCATGCTGGTCGGAGATGATGATTTCGCCGGAACGCGAGATCACCACCAGTTCGCCCTTGCCGTTGGTCACGTAGCGCATCGTGGCGTTGAAGCCGATGTTGCCATCGGACTTCGCGTCCACGCTCGAAGCCACCGCTGCACGCGACGCCGCACCACCGATGTGGAACGTGCGCATCGTCAGCTGCGTGCCCGGCTCGCCGATCGACTGAGCCGCGATCACACCGATTGCTTCGCCCTGGTTCACGAGGCCGCCGCGGCCGAGGTCGCGGCCATAGCACTTGGCGCAGATGCCGAAGCGCGTGCCGCAGGTGAGCGCGGTACGAACCTTGACTTCGTCGACGCCAGCCGCTTCGAGCAGGTCGAGCGTGTCTTCGTCGAGCATCGCGCCGCCGGGCAGCAGCACTTGCTGCGTCTCGGGGTGCTCCACTTCCGTGGCCGTCACGCGGCCGAGGATGCGGTCGCGCAGCGACTCGATGACTTCACCGCCTTCGACCAGCGCGCGCTGGTTCATGCCGTTCTCGGTGCCGCAATCGTCCTCGGTCACGACCAAGTCCTGCGTCACGTCGACCAGGCGACGGGTCAGGTAGCCCGAGTTCGCGGTCTTCAGCGCCGTGTCCGCGAGGCCCTTGCGAGCACCGTGGGTGGAGATGAAGTACTGCAGAACGTTCAGGCCTTCGCGGAAGTTCGCGGTAATGGGCGTCTCGATGATCGAGCCGTCCGGCTTGGCCATCAGGCCCCGCATACCGGCGAGCTGGCGAATCTGCGCGGCGGAACCGCGGGCGCCCGAGTCGGCCATCATGTAGATGGAGTTGAACGACTCCTGGTCGACTTCCTTGCCGTGGCGGTCGGTGGTCTTCTGCTTGGACAGCTGGCTCATCATGACCTTGCCGACTTCGTCGCCGGTCTTGCCCCAGATGTCCACGACCTTGTTGTAGCGCTCCCCGGCGGTCACGAGACCCGAGACGTACTGCTGCTCGATCTCCTTGACTTCCTTCTCGGCGCGCTCGATCAGGCCATGCTTTTCCTTCGGAACCAGCATGTCGTCGATGGCGATCGAGATGCCCGCACGCGTGGCCAGGCGGAAGCCCGACTGCAGCAGCTTGTCGGCGAAGACGACCGTGTCCTTCAGGCCGCACTTGCGGAAGGACGTGTTGATCAGGCGCGAGATTTCCTTCTTCTTCAGCGCCTTGTTGATGTTCGAGAACGGCAGCCCCTTGGGCAGGATCTCGGACAGCAGCGCACGGCCGACGGTCGTGTCGACGAGCTTGGTCACCGGCGTGAATTCACCGGTTTCCGCGTTCTTCACATACTCGGTCAGGCGCACGCTGATCTTCGCGGTGATCTCGACTTGCTTGTTGTCGAGAGCACGCTGCACTTCGGTGACGTCGGAGAAGATGATGCCTTCGCCGATGCCGTTGATGCGCTCGCGGGTCGCGTAGTACAGGCCCAGCACCACGTCTTGCGACGGGACGATGGACGGCTCGCCGTTGGCCGGGAACAGGATGTTGTTCGAAGCCAGCATCAGCGTGCGTGCTTCCATCTGCGCCTCGATCGACAGCGGAACGTGGACGGCCATCTGGTCACCGTCGAAGTCGGCGTTGAAGGCCGAGCAGACGAGCGGGTGAAGCTGGATCGCCTTGCCTTCGATCAGCACCGGTTCGAAGGCCTGGATGCCCAGGCGGTGCAGCGTCGGCGCGCGGTTCAGCATGACCGGGTGTTCCTTGATGACTTCTTCAAGGATGTCCCACACCACCGGCGTGCCCGATTCCACTTCCTTCTTCGCCGCCTTGATGGTGGTGGCGATGCCCATGGCTTCCAGGCGCGAGAAGATGAAGGGCTTGAAGAGCTCGAGCGCCATCAGCTTCGGCAAGCCGCACTGGTGCAGCTTGAGCGTCGGGCCGACCACGATGACCGAACGGCCGGAGTAGTCGACGCGCTTGCCCAGCAGGTTCTGGCGGAAGCGGCCGCTCTTGCCCTTGATCATGTCGGCCAGCGACTTGAGCGCGCGCTTGTTGGCGCCCGTCATGGCCTTGCCGCGGCGGCCGTTGTCCAGCAGCGAATCGACGGCTTCCTGCAGCATCCGCTTTTCGTTGCGGACGATGATCTCAGGGGCCTTCAGCTCGAGCAGACGTGCCAGGCGGTTGTTGCGGTTGATGACGCGACGGTAGAGGTCGTTCAGGTCGGAGGTCGCGAAGCGGCCGCCATCCAGCGGCACCAGCGGACGCAGGTCCGGCGGCAGCACGGGCAGCACGTCCATCACCATCCACTGAGGCTTGATGCCGGACTTCTTGAAGGCTTCCATCACCTTCAGACGCTTGGAGTTCTTCTTGACCTTCAGCTCCGAGCCGGTCATGTCGCCACGAAGCTTCTCGATCTCGATGTCGAGGTCGATCTCTTCGAGCAGCTTCTTGACGCCCTCGGCGCCCATCAGCGCGATGAATTCGTCGCCGAACTCGGTGCGCTTGGCGTCGTAGTCGTCCTCGCTCATGATCGAGAACTTCTTCAGCGGGGTCATGCCGGGGTCGACCACGACATACGCTTCGAAGTACAGCACGCGCTCGATATCGCGCAGCGTCATGTCGAGCACGAGGCCCAGGCGCGACGGCAGCGACTTCAGGAACCAGATGTGCGCGCAAGGAGCGGCCAGGTCGATGTGACCCATGCGGTCACGGCGGACCTTGGTCTGGGTGACTTCAACACCGCACTTCTCGCAGATCACGCCACGGTGCTTCAGGCGCTTGTACTTGCCGCACAGGCACTCGTAGTCCTTGATCGGGCCGAAGATCTTGGCGCAGAACAGGCCATCGCGTTCCGGCTTGAACGTCCGGTAGTTGATGGTCTCGGGCTTCTTCACTTCACCGAAGGACCACGAACGAATCTTCTCGGGCGAGGCCAGCCCGATCTTGATCGCGTCGAAGTGTTCGTCCGGCGTGAATTGCTTGAAAAGGTCCAACAAGCCTTTCATGCATCTCTCCTTTAGTTGCGCTCGAGCTCGATGTCGATACCGAGCGAACGAATTTCCTTGACCAGCACGTTGAACGATTCCGGCATGCCGGCTTCGATGGCGTGTTCACCCTTGACGATGTTCTCGTACACCTTCGTACGACCATTCACGTCGTCGGACTTGACGGTGAGCATTTCCTGCAGCACGTAGGACGCGCCGTAGGCTTCCAGTGCCCACACTTCCATTTCGCCGAAGCGCTGGCCGCCGAACTGCGCCTTGCCGCCCAGCGGCTGCTGGGTGACGAGCGAGTACGGGCCGGTGGAACGGGCGTGCATCTTGTCGTCGACCAAGTGGTGCAGCTTCAGCACGTGCATGTAGCCGACCGTGACCGGGCGCTCGAAAGCTTCGCCGGTGCGGCCGTCGTGCAGCGTGGCCTGGGTGCGGGTGGCGGTGAGGCCCTTGGCTTGCGCAATGTCGTCCGGGTAGGCGAGCTTGAGCATGCCGCGGATTTCCTCCTCGGCTGCGCCATCGAACACCGGCGTGGCGAAGGGAACGCCCTTGGACAGGTTGCCGGCCATCTCGACGATCTCGTCGTCCGACAGGTGGTCCAGGCGCTCGGTCTTGCCGCCCGACTTGTTGTACAGCTCGTCGAGGAACTTGCGCAGCTCGGCCGCCTTGGCCTGCTCCTGCAGCATGGTGCCGATGCGCTGGCCGATGCCCTTGCCGGCCCAGCCCAGGTGGACTTCCAGGACCTGACCCACGTTCATCCGCGAAGGCACGCCCAGCGGATTCAGCACGATGTCGCACGGCGTGCCGTCGGCCATGTAGGGCATGTCTTCGACCGGAACGATCTTGGACACGACGCCCTTGTTGCCGTGACGGCCGGCCATCTTGTCGCCAGGCTGCAGGCGGCGCTTGACGGCGAGGTACACCTTCACCATCTTCAGCACGCCAGCCGGCAGCTCGTCGCCTTGCGTGAGCTTCTTGCGCTTTTCTTCGAACGCGAGGTCGAAGCTGTGGCGCGTCTGCTCCAGCGAGTTCTTGATCGACTCGAGCTGGTTGGCGATGTCGTCGTCCGCCGGACGGATGTCGAACCAGTGATACTTCTCGACGCTGGCGAGATAGGCCTTGTCGATGGCCGTGCCCTTGGCGATCTTCTGCGGACCACCGTTGGCGATCTTGCCGACCAGGAGCTTCTCGATCCGGTCGAACGCGTCGGCTTCCACGATGCGAAGCTGGTCGTTCAGGTCGAGGCGATAGCGCTTGAGTTCATCGTCGATGATCTGCTGCGCACGCTTGTCGCGCGGGATGCCTTCACGGGTGAAGACCTGCACGTCGATGACCGTGCCGCTCGTGCCTTGGTCCACGCGCAGCGAGGTGTCCTTCACGTCCGAAGCCTTCTCGCCGAAGATGGCGCGAAGCAGCTTTTCTTCCGGCGTGAGGGTGGTCTCGCCCTTGGGCGTGACCTTGCCGACGAGCGTGTCGCCCGGGTTCACTTCAGCACCCACGTAGACGATGCCCGATTCGTCGAGGCGAGCGAGCTGCTGCTCCGACAGGTTCGGGATGTCGCGCGTGATTTCTTCAGCGCCCAGCTTGGTGTCGCGCGCCATCACCACCAGTTCCTCGATGTGGATCGAGGTGTAGCGGTCGTCGGCGACCACGCGTTCGGAGATCAGGATCGAGTCTTCGAAGTTGTAGCCGTTCCAGGGCATGAACGCGACCAGCATGTTCTGGCCGAGGGCCAGTTCACCGATGTCCGTGGACGCGCCGTCGGCGATGATGTCTTCGGCCGTCACCGTGTCGCCACGCTTGACGATCGGGCGCTGGTGGATGTTGGTGTTCTGGTTGGAACGCTGGTACTTGATCAGGTTGTAGATGTCGACGCCGACTTCGCCGGCCACCGTCTCGCTGTCGTTGACGCGAATCACGATGCGGTTGGTGTCGACATAGTCCACGACGCCGCCGCGGCGGGCCGCCACGACCGTGCCGCTGTCCTTGGCCGCCACGCGCTCCACGCCCGTGCCCACCAGCGCCTTTTCAGGACGCAGGGTCGGCACCGCCTGGCGCTGCATGTTGGCGCCCATCAGTGCGCGGTTCGCGTCGTCGTGCTCGAGGAAGGGCACGAGCGAAGCAGCCACCGAGACGATCTGCGTCGGCGCCACGTCCATGTACTGGATGCGTTCCGGCGAGGTCAGGATGGATTCGCCGTTGTCACGGGCGGACACCAGCTCGTCGATCAGCTTGCCTTCGGCGTCCAGCGTCGCGTTCGCCTGGGCGATCACGTACTTGCCTTCTTCGATGGCCGACAGGTAGTCGATCTGGTTGGTCACCTTGCCGTCGGCCACGCGGCGATACGGCGTCTCGAGGAAGCCGTATTCGTTGAGCTGCGCGTACAGGGCGAGCGAGTTGATCAGGCCGATGTTCGGGCCTTCAGGCGTTTCGATCGGGCACACGCGGCCGTAGTGGGTCGGGTGCACGTCGCGCACTTCGAAGCCGGCGCGCTCGCGGGTCAGGCCGCCCGGGCCGAGGGCCGAGACGCGACGCTTGTGCGTGATCTCGGACAGCGGGTTGGTCTGGTCCATGAACTGCGACAGCTGCGACGCACCGAAGAACTCCTTGAGCGCCGCGGAAATCGGCTTGGAGTTGATCAGGTCGTGCGGCATCAGGGCTTCGGTTTCGGCCTGGCCCAGACGCTCCTTGACGGCCTTCTCGATGCGGGCGAGGCCCGATCGGTACTGGTTCTCGGCCAGTTCGCCCACGCAACGCACGCGGCGATTGCCCAGATGGTCGATGTCGTCGACTTCACCGCGGCCGTTGCGCAGTTCGACGAGGATCTTCACCACGTCGAGGATGTCGTCGTTGCTCAAGGTCATCGGACCTTCAGGCACGTCGCGACCCACGCGGGCGTTGAACTTCATGCGGCCCACGCGCGAGAGGTCGTAGGTGTCGGCCGAGTAGAACAGGCGATGGAACAGCGCTTCGACGGCGTCTTCCGTCGGCGGCTCGCCGGGGCGCATCATGCGGTAGATGGCCACGCGGGCAGCCAGCTGGTCGGCGGTTTCGTCCGCGGCCAGCGTCTGCGAGATGTAGGCGCCCTCGTCCAGCTCGTTCGTGTAGAGCGCCTGGATTTCCTTGATGCCCGCCGCGCGCAGCTTCTTCAGCAGCGACTCGGTGATCTCGTCGTTGGCCTTGGCGATGATCTCGCCCGTGTCCGGATCGACGATGTTGCGCGCGAGCATGCGGCCCACGAGGTAGTCCTCGGGCACGCTCACGAATTGCGTCTCGGTCTGCTCGAGCTGGCGCGTGTGGCGCGCCGTGATCCGCTTGTCCTTCTCGACGATCACGTTGCCGTTCTTGTCGGTGATGTCGAAGCGGGCGATCTCGCCACGCAGGCGGTCGGCCACGAACTCCATCTGGGCGCCGGTGTCCATCAGACGGAAGTTGTCGAACACGAAGAAGTGCGCCAGGATCGCTTCCGGATTCAGGCCGATGGCCTTCAGCAGGATGGTCACGGGCATCTTGCGGCGACGGTCGACGCGGAAGTACAGGATGTCCTTCGGGTCGAACTCGAAGTCGAGCCAGGAACCGCGGTAGGGAATGATCCGCGCGCTGAACAGCAGCTTGCCGCTCGAGTGCGTCTTGCCCTTGTCGTGCTCGAAGAACACGCCCGGCGAACGGTGCAGCTGCGACACGATGACGCGCTCGGTGCCGTTGACGATGAACGAGCCGTAGTCGGTCATGAGCGGCACTTCGCCCATGTAGACCTCTTGCTCTTTGATCTCCTTGACGGTCTTCGCCTGCGGCGATTCACGGTCATAGATGATCATCTGCAGCTTCGCGCGCACGGCGGCGGCGTAGGTCAGGCCACGCTGCTGGCACTCCCGCGTGTCGAACGCGGGCTTGGCCATGTTGAATTCGATGAACTTCATCTCCACGAAACCGTTGTGCGAAACAATCGGGAACGCGGAAAGGAAAGCGGCTTGCAAACCCTCGGGTTTGCGCTTTTGCGGTGGTACGTCCTTCTGCAAGAAGGCCACGTACGACTCCCGCTGCATGGTCAGCAGGTAGGGGACGTTGAGGACACTCTCACGCTTGCCGAAGCTCTTGCGAATGCGCTTGCGCTCGGTGTAGCTGTAGGGGGTTGTTTGCTGCGCCATATGTGTTTTCACACTCCGTCTCAGGAAACACCACCGGCCGAGATGGTGCTTCCGTCGGCGACTGTCTGTTCAGGCACTGAACCCACGCGTTCGCCTCGGCGAACACTGCCTCCCGCGGGAGGCGAATCGACTCGGGGCGGCCCGCGTCGACTCTGGCTTGCGCCCGAAGCTTGGTGGTTGGCCACTACCAACCGCTGGCGGACAACCCCGGCATTGCACCGAAGCCCGACCAAACCCGTTTCTCTGCAGTCGGATCAGAGAACACTTGGGAAAGCCCTCGATTGTCGTCGAGGACGCTCCCAGCTGCTCTCGGGGTAGCCAAAAACCATGCCACCCTGAAGCACGAAAGGCTGGGAGCCCGTTTCCGGCTCCCAGCCCTTGCCTGACTGAGCGAATTACTTCAGCTCGGCCTTGGCGCCGGCTTCCACCAGCTTCTTGACGGCAGCTTCGGCGTCGGCCTTGGCAATGCCTTCCTTGACGGGCTTCGGGGCGCCGTCGACCAGGTCCTTGGCTTCCTTGAGGCCCAGGCCGGTGAGTTCGCGCACGGCCTTGATGACGGACACCTTGTTGGCGCCGGCTTCGAGCAGCATCACGTTGAACTCGGTCTTTTCTTCGACCGCAGCGGCAGCAGCGCCACCGCCGCCGGCGGCCGGGGCGGCCATCGAGGCGGCGGACACGCCGAACTTCTCTTCAATGGCCTTGACCAGGTCATTGAGTTCCATGACGGACATGCCGTCCAGGGCGGTCAGGAATGCGTCTTTATCGAATGCCATTTTGGGTTCCTAGATATCAGGTAATAGGTTTCGGATTGATCGTTCAGGCAGCAGCCGGAGCTTCTTCGGCGGCCGGAGCGTCGGCTCCGCCACCCTTCTTCTCGGCCAGGGCCGCCAGGACCGCAGCGGTGCGCTGGATCGGCGACTTGAGAAGACCAGCCAGTTGCGACAGCAGGACTTCCTTGCTGGGAATGGAGGCCAGGGCCTTCACACCGTCAGCATTGAGAGCCTTGCCGGCATAGGCGCCAGCCTTGACGATCAGCTTGTCGTTGCCCTTGGCAAAGTCGGCGATGACTTTGGCCGCGGCGACAGCGTCTTCGGAAAAACCGTAGATCAGCGGGCCGACCATGGACTCCGTTGCCACTTCGAACGGCGTGCCGGCGACGGCGCGACGGGCGAGCGTGTTCTTCAGCACGTGAAGATACACACCCTTGTCGCGCGCCTGGCGGCGCAGGTTATTCAAGTGTTCAACGGTGAGGCCACGGTACTCGGCCAGCGCCAACGTCTGCGAACGCGCGACTTGCGCGGCCACATCCGTCACCACGGCTGCTTTCTCGTTGCGATTGAGACTCAAGGTCTACTCCTCACATCACGTGCGGTTTGGCGGTTGCCCGACTCCCCGCACACCTCGTTCAGCGACCTTCTGAAACCAGGAACCAAATCCTTCTTTCAGCGGGACCGCCATCTGCGCTGGCCTTGGGCTTTCGTCCTTCCGGACCTGGCCCGCATTTAGGAGACCCATCGGCCTCACCAGCGGTCTTGGATGACCTGCATGCGTCTTGCGACTCATGCAGCCCACCAAACTCATCAGACCGGCGCCAGACTCGCGCCGATCCTCGTTTTCGTTACGCTTGCGGCGTGGCGGCGTTGATCGACGCGACATCGACGCGAGCGCCGACACCCATCGTCGAAGACACGGCGACCTTGCGCAGGTACACGCCCTTGCTCGACGCCGGCTTGGCCTTGTTCAGGGCCTCGACCAGCGCGCGTAGGTTGCCCACCAGCTTGTCGGTGTCGAACGAGCGACGGCCGATCGTGCCGTGCACGATGCCGGCCTTGTCGACGCGGAACTGCACCTGGCCGGCCTTGGCGTTCTTGACGGCGGTCGCGACGTCGGGCGTCACGGTGCCGACCTTCGGGTTCGGCATCAGGCCGCGCGGGCCGAGGATCTGGCCGAGCGTACCGACCACGCGCATCGTGTCGGGCGAAGCGATCACGACGTCGAAGTTCAGGTTGCCTGCCTTGACTTGTTCAGCCAGGTCTTCCATCCCGACCACGTCGGCGCCAGCGGCGCGGGCTTCCTCGGCCTTGGCACCTTGGGCAAACACGGCGACGCGCTTGGTCTTGCCGGTGCCGTTGGGCAGCACGACGGCGCCGCGGACCACTTGGTCGGACTTCTTGGCGTCGATGCCGAGCTGCACGGCCACGTCGATGGACTCATCGAACTTGGCGGTTGCGCATTCCTTGACGATGGCCAGGGCGTTGTCGATGGCGTACAGCTTGTTGCTGTCGACCTTGCCGGCCAGGGCCTTCTGGCGCTTGGTGATTTTTGCCATGATCAGACCACTCCTTCCACGGTCACGCCCATCGAACGGGCAGTGCCGGCGATCGTGCGCACGACGGCGTCGAGGTCGGCGCCGGTCATGTCCTTGAGCTTGACCTTCGCGATTTCTTCAAGCTGGGCGCGGGTCAGCTTGCCGACCTTTTGCGCATTCGGACGCTGCGAGCCCTTGTCGAGCTTCAGCGCCTTCTTGATGAGCACCGATGCGGGCGGGCTCTTCAGCTGGAAGGTAAAGGACTTGTCCGCGAAGGCGGTGATGACCACCGGCAACACGAGACCGGGCTCGATGCCCTGCGTCTGCGCGTTGAACGCCTTGCAGAATTCCATGATGTTCAGACCGCGCTGACCCAGCGCCGGACCGATCGGGGGCGACGGGTTTGCTTTGCCCGCCGGGACTTGCAGCTTGATGAAGCCGACAATCTTTTTTGCCATGTCACTCTTTCGATGAGAGGCCGTGCACGGGGCATGGCCTCTTGAGTTCAAACGCCAAGGGCTGGCTACCTTGGCTCCTCGTACCGGTGTCTCGTCACCGGCAGCAACGGATGCGATAGGGTGAGCCTGTCGGCGTCACCGGGCCCGCATCGGCCCTGAAAACTCTCTCGTCAGACCTTCTCGACCTGCGCGAAGTCGAGCTCGACCGGCGTGGCACGGCCGAAGATGGTGACCGACACGCGCACCTTGGACTTGTCGTAGTTGACGTCCTCGATCGCGCCGTTGAAGTCGGTGAACGGGCCTTCCTTGACGCGAACCAGCTCGCCCACTTCCCACTCGACCTTGGGCCGCGGCTTTTCGATGCCTTCTTGCATCTGGTTGACGATCTTCATGACCTCGGCTTCCGAAATCGGAGCCGGGCGGTTCTTCGCGCCGCCGACGAAGCCCGTGACCTTGCTGGTGTGCTTCACCAGGTGCCAGGTGTCGTCGTCCATTTCCATCTCGACCAGCACGTAACCCGGGAAGAAACGGCGCTCGGAGACGGACTTCTTGCCGTTCTTGAGCTCGACGACTTCTTCCATCGGCACGAGGATGCGGCCGAACTTGCTCTGCAGCTCCGAGCGGTCGATGCGCTCGCGCAGGTTGCGCTCGACGGCCTTTTCCATGCCGGAATAGGCATGCACCACGTACCAGCGCTTGTTGCTGGGCGCGGCAGCGGGTTCGGAAGCGGCGTTTTCGACTTGGTCGGTCATCTCGGGGGTCCTCAACGCTTCCAGCCCAGGATCAGGTCGTACAGCGCCCATTCCAGCGTCTTGTCCGTGATCCACAAGAACAGGGCCATCACGAACACGAACGCGAACACGTACAGCGTCATCTGCGTGGCCTCCTTGCGGGTGGGCCACACCACCTTCTTCACTTCCTTGATGGAATCCTGACCGTAGGCGATGAGCTGCTTGCCGGTCTCCGAGGTGAAAAAGATGCCAACTGCCACGACCAGCAGACCGAGCAGCGCGAGCACGCGCACCCACTGGTCCTGCTTGCCCAGCGCGTAGAACGCAACCACGGCACCAATGACCAGCAGGCCTGCGGCGGCAAGCTTGGCCTTGTCAGCGCCAGTGGAGACAGTTTCGACAGGAGGATTCGACATTGGTTTCTTCATTTCAGGGCGTTTCGGGGCTTCAAAACCCCTGGCGCCTTACAGCAGCAAAGCCCGGAGGCACTTTCGCGCGCTCACGGGCTGCTTTTTCGACCGCCGCGACGACTCTCGTTCAGAGCCTTCGCTTGGCAGGGGCAGAGGGCATCGAACCCCCAACCTCCGGTTTTGGAGACCGGCGCTCTGCCAATTGAGCTATACCCCTGCGGCCTGAAAACGCTGGATTGTCGTCCGATTACTCCATGATCTTGGCGACGACGCCGGCGCCGACGGTGCGGCCGCCTTCACGGATGGCGAAGCGCAGGCCTTCTTCCATCGCGATCGGGGCGATCAGCTTGACCGTGATGCTCACGTTGTCGCCA
>Ga0157377_10000430_pt1 | contig 18107 bp, 19 predicted proteins | sample M55metaG_FD_121116 | JGI IMG/M metagenome (GOLD analysis project Ga0157377, IMG submission 121116) | Miscanthus rhizosphere microbial communities from Kellogg Biological Station, Michigan, USA - M5-5 metaG | ecosystem: Host-associated > Plants > Roots > Rhizosphere > Soil | place: USA: Michigan...
CTACGAGCGGCTCGCCGGGTCGCTCACCCTCCTGTTCGGCATCGACCCCATCGTCTCGCTGCGCGACAACAAAGACGTGGCGCCGCAGGGCATCCCCGACGTCCTCGGCTGGGCCGCGTACGCGCTCGTGCGCGCCGCGCTCAGCGAGCCCGGTAGCGCACGTAGACCACGCGCGAGCCGAAGGTCCGTGTCTCGACGAGCTCGAGGCTGATCCGCTCCTCCAGCGGCGGAAAGAACGGCGTGCCGCCGCCGAGGATGAACGGGTGGATGACCGGGCGGTACTCGTCGACCAGCCCATGCGGGATCAGCGAGGCGGCGAGGCCGGCGCCGCCGACGGCGAGGTCTCCGCCGTCCTCGGCCTTCAGGCGACGGACCTCGTCGACCGCGTTTTCGCGCACCAGCCGCGCGTTGCCCTTCACCCGCTCCAGCGTGGTCGAGAACACCACCTTCGGCGTGGCCCGCCAGAGCTTCGCGAACGCGACCACCTCCGGGGTGGCCCCGGGCCGCTGATCGAGGGTCTCCCACGCCTGCATGTCCTCGTAGAGCCCGCGCCCGTACAGCTCCGCCCCCAACCCCCGCGCCTGGTCGTTGAAGAACCGGTGCAGCTCTGGATCCGGGGCGCTCCAGTCGATCGCCCCGCTGCGGTCGGCGATGAACCCGTCCAGCGACACGCTCAACGAATAGATCAGCTTCCTCACCCGCGCCTCCTGCGTGATCGTTTCCGGGCGTAGTGACCGGCCGCCGACGCGGAACTCATCGGTCAGCGGCGCAGGAGCTCGGCCTGGAGCTCGCGCAGCTCGGGCGCCGGCGCGGCGCCGAGCTCATCGCGCAGCCGCGTGCGCAGGTCCTCGTAGACCCGGAGCGCCTCGGCCCCGTTGCCGCGCGCGACGAGGATCCGCATGAGGAGGACGTGGGCGTGCTCGCGGAACGGCGCTGCGGCGACGAGCTCGCGGGCGCAGCGCTCGCCCGGCGCGAGCTCGGTACCGCCGACCCCGAGCGCCACCGCCGTGTAGCACTCGAGCGCGGCCAGTCGGATGTCCTCGAGCCGGCGACGGTGCTCCTCGGCCCAGGGCAGGTCCTCGCCGGGCAGGAATCCGCGCCGCGCCGTGAACAGGGCCACGAGCGACGGCCCCCAGCCACGGGCCCAATCCTCCTGGGTCACGGCGGCCTCGGCGCGGTGGATGGCCTCCTCGGCCGCCTCGAGGTCGACCCACGCGTCGGCCGGGAGCCGGAGCCGGATCTCGCCCCGGCCGTCGAGCACGCCGGGGCCGAGCGCGGCCCGCAGCCGGGAGAGCAGGGCGCTCAGCGAGGCATCGGCGCCGGCCGGCGCACGCCACGGCCACAGCGCCTCGACCATCTGGTCACGCCCGGTCGGCAGTGCGCGGTTGACGGCCAGGTAGGTGAAGAGGGTGCGGGCCTACCCGCCGGGGAGCGAGCCCGTGAAATCGCGGCCGGCGAGCTGCACCGCGAGCCGTCCGCAGAGCTGGATCCGGGTCGGTGGCTTGGCGGTCAAGGTTGCTGCAAGGAGAATCGCAGAACCCTGCAACCCGGCAACCGTACGGTCGTGCCGCAAGCAAAGGAGAGGTCATGGCGAAGGTCATCCGCTGCCAGTGTGGGTTCCTCGGACAGGGCGAGACCGTGGAGGACGCGGCCGCAGTGATCGAGGTGCACATGCGCACCGATCACCCCGAGCTGGTCGGCAAGGTCACCCGCGAGGACCTGATCGCCATGGCCGAAGAGGCCTAAGGAGCACGATCCATGCCGCAGGTCCCCGACGGTCCCCTCGTCACCTCCGAGTGGCTCGAGGCGCATCACCAGCACCCCCGCGTCCGCATCCTCGATGTCCGCGGCCGCCATCCGAGCTCGTCCCTGCCGCACGCGAAGCGGACCGAGTACGCCCGGTCGCACCTCCCCGGCGCGACCTTCGTCGACTGGGAGCACGACTTCGTCAATGCCGGCGACCCCGTCCCGGTGCAGCTCGCCCACCCCGGCGCGTTCGCCGCGCGCGCGGGCGCGCTGGGCATCGACGCCGACGACCTCGTGGTCACCTACGACGACTACTACGGGATCTTCGCCGCCCGCGTGGCCTGGGCGTTCCGGGCCTACGGCGTGCAGGCCCGCGTGCTCGACGGCGGCTGGACGACCTGGAACGACGAGGGCCGCCCGGTGACCGCGGCGGCGCCCGACCGCCCGGCGACGGCGTTTGCCGCGCGGCCACGTCCGCTGCTGCGCCGCACCCTGGCCGAGGTCGACGACGCCTGCCGGCGCGGCGCCACGCTGGTCGACGCGCGGCCGCGCCACCTGTTCCTGGGCGAGCCCGGCACCGCGAACACCGGCCATATCCCCGGCGCCCGCTGCCTCCCGTACCAGGAGCTGGTCGACGGCGCCACCGGCCTGTGGGCCGACCCGGCCGCGGTGGCGCGGCTGAGTCGCGACGCCGGCATCGACCCCGAGCGGCCGCCGCGCGAGCTCATCGCCACCTGCGGCAGCGGGGTCTCGGCCACGGTGGCCATGCTGGCGCTCGAGCGCATCGGCATCCATTGCGACGGCGTCTACGACGGCTCGTTCAACGAGTGGAGCGCCGACGCGGACCGCCCGGTGGCCTACGGCGCTGCGGCCTGAGTCCCAGCGAGGGTCCGGTCGACCGCGTCAGCCGGCCGCGCGCCGCGCCGCCAGCGCGAGCGCCTCGGTGCCGATCAGCGGGTCGAAGCGCGCGATCAGCGGCCGGACCAGCCGCAGCCCCAGCCGCCCCTGCAGGTCGGCCACCCCGACCCGCGCCTCGCTGACCACGGCCGAGTGCCCGGCGCTGTCGGACTCCACCCAGTGCGCGATCAGGACCTTGGCCGTGCCGCCCCGGCTCCAGGCCCGGAAGGCCTCGCCGTCCCGCAGCTTCGGGTAGTCGCGCCGCAGGGTCCAGATGCGGCCGACCAGGCCGGAGAGCGAGTGACGCTCGCCCTCCTCGAGCACGGTGAACGGATCGGTGCGGAAGAGCTCGCGGAAGGTGACCTGCGCCGGCTCGCCGGGGATGCGCCAGCGCACGATCCGCCCGAGCACCCGGCACTCGGACAGCCGCACCGTTCCCAACGCGCGCCACAGGGCCTCCTGGTCGGCCCGCGCCACGCGGCGGTGAAAGGTGCGCGCGGCCGGATCGGCGAGCCACGCGTCGAGGTCGGGCGGCGCCATCGCCGAGCGGCGGAGGACTGCGACTACTCCGCCCCGACCAGCACCTCGACCAGGCCCGGGAAGCGCTGCTCGAGGTCGTCGCGCCGCAGGCTGATGCGACGCTCGGTGCCCGCCGGGCGGGTCCGGGTGAGCCCGGCCTCGCGCAGCAGGCGCAGGTGGTAGGAGCAGGTCGAGGTCGGCAGGCCCATGGACTCGCTGATCTGCCCGCATGTCGGCTCGGCCCCGGGCGCCGCGAGCTCGCGCACGAGCTGGAGCCGCAGCGGGTCGCCGACGATGCGCAGGATCGTGGCCAGGTCGAGGTCACCGGTGGCGGGGTGGTGGATCTCACGAACGTGGACTGGCATGCGTTGTCGGAGCATGCTACAACAGTATTTCCACAGGTTTGGAAATATGGAAGCGAGAGCGATGACCCGCACACGCCGCCTGACCCTCCCACCGACCGCCGCGTACGCGCTGGTAGCAGCCGTGATCGGCCTCGCGCTGTTCGCGTCGGCTACCCCCACGCCGCTGTACGACATCTACCGCGCGGACTGGCATTTCTCGACCTTCGTGCTCACGCTGGTCTACGCGGTCTACCCGATCGGCGTGCTCGCTGCGCTCCTGACCGTCGGCCGCATCTCCGACGAGCTCGGACGCCGGCCGGTGATCGCCCTGGCGCTCGGCGGGCTGATCGTGGCCATGGTGCTGTTCACCGTCGCCGACTCGGTCGGGTGGCTGTTCGCCGCGCGCGGGTTGCAGGGCATCACCACCGGCTTGGCGCTGGGCGCCGCCGGCGCGGCCCTGCTCGACCTCCACCCGCGCCAGGACGGCCAGAAGGCCGGGCTGCTCAACGGCGTTGTGAGCGCCGGGAGCCTCGGCATCGGCGCCATCGTCGCCGCCGTGCTGGCCCAGTACGCGCCCGATCCGCTGGTGACGCCGTTCCTCGTCCTCCTGGGCCTGCTCGTGCTGGTGCTCGCCGGTGCGCTGGCCATGCCCGAGCCGGTAACCCGCTCGTCCCGGTTCCGCCTCACGGTCTCGCCGCCACGTGTGCCGTCCGCGATCCGCGGGCCGTTCGCACTCGCGTCGCTCGGCGTGCTCTCCTCGTGGTCGGTCGGCGGCGTCTACCTCGCGCTCGGCCCGGCGCTGGCCGCTCAGTTGCTGGGAACGACCAACCTGCTGGCCGGCGGCGCCGCCGTGCTCGCGCTGACCCTGCCGGGCGCGCTCGCGCAGGTCGCGGCCAACCGGGTCGACCCGGGCCGCGCCGCGGCCGCGGGCTCGTTCATCCTCGCCGTCGGCATGGGGTTGACCGCGGCGGCTGTCTCCAGCGGCTCGGCCGTCCTGTTCCTGGGCGCCACCGCCGTGACCGGCGTCGGTTTCGGGATGGCCTTCCTGGGCGCGCTGCGCTCGCTGACCGCCATCGTGCCCGACCGCCAACGGGCCGAGGTCATGTCGGCCTTCTACGTGGTCTGCTACGGCTCCCTCGCGGTGCCCGCCATCGCGGCCGGCGTGGTGGTCTCCGACCTCGGCCTGGAGACGACGTTCCGGATCTTCACCGCCGCCGTCGGCGTGCTGGCGCTGGGTGTGGCCATCGCCGCCCGGCGGCGGATCCGTGCACCGCTTGCCGTGCCGAGCGCCGCCGGATAAGCGCGACCTGCCAGCATGGCCCGATGCTCGCCGACGATCTTCGGACCCTGCAGGCCCCGCTGAAGGACCGTTACCGGACCGACGCGACCGCCGCCGAGGTCACCCTGAGCGCGTCCGGCACCCTCGACGAGGGCATCAGCTGCTCGGTCAAGACGGGCCAGGCCATCGCCGCCGCCGGCCTGCATCCGGCCTCGGGCGGGGACGGCTCGCTGCTGTGCTCGGGCGACATGCTGCTCGAGGCGCTCGTCGCCTGCGCGGGCGTCACCCTGCGCGCGGTGGCGACCTCGCTGGAGATCCCCGTCGCCGGGGGGACGGTCAGCGCCGAGGGCGACATCGACTTCCGCGGCACGCTCGGCGTCAGCAAGGAGGCGCCGGTGGGGCTGCACGCAATCCGCCTGCACTTCGACCTCGACACCACGGCCAGCGAGGAGCAGCTCGCGACGCTGCTGAAGCTGACCGAGCGCTACTGCGTGGTGCTGCAGACGCTCGCCAGCAGCCCCGAGCTCAGCGCGACGATGGCGCGCGCCTAGCCGCCTGGCACAGGGCGTCGACCGCCTCGTCGGTCCAGCGCCGGAAGTAGCGCTTGCCGATGGTCACGTCGAAGACGCGGTCGGGCAGCCGCGCCGGCGACATGCCGATCTCGATGTCTGCGAACGTCCCGTCCTGGGCCTCGGTGAGCAGGAAGCGCACGTAGGTCCCGGTGTCGAGGCAGCGCATGTTGATCGCGCGCAACTGGTCGAGCTCCTCGATGGCGAGCGTCGTCTCCATCTGCCCGCGCAGCGAGCGCGTGACCTGACGGAAGCGGGCGTCCTGCTCGACCTGCTCGAGGCCGCTGACCTCGAGCACGCGCGGGAACCACTCCGGGTGCCGGTTCGGGTCGCCGACGAGTTCCCACACCACCTCGACGGGTGCGTCGATGACGGCCTGGCGGCGCCAGCCCGACACTCCGCGCTACCCCTTGCCGACCCGGCCCACAGCGCCGCGCAGGCCGATGCAACCGATGCACCCGACGCACCCAGTGCAGTTCACGCAGCCGATGCAGCCCACGCAGGCGTGGCAGCCGACGTTGCCCAGGCCGGCGACGATTGCGCTCGAGCCCGCGACGCCGGCACTGCCGATCACGGCCACGCTCACGAGCACCGCCGAGCTGAAGCCCACGCCGGCACTGCCCACCACGCCGGCGCTGCCCGCAACGCCGGCGGAGCCGACGACCCCGGCGCTGGCGGTGACTCCGGAGCTGCCGACGACGCCGGCACTCGCCGCGACGCCGGCGCTGCCGATCACGCCGGTGCTGCGCCCGACGCCGGCGCTTCCCTCGACGTCGGAGTCGTCGGCCATGCCGACACCGTACCGCGAGCCGTCGGCTGCGCCGCAGGCGCCCATGTCCTCGACCAGGGCGGCCGACCCCGGTTGATGAGGCAGTTGACGGACAACGCTCGGGCTAGCCGAGCAGGTCCAGCGCCGCGCCCACGATCGTCTCGACGTCGATGCCGTGGTGGCGGAAGAGCTCGTCCAAGTTGCCGGACTGGCCGAAGCTGTCGACCCCGAGCCCGGCCACGGGCACGCCGTTGACCGCGCCCAAGAAGCTCAGCGCGTGGGGATGGCCGTCGTGCACCGTGACCAGCGGCGCCGTCGTCGCGAGCGGGAGCAGGGCCTCGAGGATCCACGGGTCGCCCTCCCCCAGCCCCTGTGACGCGCGCAGCGCGCGATAGCAGAGGTCGGGGCTGGTCAGGCACACGACGTCGGCGGCCACGCCCGCCTCGTCGCGCAGGACCTGCGCCGCCTGCAGCGTCTCGGGGATCGCCGCCCCCACGCCGACCAGGCCCACGTCGCGCCGCCCGTCCTGCGACCGCGACAGCACGTACCCGCCGGCCAGCGCGTGGCGACGGCGCTCGGCGCGCGCGTCCTCGTCGTCGGGCAGCGCGGCCAGCGCCTGGTCGATCGGCCGCGAGGTCAGGCGGAAGTAGGCCGAGGAGCCGTCGGGGCGCCCCAGCCGCCCGAGCGCGGCCAGGAACGCCCACTCGAAGTCCTGTCCGAACGCCGGCTCCCAGGCCACGCACCCGGGCTGCTCGATCCCGATCCCGGGCGTGACGATCGACTGGTGGGCGCCGCCCTCGGGCGCGAGCGCCACCCCGGACGGCGTGCCCACGAGGATCGACTGCCCGCCCGCGTAGATGCCGAAGCTCCAGGGCTCGAGCGCCCGGCCTACGAACGGGTCGTAGAGGGTGCCGATGGGCAGCAGCGGCTCGCCCGCGCGCGACCACGTCGCCCCCAGCTCGCCCAGCAGCCCGACCAGGTTGGTCTCGGCGATGCCCAGCTCGATGTGCTGGCCGTGCCGGGTCTCGCGCCAGCGCACGAGCGTGTCGGTGTCGTCGCCGAACCAGTCGATGCGGTCGCCCAGGGCCCAGATCCCGGCCCGGTTGATCCAGCCGCCCAGGTTCGTCGACGAGGCCACGTCGGGGCTGACGGTCACGATGCGCGCCGCCACCTCGGGCGCGTCGTGCGAGAGGTCGACGAGCACACGCCCGAGCGCCTGCTGGGTCGACGCGCGGCCCGCGTGTGTGCGGCCGAGCTCGACCGGCGGCACCGGCGGGGCCGCCGGCGCGGACACGTCGCGCCGTAGCCGCTCCGCCGTGGCCGCGCACAGCTCCGCCTCGGCGCTGCCCTCGGGCGGCGGGCGCCAGGGGTCCTCCACGTCAGCGGCGAGCACGCCCGCCAGCTCCTGCAGCTGCTCGTCGGTCAGCAGGGCCGAGTGGTTGCTCGGGTGGCCGGCGATCGGCAGCCCCCAGCCCTTGATCGTGTAGGCGAGCACGACCGAGGGCCGGTCGCCGACCGCCTCGGCCCGCTCGTAGGCCTCGAGCAGCGCGGCGTGGTCGTGGCCGCCGAGGTCGCGCAGCGCGGCCAGCAGTACGTCGTCGGGCAGCTCGTCGGTGACGCGGGCGACGTCGGCGCGCTCGACGCCGTCGCCCGGCAGCCGCTCGCGCAGCTCGGCGGCGTCGGCGCGCAACAGGCGCTGGTACTCGGCGTTGCTCATCGCGTCGATGCGCACCCGCAGGCCCTCGCCGCCGGGGCGTCCGAACAGGCCGTCGAGCAGCCGGCCGTACTTGACCACGACCACGTGCCATCCGGCCGCCTCGAACATGGTCGAGAGCCGGTCGGCGGTGATCACCGGCACCACGCGGTCGAGCGACTGGCGGTTGAAGTCGACGATCCACAGCACCTCGCCGAGCCGGGCCACCAGCGGGTCGACGAGCGCCTCCCACACCGCGCCCTCGTCGAGCTCGGCGTCGCCGACGATCGCGACATGGCGCCCGCCGACCGGCACCTCGACGTGGCCGGCCAGGTAGCGATGGGCCAGGGCGCCCCAGATCGTCGCCGTGGCGCCGATGCCGACCGAGCCGGTCGAGTAGTCGACGGCGTCGGGGTCCTTGACCCGGCTCGGGTAGCTCTGCAGCCCGCCGAACGCGCGCAGCTGCGAGAGCTGGTCGCGCGGAAGGGAGCCGAGCAGGTAGTTGATCGCGTGCAGGACCGGCGACGCGTGCGGCTTGACCGACACCGCGTCGCGCGCCGTCAGCACCCCGCCGAACCACAGCGCGGTCATGATCGAAACCACCGAGGCGCTCGAGGCCTGGTGCCCGCCGACCTTCACGCCGGTGGCGTTCGGCCGGACCCGGTTGGCGTGGTGGACCATGGCCGTGGCCAGCCACAGCACCCGCTGCTCGACGGCGCCCAGGGCGGCGAGGTCCGGCGCGACCTGCACCCGGGCTACTTTAGGTCGTCCGCCAGGATCTCCCCGCTGTCGGCGACCAGCTCGTCGTCCAGGTAGAAGCGCTGCCCCTTGAGCGCGAAGTCCTGGTGGCAGCCGGTGGTGTGCGTGCCGCCGAAGGTCACGTTGGAGCCGAGCGCGAACAGCGTCGTGCCCCAGTCGGTCCGCCCGTCCTGGCCGATGATGTCGAGCGGATCCTGGAACAGGATCGAGTTCCACAGGGCCCGCTTGTGGCCGCCGAACCCGATGTGGCTGATCATGTACCCCTCGGGGTCCTCCCAGCCCTCGATGTACTCGCGGATCATGCGGGCGTCCCAGCTGCCCTCGATCTTCGTCGCCGCGCCGTTCTCGAAGGTCATCTTCACCGCCGTCTGGAGGTAGCGCTTGGGCGGGTACCAGATATCCCCCGGGTCGAGCACGATCACGCCCTCGCCCAGGCCCTCCGTCGGCGACGTGTAGGCGAACGACCCCGGCCAGTGGTCCCAGCGCCCGGGCTCGTCGGTCCAGCCCCACTGCTCGATGACCGGGGCGTCGGTCTTGTCGAACCACACGTCGGTGCCGTTGTCGGATTGCACGCGGATCTTCTTCGTCGCGCGCAGGCGGGCGCCGTGGCGCTGGATGCGCTCCTTGTCCTCGTCGGTCGGGAACAGGCGCTCGAGCGCCTCGACCGGGTCGTGGACCATGAGCATGCGGGTACCGGCCTCGAGCACGGCGACCTGCTCCTTGGTGTGGAGCAGGCCGACCGAGGTCATGTCGATCACGAAGTCGGACATCTTCAGGAACTCGAGCGCCTTGGCCGAGTTCGCGACGATCGTAGAGGAGATGTTCCCGGTGCGGATGAACACCGCCTGCTCGGGCGGCGGTGGCGGGAGCATGAGCGACATCGTGTCGGCCCCGAACGAGCGCGCGGCCGCGAACATCGCCGCGACGAACTCCTGGTTGGAGTCGGGGTCGGAGACGACGAGGACCGTCTCGTCCTTGTGGACCTTGCAGCGCTCGAGCATCTTCTGGAACAGCGGCACGAGCTGCGCGGTCCGGAAGTACGTCGCGGTCGGACTACCCATGTCCTACACCCTCCTTGTTTCGTCGAAAGAGCCACGCAAAGACTGTGCGGATGAGGCCGACGATCTGGCTGCCCCAGCCCGCCGGCTTGCTCGGGGGCGCCGGCGGCGGAGACGGCGAGGCAGGCGACGGCGACGCGCCCGGGGCGTCCTGCCCCGAGCCCGAGAAGGCGTCGACCTCGCGGTTGACGTTGGCCGCAAACTCCGCGGCCACCTCGCGCGCCTTGGCCTCCATGGCCTTGTTGCCGACCGAGCCGAGCATGCCGCCCACGGCCACGTCGGAGGCCAGCCGCACGGTGGTCCTGTCGCCCTCGTCGGTGAGCTCGACCCGGTTGACCGAGCGCATCTCGCCCGCGGCGCCGCGCACGGTCTTCCCGATCGAGGTGATCTCGAGCAGCTCGTTGGGCTTGCTCTCGCTCACGTGCATGCGCAGGTCGAAGGTCGCCGACATGTAGCCGACCTTCTGGGTCATGCGCAGGCGCGAGCGGCCCTCCTCGCCCGGTTCCACCGACTCCACGCCGGGCACACAGCGGGCCAGGCGGTTGGCGTCCTCGAAGAACGCCCACGCGTCCGCGACCGGGTGGGCGATGGAGAAGCTCTCCTCGAACTTCACGCGTGGGCCCTGGACTCGGCGACGAGGCGCCAGACGTACTCCGCCGTGAGCGGGAGGCGGTTGATGTCGACGTCGAACGGGGCCAGCGCGTCGCACAGCGCGTTCGCCACCGCGGCCCCGGGCGGGATCGTCCCGCTCTCGCCGATGCCGCGGATCCCCATCGGCGTCACCGGGGAGAGGACCTCGGTGTGGTCGAGCTCGATCTTCGGCAGGTCGGCCGTCGTGGGCATGAAATAGTCGATCATCGAGCCGTTGATGAGCTGGCCGCTGTCGCCGTCGTAGACCAGCTCCTCGAACAGCGCCGCGCCCAGCGCCTGCGCGATGCCGCCGTGCAGCTGGCCCTCGACCGTCATCGGGTTGACCTGGCGCCCGCAGTCGTGCACGAAGAGGAAGCGGTCGAGCGAGAACTCGCCGGTCTCGGGATCGACCTCGACCAGCGCCGCCGCGGTGCCGTAGCTGAAGGCGGACGAGATCGGGTCGTAGTAGGCGGTGGCCTCCAGGCCCGGGAGCTCGCCCTCGGGCAGGCGGTGACCGTAGAACGCGTTGATGGCGACGTCCGCGAAGGAGACGCTGATCTCCGGGTCGTCGACGCTGCTGATGACGCTGTCGGCGAGCTCGAGCCCGTCGACGGGCACGTCGAGCATGAACGCGGCCACGCGCAGCGCCTTGTCGCGGATCTCGCGCCCGGCGCGCTCGATCGCGCCCGAGCCGGCGATCAGGGTGCGGCTGGCGAAGCTGCCCGTGTTGACCGGCGTGCCCTGGGTGTCGCCGGCGATGACCCGCACCTTGGCCGCGTCGAGCCCGATCACCGTGGCCGCCACCTGGGTGAACGCGGTCTCGGTCGACTGGCCGATCGGCGGCACGCCGGTGTAGACGTCGACGCCGCCGGAGCGGTTGGCCCGTACCACCACGCCCTCGTGGGCCCCGTACTCGGCGCCGTGCTTGCCCAGGAACTTGGAGCCCGGGTAGCCGGTCATCTCGACGTAGCAGGCCAAGCCGATGCCGAGGTAGCGACCCTCGTCGCGCAGCGCCCGCTGGCGCTCGCGCGCCTCCTCATACCCGATCGTCTCCGCCGCCATCTCCATGCAACGCTGGTAGTCGCCACTGTCGTACTTGGCCCCGCCCGGCGTCTGCCAGGGCATCTGGTCGGGCCGGATGAAGTTGCGCCGGCGGATCTCCAGCGGGTCGATGCGCAGCTTGCGGGCGATGCGGTCGAGCAGCAGCTCGCGCACGAAGCACCCCTCGGGCTGCCCGTAGCCGCGGTAGGCGCCGACCGGCACCTTGTTGGTGAGCACGACGTTGCGCTCGACGTAGCCGTGCTGGAACGAATACGGGCCCTGGAACATCAGGCTGGAGAGCATCGGCGAGCCCATGGGCGAGTTGTGCGCGCCCAGGTCCACGTAGTAATGGTTGGTGTAGGCGAGGATCGTGCCGTCGCTCGAGGCGCCCATCCGGGCCACGTGCAGGGACTCGCGCGCCTGCGTGGCGCCGCGGAAGAACTCCATGCGGTCCTCGACCCACTTGGCCGGACGCCCGAGGTCCATCGCGTGCAGGCACACCAGCACGTCCTCGGCGAAGATCCCCAGCTTCAGGCCGAACGCGCCGCCGCAGTCATGGGTGGTGACGCGGATGTCGGCCTCGGGGAAGCGCAGGCTGTCGGAGAGCTGCTTGCGGAACAGGTGCGGGGCCTGGGTGGAGGCGACGACCTCGAGCTCGCGCACCCCGGGCACGTAGGAGGCGAGGATCGCGCGCGTCTCCATCGGCAGGCCGCTGACGCGGTTGATGCGGAAGCGGTCGTCGACGACGACCTCGGACTCGGCGAAGCCGGCGTCGGGGTTGCCGTCGCCGCGCGGGTTCTGGACCAGCAGGTTCGTCCCCAGCTCGGGGTGCAGGATGGGCGCGTCATCGGCCAGCGCCTTCTCCACGTCGGAGAGGTGCGGCAGCGGCTCGTAGTCGATGTCCAGCGCGGCGACGGCGTCCTCGGCGATGGCGCGGCTGGTCGCGCAGACCGAGACCACGGGCTGGCCCTCGTAGAGGGCGATTTCGCGCGGCAGCGCGTAGGGCATGACCCGCGGCGCCTCGGGGATCGGGCGCAGGATCGAGATCGGCCCCGTGCGGCCGAGCACGTCGTCGGGGAGCAGCACCTCGAGCACGCCCTCGATCGCCCGGGCCTGGCCGGCGTCGATGGAGACAATCCGGGCGTGCGGGTAGGGGCAGCGCGCGAAGGCGACGTGGACGACCCGCGGCGGGTCGAGGTCGTCCACGTAGCGACCCAGGCCGCGCACCAGCCGCTCGTCCTCGACGCGCTCCATCCGCCCGCCGACCTGGCCGGGGGCGATCTCGGTCTCGGGGATGGAGACGACGTCAGTCATCGGCGGCCAGGTAGGTCTCGACGGCGGTCAGGATGTTCTGGTAGCCCGTGCACCGGCACAGGACGCCGGCGAGCTCCTCCTTGAGCTCCTCGCGCGGGATGTCGAGCCCGCGCTCGCGCAGCGCCACCGAGGTGAGGATGAAGGCCGGCGTGCAGTAGCCGCACTGCAGGCCGTGGGCCTCTTTGAACGCGCGCTGGGCGGGATGCAGCTCCTCGCCGTTGAGCGCCTCGGTCGTCGTGATCTCGGCCCCGTCGGCCTGGACCGCGAGCATGATGCAGGACTTGATCGGCTCGCCGTCGAGCAGCACCGTGCACATGCCGCACACGCCCTGCTCGCAGCCGACGTGGGTGCCGGTGAGCCCGAGGTCGTGGCGGAGGAAGTCCACCAGCGAGCGCCGGGGCTCGACCGCGTGCTCCACCGGCTCGCCGTTCACGGTGAGCCGGACGTCGATCAGGGTCTGGGTCATGTTGCTCCTTGGCTTCTTCGGGCCTTCATCTGGTCGAGCACCCGCCGGACGTAGATCGGCAGCAGGTGCGCCCGGTAGTCGGCCGACGCGCGGATGTCGTCGGACGGCTCGGCGGCCTCGACGCACGCTGCGCCGGCGGCCTCGACCGCGTCGGGCTCGAGCGCGGTGTTGCTCAGTGCGGCCGACGCCTCATCGGCGACGAAGGGCCGGTGGGAGGCGCCGCCCACCGCGAGCCGCACGGTCTTCCAGCCCGCGTCGCCGTCGGGCTCGCCCAGCGCGGCGACGCTGATCACGCAGAAGTCCCCGTGGCGACGGGCGTGCTCGGCGAACGCGGTGACCATCGTGTGGTGCGGGAAGCGGACCTCGACGACCATGTCAGCGGGCTCGAGCACGGTGAAGTACGGCCCGAGGAAGAAGTCGCGGGCGGCGATCTCGCGCGTCCCGGTCGGGCTCTGCACGACGATGGTGGCGTCCAGCGCCAGCGCGGCCAGGGCCATCTCGCCGGTGGGGTCGGCGTGGGCCAGGCTGCCGCCGATCGTGCCGCGCGTGCGCACCTGGCGGTCGCCGATGTACCTGACGATCTCGCTGAGCAGCGGGAGCCGCGCCCCGACGATCGGCGACCACTCGATGGCCGAGTAGCGCGCCAGCGCGCCGATGCGGACGTGGCCGTTGTCCTCGCGCACGCCGTCGAGGTCAGGGATGCGGTTGACGTCGATGACCGCCTCGGGCTGCATCAGCCGCATGTTCAGGAGCGGTACGAGGCTCTGGCCGCCGGCCAGCAGGCGGGCGTCGCCCTGGTAGCGGTCGAGCATGGCCACCGCCTCGTCGGCGGAGGCGGCCCGCTCGTAGGCGAACGGAGCCGGCTTCATCGGTTCAGGAGGTCGGCGAGGACGTACTCCAACGCGCTGCCCTTCTTCTCCACGGTCGGCGGGCGCTCGCGCTGACTCCAGACCGTCTCGGCGCGCGCCTGCAGGACGAGGATCTCGCCGTCGGCGTCGATCGCCCACTCGATGTCCTGCGGCTGGCCGGCGTGGCGCTCGATCGCCTTGCCCATGCGCGCGAGCGCCACCGCCTCCTCGCCCGATAGCGACGGGAGGCTGCGCCGGTCGGCCTCGATCTCGCCGACGACGACGCCGCCGCCGGACGGGTCGGGACGGTGCTCGACCTGCTTGTTGCCGATGACGGTCGACAGGAGGTCGAGCGTGACCTTGTCCACCGTGAAGCGGTCGGGGTCGACCTCGCCGGAGACGAGGGCTTCGCCCACGCCCCAGGTGGACTCGATCACGATCTTCGAGCGGTCGCCGTTGACCGGGTTCAGCGTGAAGAGCACGCCGGCCGAGCGCGCCGGGACCATCTGCTGCACGCCCACGCTCATGCGCGCGTCCTCTGCGGCGATCCCCTGGCGGTGGCGGTAGCTCAGCGCCTCGGGGGTGAAGAACCCGCTCCAACAGCGGCGCACGTGCTCGACCACGGCGTCGGCGCCCTCCACCCACAGATACGTTTGCAGCTGGCCGGCGAAGCTCGCGGTCGAGAGGTCCTCGGCCAGCGCGCTCGAGCGCACGGCGACCGGCACGTCGTCCCCGTCGGAGAGCCGCTCGTAGGCGTCGCGCACCGCCGCGGCAGTCTCCTCGGGCAGCTCCAGGTCCTCGACCAGGTCGCGCAGCCGCTCGCTGGCCTTCGTCACCTCGGCGACCGCGTCGTAGTCGACGGCCTGGAGCAGCTCGGTCTCGCGCTCGCGCACCGCGTGCCGGCTCAGAAAGGCATCGTGCGCGTGCGTGGTGACGGCGAAGCCCGGCGGCACGGCCATCCCGATGCTGATCAGCTCGCCCAGCGACGCACACTTGCCGCCGACCACGGAGGCGCTGGACGCGTCGCACTCCTCGAGCCAGCGGATGTGCGCGACCGCTGCGTTCATTCGTCGACCACGGTGACGGTGCCCTCGTTTCCGTCCACGCGCACGCGCTGGCCGGTCTCGATCTGCCGCGTGCCGAAGCCGGTGCCGACGACGGCGGGCAGGCCGTACTCGCGCGAGACGATGGCGGCGTGGGACATGATCCCGCCCACGTCCGAGACCGCGCCGGCGATCTTGGCGAACACCGGCGCCCAGCTCGGCGCGGTGATCGGGCAGACGAGGATCTCGCCCAGCTCGACCTGGTCGAGCTGGTCCACGGCGGTGATGACCCGCGCCGGGCCCTCGGCCACGCCCGGAGAGGCCGCGAACCCGTTGAGCGCGGCCGGACCGCCGTCGGCGTCGCCGTTGCCGCCCTGGGCGTCGAGCCACTGCTCGACCATGTCGGTGGTGATGCCCCACAGCATCACCGTTGCCGCCTCGGTCACGGCTTCCGGCGGCTTGCCCAGCGCCGGCGGCGGCGCCCACGCGCGCAGCTTCTCCATGATCCGCTTGCGTTCGGCGATCTCGTCCTGCCAGTAGCGGGGGCGGCCCGGGTTCGTGGTCGCCCAGGCGGTGAGCATGTCGAACAGCGCCTCGTGCACCTCGTAGCGGTGCAGGTAGAAGATGTCCTCCGAGTCGACCAGGAAGCCGCCGGCCTGGAAGACGCGCCCGAGGTCGCGGACCTTGTTCCAGAACATCGAGTGGTGCCAGTGCTCGACGTAGAAGTTGTGGTTCTCGACGTAGGGGTAGACCTTGCGGGCCAGCGCGAGGGTCTCGTCGAAGGCCGCGCGGTCGTCGTCGGTGGGCAGGAGCTCGCGGTACTCGGAGGCGATGCGCTCGCGCTCGCGCAGGATCTCGTCGAGCGGCCGGTCGATGCTCTCGCCCGCCTGGAGCTTGGTGATGTAGCCCTGCATGGCCCCGAACGGCACGGTGAGGTCGTCGATCCAGGACCGGTGCTGGTGGCAGTAGCCGGTGCCGGTGGAGAACCAGAACCATGGGTCCTTGGCCTCCTCGAGCGCGGCCAGCCAGCGGGCGCCGCCCTCGGCGGCGCCCATGGCCCGGAGCACGTCGTCGGGGTCGTCGTTGTCGAGCACCGCGTCGGCGAGGCCGAGCTCGATGGCCAGCCGGCTCAGCTTGCGCACCTCGTCGTCGGGGCGGAAGAACAGGATGTCGACGCCGCCGACCATGCGCGCGATGGACTGGTCGGGCATGTCGGGGAAGGCGGTCTTGCAGAAGTCCGAGAACGTCATGAAGGCGCCGTACCCGAGCATGTTGAGCTCGAAGTGGTAACAGGCCATCTCGTGCATGTTCTCGAGCAGCTCGTCGTACCGGTGGACGATGTCCCAGGCGCTCGTGGTGCCGCGGACGCTGGTCACGGTCTCGATCGGCTCGAGGTCGGGAAGCGGCTCGAACTCGATCTTGCGCAGCCGGTCGATGCAGTCCTCGGCCTTGACGATCCACTTGTCGTAGATCTCGTCCCAGTTCGCGTAGTACTGGCCGGCGCGCTCGAGGAAGACCGGCACGCGCTGCTCGATCTCGGCCGGGTCGTCGATCGTGGTCGGGCTGACGTAGAGGTAGCCGTTGACCAGGCGCTGGTCGATGCCGCTGGCCGGCGGGACCTGCCACACGCGCGTGAGGAACTGGTTGAGGAACACCCACCAGCTCTCGGTCATGATCGCGTCGAAGGGGTAGATCGGCTCCGGGTTGTGGAGCCCGTCGAAGAACCAGAACTTGTTCTCTTCGAAGTCCCGGCGCTCCTCGCTGAAGAGGTAGTACTCGGGATACAGCCGACGCCAGTCCTCGGCGCCAGGGGGCGCCGGGACGTCGAACGGGCTCGGGAAGGTCCGCGTGGCGGGCTCGGACGTCACTGACTACCCCTTTCGGAACCGGACAGGTGAGTATTATATTTGAAATCTGCTGTAGTCAAGAACCGTGATCCCCGGTCCGCTCCACACCACGGTCACGGGCAGCTATCCCCAGCCCGAGTGGCTCATCGACCGCGCTCGGCTCGCTGCCCGACTGCCCCCGCGCGTCGCCGCGCGCGAGCTCTGGCGCATCGATCCAGACGAGCTCGAGGAGGCCCACGACGCCGCCACCCTGCTCGCCGTTCGGGACATGGAGGACGCCGGCGTCGACGTCGTCACCGACGGCGAGATCCGGCGCGAGAGCTACTCCAACCGCTTCGCCAACGCGCTCGTGGGGCTCGACCTCGACAATCCCGGCTCGGCCCTGGACCGCACCGGCCACCCCAACCCCGTCCCGCGCGTGGTCGGGCCGATCCGGCGCGCGCGGCCGGTCGAGGTGCGCAACGTCGAGTTCCTGCGCGCCGCCACCGACCGCCCCATCCGCATCACCGTGCCCGGGCCCTTCACGATGAGCCAGCAGGCCCAGAACGACCACTACGCCGACGCCGGCGAGCTGGCCATGGACTACGCGTCCGCGGTCAACGAGGAGCTGCGGGAGCTCGCCGCCGCCGGCGCCGACGTCGTCCAGATCGACGAGCCCTACCTGCAGGCCCGCCCCGACCCCGCGCGCGAGTACGCGCTGCCCGCGCTCAACCGGGCGCTCGAGGGCATCGACGCCACGACCGCCCTCCACACGTGCTTCGGCTACGCGGCGATCGTGCACAACCGCGACACCGGCTACTCGTTCCTGGCCGAGCTCGACCGCTGCCCGGCGGACCAGATCTCCGTCGAGGCGGCCCAGCCGCGCCTGGATCCCGCGGTCCTCGAGGCGCTCCCGAGCAAGCAGATCGTCTTCGGCGTCCTCGACCTCGGGGACCCGGCGGTCGAGACGCCCGAGGTGGTCGTGGACCGCATCCGCGCCGCGCTCGAGCACGTGCCGCCCGAGCGCCTCGTCCTCGCGCCCGACTGCGGCATGAAGTACCTCCCCCGCGACGTGGCCCGTGGCAAGCTGGCCGCGATGGTGGAGGGAGCACGCCGCGTGCGTGACGATCTCGCCTAGCCCGCGCCGTCGAGGACGGTGACCGCGCCCTCGTTGCCGTCGACGCGGATGCGCTGCCCGGTCTCGATGCGCTTGGTCCCGAACCCGGTGCCCACGACCGCGGGGAGCCCGTACTCGCGGGAGACGATCGCGGCGTGGGACATGATCCCGCCGATGTCGGTCACGGTC
>Ga0157377_10000433_pt1 | contig 18071 bp, 20 predicted proteins | sample M55metaG_FD_121116 | JGI IMG/M metagenome (GOLD analysis project Ga0157377, IMG submission 121116) | Miscanthus rhizosphere microbial communities from Kellogg Biological Station, Michigan, USA - M5-5 metaG | ecosystem: Host-associated > Plants > Roots > Rhizosphere > Soil | place: USA: Michigan...
AACCTCACCAACGACATGGGGCTGAAGACGCTGCACATCGTCATGAAGCTGACGAGCGCGAACGGGCAGCCGGTCGCGAAGCTGTCCGACAGCCCGGGCAAGCTCCTCTGCGACGACGAGACGTTCCTCGCCTATCTGCGCCAGGTCTTCCACGTCCCCGCGTGAGCGCACGACGTCGCGCAGGCGCGTCGATTGCCGCACGTCGCGATCGACGTTGCAGGAGACGGGCATGGCCGACTCGACGCGGACTTCGACTCCGAATCCCGATCAGGAGCCCGGGCACTACGGTGCGGGCTATGGTGAACAGGTGCCCGAGGATGCGGCGCCGCAGCTCGGCCCGGCCACCGACGGCGACCCGCCGACAGCGCGTGGCGAAGGACCGGCCGACAGCGCGCGCGGCGCGGCGGACGTGACGCGAGACCAGGCCGAGCCAACCGAAGGCGACGACGGTGCCCCGGTCGTCTTCACGCCCGCCGATGTCCACGCACGACCGCCTGACCATCCGCCGACCGAGGCCGCCCCCGAAAGCGAGAAGGCCGGTCTCATCTTCGAGCGTTCGTAATTCAGCGGGGCGTTCGCGCTGACGTCCGGTGGCGCGCGGGGCGATGACTGTATATTCGTACAGTCCTGTCCTCGCGCCTCCCGTGCACCTCGACCGAAAACTAGCGATCCTCGCCGACGCCGCCAAGTACGACGCGTCGTGCGCGTCGAGCGGCACCGACAAGCGCAATTCGCTCGACGGCAACGGCATCGGCTCGACCGAAGGCTCCGGGATCTGTCACAGCTACGCGCCTGACGGGCGCTGCATCTCGCTGCTGAAGATCCTGCTCACGAATTTCTGCGTCTACGACTGTCTCTACTGCGTCAACCGCGTCTCGAGCAACGTTGCTCGCGCGCGCTTCAGCGTCGACGAGGTCGTGCAGCTGACGCTCGACTTCTACCGCCGCAACTGCATCGAGGGGCTCTTTCTCAGCTCGGGAATCATCCACTCGCCCGATTACACGATGGAGCTGCTCGTCGAGGTCGCGCGCGTGCTGCGCCAAGAGAACGACTTCCGCGGCTACATCCACCTGAAGACGATCCCCGAGGCGAGCGACGAGCTGCTCGAGCGCGCCGGGAGGTATGCCGACCGCCTCAGCATCAACGTCGAGCTGCCGACCCAGCAATCGCTCGCCACGCTCGCGCCGCAGAAGGACGGTGCCGCGATTCGCCGCTCGATGGCGCGCCTGCGCGTCCACATCGATGCCGCGAAGGACGCGGCGCGGCCGGCGCCGCCGGCATCGCAGCCGCTCCTCGCGCCGCGGCGCGCCCGGCCGCCGCGCTTCGCGCCGGCCGGGCAGAGCACGCAGATGATCGTCGGCGCCGACGCGACCAGCGACGCGACGATCCTCGCCACGAGCGCGGCGCTGTACGGCGCGTACCGCCTGCGGCGCGTCTACTACTCGGCGTTCAGCCCGATCCCCGATGCCGCGCGCGCGCTGCCGCTCAAGGCGCCGCCGCTCGTTCGCGAGCATCGCCTCTACCAGGCCGACTGGCTGATGCGCTTCTACGGCTTCGCGCAAGAGGAGATCGTCGCTCCCGGCGGCATGCTCGCGCTCGACGTCGACCCGAAGCTTGCGTGGGCGCTCGCGCATCGCGAGCGCTTCCCGATCGACCTCAACCGCGCCCCGAAGGAGCTGCTGTTGCGCGTTCCCGGGCTGGGCACGCGCGCGGTCGCGCGCATCGTCGCGGCGCGCCGCGTCCGCAAGCTCCGCTTCGCCGACCTCGAGCGGCTGCACATTCCGCTCGTCAAGGCGATCGCGTTCGTCGAGGTCGCCGACCATCGACCGGGCAAGTCGCTCGCAGCGTCCGACCTCGCTCGTCGCCTCGCCGCCGCCGTGCACCCGACGCCGAGCCAGGCGTCGCTGTTCGATTTCGCCGCAGGCGAGCCGCAAGGAGCGCTAAGCTCGTCGCCATGACCGCGGACGCAGGCGCATCGTCGCTCGGAGCTTCGGCGGCGAGCGACGTGCGCACCGTGCGGCTCGCGAGCGCGGTCGACTTCGCCGGCTTCCGTCGCGCCTGCCGCGCACTCTGGGCCGAGCAGATCGCGCCCGAGCGCGTCGTCTGGCAATGTGCCGACGACATCGAGGGCGACCTTTTCGAGACTCCCGGCGACGACGACGCGACGAGCGCGTCGTCCCCGCCTCCGGTTCACGTGCCGCCGGCATTCCTGCCGCTCGCCGAGAGCGCGATCCTGCACCGCGACCCCGAGCGCTTCGGCCTTCTTTACCGACTCCTATGGCGGTTGCAGCTCGAGCCGGCGCTGCGCGGTGACACGCTCGACCCCGACTGGCTGCGCGCCGACGCGCTGTCGCAGGACGTCCGCCGCGACCTCCACAAGATGAAGGCGTTCGTCCGGTTTCGGCCGATCGCCGAGCCCGACGGCGAAGGCGCGATCGGCGCGCCGCTGCACATCGCCTGGTTCGAGCCCGAGCACCACATCGTCGAGGCGGTCGCGCCGTTCTTCGCCCGCCGCTTCACCGCCATGCGCTGGGCGATCCTGACCCCCGAGCGCAGCATCCGCTGGGACGGCGCCGCGCTCGCGTTCGGCCCGGGCGCCCGTCGCGACGAGGCGCCCCCCGCCGACGCCGGCGAGCAGCTCTGGCTGACGTACTACCGCAGCATCTTCAACCCGGCGCGCCTGAAGCTGCGGACCCTGGCGCGCGAAATGCCCAAGCGCTACTGGAAGAACCTTCCCGAGGCGGAGCTGATCGAGCCGCTGGCGAGCAGTGCCGACGAACGGAGCATGACGATGATCGCGCGCGGACCGACCGACCCGAAGCGGCGCCCGGCGACCGAGCCGCAGCCGACGCCGGGCCATCCGGTGACGCCCGGCGGCGAGCGGCCGCGCAGCCTGACGGCGCTCAACGCGGCGCTGCAGAGCTGCCGCGAGTGCCCGATCGGCGAGCACGCGACGCAGGCAGTCGGCGGCGAAGGCAGCCGGCAAGCGCGGCTGATGCTCGTCGGCGAGCAGCCCGGCGACCAGGAGGATCTGCAGGGCCGACCCTTCGTCGGCCCGGCTGGACAGCTGCTCGCGCGCGCGCTCGAGGAGCTCGCGATCCCGCGCCGCGAGGTCTACATCACGAACGCGGTCAAGCACTTCAAGTTCGAGCTGCGCGGCAAGCGCCGCATCCACAAGACACCGGCGCAGCAGGAGGCCGCCGCCTGCCTGCACTGGCTCGAACGGGAGATCCAGCTCGTCGACCCGGGCGCGCTCGTCGCCCTCGGCGCGACCGCGGCCCGCCAGTTGATGGGGACGACGATCTCGGTGCTGCGCGAGCGCGGCCGCTGGCTCGTGCGCAGCGACGGCCGCCGCGTCCTCATCACGCTGCATCCGTCGGCGCTGCTGCGCGTCGAGCCGGAGGACAAGGCGGCGGCGTACGCGGCGTGGCTCAAGGATCTTCGCCATGCCGCCGAGCACTTCTCGGCGTCCGGCGCGTCGGAATAGCTGGCAGCGCGCCTCGGCCGTAAGGTTCGCGACCGACCGCCGACCGATGGCGGCGGCTGTTCGGCCGCGATCACTTCACGCGAGGAGACTGTCGATGCGAACGATCACCCCTGTCCTCGTCGCCTGCTGCGCACTGGCCGGCGGCGCCTGGGCCGCCGACGAGATGAAGAAGGCCGACGGCATGATGAAGCAGGAGTCCATGACCCTGCAGGAGTGCAAGGACCACATGGCAATGGCGAAGAAGGACGCGATGGCGAAGAAAGACGACGCCATGATGAAGAAGGACGCCATGTGCGCCGACATGGTCAAGAAGGACGAGATGATGAAGAAGGACGCGATGTCCAAGAAGGAAGAGCCGATGAAGAAGTGAGCGCATCGGCGCCTCGAAGCCGAAGCCGTCCTACAGCCCGGACCGGACCTTCCCGACCGGGCTTTCTCGTTGCCGATGCTGCAATCGGGCGACGGGCCGCGGGCCCGCAGCAACGAAGGACGGCGATGAACGAGAACGACAGGCGCGACAAGCTCTGGAAGATGATCAAGGACATCAAGTTCGCGATGTTCACGACGCGCCACGGCAACGGCCACCTCCACGCGCGGCCGATGACGACGCAGAACAAGGAGCTCGGCAGCGACGACAGCCTTTGGTTCTTCATGTCGAGAAGCGGCGATCCGGTCGACGACCTGCGCTCGGACGCTATGGTGGTCGCGACCTATGCCGACCCCGGCTCCGACACCTACGTCTCGGTCTCGGGAAGCGCGGCCGAGGTCGATGACCTCGCGAAGAAGCGCGAGCTCTGGAACAAGATCGTCGAGGCCTGGTTTCCCGGCGGCCCCACCGACCCCGACCTGGCGCTGGTGCAGGTGAAGATCGCGCACGCCGACTACTGGGACGTCAAGGAAAGCAAGCTCGTGCAGCTGCTCGCGATGGCCAAGGCGGCGGTCAGCCACAAGCCGCCGACGCAGCTCGGCGAACACGGCCAGGTGCGGATGCGCTGATCGGCGTGCAATCGATCACGTCGCGCCCGCGCGGCGTGATCTGGCGGGCGACGGTGGCGCTGTTCGACCGTTCATCGGCAAGCGCCCCGCCGATCATCGCGGCAGTCCATCTTCAGGATGACTGTCATGCGCCACGCCCCGTCCACGCTCCACTTCTCGCACGCGTTCCGCGCCGCCGCGCCGGCCGGAACGATCGAATGGGAGGAGCTCCCCTCGCTCGCGCAGCGCGTCCGCCCGTTCGCGAGCGCGCCGGCCGGCACGGTGTGGGACGCGACGCGTCCCGCCGAACTCGAGCGGCCGGCGCCGTCGCAGCCGTTTCGCGAGCCGCTGAAGGGCGTCGCGATCCGCGAGGTGCTCGAGCCCGACGTCTTCCGCCACTTCTTCGGCCGCTAGCGCCCCGGTCCGACGCGGCGCGCGCCGCGTCGCTATCCTGCGAGGCTCGCTCGATCGCTCAGCCCGCAGTGTCGCCACCTTCTGAACCCGCCGCCGCGGCGCACACGCCGCATCTCTTCTGGGAAGACTTTCCGGTCGGCCAGGTCCGCGAGTTCGGCGCCTACCGGGTGACCCGCGAGGCGGTGCTCGCCTTCGCGCGCGAGTTCGACCCGCAGCCGTTCCACCTCGACGATGCCGCCGCCGAAGCGTCGCTCTTCGGACGCCTCGCGGCGAGCGGCTGGCACACCTGCGCAATCGCGATGCGCATGATGTGCGACGGCTACCTGCTCGATTCCGCGAGCCTCGGCTCGCCCGGCGTCGAGAAGCTGAGCTGGTTGAAGCCCGTGTATCCGGGCGACACGCTGCGCATCCGCCTCGAAGTCCTCGAGTCGCGGCCGCTCGCCAGCCGGCCCGGCGTCGGCATGATCCGCTCGCACTGGGACGTGATCAACCAGGCCGACGAGACCGTCCTGACGATGGAAGGATTCGGCATGTTTCGCCGGCGAAGCGCAGGCACGTCGCGCGACGACGTCTCTCCAGCGCCGGTGACGTGACTTTGTTGCGCCGCGCGAGGGGCCGCGAACGCGGTGCCTCGGGACGGCGCGGCGACAATGCCGAGCGGTGTCGATGCGGCGATCGCGACGACGCCGCGTCCGTCAGGAGCTGATCCCCATCCCGATGTCAACGGTCCACGAACTCGAGGCCGTTCGCGCGCCTGCCGCTCTCCCCGGTCACGTCCTGCCGCCCGGCACGCAGCTGCGCGAATACGAGATCAAGTCGCTCATCGGCGAGAGCACGTGCAGCATCGTCTATCTCGGCTGGGACCACGCGCTGCAGCGCAGGGTCGCGGTCAAGGAGTACATGCCCGCGGCGCTCGCAGGACGGCTGCCGGGCTCGACCAACGTCGTCGTCGGCTCGGATCGCCAGCTCGATGCGGTCAAGGCCGGGATGCGCGCGTTCCTGAACGAGGCGCGCGTGCTCGCCCGCTTCGACCATCCGGCGCTCGTCAAGATCTACCGCTTCTGGGAGGAGAACGGCACGGCGTATGTCGTGATGCCGTACTACGAAGGCCCGACGCTGAAGACGACGCTCGCCGAGCTCGGCCACGTGCCGAGCGAGAACGAGCTGCGCGCCTGGCTGAAGCCGATCCTGAACGGCGTGTCGCTGCTCCACGAGGGCGGCGTCTGGCACCAGAACATCGGTCCCGACGAGATCCTGATGACGCCGTTCGGCCCGGTGCTGCTCGGCTTCTCGGCGGCGACGCACGCGATCGAGGCGATGCGGCACACGCCCGCGGCCGCGCTCAAGCCCGGCTACGCCGCGATCGAGCAGTACGGCAGCGCCGCCGGAACGACGCGCGGCCCCTGGACCGACCTGTACGCGCTCGGCGCGCTGATCTACGCCGCGATCACCGGCACCGATCCGCCGCCTGCGGCCGACCGCCTCACCGACGACCGCATGCGGCCGCTCGCAGTGGTCGCCGCCGGCCTCTACAGCGATCGCTTCCTCGCCGCGGTCGACGCAGCGATGGCGGTGCAGCCGCGCCGGCGACCGACGGAGCATGCCGAGGTCCGCGCGCTGATGGGCGACATCGAGGCGCCCGAAGTCGCGTCGCTCGCGCCGGCGCCCGATCTGATGCAGGAGCCGTTCATCGGCACGCCGGCACGGAGCAACGAGGTCACGGTTCCCGATCCGCCTCCGGTTGCCACGGCAGCGCCTGCCGCGCCCGTCGTGAGCGTCGCGGCCGCCGAGCAGCGATCCGTCACGAAGCCGGTGCCGCATGCGATCGCGGCCGACGGCGCAGCGCCGTCGTGGATGCAGCAGACGGTGCACGCGCGCGGCATCGGCAAGCGTGCGCTTTATGGGATCGTCGCCGGCACCTGCGCGCTGATCGGCATCGCCGCGCTCGTGCTGCAGTTCGCGACGCGGCCGCCGCCGCGCGGCGCCGTCGCAGCGTCGGCGGCGGCGCACACTGCTCCGGCCGCGTCGGCGGCGACGCGCGCAGCGGCGCCGACGACGACAGCGACAGCGGCCGGGCCGGCGGCAACGTCGACCGCGACGACGCCGTCACCGAAGCCGGCAGCGACCACGGTGTCGCACGCGCCCTCGACGACGGTCGCGCCACACGTACCAGGCAACGCATCGGCGACGACACGGCCGACGCGTCAGCCGCCCGCGTCGCGTCCTGCGACCTCTGCAGCGGCGACGGCAGCAGCCGTGGCGACGGCGCCGATCGTCGTGACGACGCCGCTCGAGCGCCAGACGCGCTGCATGGAGATCCTGCAGAAGGCGTCGCTCGAGAAGATCACGCCGGCCGAGACCGACTTCTTCAAGCGCGAATGCAAGTGATCCGCTCGCTCGCACGCGCGGTCCTCGCCTTCGCGGCGCTCGCGCTCGCCGCGTGCACGTCGTCGGATCCGCAGACGTTCGAGAAGGCGGCGTCGGATGCGACCGACCGCCTCGTCGCGCAGACCGGAAAGCTGCCGGCGTTCCTCGCCAAGATCGAGTCGACGCTGACCAAGCCCGACCCGAAGCTGACGCGGCGCACCGTGATCATCGATCCGATGATCGACACGATCACCGGCCAGCAGACCGAGGCGACGGTGCTGTTCGAGCGCCGCGTCGTGCAGCGGATGGCGAGCCTCTATCCGCAGTTCGAGTTCCTGACCTTTCAGGCCGCCAACCTCGCGCGCGCGCAATACCTGCTGACGGGAACGATCGCACGCGTGCCGACCGCGCCGCTCGGCAAGCCCACGGTCCGCCTGAACATCGCGCTCACCGAGCTGAGGAGCGGCGTTGTCGTCGCGCAGGCGTGGTCGCTCGCGCGCGAGGAGAACCTCGACCAGACGCCGACCCGCTACTACCGCGACGTTCCGGTGCTGATCAAGGACAAGGTCGTCGAGGGCTACGCCACCACCACCACCACGACGCCGGGCCAGCGCGCCGACGCCTACTACCTCGAGCGGATCGGCGCCGCGAGCGTGATCAGCGAGGCGACGTCGCTCTACAACGCCGAGAAGTACCAGGACGCGCTCGGCCAGTACCGCACCGCGCTGTCGTCGCCGCAAGGCGAGCAGCTGCGCGTGCAGAGCGGCATCTACCTCTCGAGCATGCGGCTCGGCAACGTCGCCGAGGCCGAGGCGGCGTTCGGCCGCATCGTCGCGCTCGGCATCGCCTACAACGAGCTCGGCGTCAAGTTCCTCTTCAACCCCGGCAGCACCGAGTTCTGGTCCGACCCGAAGATCAGCGGTGCGTACGGCATGTGGCTGCGTCAGATCGCGCGCGAGGCGATCGTGGCCAAAAGCTGCATCGCGATCGTCGGCCACACGAGCCGGAGCGGCCCGGGCCCGATCAACGACGCGCTGTCGCTGAAGCGCGCCCAGTACGTGCGCCAGCGGCTCGCCGCCGAGGCGTCCGAGCTCGCCGGTCGGACCCGCGCCGAGGGCATGGGCTTTCGCCAGAACATCGTCGGCAGCGGCAGCGACGACAGCTTCGACGTCCTCGACCGTCGCGTCGAGTTCAAGATCGTGCCCTGCGCCTGAGCGACGGACAATAGCCGGCACCTGCGCCGCCGCCTCGTCGGCGGCCGCCCGAGGTGCACGCGTGACGACTGCCGACGACGACGAGAAGACCGTCACCGGGCCGACCGCTCCCGGCCGGCATTCGCGCGACGACGCCGTCACCGGAATCGACGCCGAACGCGCGCGCGGCCGCGCCGCCGCCGATCGGTTGCCGGGCGGGCACACCCTGCCGCTCGGCACCCGCCTGCGCGACTACGAGATCACCGGCCTCGTCGGCGAAGGCGGCTTCGGCATCGTCTACCTCGCGTGGGACCACTCGCTGCAGCGGCGCGTCGCGATCAAGGAATACATGCCGGCGTCGATGGCGACGCGGGTGAGCGGCTCGTCGGCGATCGTCGTCAAGTCGGAGCGCCACCTCGACACCTTCCGTGCCGGCCTGAAGAGCTTCGTCAACGAAGCACGGCTGCTCGCCCGCTTCGACCATCCGTCGCTCGTCAAGGTCTACCGCTTCTGGGAGGAGAACGGCACCGCCTACATGGCGATGCCGTACTACGAGGGGCCGACGCTGAAGACGGCGCTCGCCGCACTCGACGGCGCTCCCGGCGAGGACGAGCTTCGCGCCTGGCTGGAGCCGCTGCTCGACGCGCTCGAGCTGATGCACAGCAAGCAGTGCTTCCACCGCGACATCGCGCCCGACAACATCCTGCTCACGGCCGGCGGTCCGCTGCTGCTCGACTTCGGCGCCGCGCGGCGTGTCATCGGCGACATGACGCATGCTCTCACCGTGGTGCTCAAACCCGGCTACGCGCCGATCGAGCAGTACGGCGACGTCGCCACGATGGCGCAGGGCGCATGGACCGACCTCTACGCGCTCGCGTCGGTCGTGTACTTCGCGATCACCGGTCGCACGCCGACGTCTTCGGTCGAGCGGCTGATGGACGACCGCGTCGAGCCGCTCGCGGCGGTTGCGCGCGGCCGCTACAGCGACGAGCTGCTGCGCGCGGTCGACGCGGCGCTCGCGGTGCGGCCGGCCGACCGGCCGCAAAGCGTCGCCGCGTTCCGCGCGCTGCTCGGCCTGCCGGCGACGCCGGCGCCGGTCGTCAGCGACAGCGCCTGGGCGAGCGGGGCGAGCGGCTGGGGCACCATCCCGGCGCCGCTCGCGATTCCGGAGCGCACCGCGCCGCTCGCTCGCGATGCAGACGTCGCGATCGAGCCGGCGCAGGCCCCCGCACGCGAGCACGTCGCCGACGCGACGCCGGCGGCGCACGCGTCGAAGCCCGGCCGCCGGCGCGTCGTCGCGATCGCGGTGGCGAGCGGCGCCGTCGTCGCCGTGCTCGCGGTCTTCGGCTGGCTGCAACCGAAGATCATCACGCGGCCCGCAGCACCGCAGGCGTCGGCAGCCGCGGCTTCGACCACGACGCCACCGGTGCCGCAAATCGCAGAGCCGCCGGTCGCGGCGAGCGCTGCAGCACCGGCGCCGATCGTCGTCGACGAAGACGTCGCGACGACGCCGGTTCCACCGCCGCCGCCGAGCATCGACACCACGCCGACGAGCCCGCAGCGCGCGAGCGTCGACGCGACGCCGGCGTCGCCGGCGGTCGAGCCTGCGCGATCGACCCCACCCGCGACGGTCGCGCCCGCCACCGAGAACGAGGCGCGCACGGCGTCGGCCAGCGCGCCGCGCAGCCAGCGGCCGCGCCGCGAAGCCGTCGCGCCTCGCAGCGACAGCGCAGGGCCGCCGTCGCGATCGGCGAACAGCCGGTGCAGTGATATTCTGCAAAAGGCATCGCTCGAGCCGCTCACCGCGAACGAAGCCGAGTACCTGAGGAGGGAATGTCGATGACGGTCTCGTGGACGTCGCCGCGTGCTGTGCTCGCCGTCCTCGGCGCGCTCGTTGCCTCCCTGCTCGTCGCGTGCGCGGCGCCGCCGAAGGCGGTCGACCTCGGCGAGCTTCCGTTCGATCAGGCGGTCGCGCAAGCGAGCGATGCGATCGCCGCGCAAGCGCAGAGCGGACCTGCGATTCTCGCCAAGCTGCAGAAGAAGAGCATCGTCCTCGATCCGATGCTCGATGCCGCGACCGGCCAGCAGACCGCGGCGACGACACTGCTCGAGACGCGCGTCGGCGAACGGCTCGCGACCAAGGGCGACGCGTTCGAGATCCTGCCGTTCACTTCGGCGAACCTGGCACGCGCGCAGTTGCTGCTCACCGGGACGATGACGCGCGTCGACGGCGACGCCGGTGCGCGCAAGAAGGCGCTGCGCATCCAGCTCGCGCTCACCGACCTCAAGGCCGGCACCGTCGTCGCGCAGGCGTCGGCGCTCGCGCGCGACGAGGGCCTCGACCACACGCCGCTCGCGTACTACCGCGACAGCCCGGTGCTGGTGAAGGACAGGGTGATCGAAGGCTACGTGCGAACGACGGCGACGCCGCCCGGGCAACGCGCCGACCCGCTCTATCTCGAGCGCATCGCGCAGGCGACGGTGATCCACGAGGCGACGACGCTCTACAACCAGGAGCGCTACGTCGAGGCGCTCGGCAAGTACCGGAGCGCCCTCGCGATGCCGGCCGGCGAGCAGATCCGCGTCGTCAACGGGATCTATCTCGCCGCGGCCAAGCTCGGGCGCACCGCCGAGGCCGAGCAGGCGTTCGCGCGCGTCGTCGCGCTCGGCATCGCCTACAACGAGCTCGGCGTCAAGTTCCTCTTCAACCCCGGCAGCACCGAGTTCTGGTCCGACCCGAAGGTGAGCGGCGCCTACCCGATGTGGCTGCGCCAGATCGCGCGCGAGAGCACCAACGCGAAGGTCTGCATGAACATCGTCGGCCACACCAGCCACACCGGCTCGGAGCCGACGAACGATGCGCTCTCGCTGCAGCGCGCCAACTTCATCCGCCAGCGCCTCGTCGGCGAGGCGTCGACGCTCGCGGCGAAGACGAAGACGAGCGGCATGGGCTTGCGGCAGAACATCGTCGGCAGCGGCACCGACAACGCGGTCGACGCGCTCGACCGCCGCGTCGAGTTCAAGATCGTCCCCTGCACGTGAGCGTTGCGGCGACGAAGCGCGGCAGTCGCCGTGGCCGCGCGCATCGCTACCACGTCTACGTCGTCGAGCTCTCGGACCGGGTCTGGAACGTCGCCGCGTTCCGCCGCGCCAACCCCGACTACGAGCTCGGCAAGCCCTTCGTCTACGTCGGCATGACCGGGCTCGACCCCGACCTGCGCTTCGACCGCCACATGCACGGCATCCAGGCGAACCGGTTCGTGCGCGAATACGGCGTGCGCCTGCTGCCGGCGCTCTACGAGGTCTACAACCCGATGCCGTACGCGGCAGCGCGCGAGATGGAGGTCGAGCTCGGCATCGGCCTGCGCGAAGCCGGCTACGGCGTCTGGCAGGCCTGAGCGGCGGCGTCGCTGCCGCGCCGCGCGAGCAGCGCCTCGAGCGTCTGCGCGCGGATGCCGTAGAAGCTCTTCAGCTCGGCGAGCTCGGCGCGGGCGCGCTCGTCGCCCGGTGCCGCGGCGTCGCGCCGCCGGGCCAGGATCATCTTGTTCTTGCTCGTGTGCTCGAGCGAGACGAACTCGAAGACGCGCGCTTCGTAGCCGCACGTCTCGAGCAGCAGCGCGCGCATGCTGTCGGTGACCATCTCGGCTTCCTGGCCGAGGTGGACGCCGTGGCGGAGCAGCCCCGAGAGCGGACGCGGACGCGCGAGCTGCGGCCGCAGCTCCTTGTGGCAGCACGGCGCGCAGACGAGGACGGCCGCGCCGGCGCGAACGCCGAGGTCGATCGCGTGGTCGGTCGCGGTGTCGCACGCGTGCAGCGCGATCATCACGTCCACCTGCTCGGGAGCGACGCTGCGCAGGTCGCCCTGCACGAACGTCAGGCCGTCGCAGCGCGCGCGCGCGGCGACGCCGTTGCAGAAATCGACGAGCTCAGCGCGCAGCTCGACCCCCGTCACGTGCGGCGCGACGCCGAAGCGGCGCCGCAGGTGCTCGTGGACCGCGAACGTGAGATAGCCCTTGCCGCAGCCGTAGTCGACGACGCGCAGCGGGCGCTCGCCGGCGGCGGCGGCGAGCAGCGCGGGCGGCAGCGCGTCGATGGCGTGGTCGAGCACCTCGAGGAACTTGTCGATCTGTCGCCACTTGCGCGCCATCGCGGGGACGACGTGGTGGCTGGCGTCGGTGATGCCGAGCTCGACGAGAAACGACAGCTCGACCGGCAGGCGCCGCGCACGCTCGCGGTCGTGGGAAGCAGGCGTCGACGGCGCACTCGCTGCCGCGCTCGCGGGCGCGCGGCGCGGCGGCCGCAGCGTCGCGTTGCCTTTCTTGCCGACGAGGAGCTGCGTGTCGCCGTCGCGGCTACGCAGCGTCGCGTGCGCGAACGCCGGCGCCAGGCTGCGATCGAGGTGGTCGGCGATCGCGACGAGTCCGTCTTCGATCGCGCAATTGCGCGTGACGTCGCGCGTCGCGTGCGACGCGACGAAGCTAAGCACCGGCTCGCCCTTGAGCGCGATGCGGCGGATCCGGATCGCGCGCGGCTCGCCGTCGGCGGCACGGTTCTTCGCCAGCACGACCGACTCGAAGCCGCCGTCGGCGAGCGCGGCGCGCACGGCGGCGACGAACGCGTCGATCGCAGGCGCGCGCGCCGAGGTCGCCGCGGCAGCGGAGGTCGCTGGGGAGAACGTCGGCGCAGGCATGGCTCGGACCAATTGTGGGCGCGCGGGCGCGCCACAATGGCGGCTTTCCGCCAGCTGAACCCGCCATGGTCGCCATCGCCGACTACCCGTCGTTCGTCATCGCCGTCATCGTCTTCCTGATGATTCCGGGGCCCGGCAACCTCGCGCTCGTCACCTCGACCGGCAAGGGGGGCTTGAGCGGCGGCCTCGCCGCAACGCTCGGCGTCATCGTCGGCGACCAGGTCCTGATGTGGCTCGCGGTTGCGGGCGTCGCCGCGTTGCTGGCGGCGCGGCCGGCGGCGTTCCATGCAGTGCAGTGGCTCGGCGCCGGCTACCTCGCCTGGCTCGGGCTGCGCATGCTCGTCGCCAAACCAGGAGACCGGCCGGTGCTGACGATCCGCGCCGGCCAGTACTTCCGCCAGGCGTTCGCCATCACGCTCCTCAACCCGAAGGCGATCGTCTTCTACATGGCGTTCTTCCCGCTCTTCGTCGACCCGGCGCGCCCGGCGGGAATCGCGACGTTCGCGGCGATGGCAGCGACGATCGCCGTGCTGACGCTCGCCTACGGCGCGATCGTCACGGTGCTGACGCACCGACTCGCGTCGCGGCTGCACGCCGATCCGCGCATCGGCCGCGCCTTCGGGCGTGCCGCCGGCGTCTTCATGATCGGCTTCGGCATCAAGCTCGCGCTGTCGCGCTGAGGCGAAGGCGCTTCGCCGTTCAGGCGGCGAGCGCCTCGCGGCCGCCGACGAGGTCGGCGACGACTCGTTCGAGATCGATCGCGCGGCCGAGCAGTCGCGCAAGCGGTGGCGCGCACAGCGCGCCGATGCGGTCGAACGTGAACCAGCCGAAGCCGTCCATCTCCGGCCGCGACCGGCCCGAGCGCCGATCGACGAACAAGCTGGTGCACTCGAATCCACGCGGGTCGAGGCGCTCCGAGAGGCACGCGAAGAGGTGCAGGTCCTTGCTCGCCGTGTAGTCGTGGCGGCCGAGATCGAGGAGCGCCGCAGACGGCAGCTGCAACCCGGTCTCCTCGTGCGTCTCGCGCAGCGCCGCGTCGCACGGCGTCTCGCCGGCCTGGATGCCGCCCTTGGGCAGGTCCCATTGGCGCTGGCCGGTGACGTGGCAGAGGAGCAGCTCGCGCGACGCGAGGACGACGACGATGCCGCAACTGAGGGTCCGGCGGCGCCGCAATGGCATGCGATCGAGCATCGCCGCGATTGTCCCGGCGCCGACGCGCGCTGCGGCGCCGCCCGGACGACGCGCGGCGATCGCGGCGCCAACTCCTCGACAGTCGCCGCGAACCGCCGACGTGCGGCAACGCCGCGCGCATCGCCGTACGATCCCGGCATGGCGCGCACCGAGGCCTTCACCGTCTTCGCGACGCCGCTCGGCGACTGCGCGATCGCGTGGAGCGCCGACGGATTGAGCGGCGTCTGGCTACCGGCGCTCGTCAGCGGCGCACTGCCGCGGACGATCGCGCGACGCCATCCGGACGCGGTCGCAGCGACACCGCCCGCAGCGCTCGCCGCGCTTCCCGGAGCGATCGCTCGCTTGCTCGGCGGCGAGCGGATCGACTTCGATGACGTGCGACTGGATCTCGCCGATGCCGAGCCGTTCGACGCCCGCGTCTACGTCGCCGCGCGAACGATCCCGGCCGGCGAATTCGTCACCTACGGCGAACTCGCGGCACGCATGGGCCGCGACGCGACGGCGCGCGAGGTCGGCCAGTCGCTCGGTCGCAACCGCTGGCCGATCGTCGTCCCGTGCCACCGCATCGTCGCCAGCGGCAACGGCCTCGGCGGTTTCTCGGCGCCGGGCGGCACAGCAACGAAGCAACGGCTGCTCGCGATCGAGCGTGCGCGCCGCAGCGGCGCGCCGGATCTGTTCGACGTCGTGCGCTGACGTTGATCGTCAGGTCGCGAGCCCCGCACTGCCGGCGGGAACCTCGACGGTCGCGTCGGCCGGCGTGCGGATCGAGCCGTCGGGCCGCTCGTACGTGCCGATCAGGCAGCCGCTCGCCAAGCCGTGCTCGCGGATCGCATCGAGCACCGCGTCGCGACCCGGCGTGCCGTCGAACTCGCCGGCGGCGAGCGCGAACACCTGGAACGCGTAGCGATGGACGCCGTGCCCCGGCGGCGGATCGGGCGGCAGCCACGCCGCCTGAAGCACCGAGTTGCGGCCGCTGCGAACGCCGCTGCCTTCGTGGTCCCTGCTGGGCAGCGCACCCTCGGCGAGTGCGGCGTCTTTGGCAGCGAGGTCGACCGCGATCGCGTGAACCAACGGCTGCGGCGTCGGCGCGTCGGCATCCTCGACGATCATGACGAGGGAATGCGCGCCCGTCGGAACGCCGCTCCACTGCAGCGGCGGCGAGATGCCGGCGCCGTCGGCGGTGTAGCGCTCGGGAATCGGCGCATGGTCGACGAACGCGAGACTCGTGACCGCGATCTGCGCCATCCCGGCACGCAGATCGACGGCATGGAACGCGATCTTCTCGAGGCCGGCGCGCTGGCCGCGCAACGCGTGGCCGATGGCGTCGGGAAGCTTTTCGAGCACGAGATCTCCGAAGCGACACGCCGTAGGAGCATTCGGTGTGCCGCTGACCTGTCCGGGCTCGCCGCACCGGATCGCCGCCAAGGCGTCGTCAAGCTTGTGGATCGGTCCCTCTTGCTCGGGATGCCGTGCGCGATCGGGCGTCCGAGACTGCCGGCGCCGCGCAGCGTCCAGACATCGGGTCCGGGCACCAAGCGCGACACCGACCTGCCAACAGGAGCTCTCCATGTCTTCCGAAACCACCAGGGAATTCCGTGCCGCGACACTGAAGCTGAGCCAAGGCGCCGACATGCCGGTGCTGACCGCGCGGATGCCGCCGCGCGCCACCGCCGAGGAGTTCGGCCGCACCGCCAAGGGCGCGTTCGACCTCATCAGCAAGCTCACCGGGCACCCGTGCATGTCGGGGCGCATCAAGTTCGTCGTCGACGATCTGCTGCTCGGCGAGGTGACGCGGGTCGATCTGCGCTCCGGCGAGCTGATGCCCGGTTGAACCGAGCGGAGTCGAACATGGTCGCGCGCCCCCGTGTCGGTCTTCTCCACAACCCGACGACGTCGGCGTTGCTGGCGCACGCGGGCGCGCTCGTCGAGCACGTCTCGGCGATGCCCGAGCGCCTGTGGTTCGACTTCGGCTCGAAAGCGCCGCGCGGGCGGCGCTTCCACCGCGCGCACGCCGCGATCGACGAGCTGAAGGCGGCGCTCGACGGGCCGCCGTCGCGCAGCTTCGCCGGCCACGGCCTCGGCCTGTCGCTGCCGAGCGCGATGACGCTCGACGAAGACATGGTCGATGCCGTCGCCGCGATGACGCGCCGGCTCGGCGGTTGTTCTTGGTACAGCGAGCACCTGAACCTCTTTCTGACGCCCAAGGGCGGCGTTCCCAACGCGCAGGCCGGGCTCGGCCTGCCGGTCGTCTACGACGAGGAGTCGTTCGCGCTCATCGCTGCCAAGCTGGCGCGCTTGCGCGACGCCGTCGGCTGCCGCGTGCTGCTCGAGAACGGCAGCTTCTTCACTCCGGTTCCCGACCTCGACCTCAGCGAGCCCGAGTTCCTCAACCGGCTGCACCGCGAAGGCCATTGCGGAACGCTGCTCGACCTGCACAACCTGCTCGTCAACGAGCGCAACGGCGGCACCCCGATGGCCGACTACGTCGCCGAGCTCGATCTCGACGCGGTCGAGGAGGTTCATCTCGCGGGCGGCGACGACGAAGAAGGCTTTTACATGGACAGCCATTCGACGCCGACGCCCGAGGTCGTCTGGGCGCTGGCGTTCGACGTCCTGCCGCGCTGCCGCCATCTGCGCGCGATCACCTTCGAGTACCAGGAGTCGTACTTCGAGGACATCGGCCTGGCGCCGCTGACGCGCGAGCTCGAGCGCATGCACGTGCTCGCCGAGGCGTGCGCGCGCGACGACGTGCCCGAAGCCGCGCAGGCGGAGGCCGCCGATGCTCGCTGACTTCCAGCAGGCGCTGAGCGACATCACCGCGTCGCCGGCGCTGTGCCGGGCGCTGCGCGCCGATCCAACGGTGCTGCGCGATCGCTACGCGCTCACCGAGCGCGAAGCGGCGCGCTTGTGCGCCATCGCAGCCCATCCGGGAATGAACGCAGCGTGCACGGTCTATCGCATGAACCGGCTCGCGCCGCTGGCGATGAATCTGCGCGGCACGTTGCGCGCGCTCGGGCCCGCGTTGCGCAGGACGATCGACGCCTACTGGGTCGACCACCCGCGTGGCCACGCGCACTTCTACGTCGAGTCGTGCCGGTTCGCCGATTGGCTCGCGCAAGGGATCGCTGCCGGCCTCGCCGTGCCCGAGGCCGTGCCCGGCGAGCTCGCACGCGAGACCACGCTCGTGCGCACCGCGCTCGCCGCCTCGTGCACCGAAGACGCGGATCGCTGACCAGGGGCGCCAACGGCGCCCGGCCCTCCCTCCTGGAGGGAGGGCAGCGAAGCGGGAGGGAGCCCCATCACGGTCGATCGACGTGTGACGGGGTTGTGCGCCCGTCACACGTCGATATTCGCGACGCGCAGCGCGTTGCCTTCGATGAAGTTGCGGCGCGGCTCGACCTCGTCGCCCATCAGCATCGTGAAGACGCGGTCGGCCTCGATCGCGTCGTCGAGCTGGACGCGCAGGAGCCTCCGCACTGCAGGGTCCATCGTCGTCTCCCAGAGCTGCTCGGGGTTCATCTCGCCGAGCCCCTTGTAGCGCTGGCGCGTGACCGCGGCATCGGCTTGCTGCAAGAGCCACGTCATCGCCTCGCGGAAGTCGCCGACCTTGGCTTCCTTCTGGCGCTCGCCGTCGCCGCGCTTGACGACCGCGTCCTCGCCGACGAGGCCACGGAAGGTGCGGCCGGCGGTGCTCAGCGCCTCGTAGTCGGCGCCATGCACGAAGTCGGCGGTGATGACGCTCGACTTGACGTTG
>Ga0157377_10000443_pt1 | contig 17886 bp, 16 predicted proteins | sample M55metaG_FD_121116 | JGI IMG/M metagenome (GOLD analysis project Ga0157377, IMG submission 121116) | Miscanthus rhizosphere microbial communities from Kellogg Biological Station, Michigan, USA - M5-5 metaG | ecosystem: Host-associated > Plants > Roots > Rhizosphere > Soil | place: USA: Michigan...
CCGTGCGGAGTGAAGGTGAAGGTCGGGCCGAAGGTCGTGGTACCGCTGGGCAGGGCGGGCGCCCCCACGTCCGTCTGGGCGATACCGATCACTGTGTCCGTGGCGAGTGCCCCGGCGGGGATCACCACCTTGGCCCCAGACGGCCCCACCACCGTGCCTCCCGCCGCGCCGACCGTGACGCTCACGGGCGCTGGCGCGGGGACTGACGGGCTTCCACCACACCCGGTGAGCGCGACCAGCAGCACCATGCCGGTGAGCTCGAGCAACGGTCCTGGTTCTGTGAGGCAGAAGGCGGTTCGCTTCCACATCCGTTCGATCCTCCGGTCGGCGTTGGGAGGCAGAACGGAACTGGGCCTCGGATCCGGACATCCCTAGCGAAACAGCGGGGATCCGAGCTCGAACCCGCGGGTGTAGGCTCCGTCCGGCGCGGGAGCGCACGCCGCGAATCACGACCGGGGTGTCGCCATGATCGGAATCCTGTGTGTGGTTGCAAGTCTCGCGTTGGCGGCCGGGGAGACCAACGATGTGGACGCCGTCATCCAGCTCGTCAAGAGCGGCGCGTCCGAGAGCCTGGTGGTGAAGACCATCCAGAAGAGCGGCAAGAGCTATTCGCTGAGTCCCGCAGACGTGCTGCGATTGCGGAATGCCGGGGTCAGCAACACCATCGTCGAAGCGATGCTCGAGGCGACGCCGGCCGCGGCCTCCAAGCCTCCTTCCAAGGCCCCTTCAGGGAAGGCATCGACCGCCAGGTCGTCCCCGGGCGATCGCGAGCCCACCGAAGCGGAGATGGCGGCTGCGCTCAAGGCCGGTGCCGATGCCGGCAACGCGCAGCTCAAGGAGATCGAGGACAAGTGCAGGCGCGGCGAGTACCGGAGAGGGAACGACCAGGCCCTTGCGATGATGTGCCTCGCGGGTGCGATGGGCACCGGAGGCGCCGGAGGCATCCGGAAGGACATCACGGGCTTTCGCAAGGTGGCGTGCAGCCGCGCGAGTGGTCGTCCCGGCTGGAATTGCGACTACGCGGTGCGGGAGAAAGTGTCAGGGGTCAATGTCGGTCCCACGATGAACGGCATGATGAACTCGCCGTCGGTGCAGCACGGGCGTTTCGTCCTTCTCGACAATCGGTGGGTCCTCATCGAATGATTGGTGCGCCGAGCTGAAAGAGCACTCCCAGGCGATCCGGGACGCCCCAGTGCTCGACGACGCGCCCCCCGCGGACGCGAATCACGTCGAAGACGTAGATTCTGAAGGTGCGTCCGCTTGGCGGATGGCCCATGTACGTCCCGTCGTTCGTGCCCGTCGCGACGTTACGCGTCCAGACCGTATCCCCGGCGACGACCATGTCCTCGATCTCGAGCTTGAAGTCGGAGAATGCGCGCCGTAACGACGTCACGACTGCCTTGACACCGGCGGCGCCCGGCGCATGGCCCGGGCCGTAATCTTGATGCTCCACGATCTCGTCTGCGATGAGCTCATCGCAGACGTCCAGCTGGCCCTGGCTGAAGCCTTCCTCGATCAGGCGACGAACGACGACCCCGGCATTCAATGGCCCGTCGCGGTTGCCCTCCAATGTCCCTCTCGCTGCCAATCCGGAGTCCTTCTGCATGTCCGTCATGTTTCGCGCCTCGTGACCCGTGTGGGTTGCCGGTGGGTTCGTTCGACGAGTCGAACCTACGGCCGGGCGACCGACGGCGCTTCGGGCGAATCCCCCATTTGGGCGTCGGCGGGGGTGGGTGTTTCTACCCACGAGGGAACGCGTGTCCGTCCCTGGACTTGACCGTCTCTCCCGCCACGAGGAGAACCTCCCTCGGCAATCGCGCATTCGCGAGATTGGATGGCGTTCGGAGTACCCACCCCAGACAGGCGGTCACCATGTCCCTCACGAACGAGAGCACCGAGCTCAGGCTTGTCGTGACGCACACCCTCATCGTCGGAGACATCCCGCGTTCGGTGGCGTTCTATCGCGACGTCCTCGGCGCCACGGTGCTGCGGACGGGGGCGCCGACGCTTCTCCGGCTCGGGAACATCTGGATCATCATCAACGGCGGAGGCGGACCGACCGATGACAAGCCTGAGGTCGTCGCTTCCCCTCCGCGCGATCCGAACGTCCTCAGCAACTTCCTGAACCTTCGCGTGACCGATATCAGGCGCTCCTGCGACCTCTGGTCTTCGCGAGGCGCGAAATTCATCACCGGGCCAAAGGTCCATGCCGCCGAGATCCGGTGCTACATGCGCGACCCGGACGGGTACCTCATCGAGGTCGGACAGACGACCACGACCGCGGGTCCTCTGGACCTGTACGATGAGTCCTGGCCTGTGCCCTGAGGCACTGGTCGGCCAACCCACCGTGCGGTGTTCCCGGGCACGATGATCGTCGTCCCCGCCCGGGGTCTCGACGAGCGATTCATCCGGGAACTATGAGTCGTGGTTCGCCGGCGAAGCATCGAGCCCACGGCGCGCCCGCGCCTCGAGGCACGGAGCGCTGCCTGGCTCGAGCGCACGGCACAGCAGGGGTCGATCTTCGTAGATGGCGCACAGGAATCGGTTCGATTCGACGGTGCGCAGCGCGAAGCACCTTCCGTGGGTCATCTTCATGAATCGCCGCGGCTCCGACTGTCGGCCGACGCTCGCCGGGATCTCTCCGACCGGCGGCGCCACGAACTCGGCCGTTCGTGCAGTACCCAGCCTGGCGACATCATCGGCGAAGACCTGCACGTAGTCGCGCCTTCCAAGGCAGCAGGCCCCGCAGGCCGTGCAGTCGTAGTTCGTGCCCAAGGCCCAATACATAACCGAAACGCGCGCTCGCGCGCTCGGGCGCCTCGAGGGGGGCGCGGGGAGCCAGCCCACACGCACCGGGAGCAGAGCGGTCGGGCTGCGACGACAGGACGGTCCGGGCGCTCGTGGGCTGGGCGACGAGCCTGTGTTCGCCTACGGTGGAACCATGTCAGGAAACGAGACTGGCGGAATGAACCCGCTGATCCTCGCCCCGGTGATCCTCGCCGTGCTCTTCACGGCGCTGCTGGGATGCCTCGTCCTGGGACGACGCCTTGGCCGGAGGGATGCCGCGCGCGGAACGGACCTGAGCGGACTGGGAGCGATCGACGGCGCCGTCTTCGGGCTGCTGGGTCTGCTCATCGCCTTCTCTTTCTCCGGAGCCGCCACGCGCTTCGACAAGCGGCGCACACAGATCGTCGAGGAGGCCAATGCCATCAGAACGGCCTACTTCCGGATCGACGTGCTCCCCCAGGTCAGCCAGCCCGCCCTGCGCGAGAGCTTTCGGCGGTACGTCGACGCGCGCCTCGCCATTTACCGAGCCATTCCGGACGAGGCCGCAGTCCTCCAGGCCACCGAGCGCGCCACCGCGATCTGGGACGAGATCTGGAAGCAGGCGCTCACCGCCGGCCAGGCGAGCCCTGGGGGGAGGCCGGACCCCTTCGTCCTCTCGGCGCTGAATGCGATGTTCGACATCACCACCGCTCGGGCACTGGCGAGCCAGACGCATCCGCCGACCCTCATCTACTTCATGTTGCTCGGCCTGGCCCTGGTGGCTGCCGTGCTGGCTGGCTATGGAATGTCCGCCACCGCCGCCCGCTCGAGTCGCCTCCACCCGGTCGCTTTCGCGCTGGTCCTGACGGCCACCGTCTACGTGATCTTGGACCTGGAGTATCCGCGGGTAGGGCTCATCCGGCTCGATGCCGCAGATCAGCTGCTGGTCGACGTCCGCGGTAGCATGCGCTGAGCTGTTGTTCGGGATCGGCGGCGAACCCCAGCACGTCTTCGCGGGGAGCGCAGTCTCGAGGAGTGCTGGCGTCTGTCAACGCGGTCCCTGCGGTAGCGCTGGAACATTGCCGATCGAAAAGGCCGTCGCTCTCCAGCCCGCAGCCTCCTGCGCGAAGCCCGCCGTGAACGCGGTCTTCTTTCCGGAGCGGTCGAGCACGGAGCCGCGCACTTCGGCCGTTCCGCGTTGGAGCAACCAGTGTGACGGCACCGCGTCGTGAGCGCCAAACAGGAGCGGGTTGGCCGCGATAGCGGCCTCGAAGCGGTCGAGAGACACCAGGGCACGGTATGTTTCGCTCATGCGTCCGTAGGCCGCCTCCGAGCGGCCTGCGGCGAGGTCGCCGACGAGACGGACGGTCGCATCTGTGAGCGCTGCTTCAGGGCCGGTGACAGATTCAGCCCCGACGACCCATTGAGGCGCGGATGCCACGGCTTCGTCCGCCTTCGACTTGATGGCGCGGTGGAGGACGCCCACGAACGCGACCGTGGCGATCGACACGACGGCGACCCAGACGAGGAGGCCCCGAGAGCCCACGGGGGCCTCGTCGAGGAGCCGCTCTGCCCGAGAAGCGTTTCCCGCACGCAAGAGCTTCTCGATCGTGGCGCAGAGTGTGTCGCCGTGCGGACTGTGGAGCGCGTGTTGACGTACGATCGCCATGCAGGTGTCGATGGCCCTGGGATCGTATCGGAGAGTCTCGACCTCGCGGATCTTTGCGATGCAGGCCTCGCGAGCGGACGCGTTCACGAAGCCCACAGTCGCATGAACACGGTGGCGCCGGGGGCGGAAACCGCGCCTCCAGGTCGTCGAGCGCCGAGCGGCGTCGTTGGTCACGTCGAAGTCGCGGCCGGTGGCGGTCCGTCGACGGCGGATGACGGTTTCGCCGCTCATCCTGCGCAGTACGGGCGGAGCCAAAGGCTCGCCCGCTCACAGGAGCGCCCGATGAACGTCTCTCCGAGGTTCCTCTCGCGATGTCTCCCGGCCCTCGCGCTGCTTGCGCTCGGCGTCCTGCCCGACGCGGCGCGCGCAGGGACGTCTGGCCTCCAGCTCGGGACGATCTACCGCTGTCCTGCGGGAAAGAGCTTCAAGGTCCTCTCCTGTGCTGGCTCGGCGGACGCCGATCTCTGCGACGTTCAGTCGTACAGCCACGGGCAGCCGGAGATGCGCGGCAAGTCAACCCATCAGCAGGTCATGGGCGTGCTCCCGATCTGCCACATCCAGACCCCAGGAGAGACCCGGGCCGATGGGCATCCTGGAGCGACCCACGAAGACGGGACGAACGGAATCAAGGTCGGTGACGCGGTCGAGGTGGTGACTGGCTCCGGCTGGACCCGGGCCAAGGTGGTGGCCGTCAACGGGAACTCGTATCGGGTCCTGGTCTACGGCGTCCAGGTGACGAAGGACTATCCCGCAGAAGTGCGGCGACTCGGAGCCGCCTCGGCCCGTGATCACGCCCAGGGACAGTACCGGCTCGGCGACCGGGTGCAGGTGAACGTCGGCGGACGGTGGATCAGCAGCAGGATCGTCACCGAGATGGGTCAGGACTACCAGGTGGAGCTGCCCGGCAATCGCACTGCGTGGGCCACGCCCAACAACCTGCGCCCGGCGCAATCGGCCCCGGCGGCGGTCTCCAAGCCCTCCGCCGGCATCCCGCCGAAGCCCGGGCTGACGAGCTGCGCGGGGAAGTTCGAAGGTCGCTATGCCAGCACCGGAGGCTTTGGCTCGTTCACGCTGACATTCCGGTCTGGCAAGGCCACGATGACCGACGCAGGCGGCAACGACGACGTGTTCGAGTGCTGGATGGGCGGCGCCAGGATGTACCTGCACAAGCCCGATGCCCCGAACCTCGACATGCCCATCGACATCAATGACGACGGCACGCTGCAGACACCCCTCGGCGAGATCAGGAAGAAGGCGAGCTGAGACGGCACGTACCGGGAGGAGGCGGGCGCTCGCCGAAGTCGGAGGAGAGCGCGATCGCACGGTCGTCCTCGCCTGCCTGCGCTGCGGCGGCACGTGCCGCGTCGTGGCCGTCGCCGGGTGACCGCAATGCCGCGCAGCTAGTCCAGACCTTCGCTCGAGCCCCATCCCACCGTTGGGCCATGTGTCGCGATTGCCTCACTCACCGCAGTGAGCGCTGCCTGGAGTGAAGCAAGCTGCTGGAGCGCATCCGGAGGATAAGGAACGTTCTTTGCGGCCAGCGCCTCGACCGCCTTGACCCGCGCCGCCTCGAGATTCTCACGTAAGGCATGTACCGGGTGCTGCTTGGCCATCGTGACTCCCTCCACTCGGTGCGAATCAATGGTCACTGCTGCGGGGACTTGGCAGTCGAGTCGCGCGATCGGGGGGCAAAGCACGGACAACAGTGTCGCACGGGTGATAGATCGGCCGGCGATTCGCCCGCCAGATCGGAACCTCGAGCAGCCTGAGTTGCTGGGGCCAACTTTGGCCCCAGCATTGGTCCCAGGCTTCCGCGGTACCCCGATGGAATCGTTCCGCTCAGCGGGACGGTGCGCGGAGCTCGAGCTCGAGCACGGGTCCTCGCTCCGGGCCGACGCCAGCAGCCCGCGCGTGCGCCTCGTCCATCAGGCCCTCGCCGTCCCTTCTCTCGTGGCCGGTCTTCGTCCAGGGCAAGGCATTGACCTTCGCCGCCACGCATCGCCCCTGGGCGAAGCCGTTGAAGATCGCCGAGCGGTAGTGGATGCCACCGTACATCCGGGAGATTCCGGTCTCGAACATCGACGCCGAGAGGCTCTGGAAGGTCCTGGGCGAGAAACCGTCTGCGTCGTGCGTGTGGTCGGTGTACCCGACGTCGCCGAACAGCGTCTGGAGCGTGGCCAGCGCCGCGCTGGTCTGGACCGAGTGTGCAGAGCTGTATTCGGGGAACGGCGGAGTAGGAAGCGGCGTGGCGTAGTTGGGATCGATGACCTGGTGAATGTAGGTGACCGGTCGGATCAGGTTGTACGCGTACTTCGAGAACCAGCAGGTGAGCAACGCGTCGGCGTCCGCGATGCCGACCCGGGCGAAGGTCTCCGCGGCCTGCTCGAGGTTTGCGCCCTGCTGCGAGAGAACCTCCGCCGTCGTGGAAAGCGAGTGTCCTGGGCCACCGATCGATCCCGGCCCGTCGGCCCAGTAGCGGGCAATGGTCAGTTGATCCGGGGTGAGGTTGGTCGAGACGTCGTAGACCTCCAGGGCCTCCCCGTAGAATTCCGAGCCCGCGATCTCGGAGAAGACCGGTGGTGGGCCTTGATCGCAAGCGGCGCCGGCGCTGACGAAGGGAGTCATCTGAGTTGCCCAGAAGGGCTGCATCGCCACCTGACCGGGCAGCGGAACCCAGCGGCCGGGCCCGGCTGGCGGCACGTAGCTGGTCGGGAAGTTGGTCAGATATGCCTGGTGCTCCCCGTCGTCCTTGGACGTTTCGAAGATCGCCGCTCCCACCGCGTGGCCGAAATCGACCGAGCGCTGCTTGATCGCATCGGGGAGGGAAACGGCGGCGAACTGAGCCTCGAGCGCATTGATGTCAGCCACGTTTTGCGCTGCCACGTTGGTCGCGTCACCCCACAGGCCGCGCATGACCTCGGCCAGCGCGGAGCTGGCCACCAGCGGCCAGTAGTGGTTCCCCTGAGGGCTGGGCAGCTCACCGATCCCATTGAGGTGGGGGGCGATGGACTGGTAGCGCGGCATGCCCGGGACCAGGGACTCGTACAGCGCCAGTCCCATGTAGGCGTAGATCCGCGCCTGGACCGGCGGAGTGACCCCGCCCGTACGCTTCGACATGGTGAACGACAGGCCGTAGTAGGCCAGCGGCACGTCCAGCCCGTAACCTCGTACCGGCTGAAGACCGGCGCTGCTGGCCTCCGACGAGCCGGTGCCTCGATCGAGGCTGGCGGACTGGTCCGTGTTGAGACCGCCTGCACCGCCACACCCCCCCAGGGCCAGTGCTGCGCAGACGAAGGTGATGGGAATGACCAACCCGCCCGGCCTCGCTTCTCCACTTCGACAGATGTGACGCATGTGAGTCCCTCCGCTCCGTGGCGGTAGAGACTGCTCGCGACGAATTTGACGCGGGGGGGGGCCGGAGTCGCTCAGGACCGCTGGAGAAGCCCTTCACTCTCCGCGAGCTTGCGCAGACGTTCCTTCACCCGCTGGAAGCGCTTGGCGACCGTCCGCGCATCGACCTGCTCCTCGGGCGTCGACATCACCGACGCGACCTCCGTCCAGGAAAGGCTCCGGTCGATCCGGAGGATCAGGAGGGACTGCTCGGCAGGCGCGAGCTCGGCCCGGAGGCGGGACACCGCGTCCTTCACGTCCGATCTCAGGTGCAACGCCGTGGTCGATCGGACCTCAGCAGCGAGACGCGACATGTCACCACTGGCGAGACGACGGCCGTGGCGTCGGTACGCGTCGCGCTCGTATCGGAGCCAGGCATGCCAGGCCAGCTGATGCACCCAGGTGCGGATGGAGGCTTCCTGACGGAACCCGGGCAAGCCCGTCCAGAGGTCCTCGCAGAACTGCGAAAACACGTCGTCGGCCCGATCCTCGTCCCGCGCCAGGGCGGCGAGGTACCCGAGGATTGCCGGCCCGTACCCGCGCATGATCGCAGTTGCCGCGGAGAGGTGGTCGCCCGCCTCGAGCAGTCGCGCTATCGTTGCCTCGAGGCTTTCCACGGGGTCAGCCTACCAAGGCGCAGATCACCTGGGACTCCCGCTGGGGCCGGGGGCCAGGGATGTCGACGCGACCGCGTATCACCGCGGGTGGTGGTGGTGACGAGAACGCCAGTTCTCGGGAGACGGTAGGCTCCGTCGACTCCGAGTCCTCCGCCTTCGAGTCCTTGCTCCGCCAGGTCGCACGGGTTCCACTGACGGCGGAGGGGACGACGGGTGAGCCAGCACCAGGAGTGGTCATCGCCGACCGCTTCGAGATCGTCCGCGAGATCGGACGCGGTGGGTTTGCCCATGTCTTCGAGGCCCGTGATCGGGTGCTCTCCCGCTCGGTGGCCATCAAACTGCTCAAGCGCCGGCGCCGCCTCAACGACTCCGAGCTCGAGCTCTTCTACCGCGAGGCCCGGGCCACCGCCCGGCTGAACCATCCACAGATCGTGACCGCCTACGACTGGGGAGTGTGGAACGGAGCTCCCTTCCTGGTGCTCGAACTCCTCGACGGCGAGCCCCTTCAGGCTCTTCTGTCCCGTGGGCCGCTGAGCGAGACCCGGACCTGGGAGATCGCCTCGCAGATCGCTCATGCCCTGGCCTACGCCCACTCGCTGGGCGTGCTTCACCTCGACCTGAAGTCACAGAACGTGTTTGTTCTCCGGGACGGGCGAATCAAGGTCCTCGACTTCGGCCTTGCCGGTCTCGACTGGGAGGAAGAAGTCCCGGGCCGGATCACGCGCGTCGCGGGCGGGACTCCTGCGACCATGGCTCCGGAGCAGGCCGACGGGACGGGAACCGACGCCCGCGCCGACCTCTGGGCGGTAGGAGTGATCATCCACCAGATGCTCTTCGGCCGGATGCCGGAGCAGCTCGCGGCCGGAGCGGATCGGGTGCCGGTCCCTGCCGGCGCCTCGACCCGTGCCCAGGCGGTGCTGGCCCACACCCTCGCCCGCGAGCCCGGGGCGCGGTATCCAGAGGCCGGGGCGCTGGCGGCTGTTGTGACGGACGCCCCCGGTCGATCCAGACCAGGTCATCGGATGCCGAGCGCCCGGACGGTGTTCGCGCTGGCCTTCGTACCCCTGCTCCTGGCGGCCGCCGTGCTCTGGCAGCTTCGAAGGACCGACTACTTCTGGCGAAACCCGCTGGCCGGTGCCCACTATGAGCGGCTCACCGACTTCGAGGGCACCGAACACTCGGCAGCGATCTCTGGCGACGGAAGATCGGTTGCTTTTCTTTCCTCCCGCGACGGACCGGTGGGCGTCTTCGTCACCCAGATCGGAACGGGCACTTTCCGCAACCTGACCAGGGCCCAGGTTCCCGAACAGCTCGTCAACCGGGAGATTCGCACCCTCCAGTTCTCGCCTGACGGAGCGCGGATCTACTTCTGGGTGGGAGAGTCCGACACCGCCAGGCGCCCGATCAGCACCTGGGTGGTCCCCGTCACGGGCGACAAGCCGCGACTCGCGTTCGAGCAGGTTCCGGAGCTCGCCTGGTCCCCCGACGGGGTAAGCGTTGCCTTGCACACCTCGGCAGCCGGCGACCCGATGTTCGTCCAGGCCGCAACGGGCGAGACCCGGCCGCTCTATAGCCCGGGAGCTCCAAGGCACGCCCACTTCCAGACCTGGTCGCCAGACGGTGAATTCATCTACTTCGTGCAGGGGTACCCGCCCAACGAGATGGACATCTGGCGGATCCGACCCACCGGAGGAACGCCGGAGCGGATCACCTTTCACAACTCTCGGCTGAGCTACCCCACCTTCCTCGATCGCTCGACGCTCCTCTACCTGGTCACCGGAGCCAACCAGTCGGGTCCGTGGATCTACGGACTCGACGTCGACCGGCGCGTGCCCCATCGACTGACTGCGGGAGTGGAGCGGTGGACATCGCTTGCCGCCAGCGCCGACGGGCGTCGGCTGGTGGCGACCGCGTCGCAGATCCGGCCCTCGTTGTGGGAGGTGCCCCTGTCCGGGCGGCCCGCCGAAACCTCGGATGCCCAGCGGATCGCGCTCCCCACCGCCGAGGGGCACTCGCCGATGCTCGCTCCCGGTGGTCTGCTTTACGTCTCCTCCGACGGCTCCACCGAGCGCATGTGGAAGCTCGCCGGCGGACGATCGACGCAGCTCTGGAGCTCGGCGAATGCCCGGCTGATCGGAGGGCCGTCGATGGCGCCGGGTGGGGAGCGGATCGCCTTCGCCGTCGAGGATCGGGGCGAGACCCATCTCATGGTGATGAACGCGGATGGCAGTGGAGCGCGGGCCCTGGGCGGCTCGATGGAGCTGCGAGGCGCTCCGGTCTGGAGCCCGGACGGAGAGTCTCTGGTCATCGCCGCGAACGAACGAGGGAGCCCGCGCCTCGATCTCGTCGGCGTGAAGACGGGGGAGGCCCGTCGGATCTCTGAGGACTACGCGCTCGATCCCGCCTGGGCGCCGGGAGGAGAGTTCCTGGTCTACTCCGGTGTCGACCCTGGAACGACGTTCCCGGTGAAGGCAGTTGCCCCGGACGGCCAGCCCCACCCGATTCCCGAGCTGACGCTCAGCCGCGGTGGTGCGCTGGGTCTCACCCAGGTCAGTGCAAGAAGGCTACGCTTCCTACCGGGGACGACCGCCCTCGTCGTCCTGCGCGGTGACATCCAGCACAAGAACCTCTGGGCCTTCGACCTGACCGGAGGGACCTGGCGACAGCTCACCAACTTCGGCCGCGACATCGTCATCGGCGATTTCGACGTCGCTCCCGACGGCAGCGTGGTCGTGTTCGAGCGGGTGCAGGAGCACTCGGACATCGTGCTTATCGACCGTGCGGAGTAGCGCCGCGCTGGCGCCCCGCACCGTATGGCTTGGTGTTGCTCCACGCCAAGCGTGCCAGCGAGGACTACTGGGGAGACTTCGTGTCGGGGGCTCGTCGCATTGAAGCACGCGGCCCAAACAGAAAGGCGCCCAAGGCCAATGTTGCCGCTGCAACCGGCAGGGCGAAGGCCGCGTTTCGAGGAATCCTGCCGACGTATGTCCCCAAGATCATGAGCCAGATGGTGGTTGCGCCCAGCCAGGCCGATAGGCGGCGGAGTGGCGCGCCGGTGAGCACCGCAAAGCTTGCGACGTAGAAGGCCACTCCTACGGCGGAGGTCAAGAGCGGGCCACCACGCCGTTCGATGTTCTCACCCGCAGTTGCGACGGTGAGCCATGCCACGAAACCGAAATGGATTGTGAAAGCGAGAATGAACCCCTCGAAGAGTCTCAGCGACGCTCGCGGCTCGCGCCCGCGGTAGGCCTCAACTGCGAAACCGCCGAGCGCAAGTGAGTAGAGAGCGACTGATACCTGCGCCGTCGTTCGTACCCACAGCGCGATCTGTGAAGGCTCCACGGTGCCCATCCTACTCGGCACGCGGCCACGGCCTACAGGACGCCTGCTCGACCTCTGGGCGCAAGAAGCTCCTGAACCTGCGACCCCTGCCCTGTGAAAGCAGCCCCAATTGCGTTGGTGTGTCGAAGCTCGCTCATCAAGAGCGTACGAGTACCGCGACGCCGATTGCCGCGCGGGCGCCGGGGTTTAGGATGAGCGGCGGCGTTCCACCCGTCCTCGATCAGGATCTCCTTTCCCTGCCGGAATCCCACAGAGAGGAATCGCCGCGCTTTCTGTGCAACTCCCCGGGCTTGGGACTTCCCCGGGCCAATTCCTTGGAGCGGGAATCCTCGGGATTGGGCAGAGAAGTTAAAGGTGCGTACGTTGAAGGCGGTCCGCGGCAGCTCGCTGGCCGGAAAGCCCGACATGAAGACCCTCCCTGAAGGCTCGAGAGTGGTGCGCTGCATGCGCTGCCGCGATCCCATCAACCAACCCATCGGTATCGACGGTCAGAGCACGACCCACTGCGCTCGGTGCGCGCCGACGCTCGCCAGCCGTGAGAACCGCATCGATCGAATTCGCGCCGCAGCACAGGCTGCGCAGGCCGCGCGAACGCGGGCTTCGCTTCCCTTGCCGAATCGCTCAGGCCGACGACACGTCTGAGCTTCGCGCTGGGGTCACGGCTGCCAGGCGTAAGGAGGCAACGTGGTCAGCCGGACATCGTCGACGTAGCCACCGACGGTGAAGTGGTAGAGGTTCTGCCAGTCGCGTGACGCAATCCCAAATACTTCGTGAACCGGATCGTCGAAGTAGCAGCCAATTCCGGTCGAACGAATGCCTGCCTCTTCCGCTTCGAGGTACAGAACCTGGCCGACGAGGCCCGCTTCCCAGAAAAGGTTTCGGTAGAAGGTCGCCCCATGGACGAGCAGGCTGTCCAAGTATTCGGCGATCATCCCCAGGCTGAAGGCCCCATCGCCGGCAATGTCCTGACCACAGGACACGCTTGCCGCCAGAGCGCGGTAGTCCCCTTCTCTGAGCAGGTACAGCGAGAGGCCAGTGGGACACGAGGGCGGGCGCTGCCAGAGGAACTCGGGACGCATGATCTCTCGAAGGGCGTCCAGCTTCGCGGCATCGCGGGCAAGCGCGTAGAGCCCCGGAGGCAGGCCGTTCACGCGGTGCACGAAGAGGCCCAGGTGGATGCGGGGACGCCATGGGATTGAATCCCACGGCATCTGCATCCGACCTCGCGTTGGGATGAGACGGCCGAGCATCCGGAAGAACGTCGCCGCGGAGATCGCGGTGGAACCGTCCATGCTCACCGCGCTACGGCGTCCCAGGATCACCCTTTCGGCGGTGAATGAACCTGAGCGAACGGGAGATTCGAAGAGGTCTCCCTCGGAAGGATACCCGGACAAGTCCTCTTCGAACGCAATCCCGGGATTGGATGTGGCGCGCGCCACCTCGTCGATCACTGGCCACTCCACGCCGTGATCCGGACTGAGGGCATTCGCCTTCCCGTACCATCGACCGGCCGAGATTTTACCGACGGCCTCCTCGGGCAGGGACAGGCCCTGAGGGTTGGCCCAGCCACCCCGCGTGACCACCGCCAGGAGCCCCGGATGCTCCCGCTCGGCACCCGCGTAGTCGGCGTCACGATCGAGGCCGAGCATCCGTGAGACCGCCGAGTCGTTCGTGCGGTCGAGCAGGCAGAGTGTCCATCCCAGGGCGGCCGCGGCGAAGCGCATGGCCCCCAGCGCATGCCCGATGTCGTGCTGGCAGTACCGGAACGCGCGCTCGCCGTATTTCCAGGCCTCTCGCCAGAGAACGGACGTGAGGCCCACGAGGAAGGAACTCTCGGGGAACGCGCGCGTCAGCGCTGTCCAGACTGGTGGCGCAACCTCTGCACGATGTTCCAGGCCATGCTCCCTCGGAGCGTAGTGGAAGACACCGGGACGCTCGTGGAGGCCGTCGATGGCTGGCAGAAGTGCGTATCCCTCCGTGGGGTGAAGGTTCCCGCTCGAGGGATTGGCGCGTAGAGACCACCTGGTCCCCTGAGCGCTCTTCCACGCGGTCAGGGACAGCGCGTACCGAAAGAAGATCGAGATCGAGTCGATGCCCAAAGTGGCCGGCTTCACGCTCTGGTCGACGTAAAGCTGGTAGTAAGGGAGCTCTCGACTCTCCTTCGGTAGGGGTAGGCGAACCAGAGCAGCGCCGTCGTAGCGCCGGAACGGATCGGGCTGCGTGGCCCAGTCCAGGTAGCCCAGTGACGCGGCGAAGTGCTGGTACTGGTGCTTCGTCCGCTCGTGGTAGGCGACGACGATCTCTTCGGCGGACATCCTGACGACCACCCTACTCCCGTTTCAAAGAGGCCGGGGGCACCCTGGGCAGAGGCGGAGTGCACGCGGGGCCGCGCTCGTCGCTACGGACTCGAGGATCTCCTGAACAAAAAAGGGCGGCCTGCGCCGCCCCTCGACAGACTTCAGTTCGTGCCTCAGGCGCGAACGGTGATCTTCGGAATGGTCGAGCTGCACACCTCGTAGCTCAGAACCTCCGGAGTTCCCTGGACGACGACGCCCATGGCCTTCAGCACTTCCTGATACGCAGCGCGGCTGTACTGCTCGGCCTTCTCCTTCGAATCCCAGAAACTGATCGCGTACGCGTCGGTTCCGTTGGGGGCGAGGAAAGCAACTTCCTCCTGGAAACCTGGCTGCTTCCGCAGAAGGGGAAGTACGTCCTTCTCGAGCGTCTTGGTGAACTGTGTGGCGGAGTTGGGCTTCAGATGCAGATGCACGTTGCGAGCAAACATGGCGAGACTCGAATTCGTTCTGACTACGCGTTTACGAATCGAGAAACTCTGACCTAGTGCAGACGACTCGAGCGGAGAGCTGGGACGCCCACCCGCATCGGCTAGCCTAACCACCTTTCCCGGAGGCGCCAGCAATGGAGGACATCTCTCGCGGCATCGCGGCCTGAGCACCTCCATTCGAGGTGTCCTGTCAGGACAGGCGGTTAGGGCAGCTCCCGACTCTGGAGCGGGCGGGCGATGGCCAACGCGCCTGAACCGCGCTTGACCCGGCTCGCCTGAGTCGGGACTGCGACACACCGCTCGAGGGTTTCGTATCGCCGAGCCCACCGTTGTAGTAGCGAGGCGGCCGCGGGGGACTGGTCCACGCTGCCACGGTGCTCATTCGGGGCCGGCGCCGCTCGATTCACTTCCGCGCGGCCGAGATGCGCCGAGTGCATGGTTGGGAAGGGCGACCAACCGGGATTGAACCGGTAACCCCCGGAGCCACAGTCCGGTGCTCTACCAATTGAGCTATGATCGCCGTGCTGCGAGCGGGGTCACGTAGCCGAGATCCCTCGGGGATTCAAGCCGATGGGCCCCCTCGCGGCGGCCTCTGCTCGGAAGCTCCGGGTGTTCACCCCCCGTCCCTCCGACCCCTTCGCCGCGGCAGATCTCGCTCCGGAGCCGCACACTGGGACAGCGAATGGGACTCCGCATCGAGGACTACGCCATCATCGGCGACACGCAGAGCGCCGCGCTGGTGGGGAAGAACGGAAGCATCGACTGGCTCTGCCTGCCCCGCTTCGACTCCGGGGCCTGCTTCGCCGCCCTGCTCGGCACCCCGGAGCAGGGCCGCTGGCTCATCGCCCCCCAGGGAGAGGTCCGTCAGACGCAGCGCCGGTACCGCGGCGACTCGCTGGTCCTCGAGACCGAGTTCCACACCGAGGACGGCGTGGTCCGGGTGGTGGACGGGATGCCGGTCCGCACTCGGTGGCCCGACCTGGTCCGGGCCGTCGAGGGGGTGAAGGGCCGAGTCCGGATGCGGATGGAGCTGGTCATCCGCTTCGACTACGGCTCGATCGTCCCCTGGGTTCGGAACGTGGGGCGGAACACCTTGCTGGCGGTGGGGGGTCCCGACGCGCTCGAGCTGCGCTCGCCCGTGCCCACCCGAGGCGAAGGAATGACCACCGTGGCCGAGTTCGACGTCACAGAGGGACAGCGTCTGCCCTTCCTCCTCACCTGGCACCCGAGCCACGAGGATCCGCCACACCCACCGGACCCGCTCCATCAGCTCGATGCGACCACGCGGCACTGGCAGAAGTGGGCGGACCGGTGCTCGTACCAGGGGCCGTGGCGAGAGGCCGTGGTCCGCTCGCTCCTGACCTTGAAGGCGCTCACCTACGAGCCCACCGGGGGCATCGTGGCCGCGGTCACCACCTCGCTTCCGGAGTGCATCGGAGGGGTGCGCAACTGGGACTACCGTTTCTGCTGGGTGCGGGACGCGACGCTGTCCCTCTACGCGCTCCTTCAGGGCGGCTACCAGGAGGAGGCACGAGCCTGGGCGGACTGGCTTCTCCGGAGCGTGGCCGGAAGCCCCGACGACCTGCGCACGCTCTATGGAGTCCAGGGAGAGCGGCGCCTGACCGAGCTCGAGCTGCCATGGCTCTCCGGCTACGAGGGCAGCAGGCCGGTGCGGATCGGCAACAGGGCCGTCGACCAGCTCCAGCTGGACGTCTACGGCGAGCTGATGGACGCCCAGTACACCGCGGCCCGGGTGGGCCTGCTCAGCACCAAGAACGCCTGGAGCCTGGCGCGCAGTCTGATGCGCTGGCTGGAGCACAACTGGACCCAGCCCGACGAGGGCATCTGGGAGGTCCGTGGACCGCGCCGGCATTTCACCCATTCCAGGGTGATGTGCTGGGTGGCCTTCGACCGTGCGGTGAAGATGGTGGAGCAGTTCGGGCTGCAGGGCCCGATCGACCGCTGGCGCGCGGTTCGCGACCGGATCCACGCCGAGGTCTGCGAGAAGGGCTGGAACCCCCGGCGCGCCGCCTTCACCCAGTTCTACGGGAGCGATGCGCTGGACGCGAGCCTGCTCATCATCCCGCAGGTCGGTTTCCTCCCGGCCAAGGACCCGCGGGTGGTGAAGACGGTCGAGGCGATCCAGCGTGAGCTCGTGTTCGATGGGCTCGTCCTCCGCTACCGCACCGACGATCCGGCAGTGGACGGGCTTCCCCCGGGGGAAGGGGCGTTTCTCCCCTGCAGCTTCTGGCTCGCCGACGCGCTCGCCCAGCTCGACCGCCACGACGAGGCCCAGGCCCTGTTCGAGCACCTTCTCTCCCTCCGCAACGACGTGGGCCTTCTCAGCGAGGAGTACGATCCTCGGGCGTGCCGCCTGGTGGGCAATTTCCCACAGGCCTTCAGCCACATCGCGCTGGTGGACACCGCTTCCAACCTCTGCCGGCTCCCGGGCGCACCGGGGGAGCACCGCGGAGACGGGCGAGGGCGAGCCAGTTCGAAGTGATGAATCGCCGCGTCTCGTGACAAGCTAGGGCACTGATCCGTCGGTGACGCCCTCGCCCTTCGCCCCACGCCTCGCGGCGCTCGTCCTGGTCCTCGCCTCTGCTCCCGCGAGCGCGCGCATCGCCGTCCTGCCGCTGAGCGGCCCGCGCAACCACACCCTCGAGCGCCAGCTCTCGTCCGCCATCTGCGGCCGGCTGGGCTGCGTTCCGGCGTCGACGGTGATGACCGGCAAGAAGGTGGACTGGGACAAGGTCCGCCGCGCCCACCTCGAGGGCGTGGTCGTCGGCGGGCTCAGCAAGGCCACCCGCCCCCAGGTGCTCGAGGTCAGCTTCCTCACCCCGGATGCCCAGCGCGCGTGGCGCGAGCGCTACGAGGTCGTGAACGGCCGGGTCTCCTCCGGCACGATGGCGCAGATCCGCGACGCGGTCTTCACCGCCGCGCGCGGCGGCACGGCTCCCCCGGGCGCGAAGCCGCCTCCGCCCGCCGCCGCGCCACCCGCGGCAGCCGCCGTCACTCCCCCACCACCCGGGGAGATCGCCCCGCCTCCACCGGGAGAGCTCGCACCGCCCCCTCCCTCCGGCGACGTCTCGGCGGCCTCCGCGTCCGGGGCCAGCGGTCGCCCCAGGCCGGACCTGGTGGAGATCGAGATCGCGATCCAGCTGCTCCACCGGACCTGGGACTACTCCGGCTACGACGCGGCCGGCGGCCTGCGCACCTACACGCTCTCGCTGGTCACCCAGCCCCGTGGCCGGATTGGCATCTACCCGCTGCGGACCACGGAGGGCTTCCTCGCCTCGGCCGGGATCGAGCTCGCG